>Ga0182792_1002649_pt1 | contig 12365 bp, 8 predicted proteins | sample Passage237B_FD_130497 | JGI IMG/M metagenome (GOLD analysis project Ga0182792, IMG submission 130497) | Cellulose adapted compost microbial communities from Newby Island Compost Facility, Milpitas, CA, USA - Passage2 37B (version 2) (version 2) ...
GCAGCAACTGATGGCGAAATCGGTAGGCATACCGCTCCGGGGACACTCCGACCCGTCATCGCGCGCAACAGCGCGCCGGGATGATTGGAACCTCGGCAACGTATTCCATCAAGGCCAGCGGCCTCATGTTCCGCCGCACCAACAGGCCGGACACATGACCGCTCCTACTCCTCGCCAAAAGATGTTGCAAAAAACCTTGCGAAACGGGGGCCGTCCACACATGACGGCAGATGGCGCATCAATGCCCCATCTTCTTCTTGAGCTCCTGGTCGATCCAGATGCGAGCGTAGATGGGGCCGGGGCGGATGGAGCCGACGCTCATCTCGCCGCCGTAGTTCTTCACCCACGGCCACCACGCGGCGTAGACGTAAGGCGTCGGCAGCCAGATGTAGGGCGCCGCGTCCAGGATCTCGACGGTGATCTCGCGCAGCATCTGCTTGCGCTTGCTCTCGTCGCGCTCCTTGTAGACCGCGTCCATCTTGGCATCGAACTTGGGATCCGCGTACATCGACGGGTTCCACGTCTGGCCCGAGACGAAGCTCTTGCGGATGCTGGTCGTCGGATTCGTGTGGCTGGAGTTCATCAGGTAGCCCGGCTGGTGCTTCTTGGTCGTCATCGCCGACAGGAAGGCGCCATACTCGGTAGGCTGCAGCTCCACCTTGACGCCGACCGCCTCCAGATAGGCGGCGAGCAGCGGCGCCAGCTCGGAGTGGTCCGCCGAGCAGGAGCAGAACTGCATCTTGAAGGTGAAGCCGTTGGGGTAGCCCGCCTGCTTCAGGAGCTCCTTGGCCTTCTTGGGATTGTACTCGTAGAGCTCCTTGACCGAGGCCGGCATCTTGTCGAGCGAGTCGTAGTAGCCCTCCCAGTCGGGATACATCGGATAGGCGTGCATCTCGGCCTCGCCGCTATAGTGGGCCTCGATGATCTCCTTCTTGTTGATCGCCATGTTGAGCGCCCGGCGCACGCGCACGTCGTCGAACGGTTTGGTATCGGTGCGCATGGCCATGAACGATCCCAGGATCGACAGGCGCTTGGCCCATTTGAGCTGGGGAGCGCTCTTCTTCAGCTCGGGCACGTAGCGCGCATTGATGGTCTCGAGCAGGTCGAGCTTGGCGGTGCGGATGGCCGCGTGCTGCGTCGCCTCGTCCTTGATGGTGCGATAGATCAGCTTGTCGACGAACGGCAGCTTGTATTCCTGGCCGCCCAGCTTCTCCTTGTCCCAGTAGATCGGGTTCTTCGTGTAGGTGTTGGAGTTGCCGGCCACGAAGTCTGTCAGCATGAACGGCCCGGTGCCGTTGACGTTCTTCCAGTTGTTGGCGCCGGCATCGACCACCTCCTTGGGCGTGATGGTCGTGTAGAATCCCCAGGCCAGGCGGTAGTCCCACTCGGCGTTGTACTCCTTGAAGTTGAAGACGACCGTGTACCTGTCCTTGGCCACGACGTCGCCCACGAAGTCGTAGTAGCCGCCGATGTGCTTGGGGCTCGAGCGCAGGCGGTTGAAGGCATAGGCCACGTCCTCGGCCGTCAGCTCGCGGCTCTTCATGACGCCGGGTTTCTCGGGAAACATGATGCCCTTGCGCAGGGTGAAGACGACCGACAGCGGATTGTCGACCAGCTCCCACTTCTCCGCGAGCTCGCCGCGCTGCGCCTCGGTCGCGAGATAGGCGTCGGCGACGAAGGGATGCTTGCCGCCCTTGCGCACGCTCTTGTCGAGGTCGCCGGCGATCAGCTGCTCGTAGAACTGGCCGGTGTCATGGTTCAGCTTCCAGTTCCAGTCATGCGGGTCCCACGACAGCGCCGACAGCGTCACGAACATCGTGCCCACTTCCAGCGTGCCGCCATATTGCGGCTTTTCCCCGTCCTGCGCGATGGCACCAAACGACAACAGGGCGCCGGCAGCGGCGCCGAGCAGGGTCCGCCTCAAGATTCTCATGCGCGTCATACGCTTCCTCCTTTTTTTGCCGGGGGCGCGCCACTCCAGCGGCGCGGTCACGACGCGCGACGGAGTCGTGCGCCCCCAGCGACGATCAGAATCCCATCTTCTTCTTGAGCTCCTGGTCGACCCACATGCGGGCATAGATCGGGCCGGGCCGCACGGCGCCGGCGCGCAGCTCGCCATTGTAGTTCTTCACCCACGGCCACCAGGCCGTGTAGATGTACGGAGTCGGCAGCCAGATGTAGGGAGCCTTGTCGAGGATCTCGATCGTCATCTCGCGCAGCATCTGCTGGCGCTTGCCCTCGTCGCGTTCCCGGTAGGCCTCGTCCATCTTCGCGTCGAACTTGGGGTCCGACCAGCCTGAGGGGTTCCACTGCTGCCCCGTGGTGAAGCTCTTGCGGATGGTCGTGGTCGGGTTGGTGTGGCCGTTGTTCATCAGGTAGCCGACGGCCAGGGTGCGCGAGGTCATGGCGCTCAGGAAGGCGCCGTACTCCATGGGCTGGATGTCCATCTTCACGCCGACCTGCTCGAGATAGGCGGCGATCAGGGGCAGCAGGTCCATGTGGTCGGGGTTGCACGAGCAGACCTGGACCTTGAAAGTGAAGCCCTTCGCGAAGCCGGCTTCCGCCAGCAGCTTCTTGGCCTTGGCCGGATCGTACTTGAACAGCTCCTGCACCGAGGCCGGCATCTCCTTCAGCGGCTGGAAGTAGCCGACATAGTCCGGATGCATCGGATAGGCGAACAGCTCTGCATTGCCATTGTAGTAGGCCTTGACGATCTCGTCCTTGTTGACGGCCATGTTGAGCGCACGCCGCACGCGCACATCCTTGAACGGGCTGTCGACGTCGACGCGGAACGCCAGGAAGGTGCCGCTCATGTTCAGCCAGCGGTTCCACTTGAGCTGCGGTGCGCTCTTCTTGAGGGACTCGACGTTCTGCCAGCGGATGTTCTCCAGCAGGTCGAGCTTGCCGGTGCGCAGCGCGGTGATGTAGGTCGCCTCGTCCTTGATCGTGCGATAGACGATCTTGTCGATGAAGGGCAGCTTGTACTCCTTGCCGCCGATCTTCTCCTTGTCCCAATAGTCGGGATTCTTCGTGTAGGTGTTGGAGTTGCCCGCCACGAAATCGGTCAGCATGTAGGGCCCGGTGCCGGTGACGTTCTTCCAGTCCTTGGCGCCGGCTTCCACGACTTCCTTGGGATAGATGCCGGAGAAGTAGCCGTAGCCGAAACGATAGTCCCACTCGGCGAAGTAGTCCTTCAGCTCGAAGACCACCGTGTGCTTGTCGGGCGCCGAGACCTTGGCGATGTGGTCGAAGTAGCCCTTGATCTTGCGCGGGCTGTTGTCGAGCCGGTCGTAGGCGAACACCACGTCGTCTGCGACGAACTCGCGGCTCTTCATGACGCCGGGCTTCTCGGGCCACAGGATGCCCTTGCGCAGCTTGATCTCGAGCCGCAGCGGATTGTCCTTCCATTCCCAGCTCTCGGCCAGTTCGCCGCGCATGGCGTCGGACGGCAGCCAGGCGTCGGCGACGAAGGGATGCTTGCCGCCGGCCTTGACGCTCTTGGAGAGGTCGGCGGCGAAGAGCTGCTCGTAGACCAGCCCGGTGTCGTGGTTGTGCTTCCAGTTGAAGTCCTGCGCGTCCCATGACAGCGCCGACAGGGTCACGTAGACGGTGCCGACCTCCAGCGTGCCGCCGTATTCCGGCTTGTCATCGGCGAACGCCCCTCCCGCCACCACGGACAAGGCTCCGCCCAACAACGCTCCTTTCAGTGTCCTCATGCTCGCTTCCTCCCATGCTTGTTCACTCTTTCTTTTCTTCTTCTTTCTTCTCATCGGCTGCCGCGCATGCGCGGATCGAGAAGATCGCGCAGGGCGTCGCCGAACACGTTGATGGCGTAGACCACGATGGTGATGCAGAGGCCGGGCGCCAGGGCGAGCCAGGGCGCCATGTACATGAAGGACCGGCCCGAGCCCGACAGCATGCCGCCCCAGGTCGGCGCCGGCGGCGGCACGCCGAGCCCCAGGAAGGCGAGGCCGGACTCGGCCAGGATCACGGCGCCCACGCGCGTCGTGAACAGCACGATGACCGGCGCCATGACGTTGGGCAGGATGTGCCGCCACAGGATGCGCGGCAGCGAGGCGCCGGTCGATTGCGCGGCGTGGACATAGGCGTTCTCACGCACCGACAGCACGGCGCCGCGCACGATGCGGCTGCCGCCGATGCCGTAGAGCAGGCCCAGGATCACGATCACCGGGCCCATGCCCGGCCCGACCACCGACACCACCACGATCAGGATGATGAGGTCGGGGAAGCTCATCCAGGCATCGACGAAGCGCTGCAGCAGCATGTCGATCTTGCCGCCGAGATAGCCCGAGACGATGCCGATGAAGACCGAGACGACGGTGGCCAGCGCCGCCGCCGAGAGGCCGATGATGACCGAGAGCTGCGCGCCGTAGAGACAGCGCGAGAGCATGTCGCGGCCGAGATTGTCGGTGCCCAGCCAGAACTTCTCGCTGGGCGGCTTCAGCCGGTTGATCGGGCTGATCTGGTTGAAGCCATAGGGCGCCAGGACGTCGGCGAAGATGCCGCAGAACAGGAACAGCAGGCAGACCACGAACCCGAAGGCGCCCAGCGGCTTGTCGCGGAACAGCCGCGCCATGAAGCGCAGCGGCCCGGAAAGTGGCGTGCGCTGGCGGCGCGCCGTGCGGACGGTGTCGGCGACGGCGACCATCAGCGGTACCTCACCTTGGGGTCGAGCAGCCCGTAGCTGAGATCGACCAGCAGGTTGATGAGCACCACCACGACGCCCACGATCAGGAACACGCCCGTGATGATGGGATAGTCGCGCTGGCTCACCGCCTCGAGCAGCAGCAGCCCCATGCCGGGGATGACGAAGATCTGCTCCATGATCACCGCGCCGCCGACCAGCACCGGCGCCTGCAGCCCGACCAGCGTCACGACCGGGATCAGCGCGTTGCGCAGCGCATGGCGCAGGATGGTGGTGCGGGTCGCGAGGCCCTTGGCCAGGGCGGTGCGGATATAGTCCTGCCGCATCACCTCGAGCATCATGGTGCGCGTGAGCCGCATGGTGACGGCCGAGAAGGCGAGCCCCAGGATCAGCGCCGGGATGGCCATCTGCCCCAGGTTCTGCAGCGGGTTCTCGCGGAACGGCGTGTAGCTCACCTCGGGCGACCAGCCCCACCAGATCGAGGGGAAGACCATGATCAGCGTGCCGATCCAGAAGCCGGGCACGGCCAGCGCCAGGATGGCAAGGGAGCGTGTGACGTAGTCGCCCATCGTGTCCTGGCGGACCGCCGAATAGACGCCGATCGGGATGCCGGCGAGCAGCGCCACCAGGAGCGCCATGATGCCGAGCTCGAAGGTGATGGGCAGGCGGTGCAGGATCTCCTGCATCACCGAGGTGCTCTGCCACAACGACTGGCCGAGGCTGCCCTCGAAGACGATGGCGCCGACCCAGCGGAAGTACTGCGTGACCATCGGCTGGTCGAGGCCGAGCGCGGCTTCGAGCTGCTCGCGGCTCTTCTTGTCGGCGCCGATGTCGTTGGACGACAGCATCAGGTCGATGACGTCGCCGGGGATCAGGCGCACGGTGATGAACACGATCAGGCTGGCGAAGATCAGCGTGGGGATCAGCGCCAGCAGGCGGCGGATGATGTAGGCCTGCATCAGGCGGTTCCGTCCGCCGCGATCACCGCCGCGTCGGCCGGCTCGGCGTAGAGCCGTGCGACATCTGCGGCGCGCCGCTCCAGCACGCGCCGGCCGTTGATCGACCGCTTGTCTGTGATCTCGCCCGCCGCGGCGGAGGGCGGCTCGTCGAGCGGCAGGAGGCGCCGCACGCGGCTGCTCGATCCGCCCGCCGCACCGTCTGGCCGGCCGTTGAAGGCGGCCAGCAGCCGCGCCAGCGCCGGCCGCCATATCTCGGGCCCGCCGGCCTCGGCGCCGGCGTCTGGATCGAGCCACACCAGCGCGCCGAGATACGGTCGGTCGGGGGCGGCGATCACCAGGTCGCGCACATAGGGCTGGAGCGCGTCGATCAGCTGCGTGCGCAGCGTCGAGGCGCGCACCCAGGTGCCCGAGGCCAGCTTGAACTCCTCCGACAGGCGGCCGGCGAAGGCGATGCCGGCCAGCGGGTCGGCCTCGTCGACCCAGCGCGCGGCATCGCCGGTGCGGAAGTAGCCCTCTTCATCGAAGGCGGCAGCCGTCGCTTCGGGATCGCGATGGTAGCCGGCCATGACATGCGGCCCCTTCACGCGCAGCTCGTACCGGTCGCCGGCCGGCACCAGCTTGGCCAGCGCGCCGGGGGGCGGCAGGCCGAGCAGGCCGGATCGGTCGACGTTCCAGTAGACCATCAGCCCGACGCTGGTCGTCTCCGTCATGCCCCAGCCGGCGCCGAACGGCAGGCGCTCGCCCAGCTGGCCGGCAGCCAGGGCCTGCAGGCGGTCGAAGCTTTCCTGCGGCAGCAGCGCGCCGCCATAGCCCAGGCCGCGCATGTTCCTGAAGAATTTCTGCCGCAGGTCCTCGTCCTTCTCGAGCGCCGCCAGCAGCAGCGGATAGGCCGCGGGCACGGTGGCGAAGCCGGTGGGCGAGAGCTCGCGCAGGTTCTCCAGCGTCTCCTGGAAGCGGCCGGGCAGCGGTCGGCCGCCGTCGATGTGGAGCGTGCCGGCCGAGCGGACGATGCCGTTGAGGTTGGAGTTGCCGCCCCAGGTGTGATGCCAGGGCAGCCAGTCGAGCGTCACCGGCACGCGCTGCTCGTCGAGCGGCTCGCCCAGCGACCGGTTCATCTCGGCGGCGGCGGCGAGATTGCCGTGGGTGTTGAGCACGCCCTTGGGCGCGCCGCTGGAGCCCGAGGTGAACAGGATCTTGGCCGGCGTCGCGGCATCGATGTGCAGGCGCCGCTCTGCGACGGCGGCGTCGATCGAGCCGTTGGCCAGCGCCGCGAAGGCAAGCCCGCGCCGGCCGTCGACCGTCACCACGCGCGCACCGCGCGCCGCCGCACGGTCGAGCGCACCGGCATAGGCAGCCGAATCCTGTGCGAAGACCAGGCCGGGCTCGACCACCGACAGGAAGAAGTCGAGGCGCGAGAGGTCGCCAGACAGAGAAGCGTTGGGCGAGATCGGCGCGACCAGCGCGCCAGCGCGCAAGGCGCCGAAGGTGAACAGCGCGTTCTCGAGGCTGTTGTCGGACAGGATGGCGACCGGTGCGCTGCCAGGGCCGAAGCCCTGCGCGATCAGCCACGAGGCGACGGCGCCGGTGTGCGCCCGGGCCTCGGCATAGCTGACCCGCTGCCAGGCACGGTCGGGACCGCGGCGCTCGGCGAGGAACGTGACCTGCGGCCGGCGCTCGGCGGCGCGCTGCAGCAGGTCGATGACCAGCGGCAGATCCGCCGGCAGCGACCGGCCGCTCGACAGGATGACAGTGCCATCGGCCCGTCGCTCGACCGCCGCCGTGGGCTTGGGCCGATTGAGGACACGCATGGGCGCAACGTGGCTCACGCGGAAATTCCCTCCCGTGGGAACGCTACTCGCTCACTCGGACCCGCTTCGTGCGGGATTCGTTGGCGACAGGCTGCCGGGATTGCAGTCCGAGCGCAAGTCTCGCGGCCGCGCACCGCGCACGATCACTTCACCAGGCGGCGCGCGAGGTCGGCGGCGATCAGCTCGTTGGTGAAGGCGTTGGGATGGCCGTCATGCGGAATGAGGAGCTGCGAGACGTCGTACTTGCCGGTGAGCTGGTCGACCGCGACCAGGGTCATGCCGGCCTTGCGCAGCCGCGCGAGCACGTCGACCAGCATCGACTGCGCGATCCCCTGCTGACCGTAGCCAGACCCCGACGTCTCGTCGGGCCACGAATAGACGACGTAGAGCGGCACGCCGAACCTGGCGCGCACGTCCTCGTGCAGGCGCCGCATGAGGGCGACGAACAGCTCGATCTGCTCGGCCTGCCGCTGCTCGCGGCCGATCGCGTCGATGAAGGCGAACTGCTGGCCCAGCAGGTAGCGCAGGCCGGCCAGCGGATGCGACCAGCGATACTCGTCGAAGGAGCCGGTGTAGCGCAGCGCGCCGCCCGCCAGCGCGTAGCGCGGCGAGGTGCCCAGCCACGAGCCCTCGCCGGTGACGCGCGCGAGCTGCGCCGGGATGATCCAGGTGACGACGGCCCTGACCGGCCGCTGCCGGTAGAGATCGAGCAGGCCCGCCTCGACCATGCGCACGAGATGGTTGGGCCCGTAGCCGGGCACGCCGAGATTGACGGCGCGCACCCTCAGGCCGGTGGCCTTGGCGAACTGCGAGGCCAGCGTCTCGTCGTCGGCCAGGCCCTGGCCGAAGGTGAAGGAATCGCCGACGAACAGGTAGGTGTCGGCGCCGGCCGGCGCGGGCGGCGTGATGCGGGCGGCCTCGGCATCGAAATTGTAGGTGCGCCGATAGATCAGCTCCGCACCATAGGTCGCGGTGGCGGTCACCGACGTGTCGGGCAACGGCCGGAAGCCGAGGACGGGGTTGGGCGGCGGCCAGTGCCGCGGCTCGGTGGTGCGTACCAGCCCCTGGCCCATGGCGCCCGGCGACAGCAGCCCGGCGAAGGCGTCGAGCAGCGCCAGGCTCAGCGCCACCGCCGCGGCGACCAGCGCCGCGCTGCGCCAGCCGTTGCCGCGGAAGGCCACCACGCCCGCGAGGCCCAGCACGGCCGCCACGCCGCACACCCACATCGCCGAGGGCAGCGCCAGCGCGGCAAGGGCCAGGACCACGAGCATCAGGGCTGCGAGCGAGAAATTGCGACCGACGCCGGCCATTGACCTCGAGACGCCTCCAGGGAGTAGGGTTGGGTGTACGGGTTCGAAAGGAAAACTGCAATGAGCAGGCAACTGCCGCTGAAGGGCTTGCGCGTGCTGGACCTGGCGAGCTTCGTCGCCGGGCCGGTGGCGACGACGGTGCTGGGCGACTATGGCGCGGAGGTGATCAAGATCGAGCCGCCGGGCGACGGCGATCCGCAGCGCAAGCTGGGACAGGCGCACTCCATTCCGCAGCATCCCGTCAACTTCTGCTGGCACATGACCAACCGCAACAAGCGGGCCATCGCCATCGACCTCAAGCACGACGAGGGTCGCGCCGTGTTCGACCGGCTGGTGCCGACGGCGGACGTCATGGTGGTGAACTTCCCGCTCAAGGTGCGGGCGCGGCTGCGCATGCGCTACGCCGACGTGGCCCCGCTGAACCCGCGGCTGATCTACGCCTCGATGACCGGCTACGGCGAACAGGGGCCGGATGCCGACCAGCCGGGCTTCGATTCGACGGCCTTCTTCGCGCGCTCGGGCCTGCTCGACGGGCTCAGCTATGCCGGCGGCCCGCCCGCCTTCTCGCTGCCGGCGCAGGGCGACCAGATGGCCGGCATGAACCTGTTCGCGGCCATCGCCATGGCGCTGCTGCATCGCGAGCGCACCGGCGAAGGCAGCGAGGTCGGCACGTCGCTGCACGCCTCGGGCCTGTGGTCGAACGCCATCCTGGCGCAGGGCGCGCTGCTCGGCGCCTACCTCGCGCCGCGCCCGCCGCGCACCCAGCCGCGCAGCGCGCTCGCGAACCAGTACCGCACCGCCGACGGCCGCTGGATCCAGCTCACCATCGTGCGCGAGGACAAGCTGTGGCCCGGCCTGTGCGCGGCGCTGGAGCGCCCCGACCTGCTCGAGGATGCGCGCTTCCGGACCACCGAGAGCCGGCGCAACCATGCGACGGAGCTGGCTGCCCTCCTCGACCCGGTGTTCGCGTCGCTTCCATGGGCCGAGTGGCGCGAGCGGCTGCGCCGGCACGAGATCACCTTCGGCCTGCTGGGCGTCGTGCGCGACGTGCCGGACGACCACCAGGCGGTGGCCAACGGCGCGATCGTCGAGACGGCGCATCCCGAGATGCCGCGCACGCTCAGCGCGCCCATCCGGCTCTCCTTCGCGCCGCAGCCCGCCACGCCCGGCCCCGCTCCCGACTTCGGCCAGCACACCGACGACCTGCTCGCCGAGCTGGGCTACGCCAGCGACGAGATCGACCGCCTGCGCCAGGCCGGCGCGGTGGAATGATCGGAGCCCGTCGCGCATCCGCAAGGTCTCTCCGCTTCGCCTCGCTGCGCGAGGCTCCGGTCGAGACGACGGAAACTCCTTCCGTCGCCCCGAGCGAAGCCGAGGGGCCTTGCTTCCGAGCGAAGGTTGGTCGTCATGACGGGTTGTCGAGGCTGAAGACGCCGGTGTTCTCGTCGTAGGCGAAGACCTCGCCGAAGCGGGCCCAGCCGGTGACGGCGCGCAGCGTCTGGTCGGCGAACTGCTCGGACATGTGATCCTCGAGCTCGTCGCGGAAGCGGCTGGCCGGCGCACGATGGCTTTCGCGCTCGTCGAGCACGCGCCTGATGTGGCCGGCGAGCGGCACGTGCGCCAGCAGGTGCTGGGCGAACAGCGTCTTGCGCTCGTCCGGCCCCAGCCCGACGAAGCGCTGGCCGGGCTCGGTCAGCCGGATGTCGCCCTCGGCCAGGTCGGCCAGGCGCAGCAGGTGCAGCGTCTCGGCCACCGGGAAGAGGTCGTCGATCTCCATCTGCAGCGATGTCGCGAGCTCGGGCAGGTCGGCGCGGCCGCCATAGGGCGGGCCGGCGATGGCCTCGAGCAGGCCCGCCAGCAGGTTGGGCGAGACGCGCGGCAGCAGCATCGAGATGCCCGTGCCGGCGAAGCCCACGTGATGGCGCTCGCCGCCCGGCCCGATCGGCGAGGGGCGCGCCGTCATCAGCGCGTAGATGTCGTCGACCATCTGGCGGAAGGCCGGGTCGAGGCGGTTGCGCGGCTGCGGCAGGGTGACGGGGATCTCGGCGGCGATGCGGCCGGGATTGGAGGCCAGCACGATGATGCGGTCGCTCATCAGCACCGCCTCCTCGATGTTGTGCGTCACCAGCAGGATCGAGGCGATGGGCATGCGCCCCTCGTGCCACAGGTCGAGCAGGTCGGTGCGCAGCGTCTCGGCGGTCAGCACGTCGAGCGCGGAGAACGGCTCGTCCATCAGCAGCAGCTTGGGATGCACGACCAGCGCGCGCGCCAGGCCGACGCGCTGGCGCATGCCGCCCGACAGCTCCTTCGGGTAGGCGCTCTCGTAGCCGTCGAGGCCGATCAGGTCGATTGCCGCCAGCGCCCGCTTGCGCCGCTCGGCCGGCGCCACGCCCTGCGCCTCCAGCCCGATCTCGACGTTCTGCTGCACGGTCAGCCAGGGGAACAGCGCGAAGGTCTGGAACACCATCGCGACCTCGGGTGCCGGCCCATCCACCGCATGGCCCGCGATCGACACCCGCCCCTCGCTGGCCGGCATCAGGCCCGCGATGATGCGCAGCAGCGAGGACTTGCCGCAGCCCGAGCGGCCCAGCAGCGAGACGATCTCGCGCGGCCGGATCTGCAGGCTGATGCCGTCGAGCACCAGCAGGTCCTCGCCGCTGCCCTTGGGGTAGCGCTGGCGGACATGGTCGACGTCGACGAGGGTATCCGGCGGAGCCATGGTCCTTGGTCCTCAGTTGATGCGGAAGCGGCGCTCGGAGAGCGCATAGAGCGGCCGCCAGACGACGCGGTTGGTGGCGATCACCAGCACCGACATGACGGCGATGCCCAGCACGACGCGCGGATAGTCGCCGGCGGTGGTGGCCTCGGCGATGTAGGCGCCCAGCCCCTCGGCCTTCAGCGTCGTGCTGCCCCAGCTCGCGACCTCGGCCACGATGCTGGCGTTCCACGAGCCGCCGGAGGCGGTGAGCGCGCCGGTGACGTAGTACGGCAGGATGCCCGGCACGATGACCTTGCGCCACCACTGCCAGGAGCGCAGGCGGAACAGCGCCGCGGCCTCGCGCATGTCGGTCGGGAAGGCGCTGGCGCCGGCGATGACGTTGAACAGGATATACCACTGGGTGCCCAGGATCATCAGCGGGCTCAGCCAGATGTTGGGATCGAGCCGCCACTGCACGATCGCCACGACGGCGATGGGGAACAGCACGTTGGCCGGGAAGGCGGCGAGGAACTGGGCCACCGGCTGCACCTTGGTGGCGATCGAGGGCCGGAGCCCGATCCAGACGCCGATCGGCACCCAGACCAGGCTGGCCAGCGCGATCAGCACCAGCACGCGCACCAGCGTATAGAAGCCCAGCTCGCTCGCCTGCAGCACGTCGGCCCAGCCGAGCTCGGTCTCGACGAACTGCACGATGCGCCAGGCCGACCAGGCGACCGCCAGCAGCACGACGGCCAGCCACAGCGCGTCGAGCACGCGGCTGACGACCGCCGGCAGGCGGAAGGACACGCTGCGGCGGCGCGGCAGGGCGGCCGTCGCGCGTGCCTTGGCCGCGCCGGGGGCGGCGCCCAGGGCGGCGGCCAGCCGGGCCAGCAGGCGCGGGGGGCGCCACAGGGCGGACACCCC
>Ga0182792_1002656_pt1 | contig 12336 bp, 12 predicted proteins | sample Passage237B_FD_130497 | JGI IMG/M metagenome (GOLD analysis project Ga0182792, IMG submission 130497) | Cellulose adapted compost microbial communities from Newby Island Compost Facility, Milpitas, CA, USA - Passage2 37B (version 2) (version 2) ...
CAGCGACAGGAAGCCCGGTATATCCCAAATTCACGGTAAAATAACATGAAGAAACTTTCCAAAGTAGCCCTGCTGCTATGTGCCATGGCAGCGGGATATGGCGGCATATTGCCCGACCAGCGGAATACGGTACAGGAAACTCTTGTCATACGCGTCCAGGATGAGCGAAAACAGCAAATCCGGCTCGGCATCGATGCCGAACGGCTATGGCATTGGCACAGCAGCATAAAAGAGGAACTTGCCGATGCCGCTGTAGGCGAATTGCAAGCGGCGTTTGTTCGAATTGGTATCAGTGCGGAATACGAGCGCGAGCGTGGCATAAAAAATGAGGGGGCTTATGACCAAATTCTCGAAGTCATGACGGAGATGCGGAATATCAATCCGAAGATTCATTTCTTTGCAAGTCCCCGGCCGATGCACGAAGCATATTCCAGGCAAGAGAAAACCGAAATCTGGGGCCATCCGGATAACGTGCCATTTTCTCCCTTTCCCGTGTGGATTCAGCAATGGCACAAAAGCGGCACCAAAAAGTTGAAAGGCGGAACCGTTGTCCCCCGTTGGGCCAAGGGGGAATTCGACGTCGAGGCGCTCGTACAATATTATGCCGATTACTTGAATCTGATGCATGACAAGGGCTTTGTGATTACGTATCTCGATGTCACGAATGAGCAGACCATCGTCACACCCGAGCACACCAAATACCTCCATGAGCAACTTCCGCCGCGACTCAATCAAGGCGTCTCGATGCCTAAGCTCATCGCTCCGTCATCGTGGAGTATCGAAGGGGGGATTGACTGGCTGAAAGCCATTGATCGAACGAAGGGCCAGCACCTCGCATTTGCCATTGCCGCCGCACACAACACCGGTAGTGCAGGAGATCCTGAGGTTTTCGTGCGTGAAGCCAAACGTATAGGGAAAGAAGTTTGGAATACCGAGCTGCATGGGTGGATTGGCACTAAACCGGAAGATGAAATTCTCAATTCTGCGGTGTTCTGGAGGCACTTGAAGGCTGGCTTTACGGGGTTCGCGACATGGTTGTTCTATGGGCCTATTGACGGGCGCAACCACACGATGATCAATTCGAATGGTAAACAAATCAACAGAAGCACGAAGTACGAGATATTTAAGCAGGTCGTAAACAATGCCAATGGAGGGTATTACGTAGATGTATCGTCACCATCCTCGGCAATTCACACTGCCGGATTTATTAAGGGTGATGTCCTTTCGGTTTGGGTGTTGAATACCGGGGATTCCGGTTTTTCTGACGCTGTAATAAGACTGCCAAGGGAGTTTGGCATGGTGGGCGAGCTATCAGCAGTTAAATGGCAAAAACAATTGCCATCGGAAGGGCAATCCTTTAAACTTGAACCTCAAACAGACCGTTTTACCATTCGTATCGATGGAAAGTCGCTATATTTTTTCAAGATACAATTGGTTGGTGATGGGTGACCGGTGGTGGGTGACCAGTGATCGGCGACTGACCACCGACCACTGACCACTGACCACTGACCCCCGATTACAATTCCTTGATTCGGATATTGCGGTACGCCACCACGTCGCCATGGTCTTGCAGGGCTATTTTCCCTTTCGGATATTTCGCGAACCCTTCCCAGTCCTTGAACTTACTCGCATTCAGCACCTGCTCCCACTCGGGGGTGCCGATGGTGACATCGGCAGTCTGCGTGCCGTTGAGCCATAGGGTGATGCGCCCGTTGTCTTTGCGGATACGGGCCTGGTTCCATTCACCTACGGGTTTCGGTTGGGACACTTCCTTGCTTCCGATCATGTCGTAGAGCGAGCCCGCGAGGTGATTTTCGATTTTGTTGTCACCGGCATCGATGTTATCGAGCACCTGCATCTCGATGCCGGTCTGGTAGGTGGCAGTGAATTTCGGGTCTTCGTGGATGCTGAAGATGATGCCACTATTGCCGCCGGAAGCAATCTTCCACTCCAGCTCGAGTTCGAAATTCTCATATTCGCCGTTGGTAACGATGTCGCCGCGTTGGTCGCGCGGCACATCGGGGTTGAACCGCAATTCGCCATCCTGCGCGGTCCATGCAGCCGAAACATTGTCCTTCAGGTAGGTGTGCCAGCCGTTGGTGGTGGCGCCGTCGAACAACGATACCCAACCGTCGTTTTCGGCGGTCGCCGCGGTCGTGGCTACGGAATCTTGGTCGTTTTCGGCTTTCTGCCCTGAGCCACACGATGCAAACAAGGCAACGGCAAAAGCAACGGTTAACGTTTTTTTCAAATTTTCCATGTTAAAGCTTCTGTAATGTTTTGATTTATTCGTTTGTTTGGCTACAATGCTACAAACTTATTTTAAGAAACGCATGGATCGGTACATTATTTTTACAAAAATGAACATGATCAATACTTCAACATACCTATTCCATCCGCTCGATATCCTCAAACGATGGGGCGATGGCTTTCAGTAAGCTCATCGTGCCATAAAAAGCCCCCGCAATTTTCCGTTCGCCGTTTTCATTGAGAATCAGTGCGCATTGGAGCAGTTCAGTTAATTCATGGTAGAGGCGATGCAACGTGTCGGCTTCCATGCCGCCCACGTCTTTGACTTCAAACTCGATGATGAGTTTGTTTGGTTCAATGGTGACCATAATTATTTGGTTTTTAGGAAACAAAAAATCCCTTGCTTTAGGTGTCCTAACGTACCAAATGGGACGTCCGGGGGCTTTCGCCTGATCCGCACCATAACAAGGGGTAACTTAATGCTTTACTCATTTCATTTGGTTTTAAGGAATTACAAACATAACGTTAATAGTTGGCTTTAGGAATGGATTCATCCCGAAAAATGAGATGGTGAGCGGATTTATGCGTATCTTGTGGGGCATTTTACAATGCTGAACAATGAACCGAATCAAAGCCGTATTGCAAGAGACTAACTGTTTTAATAATCGTGTGGTAAGGAAAGGGATTGCTTAAAAATAAAAAGATGAATGACAGTGATATCCTAATATACAAAAACAAGGAAGGAAACATCAAAATAGATGTTCGGTTGCAAGAAGAAACGGTTTGGCTGACGCAAGACCAGATGGCAACACTTTTCGGTAAAGCCAAGTCCACCATCAATGAACATATCAAGAACATTTATGAGGAACAGGAACTTGAAGAAACCGCTACAATGAAGAAATTCGGAATTTCCGAATTTCAGCAGAAATCCCCCAATTATTACAATCTGGACGTCATTATTTCCGTTGGCTACCGGGTAAAATCACCCCAAGGCACACAGTTCCGCATTTGGGCTACTCAACGGCTTAAGGAATACATTGTCAAAGGCTTCGCCCTGAATGACGAACGATTCATAGAGATCACTTCGGCGGGTGCTTTGCCGGGCGTCTCTATTCTCTGCAATAGGGAGTTGGTATAACAGAAAATGCCCAAGCCCAATCGCTGTAGGTCATCTACGGAAACAAAATATCGGCATGTTGCAGATAAATTAACATAAACCGTGTAATATTGTAGGCGGAAATGGAGTTTAAGTAACATAAGTACGTGCCATTTTCGATTCGATATAAAAAGACATGCCGGTTATCCCGCTCTGCAGGCTCCATTTCATCGTATTGACGATTCTTATCGGTACCCAATCCAACGCACAGTCCCCCGTCACCCATACCATCAGCGGCCACATCCGTGACGCACTTACGGGGGAGACCCTGATTGGGGCGAGTATCCGGCTGAAGGCGGATCCCACGGTGGGTACGCGGGCAAATACGTATGGTTTTTTCTCACTCACCTTACCTGAAGGCGACCACGAACTGGCGGTATCGCATGTAGGGTATGAGGTGAAGGAAATGTCCGTCAACCTGACGGGAGACACGACCATTGCTATAGACTTGCGTAGCGGTGAGCTACTGGAGGAAGTGGTCATCAACCAATCGGCGGCTAGCGAAAACGTACGCAGCCCGCAGATGGGCGTTGCGCGGGTGGATGTGAATGCCATCAAGCATGTACCCGTGCTGATGGGCGAAAGGGATGTGCTGAAAACCATCCAACTGCTTCCTGGGGTGCTTTCCGGCGGCGAAGGCAGCAGCCAGTTCTTCGTGCGGGGCGGAGCGGGCGACCAAAACCTCATCCTGCTCGATGAGGCGATGGTATACAATGCATCCCACCTGTTCGGCTTTTTCTCCACGTTCAACTCGGACGCCATCAAGGATGTCAACCTTTACAAGGGCGGCATGCCCGCGCAATATGGCGGAAGGCTGGCATCGGTCTTGGACATCACCATGCTGGACGGCAACAAGAAACGCCTCGGGATGGAGGGTGGACTCGGACTGATTGCTTCCCGGCTGAAAGTGGACGGGCCGATCGTGGAGGACCGGGGATCATTCATGATCAGCGGGCGCAGGACCTATGCCGACCTGTTCCTCAAACTCTCCAACGACGACGACATCAACAGCAGCCGCCTGTACTTCTACGACCTGAATGCCAAGGCCAATTACCGGATCGACGAACGGAACACCGTTTTTCTTTCAGGGTATTTCGGCAGGGATGTGCTGGGATATTCCAGCCTATTCGGCTTTGACTGGGGCAATGCCACGGCTACCGCGCGCTGGAACCATGTGCTGAACAGCCGATTGTTTTCTAACACGACCTTGGTGTACAGCAATTTCAACTACAACGTAAATATCGAAAACGAGGAATTTAACTTCGTCATCGCGTCGCGTATCCAGAACTATAACCTGAAACAGGACTTCCAGTTCTTTTCATCCAACAGGAGCAACTGGCGTTTCGGGGTCAACCTGCTCCGCCAACGGATTTCGCCCGCCAACATCGATGCAGACGAAGACACGCCGGTCAACAGCCTACGGCTCGAGGACCGTACAGGGATGGAGATGGCGGCATACCTGGCGCATGAGTGGAAGCCGACGGAGCGGTTGAATATTATCTACGGTCTTCGCCTCAACACCTTCCTGCTTTTCGGGCCTGGCACATTCCATGGATATGATGCCGACGGGGACGTCAGCGAAAGCCGGGAATATGGTCGGGGAGACGTGGTGCAGCGCTACATCAATCCCGAACCGCGCTTGTCGCTGAGCTACCAGTTGCGGCACAACAACAGCCTCAAGCTGTCTTACAACCGCAATTCGCAGCACCTGCACCAACTGTCCAACTCCACATCCAGTCTACCTACCGATGCTTGGGTAATGAGCAGCAACAACATCAGGCCGCAGTTGGCCGATCAGGCAGCCGTCGGCTACTACCAGAATTTCGCTGGCGATCGGTATGAGTTTTCAATCGAATCGTATTACAAGTACATGCAAAACCAGATCGACTACCGGAATGCCGCCGACCTGCAGGCCAACGAGCACGTCGAAGGGGAACTGCTTTACGGAACGGGGAGGGCCTATGGCGTGGAACTGTTCCTGAAAAAGCGTGAAGGGAAATTGAACGGCTGGGTGAGCTATGCTTTGTCAAGGAGCGAGCGGCAATTTGATGCCATCAACGACGGCGACTGGTTTGCAGCCCGGCAGGACCGGACGCATGACCTATCCGTTGTGGGGATGTATCAATTGTCGCGCCGGTGGCATCTATCCGCTACGTTCGTTTACAGTACAGGCAATGCAGTGACATTCCCAAGCGGGAAATATACAGTGGACGGCCGCACGCTTTGGTACTATACCGAACGCAACGGTTACCGCATGCCGGACTACCACCGGCTGGATTTTGGGGCTACCTGGGAATCCGCCATCAACCGGAAGTTCAAATCCAGCTGGACATTCGGTATCTACAACGCCTATAACCGGAAAAATGCCTATATTATCGATTTCAGGGAGAACGAGAGCAACCCGAATATCACGGAAGCTTACCGGATAGCGCTGTTCGGTATCATCCCTTCAGTCACGTGGAATTTTAAGTTTTGAATGATGTCAAGGTATTACAGGTTTATCATATTCGTCCTATCGGTTGGTTTGCTAACGTCGTGTGAAGATGTCATCGACATCAACCTCAACGACGCCAATCCGAAACTGATGATTGCCGGGACGGTAAGCAATCGATTGGAACAGCAGCAGGTGACGATTAGCCGTACCGTCGCGTTCGGTGCGGTCGATCCCTTTGACCCCGTATCCGGTGCCGAAGTGGCCGTGGTCGACGGCAGTGGCAGGGTATTCAGGTTCACCGAACGGGCGCCGGGGATTTACCGCAATAGGTTCCAGGGCCGTGAGGGCGAACGGTACGAGTTGCATGTGCTGGTCGACGGGGAAACATTCACGGCCGTATCCGTCATGCCGGCTTCCGTGACGCCGGATTCCGTCGGGACCGCGGTGCGGAACATCTTCGACGAAGAGCAGAAATTCATCGCACTCAAATACCGCGACCCCGCCGGCGTGGCGAACCAGTACCGCTACCTGTGGAGCGTGAACGGCGGACCGTTTAAAATGGTCCGGGTGACCAATGACAAATTCAGCGACGGCCGGTATGTGAGCGAAGACGTTACCGACTTCGAAACCGAGCTCGTCAGCGGGGACTCGGTAATCGTGTGGATGCAATGCATCGACAAAGCCACGTTCGACTTCTGGAACGCCGTGCAGTCCATCAACCCCGGCAGCGCCGCTCCGGCGAATCCCCCGTCGGTATTCGGTGACGGCGCGCTGGGTTATTTCAGTGCGCATGCTTCTTCAGAGATCGGTACGGTCGTGCAATGACAAAAGTCATCCCGCATCCAGATAAAAATCCCTCCTACAGGCGCTTTCTTAGCGACATTTGAATAACTGGAACAGCCTTTTGATTTTTTTTTTGATTTATTTTTCGGAAGTTTGCTATGTACTATTTGGTTGTAAGTGTATTCTCTGTAGGTAGCCGATGCCTTTTGACTCACCTGTCGATTGCAGCTGCCGTTTCTAAGGCCTCACGCGTTGCATATGAAGCTTCCCAGGATCAACTCGGATTTCCATCTGTTTTTGATAGGCGTATTGTTGATTGCCGCCGTGTCCTTGGGGGTTATTTGGGCACCCGGTAATGGGATGGCATGGTCGACCGCCTATATCCTGTTCCTGTTATATTTCCTTTGGTTGGGTGTGCGTGGCAAATATTACTATATTCTGGCCATAATTGCGACGGTGAGTGTCGTCTTGGCATATTTCCTGTCCACGGGACGGGATGATAGGAGTCTGGCCACCTTCTCCGGAAGCCTCATTGCGATATGCACGGTCTGGACGGTAGTGTCTTTCATGTACCGTCAAAAGCGGTACATCGCCAAAGAACTGAAAGACAAGGCACGGCTTGATGCGATGTTCGAGAATGCAACGGAGGGTATGCTGATGGTGAATCAAGCGGGCGAAATCGTCATGTTCAATGCATATGCCGAGCACTTGTTCGGTTACCACAGGGATGAATTGATCGGCAGTAGGATAGAAAAGCTGATTCCAGCGCGCTTCGCCGAGCAGCATGTTGCCCATCGGGGGCACTACAACGCCGAGCCACGTAACCGCCCGATGGGTGCGGGATTGGAGCTGTATGCACTTCGCAAAGACGGGCATGAGTTTCCGGTCGAGATCAGCCTTGGTTATTTCGAGTCCGACAATGAGACCGTCGTGATCGCTTTCGTAAACGATATTTCCGAACGCAGGAAAGCGGCCGAACAGATCAGGGCGGAACAGGAACGGACCAAGCGGCTGAACGAGGAATTGGAACGCCGGGTGGCCCAGCGGACAGGGGATTTGGAAGTAGCCCTTGAGCGGCTGAAAACAACCAATGAAAGCTTGCGGTTAATGGAGGTCAACCTGCTGAAAGCACTGGAGAAGGAACGGGAACTCGGCGAACTAAAATCCAGGTTTGTTACGACGGCATCGCATGAATTCAGGACCCCCTTGAGTACGATTCTTTCCTCGCTTTTCCTTCTTGAAAATTATGGTAGGGAAGAATACGAACAGGCGAAGGCTGCCCATATAAGCCGTATCAAACGTGCGGTAAACAACATGACTTCCATCCTGAATGATTTTCTATCACTCAGTAAGGTGGAGGAAGGCAAGGTCGAACCGATATATACAGAAATCGACATCCGGCGGCGCATCGCGGAGATTATGGATGAAATGGAAGCCGTGAAGAAACGTGGCCAAACGCTTCGTTATGTGCACGAGGGGTCGACGGATGAAATCCGGATAGACGAGCAGTTCCTTCGGAATATTTTGATTAACCTGGTGTCCAACGCCATTAAATTTTCGGGGGAAGACGGCAGGATAGCCGTTACTTCACGCATACTCGAAGGGAAGTTGATTGTCCAGGTCACCGACAATGGAATGGGTATCCCGGAGGAGGAGCAAAAGCATTTATTCAACCGGTTTTTCCGTGCAAGGAACGTCCAGAACATCAGCGGAACGGGGTTGGGTCTGCATATCGTGAAGCGCTACGTGGACATGATGAACGGGACCATTTCACTGACTGGCAGCGGACCGGAGGGGACGACGTTTACCGTGGAAGTACCGGTTGCTCGGCGGGTGGAACCTGCATGAATTGCCGTTTACAAAAGGATGGGTGTAATTCATGCCTGCGGTAGGCAGGCAAGCTTCATCACCGATAACGAACAAGTTTATACAGATGAAAACAACGATTTTAGTTATTGAAGACAATGCGGAGATCTGTGAAAACATCGCGGGGATACTGCAGCTCGACGGCTACGATGTCCTGACTGCACTGGACGGCAAGTCGGGTGTGGAAAAAGCCCTTAAGCATAAACCGAACCTGGTGCTTTGCGATATCATGATGCCGGAACTGGATGGGTATGGCGTGCTCCACGTCCTGGCCCGGCATCCGGATACCGCCGATACCCCGTTCATTTTCCTTACCGCCAAGGCGGAGAAATCGGATTTCAGGAAGGGAATGGGGATGGGAGCGGATGATTACCTGGTGAAGCCTTTCGACGGCATGGAACTGTTGGAAACCGTGGCGATCCGTCTCAAGAAAAGCGAGCAGTTGAAAACATCCTTCGGCGCCCAAGTAGACGACATCGAAGCCTTTCTGGAGAAGGCAGGCCAGTTGCCGGATTTGCCGAGCATTTCCGTCGAAAGAATACGTAAGTCTTACAAGAAGCGGGACCATATCTTCGTGGAGGGCCAACGGCCCAACGAACTCTACTTCATCATCCGCGGCGAGGTGAAAACCAGCCGCATCAATTACGATGGCAAAGAATTGATTACCGGCATGTACCGGCAAGGGCAATTCTTCGGATATGTGCCGTTGCTGAAGGGTACGCCCTATACCGACAGCGCCGTTGCGTTGCAGGATACGGAGGTGGGGGTCATCCCCAAACAGGATTTCCAGACCTTGGTATACACCAACCGGGAAGTTGCCTCAAGGTTTATAAAGATCCTGTCAAGCAACCTGTTTGAAAACGAAAAGCGGCTGCTGGAGCTGGCCTACCAATCCGTGCGGCAGCGCGTGGCATCGGCATTGGTATACCTTTACAAGCAGCAAGGCATCGCTGACAAGGCCATACCGTTGTTGACGGTATCGCGCAAAGACATCGCCGGCATCGTCGGGACTGCTTTGGAGTCGCTGAACCGCACGCTTGCTGATTTCCGTGACGAGCACCTCATCAGTTTGACGGACGGTGGCATCAAAATCCTGGAAATAGGGAAATTAGAACAGATTTGCCGGTAGGCGTGGCGTGCGCTGGACAGCTTCTGGTATTGGACAAAAAGATCATGGGCCGATATGATCATTGTCATCGGTCCCCGGACCCGGGACGACCTAACTTAGCCTTCAAGGTAATTCGTTAACTTTAAAAGACAAAACACAATGAAAACCAATGAACAATTACAGCTCGACGTCATGGACGAGCTGAAATGGGATCCCTTGATTGCGGCTTCGGAAATCGGTGTCTCTGCAAAGGACGGGGTAATTACGCTAAGCGGGTACGTGGATAGCTATTCCAAGAAATATGCGGCCGAGAAGGCGGCAAAGCGGGTGAGTGGTGTATTGGCGGTCGCCGAGGACATCGAGGTCCGGTTCAGCGCAGCTGGCAGACGCGACGATACCGCCATTGCGGAAGCTATCCTGAACGCATTTAAGTGGAATACGCTTGTTCCTGAATCGAAGCTGAAAGTGAAGGTCGACGATGGCTGGGTGACGCTCGAAGGGGCGGTCGATTGGCAATTCCAGAAAAATGCTGCATACAAGGCGGTACGGGACATCGAAGGGGTAAGAGGCGTTTCGAATGAAATTACCCTGAACCCCCGGCTGGAAAAGACTGATATCGAAAAGACGATCCGGCGGGCCCTTCACCGCAGGGCCAGCGTCAATGCCGAAAACATCCGGGTACGTACCGAAGGCGGCAAGGTGATATTGAATGGGAGGGCCAACACATGGAACGAACGGCGGGAAGTCGAAAAAGCGGTATGGTCGTCACCCGGTGTCACCGAAGTGGAAGACAACATCGCCATCATTGCATGGTAAGTCAACCATCGAATCCTAAAAAAAGAGGGCGTCTCAAAAGATAGCTCACATTAACCACAAAGGGCTCAAAGTTTTCCACAAAAGGCTCAAAGCATTCATATTCAATAAGCTCTGCTTGGTGTACTTAGTGCTTTCTTAGTGTGCTTTGTGGTTATAATGCCTTCTGAGATACCCTTATCCTAATGAGCATATCCGTTGGCCCCGGTTCGGGCACGGGCAGCTCCACCGCTTTCAACGGATGGCTGTCTTTGCTGAGATCAGACACGCCATGGAGTCTCCAAGCTTTCATCATGTGCCGGCTACTTCCATAGTTCAAAACTGATCTTGCAGGTGATGCGGTACTCGGTGATTTTGCCGTTTTCTACGGTGGCACTGTGATCCACGATATAGATGGAACGGACATTTTCCAATGTTTTGCAGGCCTCGCCGATGGCTGCTTGGGCAGCATCTTCCCAACTAGTGGTTGAGTTGGCCAATACTTCGATGACTTTTAAGACTGACATGATTCATATGTATTTACGGGTGAACTAACTGCTGGCAAGTTATTGCCATCTGGGGGGTTCCCGGATGATTGCTGTCATATCCAGTCGGGAATTTTGTCATGCCGTCGTACACGATCAGGGTTGCAGGGTTGCTGCCTCGGGTTGGACGCGGTGTTATCATCAATAGCGGGCAATCAATGCGATGCGCTGGTAGGGTGCCAACAGCCCGTTGCCCACCAGGAAAACATCTCCGTTTTTATCCAGCACGGTTTCCATCAGGTCGTCTATGGCATCGGAAAGCGTAGTGTGGGCGTCGGCAGGCAGGGTCAGGTGGAGGTGGTGATTGTTGCCCGAAACCAAAAAGTCAGGAGCCCGGTAGTCTTTTTCCACAAGCAATTGACCAGCCCTTCCTTCTTGGGCCGCTCTCCATATCTCGTGCAGGTCGGTGACCACCAAGCCACTGCCGATTTTCTCTTCCAATTCCTTGATCAGTTTACGCACCTGCTGGTCGACATGCTGTTTTACGATGTCCCAGGCCAATGCGGAGAGCCGCTGGAAATCAGCGGCATAGTTGCCCTTGACTTGTCCCGCAATATGTGCACCATGGCGAGTTTGGCTTTTGAATGCAGATAGGTTGCTTTCTGCTCCAGCGATTACCAGCTTTGCAGGTGGTATCAGATACACATCAAGCAGGGTATCTACTTCCCTGAGAAAGCGCTCATAGCGCAGTTTCTTCGCTTGGGATTGGTCTGGCTCGGTTTTTCGGGCGGTCGCGTCGCCCGCATAGCGAGGGCCGGGAGAAGGGTGGTTGTATTCAAAAGTGTCCTCGTGCGCCTTGGGGAAATTGCCATCCTGCAGCTCCCGCAGATTCCCCAACGTACCCTCGAATAGCATGGCTTCCTTGTTGGTCAAATGCAGCACCCGGTAAGGCGAAGAATACTGTGCCTGGAACAGGAGGTCCCTAATTTCGAACGAATCGGCTACCGTGATTTTTTCTTCCACGGGAAAGAAAAGCGAGGCATGATGTTTTACATGGGCAGACACAAACAGTCCGATGCCGAGCGCATGGCGAGGCATGTCTGCGCGAGCAGCCAGGTCGTCCAGTGACGATAGCAACGGAGCAAGGATTGCTTGTCCGTAGCCGTCTGTCAGGTACTGCTTGGCTTTCTCGACAGCCGCCCGCAGCACGACAACATCTTTCGCCCGGTCAGCGGACGGCGGATGCAGGGGAATTATTATGGAAACACACACCGGGTCATTGGAATGCAACAGGGAGCGGAGTATCATGATCTTGTTATTTTATATTCGCCAAATCGGCGTTGTTGAATGGATTGTCAGGTAAGTGTGCCACGGCAATTAATTCCTTTTTCACAAATAAACGTGGTACGATGGCCATTGCCGATGATATCAATCATCGGAAGCCTGGTCGATCGTCATGTTC
>Ga0182792_1002657_pt1 | contig 12336 bp, 8 predicted proteins | sample Passage237B_FD_130497 | JGI IMG/M metagenome (GOLD analysis project Ga0182792, IMG submission 130497) | Cellulose adapted compost microbial communities from Newby Island Compost Facility, Milpitas, CA, USA - Passage2 37B (version 2) (version 2) ...
CCCAGGTGGCCGCCCAGGATGACCCGCTCGGGGCTGAAGACGGTGATGATGTTCGCGATGCCCACGCCAAGCGCCTTCGCCTGCCGGTCGAGCTCGTGGGCGAGCTCGTCGCGGTCCTGGCTCCCGTAGACGTCGTCGAGCTCGTCGGGGGGGACGTCGTCTCCCCGGAGCTTCCAGATGCGGCGCACGCTCCCCTCCGTCTCGAGGCGGGCGCAGGGGGGGGCGGCCCAGCGAGGGCAAATACGGGGGGATCCGGGCATGCTCCTCGGGCAGCAGGCTCCCGGAGCCGATCCAGTCGCCGGCCGCGTCCAGCGCCAGCAGCGTGGACGGGATGGCCCCGGGCCGGTCATGGCCGCGCAGCTCGCCGGCCGCCTCGGCGACGGTCCAGTCCGGCAGCAGCGCGCCGAAGGCCTGCACGTGTGCGGCGGCCAGCGCGTCCACGTGGCGCGGGTGCCCGCACAGCCAGTCGATGCGCATGCGCCCTCAGCGCTTCTTCTGCCGCTCGCCGGAACGGCCGATGGGCACGACCTCCCCGCCCTGCAGCAGCGGCAGCTGGCCGCTGGCCGGCGGCAGGTCGCGCTCCAGCTTCTCGATCTCCTCGCGGAAGTCGGCCACGTCCTGGAAGCTGCGGTAGACCGAGGCGAAACGCACGTAGCCGACGTGGTCGAGCTTGCGCAGCTCGTCCATCACGAACTCGCCGATGCGCCGCGAGGGCAGCTCGCGCTCGCCGCTCATGCGCACCGCGTGCACCACCGCGCGCACCGCGGCCTCGATCTGCTCTTCCGAGACCGGGCGCTTCTGCAGCGCGCGGTCGAAGCCCACGCGCAGCTTGCGCGCGTCGAAGGCCTCGCGGCGGCCGTCGCTCTTGATGATGGCCGGCAGCTTCAGCTCGACCGTCTCCAGGGTGCTGAACCGCTCGCCGCAGGCCTCGCACTCGCGGCGGCGGCGGATGGTGGCGCCGTCCTCGGACACGCGCGAGTCGATCACGCGGGTATCGGTGTGCTGGCAGTAGGGACAATGCATGGCGGCGATCCGTGTTGGCGCCGGCGGCGCGCCCGCACAGCCTGCCACGCCGGCGGTGCCGGCGCAGCCCCGGCGGGGCCGGCGGGCGGGACCGGCACGGCCCCGCCCGGAGCGCGGCTCAGCCGTAGACCGGGTACTTGCGGCACTGCGCGGTGACCTGCTCGCGCACGCGGGCCAGGACGGCCTCGTCGGCGGGCGCGTCGAGCACGTCGGCGATCCAGTTGGCCAGGTCCACGCAGTCGGCCTCGGTGTAGCCGCGGGTGGTCACCGCGGGCGTGCCCAGGCGCAGGCCGGAGGTCACGAACGGCGAGCGCGGGTCGTTGGGCACCGAGTTCTTGTTCACGGTGATGTGGGCCTTGCCCAGCGCCGCCTCCGCGTCCTTGCCGGAGACGTCCTTGCCGATCATGTCCACCAGCATGAGGTGGTTGTCGGTGCCGCCGGAGACGATCTTGTAGCCGCGCGCGATGAGGGTCTCGGCCATGGCCCGGGCGTTCTTCACCACCTGCTGCTGGTAGGCCTTGAACTCCGGCTCCAGTGCCTCCTTGAAAGCCACCGCCTTGGCCGCGATCACGTGCATCAGCGGTCCGCCCTGGATGCCGGGGAAGACGATGCTCTGCAGCTTCTTCTCGATGTCCTCGCCGGCCTCGCCGCTGCCCTGGCGGCTGGAGAGGATGATGCCGCCGCGCGGGCCGCGCAGGGTCTTGTGGGTGGTGGAGGTGACCACGTGCGCGTGCGGCAGCGGGTTCGGGTAGACGCCGGCGGCGACCAGGCCGGCCACGTGCGCCATGTCCACGAACAGCCAGGCGCCCACCTTGTCGGCGATGGCGCGGAACCGCGCCCAGTCCATCACCCGCGAGTAGGCCGAGAAGCCGGCCACGATCATCTTCGGCCGGTGCTCGACGGCCAGGCGCTCGATCTCGTCGTAGTCCAGCAGGCCCTGGTCGTTCACGCCGTACTGCACGGCGTTGAAGATCTTGCCGGAGGCGTTGACCTTGGCGCCGTGGGTCAGGTGGCCGCCGTGGGCCAGCGACATGCCGAGGATGGTATCGCCCGGCTGCAGCAGGGCGAAGTACACGGCCTGGTTGGCCTGCGAGCCCGAGTGCGGCTGCACGTTGGCGTAGTCGGCGCCGAACAGCCGCTTGACCCGGTCGATGGCCAGCTGCTCGGCCACGTCCACGTACTCGCAGCCGCCGTAGTAGCGCTTGTGCGGGTAGCCCTCGGCGTACTTGTTGGTCAGCACGCTGCCCTGCGCCTCCAGCACCCGCGGGCTGGCGTAGTTCTCGCTCGCGATCAGCTCGACGTGGTCCTCCTGGCGGCGGGCCTCGTCGGCGATGGCCTGGGCCAGTTCGGGGTCGTAGGTTTCGATGCGGGCGTCGCGCGGGAACATCGGTCACTCCGGGGCGGATGGGGGCAAGCCGCCGATTGTAAGCCCCGGGCGGCGGATCCGCCGCGCCGGCGGACGGTATCGGCGGCAACCGCGCCGGCGCGGCCGCCCCCGGGCGGCCAAGGGCCGCCCGCGCCGGCGGCCGCCTGAACGGCCGCGGGTCCGGCCCTCGGGCGAGCGGCTATAATCGCCGCTTCCCTTTCTCCCACGCCGGCCCGCACCGCGGGCCGGGCCGGACGCGCGCCAGGAGCCTGCCTTGTCCTCGCAATACATCTTCACCATGAACCGCGTGTCCAAGGTGGTCCCGCCCAAGCGGCAGATCATCAAGGACATCTCGCTGAGCTTCTTCCCCGGGGCCAAGATCGGCCTGCTGGGCCTCAACGGCGCCGGCAAGTCCACCGTGCTGCGGATCATGGCCGGCGTGGACACCGACTACGAGGGCGAGGCGCGCCCGCAGCCCGGCATCAAGGTCGGCTACCTGCCGCAGGAGCCGCAGCTGGACCCGGAGCAGACCGTGCGCGAGGCCGTCGAGGAGGGCGTGGGCGAGGTACTGCAGGCCCAGGCGGCGCTGGAGCGGGTGTACGCCGCCTACGCCGAGGACGGGGCCGACTTCGACGCCCTGGCCAAGGAGCAGGAGCGGCTGGAGGCGATCCTGGCCTCGGGCGACGCCCACACCCTGGAGCACCAGCTGGAAGTGGCCGCCGACGCCCTGCGCCTGCCGCCGTGGGACGCGAAGATCGGCCACCTGTCCGGCGGCGAGAAGCGCCGCGTGGCGCTGTGCCGCCTGCTGCTGCAGAAGCCGGACATGCTGCTGCTGGACGAACCGACCAACCACCTGGACGCCGAGTCGGTGGAGTGGCTGGAGCAGTTCCTCCAGCGCTACCCGGGCACCGTGGTGGCCGTCACCCACGACCGCTACTTCCTGGACAACGCCGCCGAATGGATCCTGGAACTGGACCGCGGCCGCGGCATCCCGTGGAAGGGTAACTACACCGAGTGGCTGGTGCAGAAGGAAGAGCGGCTGAAGCAGGAAGAGAACCAGGAGAAGGCGCGCCAGAAGGCGATCGCCAAGGAGCTGGAGTGGGCGCGGCAGAACGCCAAGGGCGGCCGCTCCAAGGGCAAGGCGCGCCTGGCGCGCCTGGAAGAACTGCAGTCGGTCGAGTACCAGCGCCGCAACGAGACCAACGAGATCTTCATTCCGCCGGGCGAGCGGCTGGGCAACAACGTCATCGAATTCCGCAACGTCTCCAAGAAGTTCGGCGACCGCCTGCTGATCGACGACCTGAGCTTCATCGTGCCGGCGGGCGCGATCGTGGGCATCATCGGCCCCAACGGCGCCGGCAAGTCCACCCTGTTCAAGATGATCACCGGCCAGGAGAAGCCGGACTCGGGCGAGATCCTGGTCGGCCCGACGGTGAAGCTGGCCTACGTGGACCAGAGCCGCGACAAGCTGGAAGGCAACCACACCGTGTTCCAGGAAGTTTCCGGCGGCCTGGACATCCTCAACATCAACGGCATCGAGATCCAGTCGCGCGCCTACATCGGCCGCTTCAACTTCAAGGGCCAGGACCAGCAGAAGATCGTCGGCTCGCTCTCCGGCGGCGAGCGCGGCCGCCTGCACCTGGCCAAGACCCTGCTGCAGGGCGGCAACGTCCTGCTGCTGGACGAGCCGTCCAACGACCTGGACGTGGAAACGCTGCGCGCGCTGGAAGACGCGCTGCTGGAGTTCCCCGGCAACGCCTTCGTGATCTCGCACGACCGCTGGTTCCTGGACCGCATCGCCACCCACATCCTCGCCTTCGAGGGCGACTCGCACGTGGAATTCTTCCAGGGCAACTACCGCGAGTACGAGGAAGACAAGAAGCGCCGCCTCGGCGAGGATGCCGGCCCCAAGCGCCTGCGCTTCAAGGCGCTGAAGTAATACGCGCACGCGGAACGCCGGGGAAACCCCGGCGTTTCCGTTTCCGCGCCTGCGCGGTGCCGCCGTCGCGGCGGCGGGACGCGGGCGGCCCCGGTGCCGCCGCCCTCACCGCCCCGCGCCGATCTCCGGGAACAGCACGTCGGTGAAGCCGAACGTGCCGAAGTCGCGGATCCGCGAGGGGTACAGGATGCCGTCCAGATGGTCGACCTCGTGCTGGACCACGCGCGCGTGGAAGCCCTCGGCCACGCGCTCGATGCGCCGGCCCTCGATGTCGTAGCCGCTGTAGCGGATGCGCCGGAAGCGCGGGATCACCGCGCGCAGGCCGGGGATCGACAGGCAGCCCTCCCAGCCGTCCTCCATCTCGTCCGACAGCGGCTCCACCACCGGATTGACCAGCGCGGTGCGCGGCACCGGCGGCGCGTCGGGATAGCGCTCGCTGCTGTCGAAGCCGAACACGATCACCCGCCGGCTCAGCGCGATCTGCGGCGCGGCCAGGCCGACGCCGCCGGCCGCGTCCATGGTCTGGAACATGTCTGCGGCCAGGTCGCGCAGTTCGCCGGTGCCCATGTGCTCGACCGGGTCGGCCACGCGCAGCAGCACCGGCTCGCCCATCCTGACGATCCCGCGGATCATTCGCCTTCTCCCGGCTGGCCCGTGGCGACGATAGCGCAGGGCGCCGCCCGCGCGCAGCCTGCCGCAGGGCCGCCCGCGCCCCGGCGCAGGGCGGCGCGCCGGGGGGCCGCTCAGTCGTCCAGCACGTCGATGAAGCTGTTGATGGAGAGCCGGCCGTTGACCGGGTCGGGCGGCGGCACGTTGCGGTTGTCGATGGTGGCCGAGTGCAGCGAGTTGCGGCGGTACATCACCAGCCGGTTGAACACGCCCTCCACCTGGCCGATGCGCTCGAACATCGGCGTGTCGTCGCCGATGTAGCCGGGGCCGGGGGCGTCCGGCCCCTGGCTTTCGACTTGCAGCTGGCGGTAGTACGACTCCTGCCGGGCCTCGTCCACGTACTCGAACCCGGTGGCGCGATGGCGGTAGAACGCCGTGCCGCCCCACGGCCCGCGGAACAGGTAGTGCACCGAGGCCAGGCCCTGGTGCGAGGCCGAGTCGATGTGCGGGATGCGCTGCAGGAACGCCAGCTTCTCCGGCGCCTGGGTGACCAGCGAGTAGTGGCACATGGGGAAGCGCAGCCGCCCGGGCCGGAGCCCGAAGAACTCGGCCAGCAGCGGCTGCACCAGGCGCTCGAGGAACGCCTCGTAGGACACCGGCGCGCGCACCCGGATGCCCGGGAAGAACGCTCCCTGCGGGGCGAAGTCCAGGCGCGTGGCTTTGCGCACCAGGCGCTCCGGGTCGGCGACCAGCTGGTCGACCACCAGCAGCGGCGCCCCCTCGCTGCCGATGGACAGGCGCTGGACGCGGACCTGCGGGTGCAGCTCGACGATCACGGCGGGCTCAGCCCACGACCGACTTGCGGCGCATGGTCCAGACCGCGGGGTCGGCCGGACAGTAGCGCTGGAGGAACTCCTGGTGCGAGGGCATGGCCTCGACCATCCGGTCGATCGGCGTGCGCACCCCGTCCATCAGCCGCTTCATGTCGGCGTCCCCCAGCGCGCGGGTGAGCAGGTGGTGCTTCTCCGGGACCACACCCTGGCCGAGCATGCAGTGGGTCCAGGAATCGAGGCGGAACAGCTCGTCCTCGCCCTGCCAGGCGTAGCCGCTCTCGCGGAAGACCCGGATGCGGTTGGCGAGCTCCTCCGGGACTTCCATCTCGCGGCACGCCTTCCACATCGGCTCGTCGCGCTCGTTGAGGTGGTAGTGCAGGATGATGAAGTTGCGGATGTGCTCCAGCTCGGCGCAGCAGACGTCGTTGAAGCGCTCGGCCACCGACTCGTCGATGCCCGCGATGGGAAACATCTGGATCAGCTTGGTGACGGCGCTGAGGCTGACGTGGATGCTGGTCGACTCCAGCGGCTCGATGAAGCTGCTGGCCAGGCCCAGCGCGACCACGTTCTTGTTCCAGACCTTGCGCCGGCGGCCGGTGCGGAACGGCACGATCCACGGGTCGCGCACGATGTTGGCGTCCGGGTAGCACGCCCGGAGCTTGGATGCGGCCTCGTCGTCGGACATGTGCGCGCTGGAGAACACCCAGCCGCAGCCGACGCGGTGCTGCAGGGCGATGTGCCAGCGCCAGCCCGCCTCGTGCGCGATGGCGCGGGTGTACGGCACCGGCGGCTCGTCCGTTTCCACCTGCATGGCCACGGCGCGGTTGGAGGGCAGCCAGTTGTTCCAGTCGATGAAGCCGGTCTTGAGCGTCTGCTCGATCAGCAGCCCGCGGAAGCCGGTGCAGTCGATGAACAGGTCGCCCTCGACCACCTGCCCGTCCTCCAGCACCAGCGCCTGCACGTAGCCGTTCTCCGGGTCCTGGCGCACCTCGCGGATCTTGCCTTCGATCCGCTTCAGGCCGCGGCCCTCGCACTTGCTGCGCATGAACGCCGCGTACAGCGCCGCATCGAAGTGGTAGGCGTAGCTGACGTTGCCCCGATGCATGCTGGTCGGCGACTGGACCCAGCGCATGGACCACTGCTGCGCCTCGCCGTCCTCGTGGTTGAACAGGCCGAAGCGCTGCTTGCGCGAGGCGGCCGTCTCCAGGCAGTAGTCGCCCAACGTGGACCTGGCGCCGCGGCGGCGGCTCTCCAGCCAGAACTGGTGGAAGTCGCACGACCAGGTGTTGACGCCGGTGGTGCCGAACGGGTGGAAGTAGTGGTCGCCGGGCCGGCGCCAGTTCTCGAACGAGATGGAGAGCTTGAAGCTGCCGGCGACCGCGCGCATGAACTCGCGCTCGTCGATCTGCAGCAGGCGGTGGAAGGTGCGGATCGTCGGGATGGTCGACTCGCCCACGCCGACGGTACCGATCGCTTCCGACTCCACCAGGGTGATGTCCAGCAGGTCGCGGAACTGGTGCGTGAGCGCGCACGCAGCCACCCAGCCGGCGGTACCGCCGCCGGCGATGACGACCTTGCGAATCCGATTCTTTTCCAACGCGATTCCCCTCTGCTTGTATCGCCGCGCCGCGGCGCGTCTGGCTGGATCGCCCGGCCCGCGGCCGGACGCTGGTGGCTTTTCCGGTCCGCGTCCCCGCTACCGGTTCAACTTGCCGATCAGCAGGGCGCGCATCCTTCGCGCCTGCGCCTCGTCGAACGGCCCGAGGAAGTTCCTGGCGGCTTCCGGCAGATGCTCGCCCGCACGCCCGCCGTCGCCGAAAACGTAGTACTCGAACACCTCGCGCCAGGCCCGCTTCTCGACCTCCGGCCGGTCGCGCAGCGCCCAGATCGCGTGGTAGAGGGCGTGCATCGGCGTGGGGATCCACGCGGGCATGCTCGCCCACCAGTAGTTGACCAGCACCGTGAACGCGTCCAGGCCCTGCACGTGGTGCCACCACATGCTGGGGATGAACAGCGCATCGCCCGGCTCCAGCACCACGGTCTGCGCGTGCTCGAGGGCCTGGCGGAAGCGCGGGTAGCGTTCGAAGTCCGGGTCGCGGAAGTCCACCGCGCTCACGGCCTGTCCGCCGGGGGTCGGCTCCAGCGGCCCGGGATACAGGTTGTGGATCTGCGCTGGCGGGAACAGCGTGAAACGGCGGCGCCCGACCGCGCAGCAGGCGATGTTGTTCGGTGCGTCGTAGTGGCAGGAGGCGGTGACCCGGTTGCCGATCCAGATCGCCGGCGGCGCCTGCACCCCGTGGTGGGCGAAATCCAGGTCGTTGTCCGCGCGCATGCCGGGGAGGCAGAGGTCGACCGGCAGCGAGGCGACGTAATAGGTCGGCGGCGCCGGATCGTCCAGGTGCGAGGCCAGGTCGTCCAGCACCTGGTCCAGCCCTCCCCGCCTGACCTCGAAGTTCAACGCGGTGAAGTCGGCGTTGTAGAACGGGCGCCCCGCGGTGGACGGATCGCCCCACGAATAGTGGACCGGCTTGCCGTTGTAATGGCCCCGCAGGTAGTCCATGGCCGCGCGCGGGCCCTGCAGCCCCGCCTGCACCAGCGGCCAGTCCGCCGCCAGCCCGCGCATGACCGTGGGCACCGCTTCGTCCAGCAACCGCTCCAGCGGCAGCTCGCCACGCCGGCCACCCTGCAGCTCGCGTACGGGGAGAAGCGTGTCGAACATGGCGTTCAGGCGGGCAGCGCCACTCCCTCGGCGGCGCGCAGGCGGCGCTGCTTCTCGGCGATCAGCCGCGACACGTTGTTGACCGACGCGAGGACCAGGTAGGCCCCCTCCAGCCAGCCCTTCCGGTGCAGCTCCTGCAGCGCCTCGCCGCCGAGCGCGGCCAGCGCCTGGCGGTCGATGCCGTGCAGCCCGGTCACCTTGGCGACGTAGTCCTCGGTCACCCGGACCTCCAGGTCCATGGGCTGGATCAGGCCGGCGATGTCCAGCGCCGCGAACATCTCCTCGCCGGCGCGGACGCCGACGTCGATGCCGCGCAGCACCGTGACGATGTAGTCCAGGTACGGGCTGTGGCCGCCATGGGGCATGAACAGCGGCTGCCCCTGGCCCTGCTGCAGCCGCGGGTGCTCCACGTCCACGTGGATGACCGGCTCGTTGCGGAGCTGGCCGTCGACCATCTGCTCCTGGAACCCGATCAGGAAGGGCCCCCTGGCCACCGCGCCCGGCAGGTAGCTTGCGAGCCAGCGGTCGCCCTGGAGGAACAGGTTCTCGTCCTCGGCGAACCCGAGCAGCGCCACCGCGTGGTAGGAGCCCCTGGAATCCTTGCGGAAGAAGATCGGGTATTCGCGCTGCAGTTCCGCGAACTCCGTCGGATAGGCCGGGACCATGCCGACCTGGTCGCCGAATCCGGCGCCGAAGTGGGTGCTGACCCGCAGATCCTTGTGCGTGATGTTGTTGAGCAGCTCGTAGCGGGGCATCGGGAATCTCGAATGGTGGCTGCGCGCGTCCTGCAGCGGCATCGCGCCGGGAGGGCTGCGTCGATCCCGACCATAGCCACAGACCGGCGGCTCCGCAAGACGGACGGAACGCGCTTTCCTGAAAAAAAGGGACCGCTGCCGAAGCAACGGTCCCTTGTACTTCAACACACCTGCATTTGCTTCCGGGATCTACCTCAGAAGGTGTAGCGCAGGCCGACCATGTAGCGCGGCGACTGCTCGACCATGCGGACGAACTGCCTCGTCGAGCGCGCGTGCCAGCGGACGTCCTCGCCCGTCAGGTTGATCGCCTCGAAGCCGACCGACAGGGCGTCGTTGAAGCGGTAGCTGACGCTCAGGTCGAACTGGTCGTACGCCTCGACGAAGTACGGGTTGCGGTTGTTGGCGTTCTGGTTGGCCGCAAGCAGGTACTCGTCACGCCAGTTCCAGGCCAGACGCGCCGACCAGCCGTACTTCTCGTACATCAGCACCACGTTGGCGGTGTCGCTCAGGCCGGTCAGGGCGAACACGTCGGCACCCGGATCGGCGGCGCGGTCGATGCCCACGTCGCCCTTCACGATGGTGTAGTTCGCCAGGACGCCGAAGCCGGTGTCGCCGAGGAAGTACTGGCCGCCGATTTCCCAGCCCTGCAGCGTGGCGGCACGCTGGTTGACCGGGATGTTGACGTCGAAGCCGTACAGCGGGTCCTCCGCGGTGCCGACGATGTCGAACCTCGACTCCATGTCGAGGATCTGCGCCTGGGTGCCGTTGTAGGCCGCCAGGCCGCCGGTCGCCGCCTCGTTGCGCAGCATCGCCAGGGCGGTGAACAGGGTCGTGTAGTCGCCGGTGCAGCCGGTGTTCGGGTCCACGCCCGCCGCGGTCACCTGCGCTTCGCACTGCGCGCTGTTCAGGAACGCCAGGGCCGCCTGGGCGTCAGGACCGGAAGTCGGGTCGGTGATCCCGTACAGGGTCTGGCGCTCCACGCTGTTGCCGATGAAGTTCTTGACGCGCTTGTTCCAGTAGGTCACGCCCACGAAGCTGGACGGTGCGAAGTACCACTCCACGCCCAGGTCCACGTTGTCGGACTCGAGCGGCAGCAGGCCCGGGTTCTGGCGGTTGCCGGTCGCGCGGTACTGCTCGCCGAACAGCACCGAACCGCTCGGGTTGCCCACCGTGGCGCCCGGATACAGGTTGTCGTACGGGGCACGGGCGATGGTCTTGCTGAACGAGGCCCGGCCCTTCACGTCGCTGGTGAGGTCGATGCTGAAGTCCAGGTTCGGCAGCAGGTAGCTGTAGCTGGCGCTGCCGTACTCGGTCAGGACCTGCGCGTTGGTCATGTCGGGACCGAAGTCGTTGTTCGACAGCCAGGCGATGCCCGACGGAGCGGTGATGACCGAGCGCGCGTGCACGTCGGTGCGCTCGTAGCGCAGGCCCAGCACGGTGTACGTGGGCCAGTTGCCCAGCATGCCGTCCTGCTCCCACTGCACGTACACCGACTTGGTGTCTTCCTCGACCAGGTCGTCGTTGTTCAGCCTGCTGGAGACCGTGGACTTGATGGTGCCGCACCGGGCAGCCCAGGCCGCCGGGGCATTGCCCGCCGCGCACGCGTTCGCCGCCCACTGCGCCAGCTCGCTGGCGTTGCCGGCCCAGACGTTGCTGGCCGCGTTGCCCGGGTTGAAGTCGTCGAACAGGCTGGTGATGCTCAGCTGGCGCAGCAGCGGGATCATGCCGGACAGCTGGCCGACGTCGTCCACGCCCCAGTTGCCGAGGGTCATCATCTGGGCATGGCCGTCGACGTTCAGGCGGCGCATCGAGCTCTTGGAACTGTCGATGCCGAACAGGAAGCGGCCGTTGTCGAAGTTGAACTCGCCGTCGACGCGGGCCTGCTTGACCTCCGAGTCCTGGCGGGTCGACCAGATGCGCATGATCTGGGTACCCAGCTGCTCCGGAGCGAAGTCGCCGTTGGTGACGCCGTTGGTGTCGGCGAGCGCATCGGCGGTGGTCGGGTACAGCGTGCGGCTCATGATCGGCAGGCCGTTCGTGAACCAGTACTCCTGGGCCCAGTCGTTGACCGCGCGGTTCGGCGCCACGCCACCCATGCTGAACGCGGTCGAGCTGCCGCCGGTGATCGGGTCGTTCGGGCGGCTGTTGACCTTGGTGTTGTGGGCGTCGAAGGTCAGGCTGAACCTGTCGTTGACGTCCCACTTGGCGTTGAAGCCCACCGAGTCCAGGTTGTACTTCTGCATGTCGCGCTGCTGCTCGAAGCCGAAGTCCTTGCCGCCGCCGGCCAGGTCGCGGATGTAGGTCGGCGTGGCGACCGCGCGATCGCTGTCGAAGGTGACGTGGGTCAGCTTGTTCTGCAGCCACTGGGTCTGCTCGCCGCGATCCTGGCTGATCTCGTTGGTCGAGTAGAGGTAGTCCAGGGTCAGGGTCAGGGCGTCGGTCGGGGCGAACTGCAGCACGCCCTGGGCGTTGACGCGCTCGCGCTCGAAGTCCTGGAACGCGTAGCGGACGTCGTTCGGCATGCTGTACAGCTGGCCGATCTCCGGCGCGTTCTCCACCACCGCGCCCGGCAGCAGCTTGCCGTCGGTGCCGGTCCAGCGGGCGACGTTCCAGGTGTTCTGGGTGGCCTGCACCGAACCGCCGTGGCGCTTCTGGTAGCTGGCGTTGACGCTGACGCCCCAGGTCTTGTCCGGGTTGGCGTAGCTGAAGATGCCCGAGACTTCGGGCGTGATGTCGTCGTCGAACAGCTGCGAGCGGTCGGACACGCCCTTCACGCCGGCGCTGGCCACGATCTCGCCGCCGGCGTTGTTGAACGGACGCGCGGTGAGGATGTCCACGGTGGCGCCGATGCCGCCGCTGGCGACGTTGGCGCGGCCGGTCTTGTAGACGGTCACGCCGTTGATCGCCTCGGAGGCGAGCTGGGCGAAGTTGAAGCCGCGGGTGCCGGAACCGACGCCGCCGACCTCCAGGCCGCCGCCGCCGAAGCCGTCGGCACCCGGGATCTGGCGGCCGTTGAGGGTGATGAGGTTGTAGCCCGGGCCGAAGCCGCGCGCGGTGACCTGGGCGCCTTCGCCGTCGCGGCGCTCGATCGA
>Ga0182792_1002658_pt1 | contig 12335 bp, 13 predicted proteins | sample Passage237B_FD_130497 | JGI IMG/M metagenome (GOLD analysis project Ga0182792, IMG submission 130497) | Cellulose adapted compost microbial communities from Newby Island Compost Facility, Milpitas, CA, USA - Passage2 37B (version 2) (version 2) ...
CCCACATCTTCAACAGCATTCCGTTCATGGACGAGGTGATGGCCTACTGGTACAACTTCGCCATCATGTTTGAAGCGGTGTTTATCCTCACCGCCATCGATGCGGGCACGCGCGTGGGCCGCTTCTTCCTGCAGGAGATGCTGGGGGCTGCCATCCCGAAATTCAGCGACAAAAACTGGACACCGGGCATGCTGATCAGCGGCATCATCTTTACGTTTTGCTGGGGGTACCTCGTATATACGGGCAATGTGAGCAGCATCTGGCCGCTGTTCGGCATCAGCAACCAGCTGCTGGCGGCGTGCGGGCTGATTGTATGTACCACCATGCTGATCCGGCTAAACCGTGGCCGCTACGCACTCTGTTCGGCAATACCGGGGATACTGATGGCCATCATCACCTTCTGGGCCGGGTATGTGCAGGTAATCGACATTTACCTGCCGCAGAGACAGTACCTCTTAGCCGGATTGGCGGTCCTAGCCATGCTGTTGATGGCTGTCGTATTTGCCGCAGCCTTTCGAAAATGGTATCGGTTTCTTCGACTCCGTCCCTGACGATGCCGTTCACTGCTTGTCTAAGCAATTCACGCTAGGCATTCACCTATCGGCTTAATCCCAACAACCGCCTGTTACTGGCTTCGTCGGCCTTTCCGCCGGCAAAGTCGTCGAAGGTCTTTTCGGTGACGCGGATGATGTGGTCCTTGATGAATACCGCACCTTCGCGCGCACCGTCTTCCGGATGCTTGAGTGCACATTCCCATTCCATCACGGCCCATCCCTTGAAGTCATAGGCAGTCAATTTGCTGAATATCGCTTTGAAATCCACCTGACCGTCTCCGAGCGAACGGAACCGGCCTGCGCGTTCCACCCAACCGGAGTAACCGCCATAGACACCCTGCTTTCCAGAGGGATTAAACTCCGCATCCTTCACATGGAACATGCGTATACGTTCATGATAATGATCGATATAACTCAAATAATCCAGGCATTGCAGCACGAAATGCGAGGGGTCATACAGCAGGCAGGCCCTTGGGTGGTTATTCACTTTCTCCAAAAACCGCTCGTAACTTACCCCATCGTGCAGATCTTCACCCGGATGGATTTCATAACAGACATCCACGCCATGCTCGTCAAATACATCCAATATCGGGCGCCAACGCCTGGCCAGCTCTGCAAAGCCGGTATCCACCAACCCCTGCGGGCGCTGCGGCCACGGATAAACGGTGTGCCAGAGTAGTGCACCGCTGAACGTAGCATGCGCATTTAATCCCAAATTGCTGGAAGCTTTGGCGGCATATTTCAATTGCTGCACGGCCCATTCCGTACGTGCTTTGGGATTGTTGTGGTACTGCGCCGGAGCAAACCCGTCGAACAGTTGGTCATATGCTGGGTGTACGGCCACCAACTGTCCTTGAAGATGTGTCGAAAGCTCGGTGATTTCCAATCCGATTTCATTCACCATCCCCTTGATTTCGTCGGCATACGTCTTGCTTTCCGCTGCCTTTTGCAGGTCGAAGTAATCGGTTGCCCAGGTTGGAATCTGCACACCCTTAAATCCCAAGTCCTTGGCCCACCGACAGATGGACTCCAACGTATGGAAGGGAGGTTGATCGCCTAAAAACTGCGCGAGGAAAATAGCAGGTCCTTTAATTGTTTGCATGATTTATTGTCGTTCGTTTACTAATCAATTCATCCTAATTCGCTATACGGTGAACGGCGTCCACTTTTCGCTGCTTTCATTGCTACGGATCACGTTGTCCAGGAAGGCCATGCCCCGCACGCCATCTTCGACTGACGGGAAGTCACGGCCATCGGCGTCCCGATATTCCCCGGATAGTTTTGCCTGCAATGCCCCTGCAAAACTCTTGTACAGGTTTGCAAACGCTTCCAGGTATCCTTCGGGGTGGCCCACAGGAGTACGGCAAAGCGCGCGTGCTTCCGGTGAAATCGCCGCATTCCCCCCAGCACGGTAAATCTGTGACGGCTCGTCAAGCCATTTTACCAATAGGCTATTGGGTTCCTGTTGGCTCCACTCCAATCCGCCGTTTTCGCCGTACATACGGATTTTCAATGCGTTTTCCTCACCCGCCGCCACCTGCGACGCGATGAGCACGCCACTGGCTCCGTTATCAAACTGCAGCAGCACGTTGCCATCGTCCTCCAGCTTTCTTCCTTCGACATACGTATACAGCGAGGCGCACAGCTGTGTTGCCCGCAATCCCGAGATGAATTCCGCGAGGTGAAGTGCATGCGTACCGATATCGCCCATGCAGCCGCTCTTGCCGGATTTCGCCGGGTCCGTGCGCCATGAAGCTTGCTTGTTGCCGTCCTGCTCGGAAAACCTGCTCAGCCAGCCTTGCGGATACTCTACATAGATTTTACGGATTTTGCCCAACGCACCGTCCCGCACCAGCTTCCTGGCCTGTCGCACCATGGGGTAGCCAACATAGGTATGGGTGAGCAAAAATAGCAGGCCGGTCTCGTCTACCTTTTCCTTGAGCTGCTTGGCCTCAGCCAAATCGAAGGTCATCGGCTTATCCAGCACGACATGGAATCCGTTTTCCAGTGCCAGCATCGCCGGTTCAAAGTGGACGTGATTGGGGGTCACGATGCTGACGAAATCCATCCGTTCGCCTTCGGGTAGTTTGCGTTCCTCCTCCATCATCTCCCGGTAGCTCCCGTAGACACGGTCGCCAGGAAGGAAAAGTTCCTTCCCGCTTTCCTTCGATCTTTCAGCATCCGAACTGAAAGCACCGCAAACCAGTTCGACCAATCCATCCATGGTGGCGGCAATGCGGTGTATTTCACCGATGAAGGCACCTTTCCCGCCACCTACCATGCCCATCCTGAGTTTACGACGTATGTTTTTACTATTCATAATAACGACGATTTTTGATTGACATTCTGTTCTGCTATCGTTGGCATTACGTTTGGCTACTTGATACGCAAAAGTAGCATTTATACCCAAAAAACCTGTTAAGCACTGCGAAGATTTTACGTATCTCCGATTTCGGCGGATGTGTTAAAAATGGTTAAATCCAGCCTATGCTAGCGACAAATGTTTACTTTAGCCTTTTGAAACAAGCAGGTGGGTGTACGACAAAACCACGCAGTAGCTGCGAAGCAAATCCGTTGTTGCTCGCGAGCGAGCCTTTGCGGCTTAAAATAGTTTCACGCAAAGCCGCTAAGACGCAAAGAAAGTCACTTCGCGACTCTGCGCCTTTGCGAGAGATAATGAAAAACGGGTGAATCTGTCGTGCACCCCAAGCAGGTTGGCATCGCGTTGCATGGAAAAGCTCATGGTTAAGGTAACAATATTGACCGCTGTCACCCTTATGTCGTTGTTCGCGTCGTGCCATCAGGGGAAACCGCGGCCGGTGGCGCGGTCATTTGACCAATACCTCTATCCGGAAGACCTGCAAGGGGTTGTGCCTGCTGGAGTAACTGGAGACGACAGCATACAACTTACCCATGCGTATATCGAGCAGTGGATGCGTCAGCAGGCGTTGCTGCACCACGCCCAGCGCAACGTAGCTGTCAATACCGAACGGTTGGAAAGACAGGTAGCGGAATATAAAAATGGCCTCATTATATACGAATATGAACAGGCCTTGGTTAACCAAAAATTGGATACCGTGGTTACAGCCGATGAAATCCGCGATTACTACGTGTCACGCGAAGCGCTATTTACGCTCAAACAACCCATCCTGAAAGTCTCGTACATCCGATTGAAGAAAGATGCGCCCGAATTGGAGCGTGTAAAGCGGTGGTTTCTTTCAGCGGATTTGAATGAACAGGGGTTGCTTGAGCAGTATTGCTCGCTGTATGCTACGGACTATATGCTGCGCGATACGTCGTGGCACTATGCCGACGAACTGATCAAAAAATTTCCGCTTTCCAGCATCGGTGAGGATCGCTATGCGCAAACGGGGCGAATTTTTGAAATAATTGAAAATAATGAATTATATCTGATAATTTTGCACGACTCAAAATTCAGGGATACACGTTCGCCGCTATCGTTGGTACAACGCAATATCCGCAACCTGATTTTGAACAAGCGTAAGATGGAGTTGATTGACCAAATGCAAAAAAGCATCGTAGAAGATGCCCGAAAAAAAAATAACATCGAAATATATAACTAATGAGTAGACATTGTTGCATTCTCGTGGTATTGGCAATAGTAGGTACGGTAGGCTATTCGGTAGCCCAACAGCCGCAGATCATCGATAAGGTAGCGGCAGTCGTGGGATCCAACATCATCCTGCAGTCGGAAATCGAAATGCAATATGCCCAATACCTTGCCCAGGGCAACAAGGCCAGCGAAGATTTCAAGTGCTATATCCTTCAACAGCAGCTCACCCAAAAGCTGCTGGCACAGCAAGCAGCCATCGACTCCATCGACGTGAGCGAAGGCGAAGTGGACGACAACATCAACGCCCGTCTGCGGTATATGTCGAGCCAGGCCGGTGGCCAAGAACGGCTCGAACGCTTTCTCAACCGCTCGCTGCTCCAATATAAGGAAGAGATGCGCCCGAGCATATACGAGCAGCTAAAGGCCAACAAGATGCAGCAGAATATCGTATCCGGCATTGATGTGACCCCATTGGAAGTTAAGCGGTATTTCGAATCGTTGGACAAAGACAGCCTTCCCTATTTCAATACCGAGGTGGAAGTGGGCGAATTGGTGGTGTTTCCCAAACTCACGCGGGAAGAAAAGCAGCAATTCCGCGACCGCGCTGAAGAGTTGCGCCGACAGGTTGCCGAAGGGGCAGACTTTGCGACAGTAGCCCGTTTATATTCCCAGGATCCCGGATCGGCTCCCTACGGAGGGGATTTGGGTTTCAGCACGCGCGATCGTTATGTAAAGGAATTCTCTGCTGTAGCTTTCCGGCTCAAGCCGGGAGAGCTTTCACCGGTGTTCGAGTCCGAGCATGGATTCCATTTCCTGGAAGTGTTGGAACGGCGGGGCGAGGAAGTCCGCGTGCGCCATATCCTCATCCAAATAAAGCCCACGCCTGCAAGTTTGGTACGCGCCAAAGCGCACATCGATAGCATTTACGAACGTGTGGTGTCCAAGAAACTCGATTTCTATACCGCAGCGACCCTTTATTCGGACAACAAGGAAACCAAGTACAACGGTGGCATGCTGCTCAACATGGAAAACCAGCAAAGCCGGACCACACTGATTCCCGTTGACAAGCTCGATGCGTCCATGTTTACGGCCATCGATACGTTGCAGCCTGGTCAGTATTCGAGACCGGCGCAATTTACCGATGTAACCGGGAAAACGGGGTACCGGTTTAGCTATCTCAAATCGCGTACACCGCCGCACCAGGCCAACCTCGAACAGGATTTTGCCAAGATCAAGGAGGCCGCCCTTGAAGACAAAATCAACCGCAAGCTAAGTGAGTGGTTCGAAGGTCGCCGGAAAGTAACGTTCATCAACATCAACGAGGCCTACCACAGTTGCGACGACCTGAAGATATGGCTGAAGGATAGCGGTGAAGCAACTGTTGCCCAACGATAGGTGATTGGTGGTCGGTGACGGGTGGTCGGTTAACGTGACTATCGACTTAAGACTATCGACTTAAGACTAATATCACCGTTCAAACAGCATTTCAATAACGACCCGCCATTGGAAATCGGGTTGCAATTGCCAAATCCTGACGTAGTTGCATTTAAGTTGACCATCTTTTGTGGCGACAGTGGCTGTACCGTACGAATACGCGAGTTCTCCGCTATAGGATCGGTTGGCCACTAATGATTCTGCTTGAATCGCCAAATCCTTTTCCTTAGCGAAGGCGAGGATGTTATCCTTTCCGATAACCGGTGTATTCCAGGGGAAATACAGCCGGGCGTCGTCTGCCAAAAATTCGCCATACGCAACCGCCGCATTTGACTTCAGCACGGCTGACAGCAATTGATCGTTGCTGGTGATGATTTCCTTGCGTTGCTGGATCCGCTCTTTTGTCCGAAATCGCGTATAATCCTTATCGTCCGGCTCGATATACTGGATATCCGGTTCCTCCTTGCCCCCGCGATGCTCAATCTGTGCCCGAAGGTCGATTTTCCAGTTGCCTTTCCGGTCGCGTCGCCACACGGCCAGGTATTCGCCATACCGTTTGACCGCCCCCACGCGCTGGAATGACAGCGGCCCGGCGGTCACTCCCCACTCCATGCTTTTCGAAACCGCCGCATAGGTCGGCTTCCAAGTCAACACATCCGGGATATTCGGGCGATTACTCAGGTATTCCAAGGCACTGACCGGCGAAGGCGTAAAGAAAATGGAATTGCGGTCCACGATGGACATCAAAGCAGCATGCGGCCCTTCCGTTGCCGACAGCCTTGCTGCTGTCCGGTCTGCCGATAGCAAGCTGCCTACTTTGCCCAGCAGTTGCGCAAACGACGAGACGGGAACCGCGGCAAAATGAATGAGCAAGCAAATTCTGAGGATGCGAACCATGATCATTTAAAAGCAATCCACCAATCAAATCTTATTCCAAAGTGTACCATCCTTACTGTCCTTGAGCTGGATACCGATTGCGCCGAGCCCGTCCCTGATCCGGTCCGATGTCGCGTAGTCCTTGTTTTGCTTGGCTTCGTTGCGCCATGCGATGATTACCTCCATCAATTTATCGAAATCGTCGGAACCGGTATGGTCGTCGATGAGGCCAAGCACATCGTGAACAAAATCTTGCATAAACGATTTCAAGCGTTCGAGCGAAGGTTCATCGATGGTCAGTTTCCCATCATAGACACTGTTGACGATTCGTACGGCTTCAAACAACTCGGCTATCAGCACCGGGCTGTTGAAGTCGTCGTCCATGGCCGCATAGCACCGTGCCCGGAGGTCGTCGATCTTCAATTCCGCCTTCTTGGCCGAGGCCTTCAACTTCGGCAGCAAAGCCATGGCATTCATAAGCCGCTTATACCCCCTGTCCGCCGCTTCGAGTGCCTCGTTGGAAAAATCAAGCGTACTCCGGTAATGGGCCTGCAACATGAAGAAACGCACAGCCATAGGCGAATATCCCCGATTCAGCAAAGGATGGTCGCCGTTGAAAAGTTCATGCGGCAGGAAGCCGTTTCCCGCAGATTTTGACATCCGCGTACCGTTGACCGTCAACATATTGGTATGCATCCAATACTTTGCCGGCTGCGCATGGTTGCAGGCTTGGGATTGGGCAATCTCGTTGGTATGGTGCGTGGCGGCGAGATCCATGCCGCCGCCGTGGATGTCGAACTGTTCGCCCAGGTATTTGCTGCTCATCGCTGAGCATTCGATATGCCAGCCAGGAAAACCTACACTCCACGGAGATGGCCAGCGCATGATGTGTTCGGGCTTGGCCTTAATCCACAACGCAAAATCCAGTCGTCCGCGCTTTTCGTCTTGCCCATTCAGTTCGCGGGTATTGTTGAGCAAGTCTTCCAGCTTGCGGTTGGTCAGGATGGTATAATCGTATTCCTTGACATACTTCTCGACATCGAAATACACCGTACCGTTTACAACATAGGCATAACCCTGCTCAATGATTTTTTTGATCATTTCGATCTGTTCGGAAATGTGGCCGGTAGCTGTCGGTTCGATGCTGGGCGGCAGGGTATTGAACAGCCGGAGGACTTCATGGAATCCGAGCGTATACTTCTGCACGATTTCCATCGGTTCCAGTTTTTCCAGCTTGGCCTTCTTGGCAAACTTGTCGTCACCTTCGTCATTATCCCCCTCCAAATGCCCTGCATCCGTGATGTTGCGCACATATCGTACCTTATAACCTAAGTGAAGCAAGTAACGGAAAATGAGGTCGAAGGATACGAACGTTCGGCAATTGCCGAGGTGCACATCACTATATACGGTAGGCCCGCAAACATACATCCCCACGAAAGGCGGACTCAGCGGCTCAAATTTTTCTTTCTTCCTTGATAAGGTGTTGTACAGAACCAATTGGTTATCCATGGGCGCGAAAATACGAAAATAACTAGACCGCTTCGCCGATAATTGCAAAGTTGTGCAGGACGGCATGTTTAACAATAATGTCCTGATCGAACTTCGTAAAATCCAGCCCCTCGGTAAAAGAAAGTATACGATCAATCGAGTCTAGGATGTCGATAAGCCAAAGCCGTATGTCACGCTGGCTCATATACGAATCAAACTGCCTTCTACATAGGGCAAGTAATGCGGTTTGATTCCTTTACGAGACACAACATCGACTTTTGTTTGGAATTCATCCTCCAACTCATTCACCAACTTGAAGAATCCCATACCAATTGCTCCATTGAAGTCAACCAAAATGTCAATGTCGCTGGTATCTGCATGATCATCTCGGGCTACAGAGCCAAACAACGCCATCTCACTAATTGGATATCGTTTTTGCAGTGATGGTTTTATCTGCTTGAGCCGATTGATGATATACGCTTTGGAGTGTTTCATTGCCTGTACGATTTGGACGTTAGTCAAAATTACGAAATAAGTTTATCATGCTAACAACCCCTTTTGATTATAATGTTGTGAACTTTCTCCTAATCATAATACAGCAAATTTAATCTAAAAATCTAACTTAAATCACTGTCCCGTTTTCGGGGGGAATGATAAGTTATGCTTAACGGAATCTTTTTCAGCAAGCTAAAAAGGCTTATATTTGTATTCATAACACAATCATTATACGATGGATAGCTTGCTATTATATAAAAAATTGAACCATTTGCCTGATGCCATGAAGGCCGAGGTTGCAGATTTTATTGAGTTCCTTGAACAAAAGGCCAAAAAAGGAAAGAAGAAGGTCGATAAACCTGTTCCCAAATTTGGCAGCGCTAAGGGCATGTTTGTGATGCACGATGATTTTGATGAACCGCTGGAAGATTTCAAAGATTACATGTAATGGCAGGTAATTTATTGGAGATCCATGCATTTATCTGGTTCATCAACGGAGACGAAGCGTTATCCTCGAAGGCTCTGGAAACCATTGAAAAGCATCCAGACTCAAATTATGTCAGTATGGCCAGCCTATGGGAAATTGCTGATTATCGCCCAAGCCATTACCAACAAATTGCACGTCATCTCAAAAGATCAATACTTCACCGAATATCCGGTTAATGTGATTTGGTAAAATTTATAGCCTATGGCAGTACCCGATTACCAAACCATTATGCTTCCTTTGCTTAAGCAGCTCAGTAAGGGGCAAGTGTTTTCACTAAAAGACCTAACGGCAACGTTGGCTGAAGAATTTCAGCTAACTGAAGAAGACCTGAACGAACTTTTACCCAGTGGGCAATCCTTTGTCTTTTCGAACCGTGTGGGTTGGGCACGGACGTACTTGAAGAAAGCGGGGCTGGTCGATTCTCCTAAACGCGGCCAGGTATGTATTACACCAGAAGGACTTGAATTGTTGAACTCCAATCCCTCACGTATCGATAATGGATTGCTAAAACAATATCCCGAGTTTTTGGAATTCCAAAACTATAAAAGAGGGGAAAACAATACCGAAACCGTATCCTCTCGGGGAGGTACCATTGAGAACGATACGCAGACACCGGAAGAAACCATCGAAAATGCCTACCAGGCCATGCGGCAGTCGCTGGCCTTAGAGTTACTGGATACTGTACGGAAACTTTCACCGTTATTCTTTGAGCGACTGGTTGTCGAACTGTTGGTTAAGATGGGATATGGCGGCTCCATCAAGGATGCGGGAAAAGCCATTGGCAAGACCGGTGATGAAGGTATAGATGGAACGATCAAAGAAGACAGGCTCGGCTTGGATATCATCTATATCCAAGCAAAGCGCTGGCAAGCCGGCAATGTAGTCGGCCGTCCCGAACTGCACAAATTTGTCGGGGCATTGGCCGGACAGGGAGCCAAGAAAGGGATTTTCATCACTACCTCCTCCTTCACCCGCGATGCACTGAATTACGTCCCTCGCAACGAAACCAAGATTGTTCTAATCGATGGTAGTCAACTTGCCCAACTGATGATTGACTATAACCTCGGTGTCTCCCCGCAAAGAAATTACGAAATTAAACGTATTGACAGTGATTATTTTGAAGAGGGGTAAATTGAAGCCTATACCTAGTCAATGAAAATAGTTAGCTGGAATTGTAATGGCGCTTTCCGTCGCAAATATCATTTGCTTGAAAGGTTTGATGCCGACATTCTCGTGATTCAAGAGTGTGAGAACCCTATTACCTGTAAAGACCAAGTGTATACATCATGGGCATGCAATTATTTTTGGCATGGCGAACGCGACCATAAAGGAATCGGAGTTTTTGCTAAACAGCATATTAGCATAGCGCAAAACGATTGGCTGGATGAAAACCTGAAATATTTTCTTTCAGTCAATGTAGAAGGTAAATTTAATCTCATCAATTCGTGGTGCCACAGCGCCGACTCTCCGACTTTCGGCTATATCGGTCAGTTTTGGAAGTACTTGCAAATTAACAAATCCCGTATGGAAAATTCGCTGATTATTGGAGATTTCAACAGCAATAAGATTTGGGATGTTTGGGATCGATGGTGGAATCACTCCGATGTTGTACGTGAGTTGGACGAAATCGGCATTCGTAGTATATACCATGAAGTGTTTAGGGAGCGGCAAGGGAACGAATCTACGCCAACATTTTTCTTGCAGCGTAACCTTGCCAAATCCTACCATGTAGATTATGCGTTTGCTTCTAAAATCCTTGTACCATTATGCAAACAATTTGCAATTGGCAAACCCGAAGAATGGCTTTTGTATAGTGATCATATGCCGATATCGTTAAAGCTTTGAGCTAATATATTAGATTTTGATCTCGTAATGATGTATTGATTTTAATCTCCTCATCAATCGTCAAATAGCGCGTTCTGTCGCTTCCTGATGTTGTCAAGTATTGAAAAGTCTTGTGTACCACAGCATAACCTCTTTTTGCCATAGGCATGTCGGTAAGTTTCTATTTTCTTTGGAGGCCACTATAGACACATTAGCCGCTTTTCAACCGCTTCACTTCTTCCGCTAAATCCAGCACCGCCTTACTTAAATTGGCAATGGATTCGGTTTTGGCTCGATCTTCTTCGATGAATTTCTCCAATAGAGCTGCCAATTTATCCGCGGCATCATGGTTTATAGTAGGGTTATTGTGCTGACTTGAATTATAGGAATTGTCAGAAAAGGTGTTGTTTGTTTGTATAAAGTATATCGCCCGCTCTTCCTTGAAATTCTTGATGAACTCCGGCGTTACTCCCAATCCTTCTGCAAGGATGGCCAAATTTGGGTCGTCTATAAATTCTGATTGTTCCAATTTGGATATCTGCTGCTGGCTCCAGCCATTGCAACGTTGACCCAATTCATATTGTTTCAACCCTTCGATTTCGCGGATGCGCTGCACGTTCCGGCCTAAATGGAGTCTATCTTCTTTTTGGAAAGCTGTTTTCATATCCAAATGTAATTCAAACGTATCATGGTAAAAAACAATTTGTTATGGTTTTTTACCATCGTTTACGGGGTTCATAACCTTTGCCTTTGTAAAGGTATTCAAATAAGTGGCAATCGTCAACTATATACGCTGTATTGATGCTAAAAACTGACCGTATGATAAAACGCTCACTCAAATCTAAGGAAAACAACGAAAAACATCTTGCCGAGTTGAAGGCAGGCCATGAAGAAGGCCTCAATTATTTTTACAATGCCTATTACGGGCATTATGCCTATCGTGCGTACCGCTTCGTAAAGAAAGATGTGGTGGCCCATGCCATGGCACAGGAAGCTTTTCTCCGATTATGGATTATGCGCGGCATCATCCGCGATGTGCCGCACCTGCATGAATTTCTTGGCTTGCAGCTCACGGAAGCCGGAAAAGCCTATTATGGCAAAACGATAAATCGTTTCCACCGAAGTATGCTGCGTTTGGACGGCATTGAGGATTTCCAAGAGTTTATGCTCGGCTACGAAACGGAGGAAAAACAGGAAGAGGACACTGTTTACCTTGAACAACTCGAAGAAGAAAAGCAGCAACATTTGGAAAAACTCAACGGTATGCTGCCGAACCTCGATGACCAGCAGCAATTATTCATCAAGCTGTGCCTGAAATACGATTTCAGCTATGAGCGCGTAACCTATCACCTTGGCGGGATTTCGGATTATGAGGTAGTCCATCGTATCGAGCAATGCATCGCCAACCTGAAAGCCCCACTTTCGAATACGTCCAAACTGGACAGCGCCACGCGTACCAAGCCAATTGTCACCGAGGGTATGCTCACCGAAGAGCAAGCACAGGTATTGGCCATGCGATATGACCTGCAGTATTCATTCGAAGAAATCGCTGAAGCACTGCGATTGGACGATGCCAAGGTAAAATCCTTATTTGTACAAGCAC
>Ga0182792_1002659_pt1 | contig 12332 bp, 14 predicted proteins | sample Passage237B_FD_130497 | JGI IMG/M metagenome (GOLD analysis project Ga0182792, IMG submission 130497) | Cellulose adapted compost microbial communities from Newby Island Compost Facility, Milpitas, CA, USA - Passage2 37B (version 2) (version 2) ...
CTAAACTTTCTACGCTCTTTTTTCATTTTTCAAACTGCTAAGTTAAACATTTAAGCAGCTGTCCAGTTTTTGGGGAGTATTATATAAAACTTCGATATGCGAAATCATCACGTCCTGACTGAAATCATCAATCGTATTACTTAATTCCCGCTCGATATTTTCAAAAATGGATACAATTATTTCTCTTTCCTTTTCTGAAAGATGTAAGCCCTCATTAGCGGAATAGGAAAAGAAACCATATTTTTTTATGTTCTTCCCTAACGGGTAGTTTCGGATAAAGTCGGGGTGAATCAGCAACGTGTATCCCGAATAATCTTTATCTTCTTCATCACTTACAAGCAACTGATTAGGCGAAACGAAAAACATACCCCCTTCGTCGAAATCATAATAATTTTGGCCGTACCTGATTTTTCCCGAAAGGTTTTTCTTATACGAAATCTTATAAAAATTGAGTATCAGCGAACGTGATGCCATATCCTCGTCCATGCTTATTTTGTCGTAAGCAACGACACTGATTAGCGGGTGCAACGGTTTAGGAAAGCCTAAAGCTTTATGCAACGCTGATATTGTACAATTTATGGGCTAATGCTGTATAGGCTTCGTGTTGCGTGGTGTCCAAAGAACGTCCTGCAAAATCGGTTTTAATCCCTCCGGGGGCAACGGTTTTGATGCCAATTCCTAATTCGTTCAACTCGAAAGCTAAACCCTCACTCCAACCCTCCAATGCCCATTTCGTAGCGTTATAAATAGCATTAAGCGGCAGGCCAATCAATCCTGCAATGGAAGTTGTGGTAACAAATAACCCCTTTTTCTTTTCCCTGAAATAGGGAATAAATGCCTGTGTGATCCGGATTGCATCGAATACATTGGTTTCAAATTGCCTGGTTAGTTGTTCGTCTGTAACGGTTTCCAATGGCCCAATTAAGCCGTAACCTGCATTGTTCAATACGACATCTATTGCATATGACGCAATCGCTTGACTTACCGTTTCCTTGATCTGGGTGGGGTCTGTTACGTCTAATTTCAGGACGGTAACATGTTCAAGTTGGGTAAGTTCTGTTTCGTTTTCGGGATTACGCATGGTTGCAATCACATTCCAACCTTTCGACTGAAATAATTTTGCGGTTGCCTTTCCCAATCCTGCGGAGGTTCCTGTAATGAAAATCGTCTTTTGCATTTTTTCTTTGTTTAAATTTTATCATGCAAAATTCCGCAGAAGTCAAAAACCGCTTGTTGCCAAATTGAGTTAGGTTGTAGCCAAAATAACGAAAATCATCTGCTATATTGATGTTGTTTGTTGAAAAAGGAAAGAGGGATATCTACAGTGATTAAACCCCTCAACGATTTTGTTGAGCGTGTTTGGTTTTGGTACTTTCAACAAAATTGTGGCGCGATTGATAAACGCCCGGCCCTTCTGTTCTCATCCCAGCTAACAAAAAAAGCCCAATCTTTCGATTGAGCTTTGTTTTGTGATCCCGCTGGGATTCGAACCCAGGACCCATACATTAAAAGTGTATTGCTCTACCAGCTGAGCTACGGAATCATACGTGTTAAGAACACCTCCCCCTGTTTTGGAAAGTGGTGCAAAGATAGGATTATCGGATGTATCGTCCAAAATAAATTTAAGATAATTTTCCTTGGAATTTTAGCCCTTTTCAGGCAGGCAAAATTGCCTAAGTATTCCGTTCTTGGATACCCATATTCCTCTTTGAAGCTACGTATCGACACCCCTCCTGCGCTATCGGAAAGTGGTAAAAAAATTTGCGTAGTTAAATAGCTACACATATATTTGTAGCCAAATAGCTACACAATGAATTTAAGACGAGACGTATTTCAGGCCATAGCGGACCCCACAAGAAGGGCTATTCTGCTTTTGGTAGCCTCGCAATCCATGACAGCAGGTGCGATAGCCGCCAATTTCAACACTGCAAGACCGACCGTTTCAAAACACCTGCAAATACTTACCGCGTGTGAATTGCTTCGCTACGAGCAAAATGGCAGGGAGATATACTATCACTTAAACCCCCTGAAGATAAAGGAAATAGCGGACTTCATTGAACCATTCCGCCAATTATGGGATGACAGGTTCAACACACTGGAAAGCATCATGAAAACATACCAATCAGATAACTAGCTTATGGAGCGGAAAACAAAAATCCATGCCGAAGACGGCAAACAGGAATTAACGATAACAAGGGAATTTGATTTGCCCGTGGAATTACTTTTTAAAGCGTATGTAACGCCCGAAATCGTTGCGCAGTGGATGGGAACGAACGTGTTGAAATTGGAGAGCAGAAAGTATGGCAGTTGGCGGTTTGAAACCACGGATGCCCAGGGGAATGCGGTATTCCAGGCCAGCGGGGTAATCCATGAATTCATCCCCAACCAAAAAATCACCCGCACGTTTGAAATGGAGAACGCGCCTTTCGGTGTCCAGTTGGAGTTCTTCGTGTTCGAAAAACTTACCGAGGGCACCAGCAAACTAAACATTCACACGGTATTTGAATCGGTAGCGCAGCGAGACCAACTGTTGCAGTTGCCCTTTGCCCAAGGGCTAAATATGGCGCATAACCAATTGCAGAAAATCGTAAGCAAACTAAAATAAACGACCATGACAAAGGGACAAAAAATCACGTATTGGATCGCCACATGCTGGCTGGCGTTGGGCATGCTCTCAACCGGCATCGTACAATTGATCAACATGGAGGAAGAGGTGGAAAGTATAACGCGCCTGGGTTATCCCGTCTATTTGCTGACCATCCTGGGTATTTGGAAAATTCTAGGAGTGATTGCAATACTTATACCCAAATTTCCGTTGGTGAAGGAATGGGCATATGCAGGCTTTTTCTTTACGGTGACAGGTGCTGTCGTATCTCATTTAGTCTGCGGGGACGGCGCGGAAACGCTTTTTGGACCGGTATTATTACTCATCCTGACAGCGGTATCCTGGTATTTCAGGCCCACGGACAGAAAACTTACTCCAATTAGTCAACAACATTGAAACATAAAAGCATGAAAAACACGAATAGCCATAAGGAGTTACCCCCAATCGAACGTGAAGACCTGCTCGATACATTGAAAACCCGTTTCCAGAAAAACATGAACCGCCATAAAGGCATGGCATGGGCCGACGTACAAGCGAAGCTGGAAGCGAATGCGGAAAAGCTTTGGTCGCTCCATGAGATGGAAAAAACCGGCGGCGAACCGGACGTGGTCGGCCGGGACGAAAAGACGGGCCAGTATATCTTCTTCGATTGCTCGGCCGAAACGCCCAAAGGACGCCGGAGCCTCTGCTACGACCGGGAAGCGCTGGATGCCAGGAAAGCACATAAACCAGCGAATAGTGCGATGGATATGGCCGCCGAAATGGGAATCGAGCTGTTGGACGAAGAGCAATACCGAGCATTGCAGCAACTCGGGAAGTTCGACACGAAAACGTCGAGCTGGCTAAAAACGCCTACCGATGTCAGGGAATTCGGCGGGGCCATCTTCGGCGATTGGCGCTTCGGCCGTGTATTTGTGTATCACAACGGCGCGGACTCTTACTATGGTGCTAGGGGGTTCCGGGGCGCATTGAGGGTCTGAACCCTGCACAGCTAGCCACTCACTTTTCTAGCCACTCACTTTTCGAAAACAACAGCATGGGGGTTGGCCCCCCTTTTTATTACCATCGCGGATATGTCTTCGACCATGGAATCCGGCCCACAGATATAAAATTGTCGTTTCCCGAAATCGTCCACATGCGCAGCCAAAAAAGCGTCGTCGATAAAATCGGATACATATCCGCTGTCTTTCTCGTTCGTGACAATAAATACCGCATCATTCCCCAAAATCGATTTCAGCTCTTCTTCATAAATGATATCCCGAGATGTTTTATTGGAAAAGAACAGCCGGTTACCTGCTAACTGGCCATCTTTGTGGAGCTGCCGAAGAATAGCCATGAAAGGTGTTATACCGGCACCGCCAGCGATGAAATACCCCATTCCCTGATAGCTGATGGCACCCCAAGGATCATCGATAACCAACTCATCCCCTATTTCGAGCGCCGCTAGCTGCTTGGTCACGCCATCATGGTCGGCATAGCTCTTAATGGTAAACTCCAGGTACGGATCATCATTCAGGCCGGTAAACGTGAACGGACGCTTTTCACCGATCCACTTGCTGTTATTGATTGCCACATCGGTGGCCTGTCCGGGCACAAACCGGTAACCCTCCGGTTTTTCCAACCGGATGCAGCGGACATCGTGGGTCACCTGTGAAATCGAGAGAATTTTCAATGTATGGTCCATATGCTATGTAATAATGAGGGTGTCTCAAAAGCCGTGTTTACATTAACCACAAAGGGCCCAAAGGTTGTCACGAAGTTTGCCAAGCATTTATAGTCAGTAGTTTATTCGTGTGCTTTGCGTATCCCCGGCATACTTTGTGGTTATAATAGACTTTTGAGATGCCTTCCTCAAATTTACAGATAATAGTTGAATATCCATACGTATGGCAAGCGATTGCAGCAAGATGGACCGATTTGGCTAAGTAACATTAAATTAATATAAACTTAACAACAGCAAGCTATTTTTGGAGGAGAATCGTTTTGCATGGAAGCGGCAGATGGCTTGATATGGATTTTTGTCTACGGATCCTTGTTTGGTAGGCGCCTCGGGTCGATTACCTTGCTGGCCTGCCTTGGGATGATATCAATGGGCTGCAGCGATAGCAACAAGGCCATCAAAGTCAAGGGGTCGGATACCGAGGTAAACCTCGTGGTGAAGCTTGCCGAAAACTTCTACCTGGAAAACCCTGATTTCAGCGTGGCCATTTCCGGAGGAGGTTCGGGCTTGGGTATCGCCTCGCTGTTAAATGGGCAGGCCGACATTGCCAATTCCTCACGCCCCCTGAATGCCGATGAAATGAAGCTATTTGTCGAACGTGGGATTACCCTTCGGACCATTACGTTCGCCGAAGACGCCACCGCGTTCATCGTACAGCAGGATTTTCCATTGGATAGCATCGACCTCGAATCGCTGGGCTACGTATTGAGCGGCCATTACACCTCGTGGAAAGCCATCACGGGCCAGGACCTACCCATCAATATCTATGGCCGGCAAAGCAATTCGGGCACCCACTCCTTCGTTCGCCAGAAATTGGGCATTCAATTCAGCCCGAAGGCAAAAGAAATGAACGGGAACGCCCAGATCCTGGAAGGCATTAAAATGGATCCCTCAGGCATCGGGTATGTTGGCGCCGGATATATCCTTCAAGATGGGCGGGACCAACCAGTGAAGGCACTGAGAATCGCTTCGGCAATCGGACAACCTGCCATTTCGCCTCTGGATAAGCAGGCTATCGCGGAAAAGCGTTACTATTTCCAGCGCCCCCTGTACCAGTTCGTCCCGGAGTCTTCCTGGGAGAAGGTGGCTGCATTCATCGCTTTCGAACGTGGAGCTGTCGGCCGCAAGCTCATACAGGAGTCAGGATATTATATCACCAATGGAATGTGACCGATGGAGTTAAGAATCAGGGAAAACATGGACAGGACCGTAAGGCTGTTGGTCAAGACGACAGGTTTTTTGATCATCACCGTCCTGGGGGGCATATTTTTTATGCTGCTATGGAACACCGTAGCATTCTTCCTTCAGATCAAGCCCCTTGACTTCATCACGGGCACGCAATGGAACCCTTCCGGCGATCCTGCGGCTTATGGCATATTGTCGTTGCTGGCGAGTACTTGTTTGGTCACATTGGGCGCGATGGTCATCGCCATCCCCTTGGGCATCGGTACGGCCGCTTTCTTATCCGAATATGCGGACAAAAGGCTGAAAAGCATCCTGAAACCCGCTATCGAAATGATGGCCGCCGTTCCCTCGGTTGCCATCGGTTTCCTGGGAATCGTGATTGTCGGCCCCGGCATTGCCGGGTTGACCGGGCAATCGAACGGGCTGAACGCATTGAACGGGGCAATCCTCTTGGCCGTGATGGCGTTGCCTACCATCATCACGGTAACGGAGGATGCCTTGCAAGGCATTCCCAACACGTATAGGGAAGCGAGCTACGGCGTCGGGGCAAGCAAATGGCAGACGTTAATCCGGGTGACCATCCCCGCAGCGGCTCCCGGTATCCTCGCGGCCGTCATGCTTGGGGTCGGCCGTGCCATCGGCGAAACCATGACGGTATTGATGGCAACCGGCAACGCTTCCGCCTTCCCGAAAGGTTTTTTTGATTCGGTACGTACCATTACCGCCACCATTGCCATTGAAATGGGTGAAGTGCCTTACCAAACCACCCACTACTATTCGCTGTTTGCCATAGCTGCCGTACTTTTCCTGTTTACGCTGGCCGTAAATATGCTAGGCGAGTTTTTCGTTAACAAGTACAAGAAATACCATGCGCCATGATGAAGAGACTTACACCGGTTATTGAATGGGGTACCTTGCTGCTCACCACCGGCACGGTATGCTTCTTCTTGGTGGTCATCCTGTGGGACCTCGCCATCAAGGGCGCTCCAGCCTTGTCTTGGACGTTTGTTACCGCATTGCCCAGCGAGGGAATGACGCAAGGTGGTATTTTCCCGGCCATCATGGGCACGATATTGCTGACATTGATTACCACCATCGTCGCCGTCCCTTTCGGGATAAGCTGTGCCATCTACCTGGATGAATACGCAACAGATAGCTGGGTTACCCGTTTAATCCGTGCCTCCATACGTAACCTGTCGGGCGTACCTTCCATCATTTATGGCTTGTTCGGACTCGCCCTATTTGTCCAAGCGCTGCACATGGGCACTTCATTGTTGTCGGCCGGCCTTACCTTGGGCCTGTTGTCGCTTCCCTATGTCATTTCCACCACAGAAGAAGCCCTCCGCCGTATTCCGGCGAGTACACGGGAGGCGGCATTGGCCATCGGCAGCACCCAGTTTGAATCTATCCGCGACCTGGTTTTGCCGTCCGCATTGCCCGGCATCATGACCGGCATCATCCTGTCGCTTTCCAGGGCGGCTGGGGAAACAGCCCCAATCCTTTTCACGGGCGTCGCTTTTTACATCAACAACCCCACCGGGTTCCTCAACCAGGAATTCATGGCGCTTCCCTATCACCTGTACATGCTGTCCACACAGCACCATGCTATCGAACAGGTAAGGCCATTGGCGTATGGGACCGCACTCGTGCTGCTTATCGTCGTATTTCTGTTGAACCTGACAGTCTTCTATATCCGGCATAAACACAGCAACCATGCATAGCTATCCCGTCAAGCTTTCTTCCAAAGCGGTTAACCTCTGGTTCGGCGACAAACACGTACTGAAGGACATAACCATCGATTTCCACAAGAACCAGATCACCGCACTGATCGGCCCGTCGGGATGTGGCAAAAGCACCTTGCTGCGTTGCTTCAATCGCATGCACGACCTGACTCCCGATGTGCGGATCGAAGGCAAGTTCCTTTTGGAGCAGCAGGACCTATACGAAAAAGGACTTTCCGTCACCCAAGTACGCAAGCGAGTCGGCATGGTTTTCCAACGGGCTAATCCTTTCCCGAAAAGCATCTACGAAAACATCAACTATGGCTTGAAAATAAACAATATCCCCAAAAGCGAGCGACAGGGGATCATCGAACAGGCGTTGAAGGAAAGTTACCTTTGGGACGAGGTCAAGGACGAGCTGCAAAAACCCGCCACCAGGCTTTCCGGCGGGCAACAACAACGGCTGTGCATCGCCCGTGCGGTCGCGCTGCGGCCGGAGGTCATCCTCATGGACGAACCGTGCTCTGCCTTGGATCCGGTAAGCACGCTGAAAATCGAGGAATTGATCGTTGAGTTGAAAAAAAATTACACCATCGTAATCGTTACCCACAACATGCAACAGGCTCAACGGATTGCAGACAAAACGGTTTTCATGTATTTGGGAGAAGTCATCGAAGCGGGCGATACCAAGGATGTATTCGGAAGCCCCGAAAACGACCTGACCGCTAATTATGTAAGAGGACGCTTTGGATAGCTCTTGGCCTCCCGTTCAAGCTTCATCATCATGGTGCTTTTCCGGAGTCAAATCAGAAAGGTTTAAATTACTATATTTGTATCTGCCCAAAAGGGTCAAAACTAATCGATATCAGTTTTGTTGACCAAAAAAGTACAAACCATAAATGACGACATGATGAATTCCCGCCGCGATTTCCTGCAACAATTGGCTGCTTCGGCTATAGCCATGCCGTTCCTCTCTTCCTACCACGCATTCGGCAAAACGGAATTGCCGTTTGCCAGCCACCAAGGGCCTACATTGCGGGTCGCCTTGATGGGACTGGGTGGTTATGCCTCCCGGGTGGCTGAAGCCATACAGTCCTGCAAACGCGCCAAAATAACGGGCCTGATCAGCGGAACCCCGGCTAAACTCCAGGAATGGGGAACGAAGTACCAAGTCCCTGAAAAAAGCCGTTATAATTACGAAAACTTCGATAACGTCAAGGACAATCCGGACATCGACGCCGTATATGTCATTACCCCAAACGCCCTCCACCGCAATCAAGCCATCCGTGTAGCCAAGGCCGGGAAACACGTGATCTGCGAAAAACCAATGGCGCTCAATGCCAAGGAAGGGCAAGACATGGTGGATGCTTGCGCCACCGCCGGTGTAAAGCTGCTCGTAGGTTACCGCATGCATTTCGAACCCAAGACATTGGAAGTGGTCCGGATGCGCAACGCCGGCGAATTCGGAAAAATCAAGTTTTTCCAAGGCCAGTGCGGCTTCCGCATCGGAGATCCCAGCCAATGGCGGCTGAACAAGGCACTGGCCGGTGGCGGGGCCCTGATGGATATTGGCATCTATGCCATCAACGGCGCCCGTTACATGGTAGGCGAAGAACCGATATGGGTGACCGCGCAGGAAACCAAGACGGACCCCGTCAAATTCAAGGAAGGCGTAGACGAAACCATCCAGTTCCAATTGGGCTTCCCGAGCGGTGCGATTGCTTCCTGCCTATCCACCTACAACATGAATTACCTCGACCGCTTTTTCCTGAATGGGGAGAAGGGATTCGCCGAAATGCAGCCCTCTACCGGTTATGGGCCCATCAAGGGACGCACGAATAAAGGCGAACTGACCCAGCCACATGTTACCCATCAGACGTTACAGTTGGATGAAATGGCTGGCATCATCCTAGATGGCAATAAACCCCTCGTCCCTGTGGATGGGCTGGAAGGTTTGAAAGACCTGAAAATCATCGACGCGATATACCAAGCTTGCGCGACAGGTAGCCGGCAGGAATTGAAGTTGGGTTAGCTCAGCTTGTTTTTTATGCGTTTGCCCACCTGCCTGATTTCTTGAGGTACCGGATGGCAGCATAATAGCCAGCCAAAGCTAGCAACACGATGACAAACCACCTGTTTCGGGTGGCGTCGTCCCATTGCCAATGGGTGTATTTGAACAGCAGGATTACGGCAATGCCTGTCAGCCAGACAACCTGGGTATTGTATTCCTTAATCAACCAGCGCCGCCACAAGAAGTGCATGCCGGAAATGGTCTTGCCCAAGCCAATCGGATTAATCAGCCATCGGTGCACTTTTTTGGTGTAGGCATCAAACTGGTCACCGAATTTCGACCTCAGGAATTGCTCTTCGGCCAAAACGATGGCTTGATAGATAAACAGGAAAAGCGGGATGAACACCACCAGGTAAAGCAGTGAATTCGCCAGGATGCCTACGCCCACCAACATCAGGATGTTGCCCACGTAAAGCGGATTGCGGCAGTGGGCAAAGATACCGTTGGTGACCAACTGTTCGGCATATACCTTCTTATCCTTGCCGCCCCTGACGATATAGGCCAACGAGATGGTAACCCCTCTGATGAGTTGCCCAAGGACCGTGATACCAAGGCCTATTGACAACGGATACCAGTAATAGCCCGAGCCGAAATTCGCTTCGTTGAAAACAGGAGGCGAAGGGATGAACAACGCCACGTAAAGGAAGATGAAGAGGTAGTTCCGGTACTTAAAGAAAAAATTGCCGATCTGCACCATAACGCTAGCTCTTGATAGCTATGAACCCTGAAAAATTGTACCATTTGAAGAATACTTCGGAATGGCTGAAACCGGCCTCCATCAGCATCTTTATGTTTTCACTCAATTTATATGGAATCAACACATTCTCCAGGGCTTCGCGCTTTTGGGCAATCTCCAGTTCACTGTAATGATTGCGTCGTTTATAGTCGTAATAATACCGGATGAAATTGCGGTTGAATAGGCTGTCCTCAGCAAGTATTTTTTCGGCTACCACCAATACGCCGCCGGGGATAAGGCCTTCGTAGATTTTACGGAGCAATTTTTCGCGGTATATCGGCCTGACAAACTGCATGGTGAGGCAAAGGATGACCACCGAAGCGTTCTCAATATCGAAATCTTGATGGAGGTCGGCATTCTTCAGCTCGTACTCCCGGGTAAGCTTTGCTTCACGGAGTTTCTCGGCACATTTCTCGAGCATGTCTTTCGAGTCGTCGATTCCAACGAAACGCACACGACGGTCCAAAAGCGGATCAAGATACAAGAAGGTGGTCCCCGTGGAGCATCCTAGGTCGTAGACATTGGTATCCGGAACGGCAAACTCGCTCGCCTGTTCAATAATCATCCGCTGGATTTCGTTGTAGAACGGCACCGAGCGTTCCACCATGTCGTCAAACGCGTTTGCTACCGTGGCACCAAACTTGAAATCCGAAGGCTTCTTGATTTCTTCGCTGAACACATTGTCCTTTTTCTTGCTCATATAATTTCTCCAGGTCCTAATTGCCGATAGCGGCCAAAAGTAGCGGCGAAATCTGGAAAGAATCTGGAAAGCTAGGCAACGCGCTTAGTGCTCCTCGTTGAAATAAAGTTTATAGTAATTCATCTCCTTTTCGGCGTCATAGCCCTTTTCGATGTACTCCCTTTTACCATGTACATAAACATGGAAATTTTTGTCCAGCTTCAACACGCTTTTATAGGTAGTTTGGGCTTTCTTTACGGCGTGGCTCGAAATATCGAACTGATTGCCTAAAGGCGATTCATGCGCTTCCTCGAATTGCTGGCGGTAGTCATTGAATAGGCTTGCTGCCTGCGGATTGCCCAATACCTCTTCTTCGAATTCTGCTTGCCGGAACGTCTCCCTGTCCCTGAAGTAGTCCATCGATCGGTTGAGCAAATCGATCTTATCCGCACGTTCCAACTCGAATGCGTCATCCAGCCCCTCCTCCACGAATTTCTTGTACACTTTGAGAAAATTTCCTGTTTGGTGAAATGCATCGTTGCGTATGCGCACGCCCAAGAAATCATCTTTCCAGTATACCGCTTCCTGTTGCCGGTTGGTTTGGTCGACCACCAGTACCTTGTACCCCTCACCTTGCTCTGTATTGACAATGAGGCATCCCTTATCCAGTTTGTTGATGTTGATTGCTTCCTGTTCGTAGCTGAGGTCGAAGCGGCCCGCGGCGGGGGAAACTTTAAGGTAAGTCTCTTTGTTCTCGGATTTGAATATCCCGATAGCCTCATGCACCTCCCCCTCCAATTGTACGCCATCCACGTGTACCACGTAGAGTTCGCCACCCTTGATGTGAGGGTGGTTGGACGATTCGAACAGGTGTTTGCAGATTTGTACGCTTAATTCATAGAAGTCCATTTCCTCGTCGAAAAAGGCCTGCGAGAAATGATACATTTCGTTCAATGCTGGTGTACCGCTGGGATGGAACATGCGATAGACCTCGTTGACCTTACCGAACGGATGAAGGAAATAGTGCATGAGCAGCTGGGCCAGCAATTCGTCCTGCAACACCACCGGTCGTTCGCTAAGTGCATAAAATTCATCCCGCAGTTTGTTGCCTACTCGGTGAATGGCTAACTGCCCAATAGTGGCATCAGTGTGGTAAAACATAAGCTAAACGATTAATCAATGTTTCAGTCATAAATACGGATGGCGGCTTTGAAGGTGTGGCAGTGTGCATCGACAATGTCCCTTACCTGGGTGGAATACCCCCCTCCCATGCTCACCTGTACGGGGACATGCAAGGATTTGCAATAGTGGAATACGAGTTCATCCCGCCTTCGGCAGCCCATTTTGGTCAGCGCAAGCTTTCCCAGCTTGTCGGTTTCGAGCACGTCAACCCCTGCTTGGTAAAGCACAAAATCCGGCTGTACGCGCCGGAAAACCATTTCCAGGTGCTGCGCCAACAGATCGAGGTAGGCTTCATCCCCCGTTCCGTCGGGTAGGCCGACATCCATGTCGGAGCATTCTTTTCGGAAGGGGAAATTCCGTTCGCCGTGCATGGAAAAGGTATGCACACGCTCATCCCCGTCGCAAATCTGCGCAGTACCGTTGCCTTGATGCA
>Ga0182792_1002662_pt1 | contig 12328 bp, 12 predicted proteins | sample Passage237B_FD_130497 | JGI IMG/M metagenome (GOLD analysis project Ga0182792, IMG submission 130497) | Cellulose adapted compost microbial communities from Newby Island Compost Facility, Milpitas, CA, USA - Passage2 37B (version 2) (version 2) ...
AATGCCTGTATAGGAGAACCCATAACGGAATTTTTGAAATGATGTTTTTCCAAAATGGCATCACAAGTTGAACCTGGATAAAGAAGGATAGAATAGGTGAACGCATGTTTTTTACGATTAAATTTCAAATTCAATGACCCGGCTTTCTGTAAATATTAATAAAATAGCCACACTGCGAAATAGTCGTGGTGGCAATAATCCTGACCTTATTCGAGTAGCTCAGGATTGTGAACGATTCGGTGCAGAGGGTATCACTGTTCATCCTCGTCCCGATGAACGGCATATCCGTTATAAGGACGTATATGCATTAAAGCAGGTAATCACCACGGAATTTAATATTGAAGGCAATCCCAAGGAAGATAAATTTGTTCAGCTTGTTTTAGATAACAAACCGGAACAAGTCACTTTGGTGCCCGATGAAAAAGGCCAGCTTACCTCTAATCATGGTTGGGATACAATCAGAGAACAAAAGTTTTTACAAGAAATTATTGCAGTTTTTAAAAAGGAAGCCATTCGGGTGTCCATTTTTGTTGATCCCTCAGATGACATAGTGAAGGCCGCTGCCCAATGTGGAACCGACAGGGTAGAACTCTATACAGAAGCTTATGCATCTGCCTATCATAACGATCGTGTGGCTGCAATAAAAAATTATAAAGCTGCAGCTCGCGTCGCCGCAATAGCTGGGCTTGGTCTAAATGCCGGCCATGATTTAGATCTAAATAATCTTCAATTTTTTGCCGCACAAATTCCCGGATTGTTAGAAGTATCCATTGGTCATGCCTTAATCTGCGATGCCTTGTATTATGGCCTGCATAATACCATTCAGATGTATAGAAGGCAATTAGGTTAAGGATAAATTACAGCCCTTCTTAGAGTATGGCAGATCCTTTCAAATTCAACCTTAAAGGAAAATCTTACCAATAAACAAAGGTGTCCTATTGAGCAAAGCAAAATGGGACACCTTTGTTTATTTATTATTCAGCCTCTAATTCAAGGGCTTGTGCTGATATTATTTCAGTCCGCGGAAACGCAGTAATGGCGCTATATCCGGATCTTTTCCACGGAAATTGCGGTACAGCGTAGCAAAATCTTCGGTATTGCCACGGGATAAGATCATGTCCCGAAATTTTTGGCCGTTTGCACGAGTAAGTCCGCCATTTTCTTCAAACCAGGTATAAGCATCGTGATCCAACATTTCTGCCCAACTGTATGCATAATATCCCGCTGAATAGCCATTGCTCCAAATATGCAGGAAGTAGGAAGAACGATAACGAGGAGGCACTTGCGAAATCCAGAGATTCATTTTACTGAGGCTGGATTGTTCAAAAGTATTTGCATCTTGAAGAGTGGCATCTACACCCAAAGTATGCCATTCCATATCTAATGCAGCGGCTGCAAGATATTCTGTAAGTGCATAACCCTGATTGAAAGTACCTGCTTTTTTGATTTTGTCAATAAGCTCCTGTGGTATGGGTGCTCCGGTTTGATAATGTTTGGCGTAATTTTTCAACACATCAGGATAAAGTGCCCAATGTTCATTGAATTGAGATGGGAATTCAACAAAATCGCGTGGCGTATTTGTTCCGGATAAGCTGGGGTATTTTTGATTGGCAAACAACCCATGCAATGCATGACCAAATTCATGGAATAAGGTAGTAACATCATCAAAGCTCAGTAGTGCTGGTTGGCCGGATGCAGGTTTTGTATAGTTGCAAACATTGTAGATTACCGGTTTTGTGCCCATCAGTTCAGATTGTTCCACAATATTACTCATCCACGCTCCGCCATTTTTGTTATCTCTTTTAAAGAAATCCCCATAGAACAATGCCATTGGACTACCATCATGGTCAAAAACTTCAAATACCCGTACGTCAGGATGATAAACAGGAAGGTCTTTTCTTTCCTTGAATGTTATGCCATATAATTGCCCTGCAGCAAAAAACACACCATTTTCCAATACACTATCCAATACAAAATAAGGTTTCACCTCATTTACATCCAGATCGTATTTGGCTTTACGCACTTGCTCTGCATAGAAATCCCAATCATAAGCTTGTAACTGGAAGGTGTCTTGTTGTTGGTTGATAACTGCTTGCATTTCGGCAGCTTCTGTTTGAGCTTTGGCAACTGAAGCCGGGATTAGCTTGCTTAAAAACTGCTGTACATTTTCAGGATTTTGAGCCATTTGATCCTGTAGTTTCCAGGCTGCATAATTCGGGAAGCCAAGCAGTGATGCTTTTTCTGCACGTAATTTTGCAAGACGCGTAATAATTTTGCGGGTATCGTTATTATCCCCACGTTCTGCACGTTCCCATGATGCCTTAAAAAGTTGCTCACGGGTGCTGCGTTTTTTCAGGGAAGCCAATGCAGGTTGCTGAGTGGTGTTTTGCAATGGAATTGCCCATTTGCCCTGTTGTCCATCCGAATTTGCAGCAGATGCTGCAGCAGCAATTTCGCTTTCTGACAAGCCTTCTAAAGCCTTCACATCATCAATAATCAAAGCTCCGGCTTTAGCGGCAGCCAGCAATTGGTTGTTGAATTTTGTACTCAAGCCCGCTTCTTCTTCATTCAGCTTTTTCAATCTGTCCTTTTCTGCATCGGATAATCTTGCACCCGACATGATAAAGGTTTGATAGTAATACTCTACCAAATGAAGGCTTTCCGGATCCAGTTGAAGGTTGGCCCGATCGTTATATATGGCTTCCACACGCGAAAAGAGTTTGGAATTCATAAAGATCGCATCAAAATGAGCGGAGAATTTTGGAGAGAATTCCTCATCAAGCTTTTGAAGTTCATCATTGGTATTGGCACCGGTGAGCAAACTAAACACAGCTTGTGTACGTTTGAGTAACTGACCGGATTTTTCCATGGCAACCAAAGTGTTTTCAAATGTTGGCGCTTCTGGATTGTCAGCAATTTGGGCAACTTCTTCCAGTTGTCTTTTCATACCTTCCTCAAACGCCGGTGCAAAATCGCTATTGCTGATCTTGCTAAAGTCGGCGGTATGATAAGGTAAGGTGCTTTCTTGTGCAAATGGATTGCTCTCGGTGAAGGCTTTACCGCCTCCCACTTCTGCATTATTGCAGGCGTTAAACATAGTGGACATTGCTACAATAGATAATAAAAAGTAATTTTTCATTTAAGCATATTTACAATTATTGAAAAAATAAGAGATGCCAAGATCGGTTGAATCAGTATCTTTAAGATGCCTTTTATTTTCCTGGTTATAGTATGTACTTTTTGTAAGGATAGAGGACGAAGATACATAAAGGCCGGGAATTTAAAGGGGCAAAAATCGGGGGATTTTTATTGATTGTCAGCTAAATTGGTGTTTTTATGGTAAATAATTTTGCTTATTCTTTTATAGCAGCATCAATCAAAAAAATTATTCAATTGGTACGAAATAAAAAAACAGCATTCCATAAAATACCATACATTCGTAAGCATATCATAAAAACGTGTTGCTATGCCTAAACACTTTCAGAAACTGTTGCCTTATTTAATTGGAGCATTAATTCCAAGCGTCCTATTTGCTGTACTGGCTTTTAAAACCGGTGACATGAATGAAACAGGAATTGTGGATCAAAACAGGTTGATGCATAAATGGTATCCGCCCCAAATTCCTTCCAGCATGAAATTTGCAGGAGAAGCTGTACCCTTCGATCGCTGGGAAGTGCGTGAACGTTTAGATAGAGAGTTGCTTTCTAATTATTATCGGCACGGTTCTACTTTATATATCTTAAAACTTGCGGGTCGGTATTTTCCTGAAATTGAAAAGCAGCTTAAGGCTAATGGTTTGCCTGATGACTTCAAGTATTTATGTGTTGCTGAAAGTTCACTTCAAAACCAGACTTCCAGTGCCGGAGCCGTAGGATACTGGCAGTTTATGAAGGAAACAGGGCAGCGCTATGGTCTGGAAATTAATGATGAAGTAGATGAACGCTATCATTTGAAAAAAGCTACTGATGCGGCTTGTGCTTATTTGAAAGATGCATATGCCAAGTTCGGAAGTTGGACCGCTGCTGCAGCATCCTATAATTGTGGTATGGCGGGGTTGAGTAGGCATGCTGCTTTTCAGATGAAAAGTAATTATTATGATTTACACCTGCCGGAAGAAACCAACAGGTATATCTTCAGAATATTAGCGTTAAAACATTTGATGAGTAATGCTGAAAGTTTTGGGTTTATTGTAAAAGGCGATGATGCCTATGACCCGGTTTCGGTTCGAAAGATCACTGTAAATTCCAGTATTCCTAATCTTGCGGAATTTGCTATTAGCAAAGGCTCTTCCTATAAAATGTTGAAGTTGCTTAATCCTTGGTTGCGCGATAGAAAATTGACTGTTAAACCCGGAAAACAATATGTAATTGAATTGCCGGCAAGCTAAAAAACAATTGTAGTTTTGCATCGTACTTGTATATTAAGACCATACGTCTATAGATGAAAAGATTGTTTTTTATATTGTGTTTACCTCTGTTTTTCATTATTTGTAGTATCGAAGCTGGATATGCACAGGTGTCTGCAACCATAGATGTAGATAGCCTGAAAACTGAACCTAGTGAGCAGTTGGTGGTTCAACCGCTGGAAGATACTGCTGCAAGGGCAGCTATTTCTGATACCCTTAAAATAAGAAGGCGGGAAGTAATTCCGAAAAAGTCCGGATTGTATTCCGCTATTCTCCCTGGTTTGGGGCAATTGAATAATGGGCAATATTGGAAAATTGGTGTGGTGTACGCTGCCTTAGGTGTAGGCACAGGATTTATTATATACAACAATAACGAGTATAAATACTGGAAGAAGATTTATGTTGGACGGCTTTCTCAAGATGCCGATGCCATGAAACAGGAAGCTTATCTAAGCGATAATCAGGTGAAGATGCAGCAGGACTTTTATCGGAAGAATATGGATATGAGTATGCTGATCACCGGCTTAGGGTACGCCTTACAGATAATTGATGCCATTGTTTTTGCACATCTCCGCGATTTCGATATTTCTCCTGATATCAGTATGAAGATTAAACCTGTACAAATGCCGCAAGCGGGAGCAGGAATAGGATTGGTTTTTAATTTTTAATTGATATTTAATCGTCAGATTTTGGCCAGAATTATTTCCATTGATTACGGAAAAAAGCGATGTGGTATTGCTGTTAGCGATCCATTGCAAATTATTGCTACAGGCTTGACAACAGTGCCATCAGATAATTTGTTTTATTTCTTAAAGCAATATTTTTCGCAGGAAGAGGTATCAGAGGCCATTATAGGTTATCCTACAAATTTGGATAACACTGCCACGGATATCTCCGCAAAAGTCGAAAAGTTCTATAATCAGTTTCAAAAAATTTTTCCAGCTATTCCTGTGCATCTGGTGGACGAAAGATTTACATCGAAAATGGCATCCCGTGCCATTTTGGAAAGTGGTCTGAAGAAAAAGGATCGCCAAGATAAGGGGCTGGTTGATGAAGTGAGCGCTGTAATCTTACTTCAAGGCTATATGCAAAGTAAACAACACCTTTAAACAGATACAGGTATTTTTAAAATAATATCGGGTAAGAAGCTTGGTATTCATAAGCATAATTACTATTTTGTGTAGGAAATATCAATGTATGCTTTATGGTAAAAATCGGTGTGCTGACTGAGCAACCCCCCGAAACACGCGTTTCCTTAACGCCGGATGGGGCTGCCACCTTGAAGAAAAACAATCTGGAAGTATTAATTGAACATGGAGCAGGTCAAAAGGCTGCATTTCCAGATCAACTCTATCAACAAGCCGGTGCTCAACTGGCGTCCCGTGCAGAAATACTAAATAATGCCGATATCTTACTTACGATCAATTTGCCTTCGGATGCTGATATTGTGGCAGCCGGTGGTAATAAGATCTGGATCGGTGTATTTCAGCCTTTATTTAATCCTGATGTAATTAAAGCTTGGGCTCCCCGTGCTATGGCGATATTCAGCCTGGATGCATTGCCACGTACTACTCGTGCGCAAGCCATGGATGTACTGAGCTCACAAGCCAACATTGCCGGTTATAAGGCAGTGCTACTGGCTGCAAATGTTTTCCCTCGCTACTTCCCTATGTTTATGACCGCTGCAGGCAGCATTCCTCCTGCCAAAGTATTGATATTAGGAGCAGGTGTAGCGGGATTACAGGCTATTGCTACGGCCAGACGTCTCGGCGCTGTAGTAGAGGTTTTTGATACACGGCCTGCCGTAAAAGAAGAGGTGATGAGTTTAGGAGCTAAGTTTGTAGAAGTGGAAGGTGCTGCTGATGCCAGCAAAGCCGGTGGGTATGCTGTGGAGCAATCTACTGAATTTCTGGCCAAACAAAAGGCAAAGATTGCGGAACATGCTGCCAAAGCTGATATTATAATAACTACAGCACAAATTCCAGGGAAAAAAGCACCCATCCTCATTACTAAGGAGATGGTTGCCGGTATGAAGCCCGGTGCCGTTATTATTGATATTGCAGCAGCTACCGGAGGCAATACAGAATTTACCCGCAATAATGAAACGGTAGTCGTGCATGATGTTACAATAATAGGAAACTCTTACCTGCCATCCAGCATGCCTTCGGATGCTAGTAAGATGTATAGTAAAAATGTACAGAATTTTCTCAAACTCATCATTGATAAAGAGGGAGCCCTGCAGTTGAATTTTGAAGATGACCTTGTAAAAGGTTGCTGCATGGCGCATCAGGGTGGAGTAGTGTATGATAGAATTCAATAATTGGTTTAAGCCCATTGTGGGGTTAACTTATTTAAAAGGAAAAAACATTCATAAAAACATTAACTCATGATAGAGCAATTGCAACAGTTTTTTACACAGCATTACGATCTTATTACAATCGTAATACTGTCCGTTTTTTTAGGTATTGAAGTTATTGGTCGGGTACCTTCCGTTTTGCATACTCCCCTCATGAGTGGGGCTAATGCCATTCATGGCGTAGTTATCATCGGCGCCATAATTGTTATGGGTGAAGCCGAGCCGGATAATTACCTGGCGCTGGCCTTAGGTTTTCTGGCTGTAGTATTGGGCACCCTGAATGTGGTTGGCGGTTTTGTGGTCACTGACAGAATGTTAGAAATGTTTAAAAAGAAAAAATAAGCGGGAGGAACATTTTCAATTACTCATCCTTTTATCTATCAAGTACAATGAATTCAATTCTATTACTTTCTTACCTGATTGGTTCCGTAACATTCATTATCGGCTTGAAGATGCTTTCGCATCCTGATTCCGCGAGGAAAGGTAATCTGATTGCCGCTTTTGGGATGACTATTGCCATCGTGGCTACCATCTTTTTATATGAAAAGGAAGGCCTGCGTTTACATAACTATGGCTGGATCTTTGGTGGCTTAGCTATAGGAACCGTAATTGGTACTGCTGTTGCAAAAAAGGTCAAGATGACTGCCATGCCCGAAATGGTAAGTATGTTCAATGGTATGGGAGGAGCTTGTGCCATGTTGATAGCCATAGTTGAGTTTAATCATCTCCAGCATAGTGCACAGCAAGGTGGTTCTGTGTCCATTGGTATGCTGGTGATTATTGTTTTAGGGATGATCATTGGGAGTGTCTCTTTTGCCGGAAGTATGATTGCCTGGGGAAAACTGAACGGCACTATAAAGGATCGTTCTTTTGGTGCACAACAGGTCATCAATATTGGTCTGTTGCTTTTGATTCTTGCAGTAACGCTGTATTTCCTGATTCAATGCACCGACTCTCAATTGTTCGCAGCTCCTAGTGTAGCTTTATTCTTTTATGGCATTCTGGCCTTATCGCTACTTTATGGTATTTTATTTGTAATGCCAATTGGTGGAGCGGATATGCCGGTTGTTATCTCTTTGTTGAATTCCTTTACAGGTGTGGCGGCTGCATTTGGTGGATTCCTTTATGACAATCCTGTGATGCTAACTGGTGGTATTTTGGTAGGTTCTGCCGGTACCATTCTTACTATTCTGATGTGTAAAGCTATGAACCGTTCGTTGAAGAATGTACTGATTGGTGCATTGGGCAGTAAGCAGAAGGGTGGGGTTGCAGGATCTAAAGAGCAGGGTAATTTTAAGGAAATATCGCTCAATGATACCGCTGTTTTGATGGCTTATGCTCGTAAGGTGATTATTGTTCCGGGATATGGTTTGGCTGTAGCTCAGGCGCAACATGCCTGCCATGAGCTGGAAAAGCTATTAGAAGAAAAAGGGGTGGAAGTGAAATATGGCATTCATCCCGTGGCCGGACGTATGCCGGGACATATGAATGTATTATTGGCCGAAGCTGATGTTCCTTATGATAAATTACTGGAAATGGAAGATGCCAATCAGGAGTTCGGAAGTACCAATGTGGTTTTGATCTTAGGTGCAAATGATGTGGTAAATCCAGCAGCAAAGGATGATCCTTCCAGCCCGATATATGGTATGCCTATCTTAGAGGTAGATCTTGCAGAGCATGTAATAGTGAATAAGCGTAGCATGAAGCCAGGTTATGCCGGAATTGAGAATGATTTGTTCTTCAAACCTAAAACATCGATGCTCTTTGGTGATGCCAAGAAAGTGTTGCAGGATTTGGTAAGTGAACTGAAACAAGTGTAATATGGGTGATGCGTAATATCACGAGCAAATAGCATCTTTTGTATTTAGGAATAGTCGCCAAATGCAGATCATCCTCTTCTTATGCTATTTATGATCGCCAACATAGGGTATTTTAATTTAATTGCTGATTAAACAGGGTGGAAACGCTGTTGATTACATAATTTAAAAAGCACATTGCCGAATGACAATGTGCTTTTTTGTATCAGGTTATGAAACCTCAATAAACAAACAATTAAGCCAGTGTAATGCTATTATCGAGATAAACATCTTGAATAGTATGCAGTAACTCTACACCTTCATTCATCGGTTTTTGGAAAGCTTTCCGTCCGCTGATCAGCCCCATACCACCTGCACGTTTGTTAACTACTGCAGTAGTAACAGCTTCTGACAAATCGGAAGCACCTTTGGATTCTCCACCGGAATTGATTAGACCGGCACGACCCATATAACAATTGGCTACCTGATAACGACACAAATCAATTGGATGTTCAGTGGTCAGTTTGTCATAAACCAATTTGCTGGTCTTACCAAAGTTGAGGGCATTATAACCGCCATTATTGGTAGGCAATTTTTGCTTGATGATATCGGCTTGGATTGTAACACCTAAATGGTTGGCCTGGCCGGTTAGGTCAGCAGCAGTATGATAATCTACGCCGTCTTTCTTAAATGACCCATTACGCAGGTAACACCATAATACAGTAGCCATGCCTAATTCATGTGCATATTCAAAGGCTTTGGCAACTTCGATGATTTGGTGATGGCTTTCCTCAGAACCAAAATAAATGGTGGCTCCAACAGCGGTTGCACCCATGTTCCAGGCATCTTTAATAGTGCCGAACATAATTTGGTCGAAGCCATTTGGATAAGAAATAAATTCGTTATGATTGATCTTAACGATAAAAGGAATTTTATGAGCATACTTGCGGGCTACTGCACCTAAAACACCATAGGTAGAGGCTACAGCATTACATCCGCCTTCAATGGCCAGTTTGATAATATTTTCCGGGTCAAAATACAAGGGGTTGGGAGCAAACGAAGCACCAGCACTGTGCTCAATGCCCTGATCAACCGGCAGGATAGATACATAGCCGGTATTAGCCAGCCGCCCGTGATCTAATATGGCCTGAATACTGCGCAGGGTAGGGATATTCCGGTTAGACATTGCCCAAACCTGATCTACATGATCTGCAGAAGGTGTATGCAGTGAGGAAGCCGGAATCGTCTCACATTTGTGTTGTAACAGATTTTCGGCATCTGCGCCCAGTAATTCAACAATCTTGTTGTTGCTCATAGCTAATGAAAGATTCTTTTATGGTTAGAAAATTGTTTGCAAAGGTACAATTTTAAATAATATGGTAAATGCTTGTATTTAGTAATTATTTTTGTTGCATTAACGATTTACCTAATTATGTCATTTATCCCTCAGGAAGAACTGAAATCATTGGAAGAGCAGGCTGTCTTGCAGGATGGGCAACGCAAAGCATTATTGAATTATTTGGGGCAACATGCTCCGTTTTATAAAAGGCTTTTCGCCAGCTTACAATTAGATCCGTTTCAGCCGGACATCCTGAATTACTGGGAGCGTATTCCAACAACAACAAAGGATGATCTGCAAAGCTATAATTTCGACTTCTTATGCATTCCGCCTAATGAGATTGCAGAATATACGGCCAGTTCCGGAACCCTGGGCCGACCGGTAACAATTGCATTATCTGGAAATGATTTGAACCGTCTGGCATACAACGAATATCTGTCATTCTGCAGCATGGGTGTTGAACCGGGACAAGTATTTCAGTTAATGCTAACACTCGACAGGCAGTTTATGGCAGGTATGGCCTATTTCTCCGGCCTGCGACAATTAGGTGCAGCGGCAATTCGAACCGGCCCCGGATTGCCTCAAATGCAATGGGAAACGATACAAAGATTACAACCTGATGGTTTGGTAGCCGTGCCGGGTTTTTTATTGAAGATGATCAATTATGCTAAAGAGCATCAAATTGATTTGAAGACTTGTAAAGTGAAAAAAGCTTTGGTAATTGGTGATAGCATTAGGGATGAACAATTAAATCCTGGCGTATTGGCCCGCCAAATTTCAGAGGAATGGGATATAAAACTTTATGGCACTTATGCTTCAACTGAGATGCAAACGGCATTTACAGAATGTCATGAAGGTGCTGGAGGCCACCATCACCCATCTCTGATTTATGTGGAATTACTTGATGATGCCGGCAATCCAGTAGAGGCGGGTATGCCAGGTGAGGTTACAGTTTCTACATTTGGTATTGAAGCCATGCCACTCTTGCGTTACCGTACCGGCGATATTTGTCGAGCATATACGGAGCCCTGTAGTTGCGGTAGAAAAACGCTGCGCCTGGGGCCGGTATTAGGGCGAAAAAAACAAATGATCAAATATAAAGGAACTACACTTTATCCACCTGCAATATTCGATCTGCTCCATGAAGCTACTTTTATCGAAGATTATGTGGTGGAAGTAAATTCCGATGCCCTGGGGCAGGACCAGATTATAATTCATCTTAGTAGCTCGGTTTCAATGGAAGAATGCCGTAATTTGTTTTACCCTATTCTACAATCACGTTTACGTGTAGTGCCGGAAATACAGTTGCACAGCGCTGAACAGCTTGTAAAGATGCAGTACCCTAATGCAGGGCGTAAACCTTTACGTTTTATTGATAATAGAAATATCACCTAAGATGCGCTTCCTTGAAGGATATTCAAATATTCCTGACTGTGAATAATCTCCATGGCACGCTTTAATACACTGTCTCGCTGGTTAGTGACGCGATAAAAATCACCAGTTTCAAAAAGCATTTTGGCCAACATAGCTTTGGCCTGGTTTTTAATAAAATCTAAAGCTGCCGGCTGCTGCCATACTGCTTTCGTATGAGCAGCGTTTTCTAATATGAATGCCTGACGTAAGTCTTCTGTCATTTCAGAAGTAAAGCTGAAATTCTGATCAAAATCTTCAAAGTTGCGATATTGTTTCAGTTTCTCCCGATGCTGATTGAAATATTGATAAACATAATTGTTCAATACCGGAGTAGAATACAAAAATTCCAGCGCGGGTGATTTAAAAATTTCTTCTGTAGGAACAATTATATCCGGAGTGATGCCGCCGCCACTATACAGTTTACGACGACTTTTTTGAGAATAAAAAACTGTCGTATCCACTAATGCACTGTCGGCGTGAGAAGTATCATAAAGCCGCTGGTAGTATTCATGTGCATACGCCTCTCTACCCTGAGCATACGAACGTTGAATAGACCGACCGGTGGGTGTATAATAACGAGCAGTAGTGAGTCGGAGGGCAGAACCGTCACTGAGTTCAAATTGTTGTTGTACCAAACCTTTACCGAAACTTTGCCGACCCATTATTACTGCTCGGTCCCAATCTTGCATGGCACCTGCAATGATTTCGCTGGCTGATGCAGAACCTTCATCTATTAAAACAATCAAACGACTATCTTCAAAAGCACCAGGACGATTAGCATCATAATCTTCCTTTTCCGATTTTCTACCTTTGGTATAGGTAACCAACTTACCGTCATTTAGAAACTCATCGGCTATGGCAACTGCTGCTTCCATATAACCTCCAGGGTTCTGGCGCAAATCCAGCACCATTTGCTGCATTCCTGCTTTTCTTAAGGTATTGCCCGCTTTTTTAAATTCTTCATAAGTAGTGGCGCTGAAACGGTTTATTTTTATATAACCTGTGATGGCATCCAGCAT
>Ga0182792_1002663_pt1 | contig 12327 bp, 9 predicted proteins | sample Passage237B_FD_130497 | JGI IMG/M metagenome (GOLD analysis project Ga0182792, IMG submission 130497) | Cellulose adapted compost microbial communities from Newby Island Compost Facility, Milpitas, CA, USA - Passage2 37B (version 2) (version 2) ...
GGTTTCCGTGATTTTTCGGGAAAGCGCCGGGAAAAAAGCCGGTGGTAGGTAAGTAAAACCTTTCATCACCGTCATTCATAAACAAGGGCTTGCCAACATATTGTGCAAGCCCTTTTCTTTTGTTAACCCAACGTGGTGTTAACCCCAATCCATGGTTAACCCAAATCCACCAACTTCATCTTTGGAACAAGCGACTTCATGATTACCCAAGCGATCAGATAAGCGACGGCACATATGGAAAACATAATGGTATATCCGGTATGGATATTGCCCAATGCGTCATAGTGGTCAAACACCGCGCCGCCCAATTTGCTCATCACCACACCACCCAGACCGCCGGCCATCCCGCCGATTCCCGTGACGGAAGCTACCGTAATTTTGGGGAACATATCGGATACCGTAGTGAAAATATTGGCAGACCACGCTTGGTGGGCAGATGCGCCAACACCTATCAGCACCACCGGAATCCAAAAGCTGATGTTGCCCAACGGCTGGGCCGCAAGTACGACCAACGGAAACAATGCAATGATGAGCATGGCTTTCATACGCCCGTCGTAGGGCGTGTACCCTTTTTCGATGTAATATTTCGGGAACCACCCGCCCCCGATGCTGCCGAACATCGTCATGCTGTAAAGCACAGCCAGTGGGAGCATGATGTCCGTTCCGGTCATGCCGTACTGCGCCTTGAGGTACGCAGGGAGCCAAAACAGGAAAAACCACCAGACCCCGTCTGTCATGAACTTCCCGATAGCGAAAGCCCATGTCTGCCGGTACCCCAGCAGCCTCACCCAAGGCACCTTTTTTGCTTTCGCTTCCTCGTCATCGGCAGCGATATGCACCACTTCCTCGTCGCTCCGAATGTAGGCCAATTCCGCAGCAGACAGCCGTTTCTGTTTCTCCGGCTTTTCGTAAAACCAAAACCAGAAAATCAACCAAAGGAACCCGATTGCCCCTACGGCGATGAACGTGCTTTGCCACCCCCAATTCATCGCCATCCATGGCACTGTCAGCGGAGCCAATATCGCCCCGACGTTGGAACCGGAATTAAATATCCCCGTAGCAAAGGCTCGGTCCTTCTTCGGGAAATATTCAGCCGTAGCCTTGATCGCCGCCGGAAAGTTCCCGGACTCCCCAAAACCCAGGAACGCCCGCGCAATGATAAACCCTACCACGGAAATCGAAAGCCCGGAAATACCCAGGATACCGAGTACCGCAACAGCCCCCTCTCCTATCGGCACGGCGACTGCGTGCACAATAGCTGCAACCGACCAGATGATGATCGCAACAGCAAACCCCCATTTAGTACCCAATCGATCGATGATGCGTCCAGCGAATAGCATGGACACCGCATAGATGAATTGGAAAGCAGCGGTAATGTTTGCGTAATCCGTGTTCGTCCAGTTAAATTGCTCTTCCAAGGTCGGCTGGAGCAGACTGAGCACCTGCCTGTCCAGGTAGTTGATGGTAGTGGCGACAAATAGCAAGGCACATATGGTCCAGCGGTACTTGCCTATTGGTTGAGGTAAAGCCATAATATAAGTGTCAAAATGATTAGATTTATATATCGCGTAAACGTTTACGCCACCCAAAGATAGCAAGACTTCTTGAAATGCTTCCTTTTACTGGGGTGAAATTCTGCGAAATCGTTTTCGTTGGCCGGGGATTACCGCTGCCAACCGAAATACCGGCTGGCATTGTTGTAGCAAATGTCCTGTATGATCTGGCCTATCCATTCCACGTCATTCGGCAGTTCCCCGTTTTCGATCTCCGTACCGAATAGATCGCATAGCAACCTCCTGAAATATTCATGCCTCGGGAATGAAAGGAAACTCCGCGAATCCGTTAGCATACCCACGAACCGGCTCAATAAGCCCATGTTGGAAAGCGCATTGATTTGCTTGGTCATCCCGTCTTTTTGGTCAAGAAACCACCATGCCGAACCGAACTGGATCTTTCCAGCCACCGATCCGTCGTTGAAATTCCCGATCATCGTGGCCATCAGTTCATTGTCCGCCGGATTGAGGTTATACAAGATGGTCTTTGCGAGCTTATCTTCCCGATCCAGCCTATCCAAAAACTTCGAGAGGGCCCTACCTTGGCTGAAATCGCCGATGGAATCCCATCCGGTATCCGGACCGAGTTTATGCAGCATGCGTGAATTGTTGTTGCGCAGTGCACCGAGGTGGTATTGCTGTACCCATCCCTTCTCCGCATCCCATAGCGCAAACTGGTGCAGCATGGCAGACTTGAATTTGCGATGATCCGTCAGCGGAATATCCCCGCCGCCCAACGCTGACGCGAATATCCGGCCGATTTCCTCATCGGTGTAGTCTTCGGCATAGATTTCCTCCAGCCCATGGTCCGATACGCGACAGCCCATCGACGCAAAGAAATCATGGCGTGCTTTCAATGCCGCCAAGAACGTTTCATAGCTACCTATGGATATGCCCGAGGTACGTTCCAATGCATCCACGTACGCCCTGAACTTCGCGGGATCGGATAGGTTCATCGCTGCGTCCGGGCGGAATGCCGGATATACGGGTATGGCGTATCCTTCCTCCTTCAGGCGCCGGTGGTCCGCCAATGAATCCACAGGGTCGTCGGTCGTGCAAATCACGGCGACATTCATCCGCTCGAGCAACCCGCGCACGCGGTATTCCGGCGATTGCAGCTTCTCCCGCGTTTCGTCGAAGATGCGGTCGGCCGTATCCGGCCCCAGCAACTCCGTGATGCCGAAATAACGCTGCAACTCCAGGTGTGTCCAATGGTATAGTGGATTCCGCATGGTATACGGAACGGTCTCTGCCCATTTGCGGAATTTCTCCCGGTCGGGCCTGTCGCCGGTGATGTAGCTTTCGTCGACGCCGTTGGTACGCATCGCCCGCCACTTGTAGTGGTCGCCGTTGAGCCACACGCGCGTGATGTTTTCAAACCGGGTGTTTTCTGCAATCTGTCCCTGCGGCAAGTGGCAATGGTAGTCGATAATCGGCATTTTCGCCGCATAATCGTGGTACAGTACCCGAGCCGTATCGGTACTTAGTAAAAAGTGCTCGTCCAAAAATGTTTTCATCAGCTGATCGCTATGCCTTACCGGAAAAATAACCTTGGTCCAATACCTCCACCGCAGGTTGCTTTTGCAATCGATCGACGTAATATTGCACCGCTTCCCGAAAACCGTCAAGTGGCTCCAGGTCCTGCTGCCAATCCGCAAACGACCGCTCCGATGGCACGTTACCCATGGCCCGTAGGTAACCCGCAAAGCCCAGTGCCATATGTTGCGGTACGGTGCCGAACCGCTTTACATACCTCTTCAGCGTTGCCATGTTGCGCATCTGCATTTTCGTGCTGTAATTCGTGCTGATGCTCAACCACCGATGGCGGAGATAAGGATTGCCGAATCGATCGATCACGCTTTCGGCAAACGCCGTCGCCTCCTCATCGCTGATTCCCACTTCCGCCAGCGTCGGAACGATTTCCTCTTGCATCAGCCGCCTCACATAGTCAAGAAAGGCCGGGTTGCCCATCGCCTCCTTCACCGTTTCAAAACCGCAGCACAGGGCCAGGCCGCACGAAAACGTATGGCTGCCATTGAGTAAGCGCAGTTTCAGCTCCTTGAATTTCTGGATATCGGGCGCAATCGCCACCCGGCTGTCCGGTCGTGCAAAGGAAAGCACCTCCGATACGCGGGGGCTGGAGGCTTCGATGGCCCAAAGGCAGAAGGGTTCAGCCATAATGGCCAGCTCGTCCCGATAGCCCAGTTCCCTTTCGGCCTGCTCCAGCTCGGCCGCCCCCAGGCTACCGGGCACTATCCTGTCCACCAACGTATTGCAAAAATGGTTGGCGGCCCGTACCCAATCGATAAAACCAGCCCCAAGTCGGTGGCGATCGGCCAATGCGACCACGATGTCCCGCAGCACGTCGCCATTGCGATCGATGAGTTCGGTGGGCAGGATGACCATCCCCTTGTCGGCGGCACCGCCGAACACGCGGAACCGCTCGTATAGCCATGCGGTCAGTTTGCCGGGGAAAGATAGCGGCGGCGAAGCGAATAGCTTGTCCTGTTCATCCAATACAATCCCCACTTCGGTGGTATTCGATATCACCACCTCCATCTCGGGGTTCCTGGCGCAGTCCATGATGGATTCCCATTCGTTCGCAGCGGACAGGACACGGCTGATGGCAGACACCAGCCACGTTTCCTGCACCTCGGCACCCTTCTCCAACCCTTTGACATGAAGGGTGTATAAGCCTTGCTGTCGATCGAACTTCTCTGCTCCTCCCGAATCGGTGGATTTAATCGCTACGATGCTGCCACCGAAAAGGCCCGCCCGGTTGGCTTTCTCTATGAAATAATCCGGCAACCCACGGAGCAACACGCCCGTACCGAATTGAAGTACTTTCTCCGGATAGGAAACCACTTTGACTAACTGCTTATTCAGTAAATCCATCTAATGCCTAATTTTGCAGCTGCAATTTTACAGCGATAAAGCCTGAAAAAAAAGCATATGAATCCTTATAATTACGCAATCGTTACCGACAACGATTGCGCAGCCGAGATAAGCAAAATCGGCAAGCTACCGACCGGTGAAATCCATGAAGGCGTTATTAATCGCAGCGGCCTCCAACTGGCTTCCGCCATGGATCAGCACCCGGTACCTAAACTGTGCGGACTCACCGCTGTCCAGGCTGAAATTCAGCTTTTCCTTACCGCCGCTCAATGCCTTTTGTCCGAGCGGGTTGGCGGCAAACAGCCCGTAACCGCGGGCATGCCAATAGGTCGGATACCCCGGATTACCGGGATGGTCGAGTATCACCAAAGACACCTCCTCGCCATCGATGGTCCCATTCAGGGCCACCCATTTCCCGCGGGTACCCCATACATCGTCACCGGTGATCCCTTCACTGCTGACATAACGGCCCGTCACGCCGTCGTTGTTCGATTGGGGCACCTCCGTGACGATGCCGTTGGCATCGGTGAATGTAGCCGGCTGGTCCGAGGGGTGTTCCAGCTCCCTGGCCAAGCGTATCCCGAGCACACCTTCTTTGTTGTCGTTGAAGGATACGTCTGTCAAGGCCGTGAGCTTAATGGCCAATTCGATCGACGTCGTGCTGTCGTCCGCTACGCGGAATACATAGCGCGTGTCTTCCTGCAGCAAGCTGTCGCCTCGCGAGCCGAGCCAATATTTGCTGACATCCAGTGTCCCCGTATTGCCTTTGCTTTCCATCGCGTTAACGGCCGCATGGCTAATGCTTCCATAGCCCATCCGCTTTTCTGCGGGAATGGCGGTGGAATTGTTCCAGAAATCGAGTCCATTCACGTCGCCGTAGTTGAACCACAAACCGACATGGTGGGGATGGTCCACGCGTTCGTTCGCACGTGGCTGTATCGGCCAACCGCGGGTGACGAAATGATCTCCCTTTGTGCGCAGTGGGTATAACACCGTTTTCTTCAAACTATCGGCATACAAGTAGGACGTATAAGGCTGCCCATCCAGCAACACCTCGATGCTGTGGCTTTCCGGATGTTCTACAAAAGAAAACCGGTCTGTCTGCCCGTCGTGGCTGCCCTGTCCCTGTGACTGGCCGCATCCCGCGGCGAGTGCTAGCCCCATCAACGCGGCTATTGAAAATCCAATTGGCTTATTCATATTATCCATATTGACCATACGCATTTAGGAAACCACTACCTCCTGCCTGTCATCGTCGAACGTAACGCGCTTACCTGTTTCGTAGGCGGTACGGCCCATGATGTTGGCTACGGAATGATTGTAGCCAGCCACCACGTCGGCGTTCGGTGTCTTCCGGCTGCGCACGCATTCCATCCAATTGAGCATGTGCAGGGAAGTCATCGGGTCGCCCCCGGTATTCGCCGATGTCTCTACTTTAGCGGCGTTGGAAAGCGTAAACGGTTTAAGCAGGTTCTCCTTCATACCCATTTCGGCAGCCATGCGTTTGGTCAGCCCGCCTTCGGAGGTCACTTCGTTGGTATCCAGGTTCAGTGAGCCGGCATTCGAAAAATACAGCTCCTTCACGCCGCCCGCGGAATTCGTAAACCTCGATGAATACAGCACCTGGAACCCTTTTGCCGAATCGCCCGCCGGTCCGTAGTCCATTACGGCGGTCAGCGTGTCTGGATTTGTCCGCCCGTCGTTCCATAGGTATACCCCTCCGTTGGCTACTACGCTGCGCGGATGGGGCAGGCCCGTAAACCAATGCACCGTATCGATTTGATGGGCCATCCACTGCCCGAATATACCGGACGAGTAAGGCCAGAAAAGCCGGTACTCCAGGTACTTCCGAGGATCCCACGCCACCTTGGGGCGATTCATCAGGAAGCGGTCCCAATCGGTATCCTGTTCGCGTATTTCCTTGGTCAATTGGGGCAATCGCCAACGACCGGGTTGGTTTACGTTCCAGGTCATCTCCACCATCTTGATATCTCCGAACTTGCCCGAGCGGATGTATTCGTTAGCAGCGATGTAGTTGGGGGCACTGCGGCGTTGCGAACCCACCTGCAGTATCTTGCCGGTTTCTTCCACCGCCTTGCGCACGATCTTGGCATCCTCCAGGGTCTCAGCCAATGGCTTTTCGACGTAAACGTCCTTGCCATGGCGTACGGCATCCGCTGCCATGAGCGCATGCTGGAAATCAGCGGTACTGATGATGACGGCATCGATGTCGTTACGGGGAAACAACTCGTCGTTGTTGCGATACTTCGCGATCTCGATACCGGCCTTTTCCTTGATGTAAGCATAGGCCTCGTCGCGGCGCCGGCTCCAGATATCGGATACGGCGACGAATTCGAAGTTCTGCGCTTTCGCATGGTCCATAAAACAGGGGAACAGCGATGCCCTGAACCGGTTGGAGAAACCGACGATACCCACCCGCACACGGTCGTTGGCACCCAATATCCTGCCATAGCTTTTTGCGCTGAAACCCATGGCCGAAAGCCCAAAGACCCCAACCCCCACAGAAGCCTTTTTGATAAAATCCCGACGAGAATTTGTTGATTTCATATGATTGTAGTTTATAATTAAAAATCACGGCCTTGGCAACGCCTCCATAAAGGTAGGCATAATACGCCATAGGCACACGCATTTACCACACAAAATCTACGCAATCGATATCGTTGCCATCCCATCGGCAATGCTGAAAACGCCTGCACAGGAAAACTGTCTACTTGCTACTTCTATTTCTCTTTTCCATTTCAACAGAACATTTAATAAATGCACCTAATCCTTTGGGATCATCCCGAATCACCGGTTCGCTTATGTAGTAGTCAAAACTACCGTCTCGATAGGGTTTGCCGCCCAAGCCCGACACTTTTACGGTTCCCTCGAAATGGTAATTGCCCGCAGCATCCTGCGATAAAAAACGATCGACGATGCCGTCATATCCACGCGTAGCTGCATCAGCCATGTCTTCATCTAGATATTTCATTCGAATGCCCTTCAATAACGTGTAGACAATCATTGCACAAGCCGAAGACTCGAAATAATTTCCGTTTCTTTCCGGCATGTCAATGATGTCGTACCACAAACCAGACTCGACATCTTGGGCAGCCAGCGCTGCAGTTGCCCAACGGTTTAATATGGCCTGCAGGCTGTCCTTTCCCTGATTTCCTTCCGGAAAGAAGTCCAGTGCGTCTACCAACGCCATGCCGTACCAACCGAATGCACGCCCCCAGACATGTGGGGACCTACCCGTTGTTCCATCTGCCCAAGCTTGCTCCCGCGACTCGTCCCAACCGTGGTAAAGCAAGCCGGTCGTACTGTCTCGGGCATATTTTTCCATCAAACCAAATTGCCTGACCACATCGTTGTAAATGGTATCTTCGCCGAAAGCCTGCGCATAGGCAGCATAAAAGGGTTGAGCCATGTAAAGACCATCCAACCACATCTGATACGGATATATCTGCTTATGCCAAAATCCTCCTTCCGAAGTGCGGGGATGGGTCGATAACTGGCGGCGCAGCAATTGTACGGCTTTCCTATATTTTTCAGCACCGGTTTCGTTGTAAAGGAACAAGAGGACCTTACCATTATTGATGTGGTCAATATTGTATTCTTCGAGGCGATACCGGCTGATGCTGCCGTCTTCCCGAACATAGAAGTCCATCATCTTTTGGATGTAGTCGAACCACTTCTGATCATCCGTTAATCGCCATACTTCCTCCATCCCTTTCAGTATAACCCCCAAATCATAGCTCCATTTCACCGGTTTGCCTGGTGTGGAAAGCTGAAATGAATCGGGCCAGAGCAGCATCGCCGTTTCAGACATGGCTTCGCTGTACGCAATCTCTCGCTGCGGCGTACAGGAAAACAGCATCATCCATGATCCGGCCGCGGCTAACAACATGAACCTTAAGCCGATGTCTTTAATTAACTTCATCTTACTATGCATTAAATGGTCTTCCGTTTTGGATGCGGTACGATATCTGTTAAATCCCCTATTCGCACAGGCCGTTGCTTCTCGATGCTTTCCCGAGCCGCCACACCCACGAGTATCGACATGATCCCGTCACGCAATCCGGCAGAATGCCCGTAAGGATCAGCGGCGGAGGGATCTTTGAATATTTTGTCATGCAACCGCCGGTCGCCTCCCCCATGGCCTTCTCGTTCACTGGTCACGTGGATGGTTTCATATTCTTCGAAACTTTTGAACACAATCAATGGTTCGACCGAAACTTTATTGGCTTCAGCTTGGGTCATCTCGAGTGCATGAAGCGCTCCTTGGTCCAACTTTTCCTGCTTCATCCAAGGGATGTCCAGCCACGCCTCCAATCGGCCCAAATGGCCATTAAACGCAATACGCCACCCCTCAAACGGCGAATACGTAGTGAGCGAATAATTGGCTATCACGTTGTTGGCGTATTTGATTTGGGCGGACATCTTGTCGTATATATCAATTTCATCGCGATACACGCAACCGTCACGGTAATATCCGTCGTACATCTCATGTGCGACGTATAGGTCCATATAGTGCTGATTGGTGGTAATATCCCAATAATACCGACAAGATTTCTTATGGTCACAGGTCCGGCAGGTGACGCCTCGGAATGGCCCGGACGGGCCATAGTGCTCCAAGGCACCATAGGCAAATACCTCCAACGGATCAGCATCTAGCCACCAGTTCAATAAGTCGAAATGATGTGTAGCCTTATGCACCCAAAGCGAACCGCCGCCATCCATCGTACCATGCCATCGGCGGAAATAGGAAGCACCATGATGCACATTCAAATACCAGTTAAAATCGACCGAAGTAATTTCACCAACGATGTTACGCTGTAGAAGTTCTTTGATTTTGGTCATATACGGGCTCCACCTGTAGTTAAAACCCACAATAATGTTCTTGTTGGATTTACGTTCGGCATCCCGTATTGCTTGCGCCTTTTTCGCATCTGTCGTCAAGGGCTTTTCGGTAAGCACGTCACACCCCGATTCAAGCCCCTTGATAATGTACTTGTGGTGGACCGAGTCTTTGGTCGTCACAATGACCAAATCGGCCTTCACCTTTGACAACATGTGATCGAAGTCCGTAAATACCGGACAGTCCACGTCCATATATTGTTTGGCAAATTTCAACCGACCGGGATTAATATCGCACAACCCTACAAACTCGATTAAATCGGGATATTGTTCAATCAACCGTTTGCCCCAAAAGCTGATTCCGCGCGAACCGGTTCCTACCAAGACCAAGCGGAGTTTCCGATCCATCGGGGGGATGAAGGATTTGGGGATGGCGGCACCGGCCGCAAGCATACTCATTGCGGTCAAAAATGTCCTTCTAGTCAAGTTGTCTACGGTCTTCATGGATTGTTTAGTTAGTCGTTAGTGTTCGTCGTTAGTTATCCATCAATCTATGGTTACGGATCGTGCTTTTGCTCCTGCATTCGCGACAAATGCCTTATCAGCCTTCTTTGTATCCGTATTGGCAATCCGGATAGCGTTGCTCTTCTCACCCTGCACATGTACCAAAACGGGCGCACCCTTGTTGTAGTCTAATCCGTCAACGGTCACCCTTTCAGTATTGTATAGATATGCTATTGGCTTACCGGGGGGGATATCCAAGCGGATATTACGCAGCACAATATCAGACGATTCCTGGAGGTCGATTCCCTCATCCGCCCGAGCATCAAAATCAGCGATTGTAATATCCTTGAAGCTCATTTCGGGCAGTCCACGAATAAAGATGCCTTTCGCTGCTCCATCGCAGACAACATTACTAATCCAGAATTTCCTGAATTGCGGTGTACCATCCGTAACAGGTTCGGGCCGCATTACCGGAGGTTCGCGTGTCTCTCCGGCCAAGGCTACAGGATCCTTTGCCTGGTAATACATGTCAAACAGGATGGCCTCTCCGGGAATATCTTTCATGTAAATATCCGATATATATACATTTTCAACGACTCCTCCCCGGCCGCGTTGCGTCTTGAACCGCAAGCCGATGTCCGTACCAATGAATGTGCAATCCGACACGTATAGATTTCGTGCACCGCCGCTCATCTCGCTTCCCACCACGAATCCGCCATGCGCATGGTAAACCACGCAATTTCTCACCCAGAGATTCTCTGTTGGCATCCCTACCTTTCTTCCATACTCATTTTTGCCGCTTTTTACACAGATGGCATCATCTCCAACGTCAAAAAAACTATCTTCAACCAAGACATTTTTGCAGGATTCGATATCCAGCCCGTCACCGTTTTGAGAATACCACGGATTCCGGACGATGATGTTTCTCACCGTGATATCGTTGCTCATCAATGGATGAATATTCCACGCCCCCGAATTTTGAAAGGTTACGCCCTCCAAGAGGATACGTTCGCAACGCTCCAACACAACCAAGTCAGGACGTAAAAAATCTTTGATTTTCTCAAAAAAGGCAGCATCCTTTTCGGGAGACAAGGCACCCGCATCTGGTATATCGCGTCCGCGCATCGCACTGGCCGAAGGATACCATTCTTTCCCATCTGGAGTGACAACTCCGCCCGAAGCAACCAATCTATTCCATTGGGACTCCGTCAGTTTTGACCTCTTCGCAAAGCGGAAGGCATCGCCATTGCCGTCTATGACGCCCTGACCGGTAATCGCAATATTCTGTTGCCTCTCAGCACGGATAGGTGAATGCATGCGCATTTGCCTTAGTCCTTCCCATCCCGTTTCCACTAATGGATAGTGAGCGAAATCACGGCTGAAATACAACATAGCATTGCGCTGCAAATGCAGGTTGACATTACTTTTGAGCACCAACGGACCGCTCAACCACACTCCGGGCGGAACAAGGACCACCCCACCACCTTGCCTGTTGCACTCGTCGATAGCGTACTGGATAGCGGCGGTATTCAATACTCCGGGGCGATCTATCGCGCCACTTTTGCGAATATCAAAGGTATCGGGCTTAAACGTCGGCAGTGGTATCGCCGGCTTGGGGAGCTTATGCCCCTCCACGGAAAAAGTAACGGCGGCCAACAGAGACAATAAAATGAGTAAGGCTTTCAAATCTTTCATAGCTATTTCTACTTAAACCTTGGATTTTACGGATTGAAATATGGGATCAATTGCGGCACCTCGCGCTTCAGCTCAGCTACCGCCAAATCACACACCTTAAAAGCTCCTGTTCCAGAGAGGTGGGTATTGTCTTCCTTGTCTCCCTTCCATCCTTCGTAATCGCCGGGTTCGAAATGAAGGAAAAGTTGGCGCGAACGCTCCGCTCCCATTTGGCGCAATGTTTCGGCGGTCCGAACATGCAATTCCAGCAACGGTACGCCCAATTGCGCTGCCACTTCACGGGTGACCTGCGGATAGGCACCGTGCGTATCCACCAAATTTCCCTTGCCGTCAAACAGCCTGCGGACTATGGGCGTGCACAGTATTGGTATCGCTTCGCGTTCACGCACTTCAAGGACATACCGTATGAGATTTTGCCGGAAATCCGTATCGGCTTCGGCGTACCTATTCGCCTCACTTTTCGAGTCGTTGTGTCCGAATTGTATAATGACATAATTGCCTTTCTGCAATTGTGATTTCACCGTTTGCCAATGCCCCTCGTCCCTAAAGCTTTTTGTGCTACGCCCTCCCAACGCGTAATTCTTCACCTGTACCGCAGGTTTAAAATAAAGCGGGAATACCTGCCCCCAACCTTTTCGTGGATTACTACCCTGATATGTTTTGTTTTCCATGGTAGAGTCCCCAATCATAAAAATCACGATTTCATCGTCGTCTGTGTGAGTCACAGACATTCCCGGCACCATCAAGAGCATAAGAAATATAGCCTTCATCATAGCTATTCTTACGAGGTTTTTATCACATTGACCAACTTATTCGGGGA
>Ga0182792_1002664_pt1 | contig 12322 bp, 9 predicted proteins | sample Passage237B_FD_130497 | JGI IMG/M metagenome (GOLD analysis project Ga0182792, IMG submission 130497) | Cellulose adapted compost microbial communities from Newby Island Compost Facility, Milpitas, CA, USA - Passage2 37B (version 2) (version 2) ...
CCGCGGCCGGGGGCGACCTCTGGGTGGTCGATGCGGAAGTCTCGCTCGCTGGGCCAGATGATGTGCCACATCGCCGCAGGGCGCTTGTACCAGGCAAGACGGCGGGCCGCGATGAGAGCTTGAGCTCCGACGACGCCGTCTGCGGCGACGCGAGCGCGCCACTCGTCGAGTGCTGGGTTGACCCCTGGTGGCGTGGGCTCGGGGAGTGGGACGCCGAGGGTCTCAAGGAACGGGCGCGCGGTGTCAACGGCGCCGGTCTGGATGGCGAGGTCGACAATGTCGCGGCGTTCCGCCTCGCTCAACTCCGCACAGACGTTCACGAGCATGCGGAACTCCTCCGCGTGCCGCGGCGTCTGAGAAGGCGTGCGTAACGCGTGTAGCGCGCCAATCAGGACCGCACTTGAGCGATCAGCAATGTTCACGTCGACGTTTGCCGCCCGAAGCCTCTGCCTACGCAGCCAAAGGCAAGGGAAAACCGTGCCCGCTGAATCGAGGAATCCGGGGAACGTGGAGTGCACATCGATGTCACACGACCACTGCGGATGGATCAAAGTTACCGAGTGGTCGACCAGTTCAGTCCCTAACCCCGACCCAGGCCGCTGCTCCCACCCGCAACGGGCCAGCGACTCGATCATCGCTCCCATGTGGGCAGCCGGCACCCAGACGTCCGCATCCGCGCTGATGCGCGGTGGACGGAGTCGATGGAACTCTGAGGCGAGGCCCTTTATGACCAGCGCGTCAATCCCGTACTTGGCCGCACTATGAGCCGCCAATACGGTTGCCAGAAGATCCATGCGGATTCCTGGCCGTGACGGTTCGGACGCGGGTTGCACAAGGTCACACTATCGGCGCGCTCCACCGACTTGATGACTGGCCCCAAGGAGGCCGGGACTCAGCGAAGGCTTGCCAGTTGGCGCTGTGCGACTCCGCTCAGTTCTGAGAGCAACTCAGCCGGACTACGGGACGGCCCCGAACCGGCCACCCGGATAATGACAGTCGGCAGAAACCGCGCGCGAATGCGCGACCGCCATGTCACGTCGCGAACAAACTCGACCCGCGGCAGCACTGCCGCCAAACCGTCGGCCGAGTCCTCAGCGAACCCATCGACAACAACCCCTTGAGGTCTGCGCAGGCGGTCGCCCAACCGAAAGAGCCTCGAGCGAACTAAGGTGAAACTCCCGAAGGCCCAAATGACTAGAGGACTCGGCTTCAGCCGGAGCATCCATCGCACCCGTGGCGCGAGCAACCGCGGAGAAATCTTCACCACATCGAGTTCCCTGAGGGCCACGCGGTACTCAGCGGGCTGACCCTTGGCGAGGCGCTTCGCGGCCGTGTAGATCGATTCCGCCTCGGCCGTGAGCACACGTATCTCCCCTTCTCGCTGCTGCAGTTCCCAGAACCCGCCGGTTCGCACGCCAAAACGGTTCCCACCCCGAAGATCCCACAACATGTCGACCTGACAACCCGCTTGCTGGACGTCATCCCACCAGAATGTATTCAGCGTCCCCACGTCGCTGGCCCACACAAAGATCAACCGCGAGCCCTCACCTGCCAACTTCTCGGCAAGCATCTCCACTACACCGACCGGATCGCTTCGAACCAAGATGTCAAGGTCGGACACGAGGGTGCCGGACGCCAGCAGAGCCTTGCCATGGAGGAGTACGGGTGGCTCGCCAATCCTCTCGAGCACCCGCAGAACCTTGCGCTGCAGAGCAGGTGATGTCGAACCCACGAGCAGACTCCTTAAGGCCCCACATTGAGCGTCTGGTAGAACCGCTCAACCTCTCGACCGATGACGTCCCACGTGCGCTCTTCACGCAGCACCTGGAGGCCCCCTGCCGCGAGCGTTGCCGCCCAATCCGGGTCGGCATGCGCGTGCACTAATGCGGCGGCGAGCTCAGTTACCAACCTCTCGCGACCGGCGTCTGCACGTGCGAGCACACCGCCACGCGAACCCAACACCTCGGCGTTGGCACCCGCATCGGCCGTCATGACCAATGTGCCTCGAGCTAGCGCTTCCAAGATGGCCACTGGTGGACCATCCCGCAAGGTGGGTTGGATATACACATCCGCGTCACCGATCCACTTCAACACGTCGTCGTGGCTGTCAAGCCTTCCGAGGAACTCGACCTGCGCTTCAACTCCCGCTTGCTGCGCCCGGCGACGCAGTTTCGACTCGTCGGGCCCCTTACCGATGATGACAAGACGCAGCGGCACGCCCTGCCTCAGCGCCGCGGCAGCGGCGTCGATTGCGATGTCGAAGCCTTTCCAATGAACAAGGCGTCCTGCTGAGACCAAGAGGAGCGGCGCATCCTTGTCCCGCGGGGCCTTAGGCTCGTCGCGAAGTTCGTTCGAACCCAAACCCACGTGACGGAGCACAGTGCTCTTGGTCCTCAGCCGCCGGCTGTAAACCGTGGTCGTCTCTTCGGTGTATGGCAGGACGCGGTGCGCCTTTATCCGACTCAGCCATGACAGGGGGTCGCAGTAGCGGAGGCAGAACTGAAGCGCGCGGCGGCGGCGCTCGTACTGGCGCGACGGCCCATCCATGGTCCGAAGTATCTGCCGAGGGACTTTGTGGCTGTAGCCGCCCGTCGGCCCGATCACTAGCGGCAAACCGCTAAATACCAAGGCAGAGAAGATCGAGTCGTTGCAGAACGTTACGTGGTGGGCTAGGTCGAACTTCTCGCGCCGAGCCAAGCCTCGAAGGAAGAAAAGCAGGGAGATCTGCCAGACGTAGTAATAGCCGAGGAGTCCAAAGATCCCGCCGCGGCGCTTGAGGCGCAAGAAGCGTGGCCCCAAGTCGCGATAGACGAACTCCAGTCTTGAGGAAACGTCGTCGGGAAGATCTTCGAGGCCCGTGCTGATCTTATGAGCATTGTTGGACCGCGTCACCACTGTGACACGGTGTCCATTCAGGGTCGCGTTCACTGCCCAATGCCAACCCACAGACGGCTCACCGCCTTCACCCGGTTCGCATGCATATGCGAGCATCAACACTCTCAAGAAAGCGCCCACCTTCGATGTAGCATCTAGCCTGGACCGGCCCTCACGAATGTGAACGAGTGCGGGTCTGGCAGTTCGGAGCGTAAGCCACGAACCCTACGGATACTAGCCGCGCTATGTCGGGAGGTGGACGCACCTTGAGCCACCAACGCACCGGTGAGCTGAGATTGCGCACCATCGACGTCGGCGGCATCCCGTTCGTCGCGACAAACGTCGAGGGCGTGGAGGCTTGGTTGCTGGCGCACGGAATGACGCATGGCCCTGAGTCCGGAGTGAATGTCAGATTTCTCAACGCGTACTGCGTCGCGCTGGCGAGCCGCAACCCTGAATACCGAGACATGGTGTGCAACTCCGGCGTGAATTTCCCGGACGGCAAACCTGTCGCTTGGGTCATGCGATTGAAGGCACGCAAACGCCGAGACCTCCATCCAGAGCAGACTCGAGGACCCAGCGTGTTTGCTCGAGTTCTTAGTTCGCGCGGGAGGGCGGACGTCCGTCATTTCTTCCTCGGCGCTACACCTGAAACTCTCGCGTCGATCGTGAACCGCGTCGAGCAAGACAATCCGGACGCACGCATTGCCGGCACCTTCTCGCCGCCGTTCGCCGAGCCTGATCAGGAATACATCGAGACGTGCGCGACGCATATCAGCGAGGCAAACCCCACGATCGTCTGGATCGGCCTTGGGACTCCGAAGCAAGACTTCGTGGGCGCGCGCCTAGCGGGGGCCACAAGTAGCTTATGCGTCAATGTGGGCGCCGCTTTCGACTTCTACGCACGGACCACGGCGGAGGCACCGACGTGGATGCAGCGGGCCGGCCTCGAGTGGCTCCACCGGCTTGTCAGTGAACCGAGGCGCCTTGCCCGACGATACTTTGTGGGCAATGTCCAGTTCCTGTGGGCAGTCCTCCGCTACGACGTCTTCGGACGAGTGGAGCAGAGGCCCAGCTGATGAGACTCACAGTGCTTAGCCAAGTGCCGCCCCCGATTCATGGCTCCACTCTCATGACGACGACGCTCCTGCGCGCGCTCCAAGATTCTGGCCACGGGATTGCACTCGTTGATCGGCGCTTCAGCAGAACCATTGATGAGGTCGGGCGTTTCCAACTGCGGAAAGTGGGCGCTGCGGTGTCGCTGGCATACCGCGTAGCGCGGGACGCAGTCCGTCGCCGCCCGCAGCGGGTCATCCTGTTCCTCACCTGCCAGCCGATGTCCTTCATCCTTGACGTCATCTCCGTGGCCGTTTATCGCCTCGCACGGCGAAAGATCGTCTTCTACATTCACACGGTGGGCTATCGCGACCTGGCGCGAAGGGGTCATGGTTGGAGGTTGCTCGTTCGCAACGTACTCGGTGGCACCGAGCCCGTAGTGGTGCTGAGTAGCGCCCTAAAGTCAGATGTCGAACCATGGGTTGCCGAGGCCCGCATCTCCGTCATCCCTAACACCGCCGACGACACTCTTCCTGGACCCATTAGGGCGACCGCAGGCTCGAGTCCAGCCGTTGTGTTCTTCTCCAATCTGATCCCGTCAAAGGGCCCCGCCGAGTTCATCCGCATGTCTAGGATGGTCGAAGCAAGAGCGCCGCGCGCCCGCTTCATACTCGCTGGAACCCCAACTTCACCGGAGTATCAACAGGAACTTGAGACCCTGGCGCGAGTCCAGGGTGCACAGAACTTGCGGTTCGCTGGGGCTATCACGGACGAGAGACAGAAAGCCGATCTCTTTAGTGATACTGCAGTGCTGGTGTTTCCTAGTTTGTATCCCTTCGAGGCGCAGCCCCTGGTGGTTCTTGAGGCGATGAAGGCCGGGATTCCGGTAGTGGCGTATGACTCAGGGTCTGTAAGTGACATGGTCAAGTCGGGAGTAACGGGCGTTGTCGTCCCACAGGGTGCTACATCCGACCTTGCGGAGGCCGTCGTTTCCCTGCTCTCCAGTGTCGAACACCACAGGACGGTGGCTGAAGCTGCTCAGGAGGCCTACGAGAGCACCTACTCGCTATCCGCGTTCCGCGCCAATTGGGAACACGCGCTCAAACGTTGAACTGCCGCGAGTGACACTCACGAAGCCTCCGCCGCCCGTCGAATCTTCGCCACTATGAGGACCGAGCCCGCTACAAGGACGACTCCCGAAGCCCCATAGGCAACGGCGATACCGGGCACGCCAAATAGCACACCCAGCACTGCAGGGGCGAATAGCGATACGGGAGCCACCACAGCGCGAAGGACCGTCCCATACGCGAACTTGCCGGTAGCTCGCGCCAAACCGACAGATATGACAGTCATCGCAGTGCCCGCAACATATAGGGCGACGCCAGGGGCAACTTGACGCGCGAGGTCTACGCTGTCGCCGAGCAGTATCGCCAGCAAGCTTCGGTCGATAAGCAACATGATTGCGAGATACATCACAGGTCCGAGTCCGGCCCAGAAAAGCCAGCGCCCAATAACCGCGAAACCTGCCGTGCGAGCACTGGCACGCCCGGCCTGCGGAACGATCGAATGGCTCAGCGACTGCACCGCCATATTGAGGGGAAAGAACAGGAGGAAGCCCCCGCGCACCGCCGCGTTTGCGAGCGGACCGAGCGTCGCGGCGAGGATGAACACAGCTCCCTGGCTAACGCCCGCGGTCAGTGCGGCCTCGCCCAGCAATGGCCGCATGGTCCGCCTGCGGAGCGCAGCTATACGGGCCTTGTCCGGCTCCGCTCCTTGCCTTGTCAGTTTGGAGCGCACCGACCAGAAGCCCACGGCGACGACGACCCCCATGGCGCCAGCCCAGCCACAAAGAAAGGCCCCGGCACTCTTGGTGAAAGCAAACGTCACTGCGGTGACTGCGGCCGCAACCGCAAAGGCAGCGGATGCGAGTGCGGCCCCCGCACGCGCCCGTCCGCGCACTAACAGCGAACCTCGCACCAGGTCGCTAGCGGGTACTAGCGCAGCGGCAAGGCATGTCCCAATAACTAGGGGCCGCAAGCTGGGCTCGGGAATCCACAACACCACCAGGCCCACCGCCCCAAAGAACGCACCGGCTACCGATCCAGCTTGTTTCAGTAGCGTCGCCGTGGTTGCAGAGTGCGATTCAGGCGTCTCGACGTACGCGATGGCCTGGAGATCCGTCCAGATCGCACGAGCGAGGGCCTGCACAAGGAGGACAACTGCAGATCCAAGCGCGAGGTGTCCAAACTCGCGCGCGCTCAGGAACGCCGCTCCAATGCTGGTCCCGCAGAACGTGATGAGAGTCCACAACAACTGTTCGGTGGCGCGCGCCGTGAAGCGCTTCATGAATCGGGTCTTCCCGCGCTCGACGGCACATCAGCCCTGGCCTCCAATTGGTCTTCAGATCTGTAGGCGCGAATCGCGTCGAGGACTGTTTGAACTGGCAAGTTCACCTTCGCCGCGTATTCCTGCAGGATGCCGCTATACGCCACGAGGCGGGATTCAAGGTCGTCGTGTTGAAATTCCGGGTTTGCACCCGCCAGGTAGTCGAACAGGTCGACTCCCGGCACGAACTCCCGCGAGGAGAGCTCCCAGTCCAAGAGGGTCGGAGGATCTCCGGGTAGCAGATTCCACGGATGAAAGTCGTTGTGGGTAATGCCATGACCGCCGTTAGTCGCACGCAACGCAACTGCCACTTCGAGCACCTGGTGCAAACTTGGAAAGACGTCGGGAGGGTGGGGCACTGCTTCTTGAACGAGGCAGCACATCCTCGGGTCTGTGGACTCGACGAAACGCGAAGCCGGGACGTCGAACACATTCTGAGTCCGCGCCAGCTTGGACTTCTCGAACTCGTCCTTGAGAATGCCAGTGCCCTCACCCCAGCGCGCCTTTATGTAGTGAGTGGGACCCGACGGCAGGTGCGCCGCTACGACAAACTGATCGCGGCCTACTGAGCGAACCGCGGCGACGTTCGTATATCGCACCTCTGCCGCTTCAAGCGCAGTCGCGATCATCTCTGAGTAAGCAGGAAGGCCAGCCGCTCGCGACCGCAGGGGAAGGGACCACCTAAGGCGTATTCGGCCAATACGACTGGTTGGACGGTACACGGAGTTCACCAGAACCCGTGAGTTCGCCGAAGCCACCATTTCGAGACGACCGGGAATCAGCGTCACCCGCCGCAGCGCGTTCCGCACGCGCAACCTCCGCACCCGAAGGACATCCGCGACAATACGCGTGACGAGTTCGGGAACCGAGGCGGTAGTCGAGTCGAGGAAAGTGGCAGTTGTCTCGTGCGCAAACAGTTCCTGCCAAGCGAGTACTTGTCGAGCCACCTCATGTTCACTCAGCTCGGGCTTGCGAGCGTGCATGACGGCCGGATCGCCACCTGCAACAACCACGAGGTCAAACCTTGGAGCGACGAACCTGAAGAACAGCGCGAGGCGAGCTGTGAGTGCCGTTCCGCGGTAGCGCATGGGGTCAACTGACTGGTCTAGCCAACCTCGCTCCTGCAGCAGGATGTCGAAAGACGGGCCCGGGGTCAGGGTTCCCCCAGGTCGACGAGCCCACAGATACAGCCCTGCCCTGCGAACGATCGCGAGGACCTGACCCCACCATCGGCGAGGAATGCCGCTGTGTGGTTCCGTGTGGGCATTGCGAGACGCGTCGACACTTGCTTTTGGATCGAAGTGCACTCGCGCGATCCTCAGGCCCCGCGATTCCAGGGCCGCGGCACACGCATCGGCGAGGGTTGACTTACCGGACCCGTCGGGACCAACAATCAACACGCGTACCGCGGCAATCACCTCACCCCTCGCAATCTTCGCTCCGGAAGACACTCCGCGGCCGATTCGCTGGCTGGCCGCAGTTGAGCCTACCGGAGCGACCGTCGCTAACTGCCGCTCACTAGCCGCTCCGCAACCAGTCGGTGATCGCTGAGAGCGGGGGAGTGGAGGGAGTCAGACGCCATTCGACGAGCCGGATGTCTCCTGTATTTCGAGAGGGTGGGCCGCGAGTCCTTGTGCTGCGGTTCCGGCTCCCGCGGGTTGCCTGCGAGCAGGAAGACGAGGGTGAAGAGCGCCGCGCCGTATCCGACGGTCTGTATTGACGGGTTGACAAAGGAGGCGACAATGAAGAACGCGAAAATTGCGCGTAAGGCCATGCCGTGGGTGGCGCGCGACACCGACCAGCAGCGGATCAAGACCGCGATGCAAATGGCAAGGAGCAGGCCCGCACCGATGGCCCCCGTGTCGACCAGCGTCTCGACCCACATGTTGTCAAGGTTCGAAAGTTCCGCGTCCGTCCCGGGCAATGCCGAGGCCGCAATGCGATGCCCTGCGTAATAGCCGTGTCCGAGCCACGGGCTTTGGGGCACAAGCGACAGCGCCTGCGCCCAAATATCCGTGCGGCCGGTGAGCGTAACAAGTGTTGTGGCGTCCTGACCGCGTGCAAGAAACGACGTGATCGTCCCAGCGCCGCGCGTAGCCAATACCACCAGGCAAGCGATACCCAGGCACCATGCCGCAAGTAGCACAACCTGCCTTCCGCCACGAGCCCGCCGTGTTAGTGCAAAGAGCACCCCCGTAGCCACAACCACACACAGGAGAACCGCGTAGCGCGTCCCGGTGAGAACTAGAACCGTCGCGCCGGCGAGCGCCATCGCAAGGCGGAGGGACGGGCGCCTGACTATCCAACGGGGCCCATAGCCAGCAACCGTAAAGATCAATGACAAGGCAGCGACAAGCCCCAATGTGTTCGGATGAAGCGATGGGTACACACTCCATAGGCGTGTCACTCCGGATTCCGTGCCACGAAACGCCGTACTCGGGCTAAGCACAACTGAAGCGATGGAACTGGCAACGAGAAGACCCGCCACTGAAGCCACAGCGTCCAGACCTGTTCGCAGGTCGTCGTACATACGGCTAAGGCGCAAAGCAACAACGAACTGCAACGCGAATACAACCGTTTTGAGGAATGTTGAACGTGAGTCGATCGACCAAAGCGCCGAGAGCCCACTGAAAGCGATGAATAGCGCCCACGTCCATTCAACTGCGCTGCCACGGCGCCATTTCGCCGGGGCGATTAGAGCACCGAGCAGGAGTGCTGCGGCAGGTATGCCGGCTCTCAACATCGCGGAGAGGCCTAGAGATCCCGTCATCACCTCAGCAGCGGTGGTGGTACTCGTCGACACGGCCAGTGGTCCAAGAAGACCGAGCCAGAGCACGACGCGAGCAACACGAGCCCTGTGCTCCGCACGCGCGGCGTCTCGTGAGGCCCTTTCAGACACTCGTGTCATCTCTCGTCTCCGAAACCTTCTGCGAAACCGCCTAGCCGGAAGGTCCTAAGCTTGTCGCGGCCCGCGCCTGCGCCCGGTGCCCAGCCTACAAGGCGGCTCTCTCAGAGTGGCGCATGGCCTCCAGGCACGGACGTGACAAAATGCCAGTGAATCAGCTCACAAACCGCATTTTGCGTGCGTCGCCGCTTAAAGCAGAAGAGAGGCTAGACACTCGGCTATGTCCAAGACCGCGTTCATCACAGGAATCACCGGCCAAGACGGCTCCTACCTGGCCGAACTCCTGCTCAGCAAGGGGTACGAAGTCCACGGCCTGATCCGCCGCGCAAGCACCTTCAACACCTCGCGTATAGACCACTTGTACGTGGACTCGCACGATCCCAGCGCCAAGCTCTTCCTCCACTACGGCGACCTGAGCGACGGTTCGCGCCTTGTGCGCCTGCTTGCAGATATTCAGCCGCAAGAGGTCTACAACCTCGCCGCCCAGTCCCACGTTCGCGTGAGCTTTGATGAGCCCGAGCACACAGGCGACGTCACCGGCATCGGCTCCATGCGGATGCTCGAGGCGGTACGACAGGCCGGCATCGACACCCGCTTCTACCAGGCATCATCCTCAGAGATGTTCGGCGCTAGTCCTCCGCCACAAGACGAGGACACCCCGTTCTACCCACGCAGTCCCTACGGTGCTGCGAAGGTCTATTCGTACTGGGTCACCAAGAACTATCGCGAGGCCTACGGCATGTTCGCCGTGAACGGCATCCTCTTCAATCACGAGTCCCCGCGCCGCGGCGAGACGTTTGTGACTCGCAAGATCACTCGAGCGGTTGCCGCCATCAAGGCGGGAATCCAGTCCGAGCTCTACCTGGGCAACCTCGAAGCCGTTCGCGACTGGGGCTACGCCGCCGAGTACGTCGAGGGCATGTGGCGCATGCTGCAGGCCGATGAGCCGGAGGACTTTGTGCTGGCTACCGGCAGCGGCATCAGTGTGGGCCAGTTCCTGGAAGCGGCCTTCACGCACGCCGGCCTTGATTGGCGCGACTTCGTGAAGTTTGACGAGCGGTACCTGCGGCCCACAGAGGTGGACGCTCTCATTGGCGACGCGTCCAAGGCCAAGGAGCGCCTTGGCTGGGAAGCCACCGTTGACGGCGAAGCGCTCGCCCGGCTCATGGTGGAGGCAGACATCGAGGCGCTCCAGCACGCAGGAACCCCGTGGATCGACAGGGTCTCGCTGGCCTCCTGGGGCACGGCGTGACCACGGAGGACTCGACAGGCTTCACTCCCAGCGCGCTGGACAGGGACGCGACGTTCTATGTGGCCGGTCACCGCGGATTGGTGGGCTCTGCCATCTGGCGGCGTCTTGAGAGCGCGGGATTCTCCCACCTAGTGGGCAAGAGCTCCGCGCAGTTGGACCTCAAGAACCGCGACGCCACCTTCGAGTTCTTCTCGCAGACCAAGCCCAAATACGTGGTGCTGGCGGCAGCCAAGGTGGGCGGCATCCTCGCGAACTCCGCCTACCCTGTGGACTTCCTCAGCGACAACGTGCGAATCCAGACCAACGTCATCGACGCCGCCCTGGCCAACGACGTGGAGCGACTGCTGTTCCTAGGGTCCAGCTGCATCTATCCCAAGTTTGCCCCGCAGCCCATCAAGGAAGAATCACTGCTCACGGGTCATTTGGAACCCACGAACGACGCCTACGCGATCGCCAAGATCACGGGAATCTTGCACATCCAGTCCGTGCGCCGCCAGTACGGGCTGCCGTGGATCAGCGCCATGCCCACCAACTTGTACGGGCCCAATGACAACTTCTCGCCCACCGGCTCCCACGTGCTCCCCGCCTTGATCCGACGCTACGACGAGGCCGCTGCATCGGGCGCCTCGAGCGTCACCAACTGGGGCACGGGCAACCCCCGCCGCGAGTTTTTGCATGCCGATGACATGGCCGATGCGTGCCTGCACCTGCTGGAGCACTACGACGGGGCAAGTCAGGTGAATGTGGGAACCGGCTCTGACGTCACCATCAGAGAGATCGCGGAGACCATCTCCAGGGTGGTGGGATACCAAGGCGAAACCAACTGGGACACGAGCAAGCCCGACGGCACGCCCCAGAAGCTGCTCGACGTCTCCAAGTTGGCCGCGGCCGGATGGACCTCCAAGATCTCGCTTGAAGATGGGCTCGCCCGCACCGTCGATTGGTACCGCGAGCACCGGGATTCTCTGCGCGGCTAGTAGGCCCCACGCCTGCCGAATACCGCGGCAACCGTGCGCAGCATGATGATGAAGTCGCCGCCCAGGCTCCAGTTCTCCGTGTAGTACAAGTCCAGCCGCACGCTTTCGTCCCACGACAGGTCGGAACGGCCACTCACCTGCCACAGGCCAGTGATGCCTGGCTTTACAAGCAACCTGCGAGAGACGCGCTCATCCCAGAACTCCGTCTCCGAAGGCAGTGGCGGGCGGGGGGCAACGAGCGACATGTCGCCCTTCAACACGTTGAGCAGCTGCGGAAGTTCGTCGATGGAGAAGCGGCGCAGCAGGCGACCCACGGGCGTGACACGGGGGTCATTCTTCATCTTGAACATGACCATGTTGCCTTCGCTGAGGTGCTTTAGTTCCTCGAGACGAGCCTCTGCGTCCTGGTACATGGACCGGAACTTCAGCATGCGGAACTGCTCACCGGCACGCCCAATGCGAATCTGCCGGAACAGCACCGGGCCGGAACTGGTCACCTTCACCAGCAGCGCAACAACCAGCATGGGCACACCAAGGGTCGCGAGCAGCAGCGCCGCAGTGACACGATCCGCCAGCGACTTCAGCAGATACTTGCTTCCCGTGAACTCCGCCGGGTCAACATGCAGCAGCGGCAGGCCCTCCACCGGACTCATCAGCACGCGCGGGCCCGCAATATCCACCATCGCGGGAGCAACGATCAGGCCAATGCCGGTTCCTTCGAGCGCCCAGCCCAGGCGGCGGGCCTCGCTCAGCGACATAGCGTCGTTGCCGCTCAACAGAATGTATTCGGCACCCACGCGCTGCGCGGCGCCAATCGCATTGCTGATGGCACCCAGCACGGGGACATCCGCAATGTCCTCAGAGAGCTCGCCC
>Ga0182792_1002665_pt1 | contig 12322 bp, 10 predicted proteins | sample Passage237B_FD_130497 | JGI IMG/M metagenome (GOLD analysis project Ga0182792, IMG submission 130497) | Cellulose adapted compost microbial communities from Newby Island Compost Facility, Milpitas, CA, USA - Passage2 37B (version 2) (version 2) ...
AAGCAAGGCTGCAAATAATCAGCCAGCCGCCGCGGCCGTGACGATGGAATCAAAAGCCTCGCGTACCTGTCTCTGGCTTTCGATGAGGTCTGCTTCGAGTGTGGAAAAATCGGGCGCATCGCCCGCCCGCGCGAGCCGCATGGTGAGGCCGCGGGCGGCATCTGTCGGATCGAACACGCCTTCCACGCAGACACGGATCACCTGCGTCAGATTATGGTTGAGGCTGATCGCATGGATGAGCATGTCTGCCGTCTCGCTCGGCAGTACGCCCGCCTCCGCAATACGAAGCAGCGCCGTGCGCGTATGGGGATGGCGGATTTCGGGATGGCTGCTCGCATGGACGAGTTGCAGATACTGGCAGATGAACTCGATATCCACGAGTCCGCCGCGCACATGCTTCAGCTCCCATGGATTGTTGCTTTCCCGCTCCCTTGCAAGGCGAGCGCGCATATCGGCAACATCAGCAGCAATCTTCGCCCTGTCGCGCGGGCGAAGGATCGTCCTTGCGATGGCGTCTTCCACATCGGCCTTCAGATCATCCGGCCCGCAGATCACGCGCGCGCGTGTCAGCGCCATATGCTCCCATGTCCAGGCTTCGCTTTCCTGATAGGCGACGAAACTGTCAAAGGCTGTTGCAATCGGCCCCGCATTGCCTGAAGGCCGAAGTCGCATATCCACTTCGTAGAGCTTGCCCTCTGCCGTCGGTGCGGTCAGCGCGTTGATGAGCTGCTGGCAGACGCGCGCATAATATTGCGAGGCATAAAGCGGGCGCTCGCCATCTGACTGCGCTTCCGCATCCGGCACATCATAGATGACGATGAGATCGAGATCGGAGCTTGCGCTCATTTCCTCGCTGCCGAGTTTTCCCATCGCGACAACGCAGAAGCGCCCACCCGGCATGTGGCCGTGCTTTTCTGCCACCTTGGCGAGAGCTGCCGGCGCCAGGGCGGAAACAAGCTCCGATGCCAGCGCCGCATAGGCGGGGCCCGCCTCTTCTGCATCCGCGCTGCCGGAAAGCACACGCACGCCAAGCCGGAAGCGATATTCACGCGCCCAGACGCGCGCGAAATCCAGAATGTCCTGATAGTCCTCCGCATGGGCGAGTACATCCATCAGGCTGCGATGAAGTTCCTCCCTGCCCGGCAGAACCTTGAAGAAATCAGGATCGACAACTGCTTCCAGCACGCGCGGATTTTGGCTGAGGTAAGAAGCAAGGCGCGGCGCCGTCCCGCAAATGCCCGCAAGCAGGTCGAGCAGATGCGGGTTTGAATAGAGCATCGAGAAAAGCTGCACACCGGCAGGAAGCCCCGTCAGGAAACGGTCGAAACGGTCAAAGGCCGTGTCGGGATTTGCCGTGCGCGACAATGCGCGCAAAAGGGCGGGCATCAGGCTTGTCAGCAATTCGCGCGAGCGTGTTGCGCGCGTTGCGGGAAAACGGCCCGTATGCCAGCCACGTATCGTTTCCGACATTTCGGAGACCCGCGTGAAGCCGAGGCTGCGCAGCGTTTCCAGCGTTTCCGGGTCATCTTCCGTGCCCGTAAAGACGAGGCTTCCACCTTCTTCGGCGAGGGGCGGTGCCGTTTCGAAAAGCTTTGCATAGTGATCGCGCACCCGCTCAAGACGGAGCGTCAGGGCTTCGGAGAAGCTCGCGCGATCCGGGAAGCCCATGAAGCAGGCAACACGGTCGAGATCGGCTTCGGCCGTGGGGAGCGAATGTGTCTGTTCATCATCGATCATCTGCAGGCGATGTTCGAGCGTACGCAGAAAGCGGTAGGCTTCCTTCATCTCCGCAGCCGTTTCCGGCGCGATCCATTTCTTCTCCGCCAGTTCATCCAGCATGGGGCAGGTTTGTCGCCCGCGCAGATCATAGTCGCGACCACCGGCGATGAGTTGCTGTGTCTGTACGAAAAACTCGATCTCCCGAATGCCACCCCGGCCGAGCTTGATGTTGTGCCCCGCAACCGCCACCACGCCATGCCCGCCCACCGCATGGATCTGCCGCTTCATCGAATGAATGTCGTCAATCGCCGCGAAGTCGAGATTCTTCCGCCACACATAGGGCGTCAGCACCTTGAGGAACCGCTCGCCCGCTGCGAGATCACCTGCCACGGGCCGCGCCTTGATGAAGGCGGCGCGCTCCCAGTTCTGGCCGCGGCTTTCGTAATAGACTTCTGCTGCGGGCAGCGACACGGCCACAGGCGTGCCGCCGGGATCGGGGCGAAGCCGCAGATCGGTGCGGAAGACATATCCATCCGCCGTGCGTTCCTGCAGCAATTTCACGAGGTCTTTGGTGAGGCGGACGAAGAAGGCGCCATCATCAAGCCCGTCTTTGAGCGGCAACTGTCCCGGCTCGAAAAAGACAACGAGATCAATGTCGCTCGAATAGTTGAGTTCGCACGAGCCATATTTTCCCATGCCCAGAATGACAAGGCCGGAGCCGTCCGGCGTCATCTCTTCCGGCGCGCGCAGGATCTGTCCGCGCTTTGCCGCCTGCCGCATCAACCAGGAGATCGCCGTATCAACCGCGCCGTCGGCGAAGTCCGTCAGCGCCCCTGTTACCCGTTCAAGCGGCCATGTAGCCGTTATGTCGGCAAGGGCGATGAGCAATGCTGCTTCCGATTTCGCAAGCCTGAGCGCCGACATGACTTCATCCTGCGTCTCAAGCGTGCGGATGGCCGCAAGCCGCGCGAGGAGATCGGCCATTGTCTCTTCGGGCGCACGATCAAGCAGGCGCGGCAACCAGTCGGGATGCCGCCGGACGATACGCCCGAGAAAAGGCGAATTGCCGAGAACCGAGGCGAGAAGCTTTCGAGCGAACACATCGGCGAGAAGTGTCCGAAGTGCCGGATCATCCGTCTGCGCGGCGGCGGCGTCGAGGTCTTCCAGATCGCTGGCGGCGCGCGCCGCATCATAGGGTGCTGGCGCATGGGCCGCTCGCTCGCGCAGTCTCACCTTTTCGCTATCCGGCACTCTTTCCGTTCTCCCTCACCGCCCCGAAACCGGAAGCAACAATGTGACGCGCAGGCCCGGCTCTGCATCATCCAGTTCTACCGTGCCGCCATGAAGCCGCGCTACAGCCGCAACAAGGCTGAGGCCGAGGCCCGAGCCTGGCGTGTTGCGGCTTGCTTCCAGACGCACGAAACGCTCCAGCACATGCTGGCGCTGGTCTTCGGGAATGCCGGGACCATGATCCGTAACGGAGAGCGCAACACTCTTCACGCCGCGCGACATCTCCGGCACGGCGGCGATTTCGATTGTACGCGGCCCTTCAGCGTCAGTCGGCAAGCCATGCTTGATCGCATTGTCGAGCAGATTGGCGACCGCCTGAGACAGCAATTCGCGCGTACCCCAGATCATCAGCTTTTCCGGCACATCAAGCGAAAGCTTGATGTCGTGTTCTTCCGCCAGCGGTTCATAAAGCTCAGCGGCATCATGCAGGGTCGTACTCAGATCAACCCAGGACATGGAATCGCGCAGCGAGCCTGCCTCTGCGCGCGCGATCATCAGCAGTGCATTGAAAGTGCCAAGCAGATTATCTGCTTCCGCAATCGTCTTTTCGAGTGCAAGCCGGTAGTCATCGGCGGATGCTTCCTGCATCAGCGTCACTTCAAGGCGGTTACGCAACCGGTTGAGGGGGCTTCGCAGATCATGGGCGATGTTGTCCGTCACCTGCCTCATGCCGGTCATCAGCGCCTCGATCTGGTCGAGCATCGCGTTGAGGTTGCGGCCAAGCTGATCGAGTTCATCACCCGTTCCTGCAATCGGCAGGCGCTGCGAAAGATCGCCGCCCATAATGTCGAGGCTCGAGCGATTGATTTCGTCCACGCGCGCCAGCATGTTGCGGCTCATGAAGAGACCGCCAACAAGCCCCAGCGCCACGGTCAGCCCGATCGCCCAGATCAGCGCATTGGTGATGAGATTTTCGATCTCGCGCCGCTCCTGCACGTCGCGGCCCACGAGAAGATAGAAGCCTTCCTGCAGATAGAAGGCGCGTGCGCGCGCGGCCTTCACCTCCGTCCCGTCCAGCGTCTTGCGATTATAGTCGAAGTCGAACCAGCCATCCGGCCCCGGCTCCACCTGCGGGCGCGCATCAAGCGTGCCTGCAAGCACACGGCCTGCGGGATCGAGAACGAGATAGAGGCTTGATCCGGGATCGCGCGAACGCTGGATAACGGTGTGGACGAGAAGCGGCAAGCCGCCCTGCCGGTATTGTTCGGCAAGGCCGCCAATTTCCGCTTCCACCGCTTCGTCGGTCTGGCGCGCAAGAAAGCCTGCCGTGTTCCAATAGACATAGGCAAGCAGCGTGATCGCGGAAGCGGCGAAGAGCGCGAGATAGATGACCGCAAGGCGGAAGGTCGAGGTGCGAAGAAGGTTCGAGACTGTCGTCTGGGGCTGGTTCATGGGCGGCATATGGCCGGACCGGTCGCGGTAGCGAAGCGATTGACTCTCGCGGCGCGGCGCATGGTCCTCCCCCTTTCCTCGCCCGGCCGCCTAATCTGCGGCCCGCAGCGAGTATCCCGCACCGCGCACCGTGTGCAAGAGCGGCTGCTCGAAATTCTTGTCGATCTTCGCCCGAAGCCGCGAAATATGCACGTCGATCACATTGGTTTGCGGGTCGAAATGATATTCCCAGACATTTTCGAGCAGCATGGTGCGCGTCACCACCTGGCCTGCATGTTTCATCAGATACTCAAGCAGGCGGAATTCGCGCGGCTGAAGATCGATCTCCTGCCCGTCCCGCGTCACCTTGCGGGCCAGCAGGTCGATTTCGAGATCACCCACCTGTAGCCGCGTGCGCACCTGATCGGGGTTGGAGCGGCGCACCAGCACCTCTATGCGCGCGAGCAGTTCTGCAAAGGCATAGGGCTTGGTCAGATAGTCGTCACCGCCTGCCTTCAGCCCCTTGATGCGATCATCCACTTCGCCAAGGGCGGAGAGGAACAGCACGGGCGTGCGAACGCCTTCCTCGCGCAGCGTCTCGACAACGCTGAGGCCGTCGCGCTTGGGCAGCATCCGGTCCACGATCATCACGTCGAATGTGCTGGAAAGGGCGAGCGTCAGTCCCTCCTCGCCATCGGCAGCATGGTCCACGATGTGTCCGCTCTCGCGCAGGCCTTTCACCACATAGGCCGCCGCTTCCAGATCATCCTCGATCACCAGAATGCGCATCGTCTCATCGCCTCCGTACTGCCGTCAGATGGACGGGCGGGGTGGCTCGCGCCGCGCCGGTGCCGCGGGGGATGAGCCCCGGCAGGCGCGAGCCCGCGGTCCTTTCACCCAAAGGGGTCGGGACCGCACCTTCCGCACGGACGCCGTCCCCCATGTCGCGTCCCTCAGGACTTGCCGACCGTCAGCGCCACAAAGCGCTGCTGGTCATTGCTGCGAAGAAGCAGAAGCACCGAATTGCGATTGCCCTTCTTCGCCTCTTCCACGCCGGCCACGACATCGGAAGGCTTCTTCACGTCGCGTCCGGAAACCTTCACGATCACGTCGCCGGGGCGAATGCCTTTCTCTGCCGCTTCGCTCGCGGGATCGACGCTGCGCACCACCACGCCATCCGGCGTCTGCGCGAGCGCAAGGCCAAGGCTGTCCGTCGTGCCCTTTTCCGATTCTTCCGTCGAAGGGCCAGCCGCCGCCATTTCAAGGTTTTCAGGGAAGGTGCCGATCCGCGCCTTGATGGTGCGTGCCTTGCCATCGCGCCAGACTTCGATATCGGAGCGCGTGTCGGGTTTCAGATCGGCCACGGTGCGGCTCACCGCGCGCACATCGACCATGTTCTTGCCATCGACTTTGATGATCACGTCGCCGGTCTTGATGCCTGCGATTTCGGCGGGGCTGCCTTCTGCAACCTGCGCCACCAACGCGCCGCGCGCCTTGTCGAGTGAGAGTGAAGCGGCGAGATCATCATCGACCTGCTGGATCGTCACACCGAGCCAGCCGCGCGTTACCTTGCCGTCATTCTTGAGCTGCTCGACCACCTTTTTCGCAATCGAGGAGGGGATCGCAAAGCCGATGCCGACGCTGCCGCCGGTCGGCGAGAAGATGGCCGTGTTCACACCCACCACATTGCCATGCACGTCGAAGGTGGGGCCGCCGGAATTGCCCTTGTTGATCGAGGCATCGATCTGGATGAAGTCGTCATAGGGGCCGGCGCCGATTTCGCGGCCACGCGCCGAGACGATGCCGGTCGTCACCGTGCCACCAAGGCCGAAGGGATTGCCCACGGCAAGCACCCAGTCGCCCACACGCAGCTTGTCGGAGTCGCCGAACACCACATAGGGCAGCGGCGACTTGCTCTCGACCTTCACCAGCGCGAGATCGGTTTTCGCGTCGCGGCCGATCAGCTTAGCGGGCATTTCCGTACCATCGTCGCGCACGACGGTGATGTCCTTGCCTTCACCGACAACATGGTTGTTGGTGACGATGTAACCATCCGCCGAAATGAGGAAGCCGGAGCCGAGCGATGTCGCCTGCCTGCGCGGCGCACCATCGCGGCCCTGCGGTTGCAAATCGCGGAAGAAGCGTTCAAAGGGGCTGCCGGGCGGGAAAGGAAGCTCTGGAATAGCTGCCGGGCCCTGCGCCATTTCCTCGTTCACACGGATGCTGACAACGGCGGGGTTCACCTTCTCCACCAGGTCAGCAAAGCTCGGCAGACGCTCCAGCGCATTGGCCGAGGGGGCTGCGGAGCGTGTGTCGAGCGGTCCGGGCTGCGCAAGGGCACCTGTCGCGCTCATGCCGAAGGCGACAATGCCCGCCATTGCGAGCGCCCGCGCCGTGCGGCGCTTCGAGACTTGTCCACTGGTCCGCATTCTCAACTCCCGTCTCGTTGTTCCGCCCTGCCGGCCAGCCGGTGGCGAAGGGGCATGTTTCAAGGATCAGGTTGATTACCTGATCCTTTCCAAATCATGTCTGAAACATTACCGATGGGTAAGGCGAAAAGATGGCCGCTCAGTGGAGGCCGTGTGAATTTTTATCGTCTTCGAGGAGCCTTGCGAGGCGCGCTTCTTCCGCCGGGCTCAGATCGGTCACAAGGGGTCGGGTCCGGTGGCGGCGGATGACCAGGAGAACGACTGCCCCGCCGATCAGCAGCACCAGCGCGGGGCCGAGCCAGAGCAGCCAGGTGGCCGGGCCGAAGCGCGGCGTCATCAGCACGAAGTCGCCATAGCGCGCAACGACATAGTCATAGACTTCTTCATCCGTATCGCCCGCCTTGATGCGGTCGCGGACAACCGCGCGCAGATCGCCTGCAAGTTCTGCATCCGAGTCATCGATCGACTGGTTCTGGCAGACCATGCAGCGGAGATTTTTCGAGATGTTGCGGGCGCGCTCTTCCTGCACCGGATCGGCAAGTCGTTCTGCCGGATCAACCAGCGCGACGGCCGGTGTCACCAATGCGAGAGAAAGCGCGAGCGATGCAAGGAGACGGCGCATCGCCCTACTCCGCCGCGCTGGCGCGCAGATGCGCACGCGCGGCCGTTGGCGCACCGACCCGCAACCGCCGGTCCATGAGTGAGATCAGTCCGCCCAGCGCCATAAAGGAGCCGCCGAGCCAGATCAGCGGCGCAAGCCGGTTGTAATAGGCGCGCACCACCCATTTGCCGTCGCCCGCCTGCTCGCCCAGCACGACATAGAGATCGGAAAAACCATTCGTGCGGATGGCAGGTTCTGTCTTTTCCTGACGTTCGGCGGAGAAGCGGCGCTTCTCCGGCATAAGCGTGGCTACAAGCTCGCCATCCTTGCGGACGCGGACGAGGCCCACCATCGCATCAAAGTTCGGGCCATCGCGCAGCCCCACACCATCAAGCGTCAGTCTGTAGCCTGCAATATCCGCGCTCTCGCCTGCTGCAAGCGTGGTGATGAGTTCTTCGCTCCAAGCCGTCACGCCGATAATGCCCGCAACCACAATGCCGAGGCCGCCATGCGCAAGCGCCGTGCCCCAGACCGCGCGGGGCTGGCGGCGGGCGCGCGCCCAGCTTTCGGAAAGCGGCGTCGAGAAGAGTTTCACGCGCCATGCAATTTCGGACAGCGCGCCCGCGACAAGCCAGACGGCAAGCGCCATGCCGAAGGGCGCAAGCCACGGCCCCTCATAAAACAGGGCAACAGAGGCAAGCAGCGCGATGAAGGCAAGCCCCGCCGCGACCAGCAATCTTTCCGCGGCTGCTTTCACATCCGCGCGCTTCCAGCCGAGCAGCGGCCCAAGCGGCACGAGGCAGAGCAGCGGCACGAAGATCGGTACGAATGTGTAGTTGAAGAAGGGCGGCCCCACCGTGATCTTCATGTCGGCCAGCGCATCAAGCAGCAGCGGATAGAGCGTGCCGATAAAGACGGATGCCGTTGCCGCGGAAAGCAGCATGTTGTTCACGAGCAGCGCGCCCTCGCGGCTGATCGGCGCGAAGATGCCTTCGGTCTTGAGCGTCGGTGCGCGCCACGCATAAAGCGAGAGCGAGCCGCCGACAAAGAAGATCAGAATGCCGAGAATGACACTGCCCCGCGCCGGATCCACCGCAAAGGCGTGAACCGAGGTCAGCACGCCCGAGCGCACAAGGAAGGTGCCGAGCAGCGAGAGCGAGAAGGCGAGGATTGCAAGCAGGATGGTCCAGCTTTTCAGCGCGCCGCGTTTTTCCGCGACAATGGCCGAGTGCAAAAGCGCGGTGCCCGCAATCCACGGCATCAGCGAGGCGTTTTCCACCGGGTCCCAGAACCAGAAGCCGCCCCAGCCAAGCGTGTAATAGGCCCACCAGGAGCCCATGGCGATGCCGATGGTGAGCGAGAGCCACGCAGCGAGCGTCCAGGGCCGCACCCAGCGCGCCCAGCTTGCATCGACACGGCCCTCCATCAGCGCGGCAACCGCGAAGGAGAAGGTCATGGAGAAGCCGACATAACCCGCATAGAGCCAGGGCGGGTGAAAGGCGAGTGCGCGGTCCTGCAGGATCGGATTCAGCCCCCTGCCCTCGAAGGGTGCGGGATCAAGCCGCTCGAACGGATTCGAGGTGAATACTATGAAGAGCAGGAAGGCAACGGCGATAGAGGCCTGCACGGCCAGCACGCGGGCGCGCAGCGTGTCAGGCAGGTTCTTGCCGAAAAAGGAAACCATGGCGCCGAACAGCGCAAGGATCAGCACCCAGAGCAGCATCGACCCTTCATGGTTGCCCCAGACGCCGCTCACCTTGAAGATCATCGGCTTCATGGAATGCGAATTGTCATAGACGAGCTTCACCGAGAAGTCGGATACGACAAAGGCATAGGTGAGCGCACCAAATGCGAAGGCGATCAGCGCGAATTGCAGCAGCGCCGCAGGCTCGCCCACCCGCATCAACCTGATATCCCGTCGATGTGCACCAAGGGCAGGCACGGCCATTTGCGCAACGGAAACGGCAAGCGCCAGCACCAGCGCGAAATGACCGAGTTCAACGATCATGGATAGGAGCCTTGCCCATAGGTTTCGGCATGGGAGGCGGCTGCGCCCTCGCCCTGCCAGTCGCCGGTGCGCTTCAGCGCGTCGGCCACTTCGGGCGGCATGTAGTTTTCATCATGCTTCGCCAGCACCTTGTCGGCGGTGAAGCTGCCATCCTCATTCAGCGCGCCTTCCGTGATGACGCCCTGCCCCTCGCGAAACAGGTCAGGCAGCACACCGCGATAGGTGACGGGCACCGTCTCCACGAAATCGGTGATGTTGAAGCTGACCCGCGCATCGCCCAGATCTTTCACCGAGCCTTCTTCCACAAGCCCGCCCAGCCGGATGCGCTGTCCCGGCCCCACGCCGCGCTCCTTCACATCGCTGGGGCTGTGGAAATAGACAATGCTGTCGCTCATCGCATAGAGCACGAGGCCCACGGCAAGACCGAGTATGCCGAGGCTGACGGCGATGAAACTGGCGCGTCTTTGCTTGCGCGTCATGTCGGTTCCGCTCCCTTGTTTGCCGGGACGGGCCGGCGCGCCAGATATAGCCCGCCTGCAAGGCCCGCCAAACCGCTAAATCGTCGCGGGCAGGGAAAACCCGGCCTTTTCCTCAGCTTCGCGCGCCACTCCAGGTCATAATATCCCGAGCATCAGCCGTGTGGCCGGTCCCGCAATGCCGTCCGCCACCAGCCCATAATCGCGCTGGAAGGATTTGAGGGCTGCTTCCAGCCCCTCATCAAAGACACCATCAATATTGATGGCATAGCCCTCTTTCGCGAGCGCCGTTTCCAGCGCGCGGACATCATTGCCCGTCATTTTCGGCTCGGTCAGGCGGAGGTTTCGGGTTGCAACATCAATCGCAGATGCCGTGACGGGCGGGCGGACACCGAGCAATTCGGCGTCGATCCGCACCCCGCGCACCGTCAAGGGCAGGTCGAGCCGCCAATGACCGCCCGCAACCAGCGCCTTGAAGCTGTCCATCCGGTAAACCGTCTTACGCAGAAGAGCGTTTGAGTGATTGGCGAGCCAGTTGCGGCGCGTGTCGAGATAGGCGGCGGCCCATTTCCGCTCACCGATGCGCGATGCGGTGCCTGCCCGATTGTTGGTGAGGTCGCGCATTGCGATCCATGAGCCATGCACCACGCTGTCATAGACGATGGCGACGGAAAGAGGCTCCATGAGGCCTTCACGCGCTGCCGTGGCGGCGGCAGGCGTCCAGAAGACACGGTCGAAAAAAGCATCCTGCGTCTCGCGCATCACCGGGTCGCCACCTGCCTCTTTCAGCAGGTTTCGAAAGGTCCAGTCCGTATCCAGTCGCAGATCAATATCGGCAAGGCGCGGCAGATAGGGGCGGAGCGCGCGGGCATAGGCTGCGCCGGGCGCATCACAATAGGCCTTGATGAGAAGATGGAGATTGCCGCTGCCCAGCGTTGTCTGCGCCCGGCCATAGGTGAGGTGGCCGCTATCGCCCGTCAGCAGCGTCACGCGCGCATAATCGCCACGCGCCGAGCCGGTTTCGAAAATATTGACGATGGCTTTCGCCGTTTCCTTCTGAAGATCGCTCAGCATGATGCCCCTGCCCTGTCTTGCGAGTCGGGCGACATCCTAGCGCGGCAGAGAGAAAGCGGGGATTACTTGTCGAGCGCCGCCTCGGCCTCATCGAGCCGGGCGAGTGCATCCGCATCCTGCCCGAAAGTCGCCCGCGCCGTGGCGAGGGCGTTCCGTGCCTGCTCATCCTCGGCCAGTACCTTGTAGGCATGGATCAGGCGGAGCCAGCCTTCAAGGTCGTTCGGTTCATCCTCAAGCCGTGCCGCAAGTCCTTCCATCATGCCGCGGATCAGCGGCTCGTCTTCCGGCGCAATTTCGATGCGACCCTCGGCAGCGGCGATCCGCGCACGGATGGCCGGCACCCATTGCGCATCTTCGGGCGCGCCTGCGACAAGCGCCTTCCACCGCGCGAGAGCTGCCTCGCGGTCGCCAGCCTCAAGCTCCGCCATGCCGAGCAAGAATTGCGCGCGCGGCTCGCCTGCATCAAGCGCGACCGCCTTTTCGAGATCATCTCTCGCGCCTGCGCTCACCGTGCCGTTATTGGCAAGCACCCGCGCCTCGGCCCGCGCGGCAAGCCGCGCTGCGGTTACGCCATCGACAAGCATGGCCCGCGTCCAGGCGCGTGCGGCATCGTCATAGCGGCCAAGCATCAGATAGGCGGGTGCAATGCTCTCCCAGCCTTCAATATCCTGCGGGTTTTCTTTCAGTCGCCGCTCGACACGTGCAATCAGCCCTTCAACGGGCAGTTCCTCTGCAGGCACATTGAGTCGCGCGGCGATGGGCTGCCCCGGCAGGCCGGGTGACCCCGCCATAAGATAAAGCGCAATGGCGCAAAGGGGCACGAAGAGGACGAGCGAGATGGCGGCCACCTTCCGCCAGCGCGGATCATCCACGCCCTTGCTGCGTTCTGCGGCGATGCGCGCTTCGTCGGCGGCAATCAGCCTGCGGGATACTTCAATCCGGGCGGCCTGTGCTTCCTTCTCACCGATGACACCGCGCTCCAGATCACGCGCGACTTCATCAAGCTGGTCGCGGTAAAGCGCGATTTCGCTCTCGCCTTCCGCACGCTCCGGTAGAGCCATAGCGCCGCGCAGGGGCCGCAGGATCATCCACAGCGAAAGCGCGGTGAGGGCCGCAAAGCCCAGAAAGAGTAGAATGTCATTCGCCGATAGCAGCAAGAGATCCGCCTTTTCGCGAAGGGGCACCAGTGAGAAAGCCAGACCTGTATAGAGGTTTCGGCATGGGGCGGAAAGCGGCGGAGGGACGCAGGCGCCGCCCCCACCGCCCATACCATGCTGTTTGACGCGTGGCCAAGTCCCGCTACTCTCGCCTCATCAAACATGAGGGGACGGATATGCGCGTTCTGAAAACGGGA
>Ga0182792_1002667_pt1 | contig 12316 bp, 9 predicted proteins | sample Passage237B_FD_130497 | JGI IMG/M metagenome (GOLD analysis project Ga0182792, IMG submission 130497) | Cellulose adapted compost microbial communities from Newby Island Compost Facility, Milpitas, CA, USA - Passage2 37B (version 2) (version 2) ...
GCCGCGGTGGTCGGCTTGACCTCGGTGACTTCAGGCGGAAGTTCGCTGAAGACCGGCGCTGGCGGCAGGGGCAGATCGGCAACGGGCGCTGTCTCATCATCAAGGCCATTGCGCCGGATCGGTTCGTGCGAGGCCAGCGGTGTGATGCCACCGCTGCGCGACCGCCGGACGTCGATCGCCGCGACGAAAGCGTGCGCTTCCTCCTCGCGGAAGCGGTGGTCGAGAGCGCGCTGCGCGCTCTCCATCGTCATTACGGGACGAAGCGTCACGCCGGTCGTCTCGAAGACGATCAACTCATGAGAGGCCAGCGCCTTTCGGACCTCCATCGGATCGGTTTCGATGGCGTTGGCGAAGGTTCGCTTGACCAGCCAGACCCCCGCCGCCGCGTGCCCGTCGAACAACAGAATGACCGGGTGCAAGCCGGCGCCTTCCAGCGCGGCGACAATCAGCAGCGTGGTGTCGAGGCAGGTCGCCAGCCGTTCCGTCGCGACCGTGCTCGGGCGCCTGATTTTCTGGCCGCGACTTTCGAAGCTGGCAGGCGGTTCCGCATAATGCAGCGCCATCCCGGCGACGGCCGAATAGACGGCGGCGGTCAGCATGTAGGCCCGCTGCGGGTTTTGCGACTGATAGCCATCCAATCCGCCGGGCTGGCCGTGCGCGACGAGCCGTTCCGCGGCAGTCCGCAGGATCGGCGCGATGCCCGGATCGTTCGGCATCACAAAGGCCGGCAGCAGCTGCGCCATATCGGCGACGCCGCCCCCCTCGTCGCGCGCCAGCAGCCTGACGGCGAGGCGCCGTTCGTCGAGCACCTCTCCCGCCGAGGACAGGCGCAGCGTGATCTCGCCACGCTCCGCCTCGTTGAGGCCGGCGAGATAGCCGGCGTCGAGTTCGATCTTGCGGTCGCTGAGCGGCAATTTATCGCCGGGGATCAGCCGATCGACAGTCCATGACTTCGGTCTCAGGAATGAAGGCGAAGATGTCAGCTCGAGCCGGCAGTTCTCGACGTGTGTGTCGGTGTTGTTCTCGATCTGGATCGATCGGATGACCGGTATCGCATTCTGATAGGAGGCGTACGTGAAGCTGGCGGCCACATCGGCGATGATGACTGGTCCTTTGTCGGCCTCGCCGGCGTTGTCGGTCTCGCTGGCGTCAATTGCGACTTGTTCTGGGTGCTCGCCCGCGGCCGTATCCATTCCCGCCCCCTTTTAGTTAGGGGAACTATATCGCTTTCACGGGAAGTAGGAACGGTTTGCACGCAGAAGGCGTATTAAACGATAGTTGAGGGCGCCTCTCTCTTTTCCTTTCCTTCTTGTCGCGTCGCAAGCCCGGTCTAGCAGCGGCAAACTCGGTCAACTGCCGAAGGCAGCGGAAGGCGATCATGCCTCCAAAACAGAAACGCAGGCTTTCCGTTTGCACGGAGGAGCCTGCGTTCCGATTTTGTGACCCATGGATAAATCCAAGGTCTTGTTAACGGCTGCTTGGTCCCGGAGGACGTCCGCCACGGCGCACGATTTCCTATCGGCTAAAACAGTTCCATCACTTGCGCCCTGCAACTATAGGATGCAAGGATGGGGCTTGGCAAGCAGAGCTGTGGAAACCGATAGGAAATCGTGCGCCAGCCGCAATTCCAATATCCCCATCTGCACAAGGGAAGTTGGAATGAAGGACGATAACGCACAAAATGGGATATTGGAAGGGGGAAATTTCTTGACCAGCAATCGAAAGAATCGCAAGATGTGCGGGTGCTCGATTCGCGGTCGAGAACAGAGAGTGCTCGGTTCCAACCCGGGCAAGGGCAGCCGGTTGCTCAAGGAGCGACGCGCGCGCGTCGCTCCTTTCTCGGTTTGAGGGGAGGGGTGATGACAGAAGCCAGAATGCGTTGGCGTCTGGGGCTGGACCTTGGCAGCAACAGTCTCGGGTGGGCGGTTGTTCGCCTTGATAGCGAGGGCAGCCCCTGTGAGCTGACTAATCTTGGCCCGCGCATTTTTCCCGACGGCCGCAATCCGAAAGACGGTACCTCGCTCGCCGTGCAGCGCCGGGTACCGCGCGGGATGCGGCGACGGCGTGACCGCTATCTCGGTCGCCGTCATGACCTGATGCAGGCGCTGGTTGCGTTAGGGCTGATGCCGCCCGACGAGGCTGGCCGCAAGGGGCTGGAAATCCTCGATCCCTATGCGTTGCGCGCCCGTGCTGTCCATGCGCCGCTGACGCCGCATGAACTGGGGCGCGCGCTGTTCCATCTCAACCAGCGCCGTGGTTTTAAAAGCAACCGCAAGGCTGACAGCAAGGACAATGAATCCGGTCTCATCAAGGAGGGCATCGGCAAGCTGGCGGCGCTGATGGAGAAAGAGAAGGCGCGCACGCTCGGCGAGTATCTGTTCATGCGCCTGCGCAAGGGCGGCATGGCGCGGGCACGGCCCGAGGCGGGTTTTTACACCAGCCGCGCCATGTATGAAAAAGAGTTCGACGTCATCCGCGAACACCAGCAGCCGCACCATACCTTGAGCGACGCGCAGTGGGACGGGCTCAAGGACATCATCTTCTATCAACGGCCGTTGAAGCCGGTCGATCCCGGCTGGTGTTTACTGGAAGACGGCGAGCGCCGCGCGGCGCGCGCACTGCCGTGCGCCCAGGAATTCCGCATGGTGCAGGAGGTCGCCAATCTGCGCATCACGGAAAAGCCCGGCGCGCCGGCGTTGCCGTTGACGCTGGAGCAGCGCGACAAGGTGCTGGGTGAGCTTCGTACGCAGAAAGAATTGAAGCTCGACCGGCTGATCAAGCTTCTCAAGCTGCCACCGGAGGCGACCGTCAATCTGCTCGACGAAAATCGCGACAAGCTGAAGGGCGACGAAACCTCGGCGCGACTGTCGCACAAGGATCTGTTCGGCAAGGGATGGCACCGGAAGTCGTTTGACGACCGGACGGCCATCGTCCGCGTCCTCCTGGATACCGAGAAGCCTGAAGATGTCGTGCGCATCGCCCGTGAGCAATGGGGCCTGAAGGAAGAGGCTGCGCAAAAACTCGCCAACACCGGACTGCCGGACGGCTTTGCGCGGCTCAGCGAAAAAGCCATCACCAAGTTGTTGCCGATCATGGAGGATCAGGGCCTCAATTATTCCGAGGCCGTGGCCGAGATCGGCCATCATTCCGACTTCCGCCCGGATCGCGCGCTTGATGAATTACCCTATTACGGCGCCGTGCTGACGCGGCAGGTGGTCGGCGGTGACCCGTCGCAGCCTGTGACGGACGAAGTCGCACACTACGGCCGCATCGCCAACCCGACCGTGCATATCGGCCTCAACCAGGTGCGGCGCGTCGTCAACGATCTCGTCAAGGTTTACGGCAAGCCGGAGCAGATCGTCATCGAACTGGCGCGCGACCTGAAGATGAACAAGGAGGAGAAAGACAAGGAGCGCAGGAAGAATCGCGATAACGAGGCGGCGAACCGGCGCCGCGAGGACGAGATTCGCGCGGCCGGTGGCGTTCCCACGCCGCACATCATGCGCAAGCTGCGCCTGTGGGAAGAGCAGAAATACGGCTCGGTGAATGTCTGTCCGTTCACGGGCGAACCTATCTCGTTCGAGATGGCCGTCGATGAGCGCACCGAGATCGAACACATCCTGCCGTTCTCGAAGACGCTCGACGATTCCATGGCCAACAAGGTGCTGGCGTTGCGCAAGGCGAATCGCGCCAAGCGCGACCGGACGCCCTATGATGCGTTCGGCGCTGATCCCGTGATAGGGGGGCAACAGTACGATTACGACGCCATCCTGCTGCGCGCGGCGGCGTTGCCCCCTAACAAGCGCTGGCGCTTTCAGCCCGATGCGATGGACAAGTTCAAAGGCGAGTTCGCCTTTCTCGAGCGGCAGTTGAACGAAACAAAATACCTGTCCCGTATTGCTCGCACTTATCTCGCAAACCTCTACGATGAAAAAGGCGAAGGGCGTCAGCGCGTGCGTGCCATTCCCGGCAGGCTGACCGCGATGCTGCGCGGACGCTGGGGGCTGAATACCTTGTTGCGCGGGCACAATGTCGATGGCGGCGATTCCGATGAGCCGGCGCGCAAGAACCGTGATGATCATCGCCACCACGCCATCGATGCCTTCGTCATCGCCATGACCGACCAGCGGCTCTTGCAGAAAGTCGCCGAGCAGAACTCGGACGCCGATCGCAAGCGGCTGATTGATTCCGTTCCGCTGCCGTGGCCCGGATTCACGCCGAACGAGCTGCGTCCGCATCTCGACCGGCTCGTCGTGGCGCACAAGCCCGATCACGGCAGCTACCCCTGGCAGACGGCGCGCAACGGGCGTGGTCATGCCAGCACTTCGGGCGCGCTGCATAACGAGACCGCCTATGGCCTTGTCGCAGAGGGCAAGAATGGCAATTGGCAAGTGGTGTCGCGCACCGCGCTCAGCAGCTTTGCCACGCCGGAAAAGATGGATGCGGGTCTTGCCACGATCCGCGATCCGGCGCTGCGTGAAGCGCTGATTGCCCAATGGCAGGCGTTTCAGCGCAAGCCGCCGGCACCGGACGTGCCGGACGATCCCGAGGCGGCTCCAAAGAAGTCGAAAAATGCGGCTGCGGCGTTTGCCAGCTTCGTTGCGACCGAGGGGTTCGTCTTCAAAGGCCGCACAGTGAAGGTGCGGCGCGTGCGCGTGGTCGAAGAGCTGTCGGTCGTCGCCATCCGCGACCGCAAGACCGGCAAGCCTTACAAGGCCTATAAGCCCGACGGCAACGCCTTCTCCGACATCTACGAACTGCCCAACGGACGCTGGACGGCGGTGACGATCCGCCGCTTCGACGCCAACCAGCCGGATTTCGATCCGGTGAAATTTCGCCCGCACCCGAGAGCCAGACGGATCATGCGTCTGCATATCGATGACATGGTGGCGGTCGGCGAGGGCGCGGATCGTCGTATTCTCCGCATCGTCAAGATGAGCGGGCAGACCATCACCATGGCGGATCATTTCGAGGCCGGGGCCTTGAAGGCGCGCGATGCCGACAAAAGTGATCCATTCAAATACTTTCAGAAGTCGGCGGGCGAGTTGCGCAAGATCGGCTTCCGCAAGATCGGTGTCGATCCGATCGGGCGGATTACCGACCCCGGCCCGCGCCGTGCGGCACAGCCGGGCGCCTCGCCGCGATGATCGGACGGGTCATCGAGATCGCGTCCGACGGCCGCCACCTCGCGGTGTTTCGTGGCTTCATGACCATCTCCGCGAATGGGACCGAAATCGGACGCGTGCCGCTCGATGACATCGGCGTGCTGCTGTGCCACGCCCACGGGCTGACCTATTCCAACAATCTGGTCGTCGCGTTGACTGAACGCGGCGCGGCGATCGTGATCTGCGGCGCCGATCATATGCCGGTGGCGTGGATCTGGCCGCTCGACGGCCACCACGTGCAGTCGTTACGCATGCGCCATCAGCTTGCAGCCGCCGAACCGCTGCGCAAGCGGCTGTGGCAGACGATCGTTCGCGCCAGAATCGCGCAACAGGCGGCTGTGCTGGCGGGCCTCGGCCGATCCTATGAAGCCTTCGACCTGCTGGCGAGCAAGGTTCGCTCGGGTGATCCCGACAACATCGAGGCGCAGGCCGCGCGCCGCTATTGGCCGCTGCTGATGGGCCATGATTTTCGTCGCGATCGTGCTGCCGGCGGCGCCAATGCTCTGCTCAACTACGGCTACACGGTGTTGCGGGCGGGCGTGGCGCGCGCGGTTGTCGCTGCCGGCCTGCATCCCTCGCTCGGCCTGCACCACGCCAATCGCGGCAACCCGATGTGCCTTGTCGATGATTTGATGGAGCCGTTCCGCCCGCTGGTCGATGTCGCTGTCGTGCGCCTGATGGGGGCCGGTGAAGCCGAGGTGACGCCGGCGGCGAAGGCGCGGCTGGCGCTGCTGCTCAGCCTTGATCTGGCGACGCGGGCCGGAACGACGCCGCTCTCGACTTGTCTGGAGCGGCTGGCCCTGTCGCTGGCCACGGCATTCGAAACCCGCAAGCCGGACCTGGATCTGCCTCCGCCCGTCCTGCCGCTCGAATTGCCGGACATGGCCTGCAACAGCGGAAACTGACGTGCTGACGGGTTATCGGCTGATGTGGATGATGGTGATCTTCGATCTTCCTGTCGGCACCAAGGGGCAGCGCCGGGCGGCGACAAAATTCCGAACCTTCCTTCTCGACGAGGGGTTCAGCATGAGCCAGTTTTCAGTGTATGTGCGATTCTGCGGTGGCAAGGACCAGGCGGAGGCGTATACTCGGCGCATCGAGCGCGCCTTGCCGAAAACCGGCCTCGTGCAGATCCTGTTTTTTACCGACAAGCAGTACGAGGGCATCATGTCGTTCGACGGACGCGCCCGGGCGCGGACAAACGAAAATCCGCAGCAATATACGATGTTCTAGATGGCAAGCTGGCGAACATTCTGTGAACGAAGGGCGGCGAACCTGATGAATGTCAACAGGTTAGCCGCCCTCAAAGTTTAGCCGATAGGAAATCGTGCGCCAGCCGCAACGATCGACGATATCGCCATTTCGGTGAGCTGAGTTTAGCCGATAGGAAATCGTGCGCCAGCCGCAACGATACCCCATTGATCGGTTGTCGGGATCGAAGTTTAGCCGATAGGAAATCGTGCGCCAGCCGCAACGTGTCCGCGCCCCGCGTTGCTCACGGTGCAAGTTTAGCCGATAGGAAATCGTGCGCCAGCCGCAACTGGTTATTGCCACGCTCATGCAGGAATTGCAGTTTAGCCGATAGGAAATCGTGCGCCAGCCGCAACCGGCCATGCGCGCCAACCGCCTGTTGGGAAAGTTTAGCCGATAGGAAATCGTGCGCCAGCCGCAACGTCCTTGGTCAGCTCGATCCGCGCCCAGTCAGTTTAGCCGATAGGAAATCGTGCGCCAGCCGCAACTCTGTCGCCCGCACAGCGCGACAGGCACGCAGTTTAGCCGATAGGAAATCGTGCGCCAGCCGCAACTCCTCCCACCACGCATCCTCCGACAGTGTTAGTTTAGCCGATAGGAAATCGTGCGCCAGCCGCAACACGAAAACCCAAACGCCACCCTCCTTGAGCAGTTTAGCCGATAGGAAATCGTGCGCCAGCCGCAACTCCATGGCGCATCAATCCACGCTTTAACCGAGTTTAGCCGATAGGAAATCGTGCGCCAGCCGCAACTTAGTCGTGCGACAAGCGCCGCAGCATCCGAGTTTAGCCGATAGGAAATCGTGCGCCAGCCGCAACTTGTGACTGTAACACCCAATAACGGATTTGAGTTTAGCCGATAGGAAATCGTGCGCCAGCCGCAACGGCGAGCGCGCCTTGGGCATCGAGGCAGGCAGTTTAGCCGATAGGAAATCGTGCGCCAGCCGCAACTACGCGATCAGCATCTTGCGATGAACAGCGAGTTTAGCCGATAGGAAATCGTGCGCCAGCCGCAACTTAGCCATGATCCACCTCGCTCTTGCTGGCAGTTTAGCCGATAGGAAATCGTGCGCCAGCCGCAACTTGTGGTGACAGTGATCTACGCACAAAGGCAGTTTAGCCGATAGGAAATCGTGCGCCAGCCGCAACTGCCGCGCTGATCTGTGACTTCGGTGTCCTAGTTTAGCCGATAGGAAATCGTGCGCCAGCCGCAACACGATCAATGCTTTTGCGGTTGCGCCGATCAGTTTAGCCGATAGGAAATCGTGCGCCAGCCGCAACTCGTCTTCCTGCCGACCGCTGCAACTCAAGAGTTTAGCCGATAGGAAATCGTGCGCCAGCCGCAACGTCTCGTTCTTTCAGGAGATCGCAGGAGGCAGTTTAGCCGATAGGAAATCGTGCGCCAGCCGCAACTGCGGCGCCGTCGGGGACCGTGTCGGGGTCAAGTTTAGCCGATAGGAAATCGTGCGCCAGCCGCAACGCAAAACGTTTGCGGCCGCGGCGCGCTCGGAGTTTAGCCGATAGGAAATCGTGCGCCAGCCGCAACAACCCGGACGCGACTGACGGCCGAACAGTTAGTTTAGCCGATAGGAAATCGTGCGCCAGCCGCAACCGTGACATAGGAGGTTCCAATGCCAATGGAAGTTTAGCCGATAGGAAATCGTGCGCCAGCCGCAACAGCGCCGTTGACCGGCTTGTGACGCGGTTTAGTTTAGCCGATAGGAAATCGTGCGCCAGCCGCAACATATCCGTTGTGTGGACGCGCTCGTCGTCCAGTTTAGCCGATAGGAAATCGTGCGCCAGCCGCAACTCCAGAACATCGCGCGCATAGGCCGAAACAAGTTTAGCCGATAGGAAATCGTGCGCCAGCCGCAACAATGGACGATAAGGAGTTTTGTGCCGTTCAAGTTTAGCCGATAGGAAATCGTGCGCCAGCCGCAACCGACATGGGCGACGCGCGTCAGGGCAAGCGAGTTTAGCCGATAGGAAATCGTGCGCCAGCCGCAACAAACGGAAGCCGCTCGCCGCGTTGGCTTGAAGTTTAGCCGATAGGAAATCGTGCGCCAGCCGCAACAAAGCCAAACGTGGCTCCCTGAAAGAGCCGAGTTTAGCCGATAGGAAATCGTGCGCCAGCCGCAACACGATCGTCTGGGTGCGCGCCGGATGCGGGAGTTTAGCCGATAGGAAATCGTGCGCCAGCCGCAACACCAAGGGTCGTTGTGTCAATTTTGGTGAAAGTTTAGCCGATAGGAAATCGTGCGCCAGCCGCAACGTCAACACCTGTCCGACCGTAAAGGCCACCAGTTTAGCCGATAGGAAATCGTGCGCCAGCCGCAACGCAACAACGTCGCGCGCGTACTGATTGCCAAGTTTAGCCGATAGGAAATCGTGCGCCAGCCGCAACGACCAGTACAAGCGCTTCAAGGCCAACGAGAGTTTAGCCGATAGGAAATCGTGCGCCAGCCGCAACTCGCCGCTCCGGCCGACGCATCGAGCGTGTAGTTTAGCCGATAGGAAATCGTGCGCCAGCCGCAACCGGCGCATTACGCAGACCGCGGCCGATCATAGTTTAGCCGATAGGAAATCGTGCGCCAGCCGCAACCGCGTGAGGTCCGAGAAGCTAAAAAGCAGAAGTTTAGCCGATAGGAAATCGTGCGCCAGCCGCAACTCAAACCACGACCGCTTAAACATCCCGCCCAGTTTAGCCGATAGGAAATCGTGCGCCAGCCGCAACATGTTCGGGCGTACTTCGATCATAACAGCGAGTTTAGCCGATAGGAAATCGTGCGCCAGCCGCAACGGCACCGCAATGAGCAGCTTTATGTCTGACAGTTTAGCCGATAGGAAATCGTGCGCCAGCCGCAACTGTTCGAGTTGGTGGGCCGCACGGCATTACAGTTTAGCCGATAGGAAATCGTGCGCCAGCCGCAACTCAACATCTCGCATCATTTCGACGCGGACGAGTTTAGCCGATAGGAAATCGTGCGCCAGCCGCAACGAATGTGGACGCCGTTGATCTGGCCTGCAGAGTTTAGCCGATAGGAAATCGTGCGCCAGCCGCAACGGCCTGCAACGGCGGCCGCAACAATCCGGTAGTTTAGCCGATAGGAAATCGTGCGCCAGCCGCAACAGGTCCTGCGAGCCATAGACAGACACCGCAAGTTTAGCCGATAGGAAATCGTGCGCCAGCCGCAACGCGGCGACGAGCTTTCCGCCGATGGCAATAAGTTTAGCCGATAGGAAATCGTGCGCCAGCCGCAACATGGCACCGCCGGCGGCATTGAAGCGCTGGAGTTTAGCCGATAGGAAATCGTGCGCCAGCCGCAACCCGCCAGTGTGCATCGCGAATCCCCGACGTAGTTTAGCCGATAGGAAATCGTGCGCCAGCCGCAACGTAAACGCCTTGCGCCACGACGCCTGATGAAGTTTAGCCGATAGGAAATCGTGCGCCAGCCGCAACTCCGGCGCCCGCTTCAACGGCATGATCGCTAGTTTAGCCGATAGGAAATCGTGCGCCAGCCGCAACTCCACCCGCCACGCAAGACGCTGGCGGATTAGTTTAGCCGATAGGAAATCGTGCGCCAGCCGCAACTTGGGGGAACCACGGCAATTTCTCGATGATAGTTTAGCCGATAGGAAATCGTGCGCCAGCCGCAACGTAAATCGATAGCGGAGAAACAGCGGTTGTAGTTTAGCCGATAGGAAATCGTGCGCCAGCCGCAACGACCGACTTCACCGTGCGTACCAACATGACAGTTTAGCCGATAGGAAATCGTGCGCCAGCCGCAACAAATAGAATGCAACGATCAGGTTGGCTGTGAGTTTAGCCGATAGGAAATCGTGCGCCAGCCGCAACTGCGCCGTTGAAGTAGGCTAGTTTGTCGGCAGTTTAGCCGATAGGAAATCGTGCGCCAGCCGCAACTGTCACGCTCAACGTGTCGATGCAGTCCGAAGTTTAGCCGATAGGAAATCGTGCGCCAGCCGCAACATCCTTGCGCATCTCGGTATATCCGAGGCGAGTTTAGCCGATAGGAAATCGTGCGCCAGCCGCAACCCTGTGTCGTTGGAGGTAGTGCAGGGATGAAGTTTAGCCGATAGGAAATCGTGCGCCAGCCGCAACCAACCAATCTCGCCGAAGCGATTAAACAGAAGTTTAGCCGATAGGAAATCGTGCGCCAGCCGCAACTGCCTGGCAAGTCGGGATTGTATAGGACGGAGTTTAGCCGATAGGAAATCGTGCGCCAGCCGCAACTTGACGGCTGCGGCGCCGGCGACGACGGGCAGTTTAGCCGATAGGAAATCGTGCGCCAGCCGCAACGCAACATTCGTCGATCCGCCCGCCGAGCAGAGTTTAGCCGATAGGAAATCGTGCGCCAGCCGCAACGCAATGGTGCGCCGAGCCGCATTTCGCCGCAGTTTAGCCGATAGGAAATCGTGCGCCAGCCGCAACGAAGCGGGCCGGCTCGTGTTGCGAGCGACCAGTTTAGCCGATAGGAAATCGTGCGCCAGCCGCAACACCCACCCGGGCGTGTCGCTATGTCGGACAAGTTTAGCCGATAGGAAATCGTGCGCCAGCCGCAACGGCGCGCGGCCGTGGCAGCGTTAACGCCGGAGTTTAGCCGATAGGAAATCGTGCGCCAGCCGCAACTGTATCCGTCCTTGCCCTTCTCGATCCCGAAGTTTAGCCGATAGGAAATCGTGCGCCAGCCGCAACACTCGGCGCGCATGGCGCGCTCAAGGTCGGAGTTTAGCCGATAGGAAATCGTGCGCCAGCCGCAACCGGAACATCCTTCTCGGTGACGGTCGGGGAAGTTTAGCCGATAGGAAATCGTGCGCCAGCCGCAACTCGGTCTTCGTGCCGAACAACCCATCCGCAAGTTTAGCCGATAGGAAATCGTGCGCCAGCCGCAACGAGCGCTCATGTTTCGTTTTATGGAAAGCAAGTTTAGCCGATAGGAAATCGTGCGCCAGCCGCAACAACAGCCTGTTGGGGTCTTAGTGATACGGAGTTTAGCCGATAGGAAATCGTGCGCCAGCCGCAACGATCTCCCGCGCGATCCGCTCGACATCATCAGTTTAGCCGATAGGAAATCGTGCGCCAGCCGCAACAGATTCGCCGCGCTCCCGAGCCATGATCGGAGTTTAGCCGATAGGAAATCGTGCGCCAGCCGCAACAAGTTTCCCTCGCAAGTGATGATGGTAAGGAGTTTAGCCGATAGGAAATCGTGCGCCAGCCGCAACCGGTCGTCGCATTTTCCGCCGCATGAATGCAGTTTAGCCGATAGGAAATCGTGCGCCAGCCGCAACGCCGCCAGAACTTGCGCGCAGTGCAGTTGCAGTTTAGCCGATAGGAAATCGTGCGCCAGCCGCAACGACGCAAAGCAACAGATTGCCGGCTTGTTGAGTTTAGCCGATAGGAAATCGTGCGCCAGCCGCAACTGAGAAGCTAATGTCCTTGCAGGAGCGCTGAGTTTAGCCGATAGGAAATCGTGCGCCAGCCGCAACATAGCGCTTGAGCCTAGTTCGGTCGAAGCGAGTTTAGCCGATAGGAAATCGTGCGCCAGCCGCAACCATTCCGGCGGCATACTGCGCTGGTGTGATAGTTTAGCCGATAGGAAATCGTGCGCCAGCCGCAACGCGATGGCATGGGCGGCGACGAACGGGATGAGTTTAGCCGATAGGAAATCGTGCGCCAGCCGCAACTCTGCGGCCGCACGCGCCCATTTGCGGTACAGTTTAGCCGATAGGAAATCGTGCGCCAGCCGCAACTAGCCGTAGACCATGAAGAACGGTTCGGAGAGTTTAGCCGATAGGAAATCGTGCGCCAGCCGCAACAGCTTCCCGGCGTTTGAACCGCGTTGACGGAGTTTAGCCGATAGGAAATCGTGCGCCAGCCGCAAC
>Ga0182792_1002668_pt1 | contig 12316 bp, 11 predicted proteins | sample Passage237B_FD_130497 | JGI IMG/M metagenome (GOLD analysis project Ga0182792, IMG submission 130497) | Cellulose adapted compost microbial communities from Newby Island Compost Facility, Milpitas, CA, USA - Passage2 37B (version 2) (version 2) ...
GCTCCGGGCCAAACGGGAGGGATTGAATGTCCATGGCTACTTTGTGTGGACCCTTACCGACAACTTCGAGTGGGCCGAAGGCTATCATGCACGGTTCGGCTTGGTGCATGTCGATTTCGATACACAGCGGCGGATCGTGAAGGATTCGGGGAAGTGGTATGGCGCGTTCCTCGACGATCGGCCTCCGATTTGACAGGTAGCCGTGCGGTGTTGCATTTTTTGTCAGTTCAATGACATTTCAGCGCGAACGCGCGAAAAAATGGTCAGCATTCTAGAGTATGGCACGATTTTATACCACATCTTTCCAGTATCTGTTCGTTCCTTTGCGTTTATTTTGAAGTAGTTTGTGGAAGCGTTTCTTGACTTTTTGAATAACCTCACCAATCCGGATTGGATTGTCGCCCACGGGGGCCTTTATTTATTGCTCTTCATTGTTTTTGCCGAAACAGGCATTCTTATCGGGTTTTTCCTGCCCGGTGATCCAATCCTGTTCATCGCCGGCATCATCATCGCCAACCTGACACTCGGGCCTGTGGATTCCGTGCTTACGCTGCTGTATTGGATTGCGTTGATATCCGTAGCCGGTATATTGGGCAATTTCATGGGGTATTGGTGCGGGAAGTACTTCGGGCACCGTTTGCTGAAGATGAAGGATAATTGGCTCTTTAAAAAGGACTACATCCTCCGGGCCCAGGAATTTTACCATAAGCGGGGAGGCGTGGCGATCATTTTGGCGCGTTTTCTCCCCGTCGTGCGGACATTCGCCCCCATCGTTGCAGGCATCGTTGAAATGGATTTCAAGAAGTTTGCGTTTTACAATGTGGTGGGTGGCATCATTTGGGTAGGCAGCTTGGTGACCTTGGGTTACCTGCTTGGCGAAAACGATTGGGTGCAACGTAACCTCGAATACGTCATCATGGGTATCGTAATCGCAGCGACCGCACCCGTGCTGATTAAGATGGTCACGGGAAAGAAAAAACGGATACCGATTGTGGCCGAATCGAAAGTGTTGGAGAAGGAGGAGTATTAGTTCGCAGATTTCTTAGCTTTGCACAACATTTCATTTCGTGCCCATGGACACCGAAGAATCCACCGTCAGCAAGCCAGTATCCGCAACGATCTACCCTGTACTGTTCGCGCTAAGTTTCTCGCACCTGCTCAACGATACCATCCAGTCCCTGATACCCGCGATCTATCCCATCGTGAAGGACTCCTTCCACCTGAGTTTTTCGCAGATTGGGATAATCACATTGGTGTTCCAGCTGTCTTCTTCCTTGTTGCAGCCGTTGGTCGGCGTGGTTACGGACAGCAAGCCCTACCCCTATGCGCTTCCCGTAGGCATGGGGTTCAGCCTCACGGGCCTAGTGATGATGGCGGTGGCGCCCAGTTACCTCTGGATACTGGTGGCTGTCGCCTTCGTGGGCGCCGGGTCCTCGGTGTTCCACCCCGAAGCGTCGCGCATGGCCTATGTGGCTTCCGGGGGACGGCGTGGGTTTGCACAGTCGCTCTTCCAGGTCGGCGGCAACGCGGGAAGCGCCATCGGTCCATTGCTGGCGGCCATGCTCATCGCTCCCTTCGGGCGCTTCAATGTCCTTTGGTTTTCTTTTGCCGCGCTTGCTGCAATCGTCATCCTCTACCGCATCGGCAAGTGGTACAAACCGAAGTCCATCCGCAATTATATCCTGCGGAAAAACAAGGTCAGGACGGTGGAGCGGCGGTCGCTGCCCCTTAAAACGGTCGTCATTTCGATCGTGGTATTGTTGGTGCTTATTTTCTCCAAGTATTTTTATTTTGCCAGCCTTACGAGTTACTATACCTTTTACCTGATGCATAAATTCGGGGTATCCGTGCAGCAATCGCAAATCTACCTGTTCATCTTCCTTTTTGCCGTGGCTGCCGGTACGATGATTGGTGGCCCGGTGGGTGACCGCATCGGGCGCAAATACGTAATTTGGCTGTCGATCCTGGGTGCTTCCCCATTTACCTTGATGCTCCCCTATGCAAACCTGTTCTGGACGGTTATCCTATCGTTCATCATTGGTGTAATCATCGCATCGGCGTTTTCCGCGATATTGGTTTATGCGCAGGAACTGCTGCCCGGTAACGTGGGCTTGGTGTCGGGGCTGTTTTTTGGCTTTGCCTTCGGTATGGGGGGAATCGGTTCGGCTGTATTGGGTAGCCTTGCCGACCATCAGGGGATCACGTACGTTTACCACCTGTGCTCCTTTTTGCCGCTCATCGGTATCGTGGCGGCCTTCTTGCCGAACTTAGCGAAGCGATCTCGTTGATGCCATAGTTAGACGAGCAGGCTAGCAATAATCTGAAGAAAAGGGCCACGGGCAAAAAAATAAGTGTGTATATTTGACACCGTGCTGACCGATAAAACCGGATTGGCTATATACGTTAACGACAGATGAAGAGATTGACTTTTTTTGCTACGGTACTTGCCGGATGGATTGGCATTGGCTCGGTCATTGGGCAACCATCGTTGAAGAGCCGCACGGATTCGGTTGCTTATGCGCTAGGCGCTTCCATTGCACGGGACCTGAAGCGAACAGGTATCGAGGCGGTCAATGCTACGGTGATTGCTGAGGCCATCTCGGACGTATTCGGGGGCAGGGAATCCGCTTTCGGAGAGGCTGAGGAACGCGAACTGATCATGGGTGCCATCACCGAAGCCCGGGAAAGGTTGGATACCCGGCTCAAGGGCGAGGCCAACGCGTTCATGGAAACAAACAAGGCCAAACCGGGTATCGTGACGACCCTGTCAGGTCTCCAATACGAGGTCATCCGCGAAGGGGCCGGGGAGAAGCCAGCGTTGGCAGACACCGTGACCGTACATTACAAAGGACAGCTGAGCAACGGCAATGTGTTCGATAGCTCGTACGACCGCGGCGAGCCGGCCACATTCCCGCTGGACCGAGTGATCCAGGGGTGGCAGGAAGGATTGCAACTGATGCCCGTGGGGGCGCATTACCGGATTTATGTACCCCATGAACTGGGGTATGGCGAGCGTGGAGCCGGACAGGATATCCCGCCCTATAGCCCGTTGATCTTCGATGTGGAATTGATTTCCGTGCAAAAGGCGGTAACGGAGCCCGAATCGGCTCCGGCGGAAGAGACAAAATGAACCAATTAGGCAAATCGGATCTTTATGTAAGCCCGGTCAGCTTTGGCTGCATGTCGCTGGGTGAAAACGCTGCGGCCTGCAAGGACTTGCTCCGGAAGGCCGTCGACGCGGGCATCAACTATTTCGATACCGCCGATCTTTACCAAAAGGGGCTGAATGAAGTGCATGTAGGGGCGGCCCTGAAGCCTGTGCGCAAGGAAGTGGTCATTGCCACCAAAGTGGGCAACCAATGGCGCCCGGACGGCAGCGGCTGGGACTGGAATCCACGGAAGGACTACATCCTGAAATGTGTGGAGCAGAGCCTTAGGCGCTTGAAAACGGATTACATAGACCTTTACCAACTGCACGGCGGGACGATTGAAGATCCCATCGAGGAAACCATCGGCGCGTTCGAGTTGCTCAAGGAACAGGGAAAAATCCGTTGGTACGGTATCTCCTCCATTCGGCCCAACGTGATCAGGGAGTATGTGCAGCGTTCCAATATCGTGAGCGTGATGATGCAATACAGCCTGCTGGACCATCGTCCGGAGGAGGTGTTGCTGGATTTGCTGCATCAGCAGGACATCAGCGTGATTTGCCGCGGGGCCGTTGCACAGGGATTGCTGGTAGGTAAGGTAGCGGACAATTACCTGCAGTATACCGACGGCGAGGTTGCGAGGGCCGCAAAGTTGGTGGCCAAGGTGGCAGCTGATGCGGGATTGACTGCGCTGGACGTAGCATTGGGTTATGTATGGTCCCATCCAGCGGTGGCAACCGCCGCATTGGGGATAAGGACGTCGGCCCAACTGGATGAAGCCATCCAGGCACTGCGCCGTGCAGGCCCGCTACCGGCAGGCCAGCGGGACATGCTCCGCAAATCGGTGCGCTCTTTCCGCTACGAAGCACATAATTTTTAACGTTTGACTTAATTATAAACAGCTATGAAAATGAATCTGAGAATAATGGCCCTGATTGGGTTTGTGGTCCTTGCGTTGGGTACAACCGCAGTGAATGCGCAACAGCCGGAGAAGAAACTGGGCTGGTACCTGGCCACGCAGACGTATACGTTCAACCGGTTTACCTTTTTTGAAGCCGTAGACAAAACGCTCAGCGCCGGCCTCAATGCAGTGGAGGCGTTTAATGGCCAGGAAATCGGTGGCGGCATCGAAGGGGCGATGGACTACAAGATGGACCCGGGGAAGCGGAAGGCCATTTTGAAGGCATTGAAAAAGAAAGGCGTAAAACTCTGCGCTTTCGGCGTGGTCAATGGCAACACGGAGGAGGAATGGAAGCAGTTATTCGAATTTGCCAAAGCCATGGGTATCAAGGTAATCAATTCGGAACCCAACGTGGAATTCATGCCGTTGATTGGTCAGTTGGCCACGCAATACAAAATCAAGGTGGGTATCCACAACCATCCGCAGCCGTCCCACTACTGGAACCCGCAGACCGTGCTGGATGCGATTGCTGCCGCCAATAGTGACTACGTAGGGGCTTGTGCCGATATCGGCCACTGGGTGCGGTCCGGACTGGATCCGGTGGAAAGCCTGAAGCGGTACGAAGGGCATCTGGTAAGCCTGCATTTCAAGGATCTTGCGGAGAAATCAAGCAAAACACACGACGTGCATTGGGGAACCGGGGTATGCAATGTGGAAGGCGTGATCGCTGAGCTTAAACGTCAGGGTTTCAAGGGCATTATCTCCGCGGAATACGAACATAACTGGGAGAACAATGCCGCCGACGTGGCACAAAGCGTGAAGAATTTCAGGGCTTTTCTATAGTTTTCAAAACCCGATCCAGGTCCTCCGGAGTATCCACCGCTATGGTTTCCAAGGTGGTTTCCGCAGTTTGGATCGCGTAACCGTTTTCTATCCAACGCAATTGCTCGAGTGCTTCGGCTTTTTCCAGCACGGATAGCGGGAGTTTGGTGATTTCGGCTAATGTCTCCGTGCGGTAACCGTAGATGCCGATGTGCTTATAGTAGCGGTGGAGATGGAGCCAATCCTGGGATGGGGCGTTTCGCTGGAAGGGGATGGTCTGCCTGCTGAAATAAATCGCCCGACCCTGGAGATCGACGACCACTTTGGGTATGCCGGTATTGAATAGCTCCTCGACACTGGTGATTTTCTTGATCAGCGTGGCGATTTGGACGTCTGCGTTTTCGAAACAAGCTACCAACAGGTCGATTTGCGCCGGGTCAATGTAAGGCTCATCTCCCTGGATGTTGACGGCTACGTCAAAACCGGTATGGACGGTAAGCACCTCTGCACAGCGATCGGTGCCGCTTTGGTGCGTATCGGCCGTCATCAGGGCCTTTCCGCCGAATGAGCTGACGTGCGCGAAAATCCGCTCGTCATCGGTAGCCACGACGACGTCGTCAAGGCAATGGCTTTTGGCAGCCTGTTCGTATACGCGCTGTATCATACTTTTCCCCGCGATATCCACAAGGGGCTTCCCAGGGAAGCGGCTCGATGCGTAACGCGCGGGAATGATGCCGATGGTTTTTATTTTAGACATGAGACATTAGACATGAGATATTAGACACTAGACATCAGATACTGACCACCAATCACCAATCACTAAAACAATCCAAACAACTCCGTCTCGATTTTTTGAAGAACAAATCCCATGTCTTCCCGGTTGTTCGCGAAGTCGAGTTTATCCTTGTCCAATATAAGCAATTTACCGTCCTTGTAGTTTTTGATCCACTTCTCGTACTTTGCATTCAGTTTAGAGAGGTAGTCCAGTCGGATATTGGCCTCATATTCCCTTCCCCTGGTTTGGATATTGTCTACCAACGTCGGCACGGAGGCACGGAGGTAAACGAGCAGGTCGGGTGGCTTGATGTAGGAAATGATGCTTTCGAAGATATTGCTGTAATTTTCGAAATCACGTGCGCTCATCAATCCCATATCGTATAGGTTTTCCGCGAAGATATAGGCATCTTCATAAATCGTACGATCCTGGATGATATTGCCATCTTTTTGTTGCAGCTGCACGATGTGCCTGAACCGGCTGTTGAGGAAATAGATTTGCAGGTTGAATGCCCAACGCTTCATGTCGCTATAAAAATCTTCCAGATAGGGATTGTCTTCCACAGCTTCAAACTGCGGTTCCCATTTCAGGTGGTCGGCCAACAGCTTGGTAAGTGTTGTTTTCCCCGCTCCGATGTTACCTACAATGGCGATGTGCATGTCCTGAGTCGTAAGTCAAAAGTCGTAAGTCAACGGCTCGCAAAACTAAAATTGCTTGAAGCCGATAATTTCACGTACATCCGTCAAGGTCCTGCGTGCGCTTTCCCTGGCCTTTTCGTTCCCTTGGCGAATCACCTTGCTAATATACTCGTTATCATTGGAAATTTCATGGATACGTTCACGGACATCCGCGGTGGCAATGACCATGTCTTCGGCGAGCTGTTTCTTGAGATCGCCATAGCGTATCTCACATCGGTTGTAGCGGTCGTCGAAGTGGTTCACCGTATCCGGTGAGGAGACGGCGGCCAACAGCGTAAACAGGTTCTGGATCGCTTCGGGTTTCTGCTGGTTGGGTGCTGTCGGTCCGCTGTCGGTCACGGCACGCATCACCTTCTTTCGGATGGTTTCGGGCGAATCCGACAGGTATACGGCGTTGGCTTCGCCTTCCGATTTGCCCATTTTCCCTTTGCCGTCGAGACCGGGGATTTTGACGAGCTGTTTGCTGAATGAAAATGCATACGGTTCCGCAAAGTATTCCGTTTTATACAGCCTGTTGAATCGGTTTGCGAACGTACGTGCCATTTCGAGGTGCTGCTCCTGGTCTTTTCCTACGGGTACCTTCGTGGCCCGGTGCAGCAGGATGTCGGCGGCCATCAATACCGGATAGGTGAGCAATCCGGCATTGACATTATCCGGATTTGCCCTGACCTTGTCTTTGAAGGAAGTTGCCCGCTCGAGTTCGCCGACATAGGCATTCATGTTGAGGTACAGGTACAGTTCCGCTACCTCGGGCACTTCCGATTGGATATAGATGGTGGCGGCATCCGGGTCGATGCCTGCCGCCAGGTATTCCACCACCACCTGCCGGACATTGGCATGCAGGTCGTCAGGGGTAGGGTGGGTGGTCAGCGCATGCAGGTCGGCAATAAAAAAATAACAGTCATACTCGTGCTGCATCTGCACGAAGTTTCTGATTGCTCCAAAGTAATTCCCCAAATGCAGCTTTCCGGTGCTGCGGATACCACTGACAACTGTTTCCATATTGCCGGCGAAAATACGGATTTATCGGCGAATTTGGATGCACCCGCTTTGGTTGTTGGTCATTGCAGTGTCAATGTGGGAAATCATTTCCGTCATTATGGTAGCGGTTTCGGGCGATTATCTTTACCTTTGTAAGGTCCAAAGACTAATTTAAGGTTAAGCATGGAGACATTGGTCAAACCAACATACCGGAAGCCCGGCCCCGATGATTTCTTCAAAAAGCTTCAGAAGGAGGTGCAGGAAAAGGTGTTGGGCGATAAGCGTATCCAACGACGCAACGTCATCAAAACCTACTTGCTGCTTTTCCTCTATTTTGGCTTTTACAGCTGCATCCTGCTGTTTGGCAACTATACCCCACTGTTGTTCGTGTTTTATATCCTGCTGGGCTTCTCGATGATTATGCTGTTCATCAATGCGTTTCATGATGCGGCCCATGGGGCGGTGTTCAAGAAGCGGAAGCACAACCAGCGGTTCATGTATGTGCTGGAGCTTTTCGGCAGCAACAGCTGGCTTTGGGGGAAGCGGCACAATGTGCTGCATCACCCGTACCCGAATATCCAGCATTGGGATACCGACATCAAGCAGAGCGACCTGGTCCGGATATTCCCGGATAGCCCACTGCTCAACCAGCACCGCTACCAGCATATCTACATGTTTTTCCTATATCCGCTGTACACGCTGAATTGGTTGTTCATCCGCGACTTCAAGGATTTCTTCGGCACAAAGGATAATTATGTGAAGCGCATCATGAAAATCCCCAAGGTTGAATATTATAGGCTGTTTGCGGCCAAGCTCTTCAACCTGTTTTACCTGATAGGGATACCGGTGATGGTGCTGAGCCAGCCTTGGTATGTGGTGGTGTTGGGTTGGCTGTGCATGCATGTCTTTGGTAGCCTACTGGGAGTTATCGCGCTGATATCGACGCACGTGGATGAAACGGCCATTTTCCCTTTGCCCCCTGCCGACGGCAAGATGGATGTTACCTGGGCCGAGCACCAGATGATGGTGACGAAGGACTTCAGCGCGGACAATCCGGTTGCCAACTTCCTCTTCGGTGGTTTTACGCACCACGTGGCGCACCACCTTTTTCCGCACGTAGCCCATACGTACTATCCGTATATCACGCCGATCATCAAACGGTATGCGAAGGAGTATAACCTGCCCTATACCTGCTATCCGGCCATCAAGGCCATCCGGTCACACTTCGTGCTGCTAAAGAAACAAGGGGCGGGTGAAAATCTGTTCCGGCACGGCGAGCTATAGCGGTGTGGCGCTACAGCTTTTTGGCCTCTTCCCAATAGACATCCATTTCGGCCAGGGTCATTTCCCTGAGCGGTTTGCCGATTTCCCTTGCACGTGCTTCCAGGTGGGCGAAGCGCTTGATGAATTTCTTGTTCGTACGCTCCAATGCATTTTCCGGGTTGATGCCGATGAAGCGGGCATAGTTGACCAGCGAAAAGAGAAGGTCACCGAACTCGGCTTCCGCCCGTTCGGTATCGATGGCTTCCGTGGTGGTCACGTCAAACTCCCGTTTGAACTCCGCTAGCTCTTCCTCTACCTTCTGCCATACCTGCTGCTTTTCCTCCCAATCGAATCCGATACCCCGCGCTTTATCCTGGATGCGGTAGGCTTTTACCAGGGCAGGCAGGGAATGCGGCACTCCCGCAAGCACCGATTTATTGCCTTCCTTCAGCTTGAGCTGTTCCCAATTGCGCTTTACGTCTTCCTCGTTGTCCACGTCTACGTTGCCGTAGATATGCGGGTGGCGGGAAACCAATTTTTCGCATACCCCATTGAGCACGTCTACGATGTCGAATGCCCCCTGTTCTTCGGCGATGCGGGCGTAGAACACCAGGTGCATCATCAGGTCACCCAGTTCCTTTTTTACTTCGTCGAGGTCGTTGTCCAGGATGGCGTCGCCCAGTTCGTACATTTCTTCGATGCTCAGGTGGCGGAGCGTCTCCATGGTCTGCTTCCGATCCCAAGGGCAGTCCGTGCGCAAGGTGTGGAGGACGGCCAATAGCCGCTCGAACGCTTTCGCAGGTGTGTGCTGGGCTGGAGGAGGGGTGTGGGGCATATAAGGAATTACGTTTTATCATAGTGCCCCCGTAATGAGTGCACTCGTATTCTGTTATCGACGACCTCATAAACTACGCGATGTTCAGCGTTTATTCTACGTGACCATTTGCCTGATAGGTCGTACTTCAAGGACTCCGGTTTTCCAATACCGTTATACGGTGTTTGCTGAATTGTTGTAATCAGTAGGCTTATGCGTTTTTGAATGGATTTATTACCGGATTTTTTCCAAAAAGCGATATCTTCCATCGCCTGTTCGGAATAATCTACTTCCATAAATCTTCCGTTTTTATGGTTTTGTACTTGCCGGCATCAAATTCAGCAGCGCTCTTTTTTATCTTGCTGACAAATTTTGCATCGTAGGCTTCTTCTTGTTTTTCGAATGAGACATTCAATGCTTTGAGGACCGCCTTTATGGCGTTAGATTGGGTCTTATTTTCAGGGCGCACAATTAAAGTTTCCATGCCGATATTATTGTATGCACAAACATACCCAAAATGACGAATATTTGCAAGTTGTGTTGATAGATGTCTATCATCAAACAACCACCGCTCTGGGACTGCCGTGGATTTGCAACTGCTGCATAAGGTCAGTAAGCTGGGTGAGTGCATGCTCAAATTCAGCTGCTGAGGGTAATTCCCCGTTGCGGGCGTCGATTTCCATCTTCCGTAGCCGAAAGGCAATTTTATCCGCTCCGATTTGTGCGGTACGCCCCGCGATACGATGCAGTAACAATTCGATTTCAGCGAGATTGCGTGCCCGGTAATGCTCCTTTAGCGCTGCCAGGTCTGCGTTGGTATCCCTAGTGTAAAGGGCGATGATTTTTTGGGCTTGTTCCTCTTCGTCCAGGGCAAGCTGTTGGATAGTCGCCAAGCCGGGTGCGCCCCGTTCGGCTTGCTCCTCCGGCGAAACCCCCAGCAACTGAAGCAGGTCGGCTTCTTTGAACGGCTTGAGCAGCAACCCATCGAACCCTTGCGCAAGGATTCGCTCCTGTTCTTCGGGGAGCACCTGAGCAGTGCAGGCATAGACATGGACTCCTTTGGTATGGATTTTCTTGCGCAATTCCCTGTTGAGCTGCGTACCATCCATTTCCGGCATCCGGATGTCCATCAACACGACCTTCACTTCGGGATCCCATACGGTTTCCAACACTTCGCTCGGAGAGGTAAAGCAACGATAGGGGACACGGTGCTTGTCGAGAATACTTTGGCACAGGCCCAGTATCAGCCGATCGTCATCGACAATCCACACGCGGCCTTCAAAGGGCTTCGCTGTATCTTGTGTCCCGCGCTCTGCAATTGCCGATATCGACGAGGCCACCGTTTTCAGCGGTAGGTTGACCTTGAATGCCGAGCCGTACCCTTTCTTGCTTTCCACGCGGATTTGCCCTCCCATGCTCTCGCAGATGGCCTTTACGATGCTCAGTCCCAGGCCGCTGCCGAAGTGAACACCGGAGTTGGCATTTTCCGATTGTTCGAAATCGTTGAAAATGCGCTTCAGATCCCCGGCGGGTATGCCTTTTCCGGTATCCTTGACAACAATGCTGAGTTCGGTTTTTTCGCCGTAGACCACGGTATTTACGTGGAGGGTCACTTTACCGCTATCGGTAAATTTAATGGCATTGCTCAGCAAGTTGAACAGGATTTGCTTGATGCGGAAGGCATCGCCGATGACATGGCCGGATCCCAGCAGACGGGTATTGTATTCCAGTTTCAACCCTTTGGTCTGTGCCTGTGTTTTCATGACGGCTACCACGCTACTCACCAAACCGGCTACGGCAAAGGACTTTTCATTCAGCGTGATTTTGCCCGAAGTGATGCGGCTGTAATCCAAAATCTCGTTTACGATTTGCAGCAGGTGCTCCGACGATTGGTAGATGGCATCGACTTTAACGTTGTCTGCATGCTCACCATGTTTCAATTGCTCGGAATATCCGATGATGGATTGCAGGGGAGTCCGCAACTCGTGGCTCATGTTGGCAAGGAAGCGCTGTTTGGCGGCGGCGTGGTATTCGGCCTCTTCCTTGGCCGCTTCGAGTGCTCGGCGGTAGGCGTTGTTCTTGCGGATATCGGCGAGGATAAGGTATACCATGATGGCCGTGATGATGAAAAAGGCCAGGATGATGGCGCTGATGCGCCATACGCTTTCGCTGACCACTGCACGTGCCTGGCGATTGTCGACCTCCATCTGCTGCATGGCCTCATTTTCCACGGAATGGAGGATGCTCAGCATATTGCTTATCAGCGTATTGCTGGTTATGGTGAGCTCCATTTCCTGGTTTACGAACTGGTCCCGCTGCTGTTGCTGTAATAGCTGGAAATGCTGAACCGCGCTGTCGATACGGGCCAGCGTGCTGTCGTGCTGTACGGCTCGGATGGTGTCGACGATGGTTTCCAGCTCTTCCTCGACCATCCGCCTTTCTTCGACTACGGGCGGTGACTGTTGTTCCGGGCGTTTTCGGCCGAAAAGGCGCGAGAAAAAGCCCCGGTCGTCCTGGTCGATTGGCACAGCGATGGCAGCGGTATCACCGGCGATGGTAGTCGTCCGGCGTTTCCGCTCGGTAGTCACGATCGTGCTATCCGAACCGGGTTCATAGAGGACATCGCTCAGGGAGCGTAGCTGCTCGGAGAACTCACGGCTGTCTACCACTTTTTCGCGTACCTTGACATAGGCGTTGAATAGCTTGTCACGTTGCCGGAGCAGGGTTTTTATCGAATCGATACGGGCCCGCTGGATATCGCTGCCCTGATAGCGCTGCTTAAGCGAATCCAGTGACGCCACGATGGTGGCGGATTCTTTTGAAAAGCTTTTATAGGACGTATTGCCCCCGAACGCTTGGGAACGTTGCAGTTGGTCAAGCCGCATGATATCGCGGGAGATTGCGCTAACCATCTCC
>Ga0182792_1002670_pt1 | contig 12311 bp, 15 predicted proteins | sample Passage237B_FD_130497 | JGI IMG/M metagenome (GOLD analysis project Ga0182792, IMG submission 130497) | Cellulose adapted compost microbial communities from Newby Island Compost Facility, Milpitas, CA, USA - Passage2 37B (version 2) (version 2) ...
AAGATCGACAGGCGAATATCCGATACCAACAGATCTATGTGAGGATATTTATCCAGAAACAGCAGGGCTTTGCCTCCCGAAGCTGCACAGGCATCCCACCACTTTTCTCCTTTCAGAGCTTCTATATCGTCTAATGTTCGTTGGGAAGAGAGGTCTTGTATTTCATACAACCCGTCCGCTTTTGTCATTTCCTGGAGTTTTGCTCCATTGGGTAGTGCGACCGCTTGCTCAGATAATTGTTTGAAAGGGATTTGTCTGTATTCCAGCTCAGAAAGGACGGTTCGTTCATATCCGCGTTTTAGACGAATAAACAAATCGGGTTGAATGAGTTGGCTTGCCAGAAATTCCTGCTTGTCGAGAACATCAGAAATCTCGCTGACCAAAGGAAAAAATACATACATATCAGCATGGATAAGAGTAATTTTTTCCGATAAGGGTCTTTTTATCGTAGCGTGGAGTTCGGGAGCCAGTAATTGAACAATGGACGACTCCTGTTCGCATAAGTATTCTGCATGAACGACCCTATCCAATGGGGAAGCATCTTTTTTCCAATCACCAATCCGAAAATAATTGTAGCATAAGCGAGAGGTCATCCGCCGGTCAGATGATCCCATTTGCTTGTTTTCTTTATAATAACGGGTTAAAAAACGTGCCAAAGGCTCCCGCCCAGTGTACGCACTGATGGTCTTTTCAAAGTTACGGATCTGTTGCTGTACACGTTTTTCGTTCAATTCCATGCACAATCCTATTGTAACTGAAAGCTTCCGTTGCGGTATATCCGGATAGCGACAGCCTCATTGACATATCCCCATGTATTGTTGTGCGAAAATTTATAACGGCTATATAAACCTTCGTACTCTTCCTTGTCCAAGTTATCCTTGAGCTGTGCCTTGTCATATTTAGCCAACAAGGAACCAAAATATAATGCACAGTCATACCCTCTGAAGGAATGATCTGAAGGTTGTACACCATATTTCATGTTGTAGGCCTCCTTGAATTTCTTTGCCGGAGCAGTCCATTCTTTCAAAATACTCTCCGAAGATATCCTAGGTTTCATATCCGCAAATTCCGGATAAATGCTCCAATCAAAGCGATCCCAAAGCGGGTGCCCATACAATTGAAAATTATAAATCCCTTCTTTGGTTTTACTGCTTAGGTTATTGATGAGCGTCCGGATCTGCAGCTTGTCCGTCGTGCCGGCAATAACATGGGTAAATCCGGTATTGGACAGTTTTTCATTGAGCTGCGTGATGCTGGATACGGACACAACATTCACATTGGCCTTGACCTGCCTGATCGCCGCCAACATACCGTTGAGAAACTGTCGTCCGTCATTGTCTGCTGTATTGTAGATAATAATGACGTCCCCGCCTGAAAATCCATTGGCCACCTCACGGGCTATCGCTTGGGTATGTGCTTTGATCGGTGGTCTCAGCGATACCAGATTGGGAAGATTGAACTCCGTAGGCATACTCGCTGCCAAGGGATTGATCTGCAAGACATCCTTGTTGGATAGATTGGTGCCAAAAGATTTGATCTCCTTGGGGTACACAGGCCCTACGACTACAGCTGCTTCAGAGACAGTCTCCGACTTGGCCAGTGTGGCATTTTGGAAATCATCATCTCTCGAATCCAGTACATCCAAATAAAAATTTTTCCCTTTACGGGCCAAGTCTTCCAAACCCAGCTGAAAGCCTTGATAAAAATCCAATGCCAAGGCCGAACGCTTGACATCCTTCTCCAAAATAGACGATGTGGATATCTGATTCAGCTGAAAGGGCAGTACTAAAGCGATGTTGGAACCAGCCAAATGTTTTTTTCCGGCCACATCCTTCGTCTCTTTGTCCGAAGCAGCGTCCGACTTCTTAGTATCAGTTCCGCTGCCTACATTGCCTTTATAATCAGGAGAACGCAATACACCCACCTTTGGGGTACATGCCGCTACTCCAAGAAACAAAATTATGCCGTACAGAACTGAAATATATTTCATTGTTTACTCCCATTCAATAGTTGCGGGCGGTTTTGAACTGATGTCATAAACGACCCTGTTAATACCTTTTACATGATTAATGATTTCATTGGAAATCTTGGCCAGCAGCTCGTAAGGTAAATGTATCCAATCTGCTGTCATACCATCCAATGAGCCTACAGCTCTCAATGCCACTACATGTTCGTAGGTCCGCTCATCACCCATCACACCCACAGACTGTATCGGCAAAAAGATCGTGCCGGCCTGCCATATCTTGTCGTACCATCCGGATTCCTTCAGATTTCGGATATAGATATCATCAGCTTCCTGCAAAATCCGTACCTTTTCTTCGTTGATATCACCCAAAATACGGATTCCCAATCCTGGACCTGGAAATGGATGTCTATTTAGAATGTTCGGATCGATCTCCAAAGTCTTGCCTACACGTCGCACTTCATCCTTGAACAAGGTTTTCAACGGTTCGATGACCTTGAGTTTCATATAGTCTGGCAGTCCACCTACATTATGGTGTGATTTGATGGTAGCCGAAGGTCCTTTGACCGATACCGACTCAATGATGTCCGGATAGATCGTACCCTGCCCCAACCATTTGGCTTCAGCTCCTGCCGGCAATTCTTGTTGGATATCTTTCGACGCTTGGTCGAACACATCGATAAATGCGGCACCGATAATTTTACGCTTTTGCTCGGGCTCTGTCACGCCTTTTAATTTCTCAAAAAAGAGATCTTTCGCATTGACTCCCTTAATGTTGAGCCCCATATGTTTGTACGATTCCAATACCTGCTCGTACTCATTCTTGCGCAGCAAGCCGTGATCGACAAAGAAGCAATGCAAGTTCTTACCTATGGCATGATGCAACAACACAGCCGCTACGGTAGAATCAACACCGCCTGATAAGGCCATGATAACATGATCGTTGCCCAACTCTTCTTGAAGTGACGCTACGGTAGATTCCACAAAAGATTCGGAGGTCCAATCTTGGCTACAGCCACAGATATCCACGACAAAGTTTTTGAGCAAAATCTGCCCATCCGTACTGTGTGTTACTTCGGGATGGAATTGTATACCGAAGGTATTTGAATGGCCGACTTGATAGGCAGCGACCCGAACCTTGTCCGTACTGGCAATAATCCTAAAATCTGAAGGTACTTCCTTGATCGTATCCCCATGAGACATCCACACCTGTGACTGTACAGGTACACCTTTCAACAAAGGATTTTCCTGGTCCACAAACTGCAAATTAGCACGACCATACTCCCGTATCTCGGATGGCAATACCTCACCACCATTATGCTGTGCAAGATACTGAGCACCGTAGCATACAGCAAGTAGTGGACATTTATCTTGAAAAGCCGCATAGTCTATCTGAGGTGCATCAACTTGTCTCACCGAATAAGGGCTTCCAGAAAAGATGATACCCTTGACACTATCGTCTAATTCAGGAATTTTATTAAATGGATGAATTTCACAGTACACATTGAGTTCACGGACACGTCTTGCGATCAACTGCGTATATTGTGAACCAAAATCAAGAATGAGTATTTTTTCAGACATGCCGCAAAGTTACATATTCGCTACGGAATTCGGCAATGTTAATTTGCTAAGGGACTAAGTTTTTTTAACCTTGCCACGAAGACTCTAAGACACTAAAGCTTTCTTTGTGACTTAGTGCCTTTGTGGCCTTATTTTAATCGCAATAATAACTCATCCAATTGGTCAAAGTCTATCGTCATTCCTTCTTTAAAGCCCATGGCTATAGTTGTTTCGAGATCAGCAAGCGTGTCGAAAGTAAGTAACATATCTACCTGTACTTTATTTTCCTTTTGGATAAAGCTGTTTTCCACCAAATTTTGAGGAAATTCAGGGTTCATCGTCCCATTTTCATCACAAAATCCGTCCTTCTGGGTGAAGGATTTTTGTTTTTCGATAGCAATGTAGCTGGCCTTGCTCCAATGTTTTTCGCCTTCGGGGCCCACCATGGCATATAGCCAAAATCCGCCTTCACGAAAATCCATTGTTTTGGTTTCAGCTCGCCAGGGTTTAGGTCCCCACCATTGATCGAGCAATTCGGCTGTTGTCCATGCTTGCCAAACCAATGCAAGGTTGGCATCAAATTCACGTTTGATGTGAATAGTATTGTTTTCCTTGTTGACTGTAAAGTCAAATAATAAATTACTGTCCATTTTTTCTCGTTTTTATTTGTTTAAAAATATTTTCTTCAATTTTTTGTTTCTGTCGATTTAAAAGTTAGTCCCGCTTCTTCCAATGCTTTTTTGAATGCAGGCAAAGAAGCCTTTCCGATACCGTGTAATGCAAGAATTTCTTTCTCGGTATGATTGGCTAATTTTTCAATAGTGTCAATGCCATAATGCAACAAAGCGTTTCTTGCAGGATTGCTCAATAATGCCAGAAAACCCGATACAGACTCTTTCAACTTTTCACAAACAGGACAGGTGGGACAGTCGCTGCTTTTGTAATACCTATGCCCTTGCTTACAAGTTCGTCGTGTTTTTTGTGTTGCCATTTTTATTTCTTTTACGTATCTGTCACTAAAGTTTTTCCTTTGTGGCTTCGTGTCTCTGTGGCCTTAATTTAATCGTTCAAGAACTTGTTCAAGCCGTTCAAAGTTTTGCTTTTGACCTTCTTTAGCATTGAATACATTGATAACGGTTTCAAGCATTTCTTTGGTATCAAATACCGAACTCCATGTTATTTGGGTTTCTTCGCCTTGAGCTTCAAAAACTACAGTCGTTATAAAATGTGGGTTGAAATGTTCAAAAACGATTTTCTTAAACGGAATGATTTCCTTGAAAACACTTCTGTTCGGGTAATCTTGTCCATTAGCATGATTGTGTAACGTCAGTTTCCATTCTCCGCCCTCCCTAAAATCCATTTTATGAATGGTCGTCGTATGGTCATTTGGTCCCCACCACTGTACAAGATACTCCGGTTCTGTCCAAGCCTTCCAGACCAATTCAATCGGTGCTTTTACCGTTCTGGTCATTTTCAGTTCTCTGTTTTCTGTATTTTCCATTGCTTTATTTTTATCTGCCACGAAGGTTCTAAGACACGAAAGCCTTCTTTGTGACTTCGCGTCTTTGTGGCCTTATTTCATTTTTGTCAATAGCTTATCCAGATTATCAAAACGGTCTTCCCAGATTTTGCGGAACTGTGCCAACCATCGGTCTATTTCTTTCATCTTGTCAACTTCAAGTTCATAATAGATTTCTCGGCCCTTGTGTTCCTGCTTAACGAGTTGACACTCTGTCAAAATACGCAGATGCTTAGATACGGCTTGTCGTGTCGTGTCAAAATGCTCGGCAATGGCGTTTGGTGTCATGGCCTGCACAGCAATCAAAGTCAAAATAGCCCGTCTTGTCGGATCCGCTATCGCCTGGAAAATATCTCTTCTCATCTTATCATCAACTTAAGAAACCAATCAGTTGCAAATATATATGCAACTTTTCGGTTTCACAAATTTTTCTTTATTTTTTCAGAGCCTGTTTAAATTTATGTTCTGGATTTTTATACAGCTATTGTAGCCCGCTGATGACACAGATTGAAACCGCAGATTTTTCGCAGAAAGATAATTAGCGCAATCAACGAATGAATAATCTGCGTAGATTTGCGGGGAAAATACACATACGGAAAAGCAAGAGAAGATTTTTAAACAGGCTCTTAAATTATTTGTAAAATTTAAGCGTGTAAAAAGACGGGATTCTACTTGAAAACATCAAAAGAATATTTTCCCATTGACCAAAAATCATCCAGCTCAACAATCCTTGACTTGAAAAATGAGATCAAATCCGGCCAATCATCCATATTGAAAATGTTGACCTTTTCGATCTGCGAGACAACTTGGGATGTCATCTTGCCATAGTCATCACAATGATCCTCATACCAGAGCCATTCCGCATCTGAAAAACTTTCGAATACGACTCGCAGTTCAAGAAACTGTTCATACATCAAATGGCGGATCCCATCGTCAGGGTGAGCAATTTTAATAGAAATCCGAGCAATTTTATTGTCTGCATCCATTCGAAAGAAAAGAGATTTGATGCCTGTTTTATAGTTTACCCAATTGACCTTTTCCTCGTCTGCCGAAGGCACTCCAGACATATACTGCCCGAATGCCGTCCAAAATTTTTCTTTCAGCCGTTTGGCTTCTTCTTTTGTGTACAAACCTACTTTTTTTTACAAAACTAGGTACTTTGGTTAAACTTTTGTGGATATATTCTGTTAAAATGTAAAGCACATCATGATGGACAAGAAAAAATCCCTACTCCTTTTGACGGCTACTGCGGCCGGGGCAGTCATCTACAACATTTGGAAACCTGTAAAATCAGATCTCCCTGTGATACAGGATTTCGATCTGGAAAAGTATCTTGGCAAATGGTACGAAATCGCCCGTATGGACTTTTTTTGGGAAAAAGGACTGAAGAATGTAACCGCTGAATACACAAAGAACGAAGATGGTACAATCAGGGTAAATAATCAAGGCGTGAAAATAAAGAACAATAAACCCAAACAAAGTATAGGCAAAGCCAAAACGATAGCAGAACCTAATATCGGAGCTTTGAAAGTCTCTTTTTTCGGACCTTTCTATTCAGGATACAACATCATGCATGTAGACGAAGACTACCAATACGCACTTGTCTTTGGAGAGAACCTCGACTACATGTGGATACTATCCCGTCAAAAAAGCATCCCTTACGAAATAAAAAAGATGTATGTGAATTATGCGGAAAAATCAGGTTATCGCACACAAGATCTTGTATGGACTATACAAGAAGACATTTAGACGGACTATCAACCCAAGATCTTACCCAACACCCGCATATCCAACGAATGGTCTTGGGCAATGACACGGGCGATTGTTGACATATCCTGCTCGGTTATCCTATTGCCTATCCCTCTATTGTACAAAGTGGTCAAATAATAAGCAGCTTCCATTTTGTATTGCGGATCAATGATCTGTGCATTGACATAATAATTCAACAAGGTCGTCGCAAAATCACCAAACTCCTCAAACGTAAAACGTTTGTGCACCTGATAAAAATCAAGCACATATTTGTCAAAATCTCTTTTTAAAACTGTCTTATCAAACATAAATATTTACCGATACACACAAATAGAAAAACAAAAGTACAAATATCCGGTGTATAACAATTTAGCCCCCCATTCATCTCCCCCCTTATCAAACCCGCCTAGAGACTTCGAACAACAAAAAAGTGACAACACTGTTTAGTATTTTCTAATGCCTTTTTAATGTTTAGTTCATACGAATGGTGTATATTTGATCGATTTAATACTAAATACAATTAAACATAATGATGATAAGAAAAATTAGTTTCCTTTTTATTTTTCTTGTTGCACAAGCTTCCTTTGCTTTCAGCCAACAAGCCAAATATATTTTTTATATGATCGGAGATGGAATGGGACTCAACCACGTCAATCTAGCCGAAGTGTACCAAGCCCATCTTCAAGGACAAAACGGGATAGTACCGCTAGTCTTTTCTCAATTTCCCTATTCTTCCTTTGCGACCACGTATTCCTTATCACATGGTATAACGGATTCAGCTGCAGGAGGAACCGCTCTGGCCGTAGGTAAAAAAACCAAAAACGGTGTTATAGGTATGGACAGTACAGCCACTGTACCTTATAAAAGTGTTGCTTATGCAGCAAAAGAAAAAGGTATGAAGGTAGGTATCACGACCAGTGTAAGCATAGACCACGCTACACCCGCCTCTTTTTATGCAAGACAGGCCTCCAGAAGCATGTATTACGAAATAGTACAAGACCTTATCAAATCCAACTTCGATTTTTTTGCCGGATCGGGGTTTCTAAAACCTAACACAACTTTTGACAAGAAAGACGCGCCATCCATATACCCGCAATTGGAGCAGGCCGGATACAAAATCGTAAAAGGGTATGACAGTTTTAAAAAACAAACAAACAAAGGCGAGAAGCTGATATTGACAAATATAGAGGGTAGTGCTGCAAATGCACTAAAATACGCCATCGACAGAAAAGACAGCGATATGAAGCTGGCAGACATCACTTCTGCTGCTATAGAATCACTTTCTGCAAACAATAAAAATGGATTTTTCTTAATGATTGAGGGAGGAAAGATAGACTGGTGCAGCCATGCAAACGATGCCGCCACAACCTTACACGAAGTATTGGACTTTAACGAATCTGTCAGATTAGCTTACGAATTCTATAAGCAACATCCTGACGAAACCCTGATTGTCATCACAGCCGACCACGAAACAGGCGGGCTGACCATCGGTAATAAAGGTTCGAGGTTGAACACAAAAATTCTGCAAAACCAAAAGATATCCCAGGCTGAACTGTCTACATTGATAGCCAATCTGCGGGAATCTAAACCCGATGCTACTTGGGAGGAAGTTAAAAATTTACTAGCGGACAACCTCGGTCTCTGGAAAGACATAAAAATATCAGAAAAAGATGCCAAACCTATATACGAAACTTATCTGGCCAATTTCGTAAACAAGGAAAAGTTAACGCAGAAAACACTCTATGCCAACGATGACAAGATTGCATCCCAAAGTATAGCACTCCTCAATCGCTTGGCATCATTGACATGGGGTACTAAGGGGCATTCTGCAGCTGCAGTTCCCGTCTTTGCTATTGGCTCAGGGGCAGAAAGATTCAATCATAAAATGGAAAACACGGATATTCCTAAGAAAATAGCCGAAGCCGCAGGATTAAGCCTGTAATATTGCTACAAATTACAAAAAAGCCATTCCTTGATCAATGATCAAGGAATGGCTTTTTTGATTATGTACATAGTATCTGCACACTTTTTCGGGCAACGAACATTACTAAGACAATCCTTTGTAGCCTCCTAATTCAATGTTCTGATGAATCTGCTATTATTTATGCCCAAAATTAAAACAGCACCTCTTATGCACTCTCCACTACAGAAGCAGCACTGCCTGCATAATGGTTTTTCAACACGAGGATCTCATTTACCTTTATTTCGGGGATGGTCCGTTTAATCCCCTCCGAATCGGTATAGATCCGATAATTCAAGGAGCCACAGACCATCAGTTGATTTCCCTTTTTGCCAAACTTCTCTACGACATTGTTTAGTGAACCCCACACAACGCACTGATGCCATTGGGTAGTTTCCTTCCATTCGCCATTACTGCGTTTGGTCTTCTCATTTGTCGCAAGACGCAAAGTCGACAATTTTGTTCCTTGAGCTGTTGTTTTGATTTCCGCATCGGCACCTAAGCGTCCAATTAATTGAACTTGATTAATTAAAGCATTCATGTCTGAAAAATTTAATAATTTAAAAAATTTTGTTAATTTAACCTAAACAACAAAAGCCCTAGAGCTATTTGCTGAAACAAAGTTGCACACACTTCAAAAGTTTAGTCGGTTATTAAACATTTGTAGTCGACTATAACCATTTGTAAACGTTTACAATCGGATAGTTATGGAAGATAAAGTTTGTTTAGAATGCGAAAATCCCATCAAAGGACGCTCGGATAAGCGTTTTTGTGACGATGCCTGTAGAAATGCCTACAACAACCGCCGGAACAGTGATCACAATAACTTGACCCGTAAGATCAACAATGCGCTGAGAAAAAATAGTCGCATTCTCGAAGAGGTTCTGGGCAATGAAAAAATGACGAAGATACAGGGAGAGGCGCTTAGAAAAAAAGGGTTCAATTTTGAGTATCATACGCACCACCTCCATACGAGCAAAGGACAAACTTACCTATTCGTTTACGAATACGGTTATTTGCCTTTGGAATCCAATCAATACCTGATCGTCAAAAATAAATTTGAAAAATAAAACGAAAGACTTTCGTAGCTTTTGAAGCTACGAAAGTCCGCACCAAATTTAAATACGCCTTCTGTAGCCAGGCTTGTTCATCATATTATCCAATGAGTACTTGCCCGACCCCACTACAGAAAATAAGATCAGCAGAAACAGCACAAGAATAGACAACCAAAGCTCTGAATTAAGATAGCTGAATCCTTTAGTGATATTAACAAAAAATACAGCCACAAAAAGTATAGGCAACTGTATGATTGCTGCCAGTCTGGTCTGGAATCCCAACAAAATAAATAAACCGCCCACCACATGTGCAAACACGACATAGTGTACTGCCGAAACCAAAGATAGCCCAAAACCGGTAGACTCAATAAGACGGGCAACAGTCTGGTTGTCCATCACAAAACTAATCCCTCGTGCAAAGAGTAATATACCCAACGCAATCCTTACGATCGAGAGCCAATGACTGTGATGTGTGTCCCCCCAATGTTCAATACGTTTTACAAGGTTCATAATAACCTCCTTTTTTATAACTGGATATATTATAAACGTATTTTTGGAGATTTTGTTTTATCACACACTATCACCCTTTAACAAATTTTAACATCGTAACATTAAACGTTTCCATCACTCTCACATCTATAAAGATAAACAGGCTGTTTATATATTAATTGTTCATCAACTAAAAAACGAGATCGCATGAAAAAGATATTATCATTCGCAGTATTATTTGCAGGACTAGGTTTCCTCGCTTCTGCCCAAGACAGCACTTCCATCCAAAAGAGAGACGGAAAACACCGCAACAGAGTAGCACAAACTCACTTTGAGAAAAAATCACCCGAAGAAATTGCCAAAATCCGGACCGAACGCTTAGACAAGGAATTGAAATTCTCTGATGCTCAGCGTAAGGAAGTATATGCTTATAACCTAGATCAAGCCAATAAGTTCAAGGAAAGAGCTGAGGTCCAAAAAAAGAGCCGAGAAGCCTTACGCAACGAAATGAAGGCTGATCGCGAACGTTTCAAAAATCTTTTGACTCCTGAGCAGCAAAAAATTCTAGCTGAAAAATCAGAAAAAAGAATGCAAAACAAAGAGCATAAATTTAAGGGGAAAAAGAATGGGGAACGTCCAATACGAAAGCATTTAAAAGATAAATCCACAGATACAGAAAATTCCAATAGTTAGTGTTAGTGTAGTTTTACATGTTTGTGCCAAGCCTATCCCTCCATTGAAGGGGTGGGCTTTGGTATATCATAGAAGATCTATCCGGACAAAGGACATACAAAACCCATTTGGATATCGGGAAAATTTCTCACTTTATTAATTTTCAAATATTTTTTTGAAATATCAAAATTAATATTTACCTTAGAATCGATGAAGCACCTAGTTCCATAGGTCTTTTTTATATTAATAGTTAGTGTGATTTTAAGGCGTTTCTCTCCGATTCGCCTTAAATTTTATTTCAAAAAATAAGCTAACAGCGCAACGGCTATCCCCAACAGAATAATCAGCCATTTCAGCCATTTGCCACTTTCAGCCCCTTCCGTACTCCTATATTTATAATCTCTTTTATATTTGTTCATATCCATAGTAAAACACCTCCTTTTAATTTTAAAGTTATGTGAGTTAACCATCGTAACCACCATCACCTTCGTCACTTTATTTATAACGATGCAAAATTCATGCTAATTTCACAGTCTGATTTTTATTCTTCCAAATAATTCAAGTCTTTATCAAAACTTTCTTCGAGCTGTGTCAATGCAAAAACGGCTATTGCCGTCAATAAAAGCAACGTCACCATAGCTGCCGCAATGATGCCCCACTGCTGCACAAAATACCCATAGAGCAAAGTTGATGGGATCAATGCACCTCGGACAAAGTTAGGAGCAGTAGTTGCCACCGTCGCGCGCAAATTGGTTCCGAACTGCTCTGCCGCAATAGTTACGAAAGTAGCCCAATATCCTACCCCAAATCCCATAAAAAAGGCCAGCCAATTGAACCGAGCTTCGGTAATCCCTTGACTCGTCAGGTACCACACCGAAGAGACAATGATCATCACTTGACACAAGAACACAACCTTTTTCCTGGACTTAAGCCATTGTGCCAACAAACCTGCAAAGAAATCACCCAACGAAATCCCTAAATATGTAAACATGACACCCTTGCCTGCACTGAGCACAGTCTCTGCACCCAAAGCCTTGCCTATTTCCGGAGCCTGCGTGACCAATACCCCTACGACAAACCAAATGGGGAGGCCGATACATAAACAGTAGAGATACCGTAATACCCTCTTTCGATCTGAAAAAAGCATAGCCAAACTACCCTTGGCTACCTGCTGTTCCGTTGCTTTGTGAAACAAGCCTGATTCAAATGTACCTACCCGCAACAACAATAACAGCAAGCCCATGCCCCCTCCTACAAAATAAGCTGTCCGCCAATCAAACCATTCTGAAATATAGTAGGCCAGAATGGCACCCAGTACTCCCACACCCGCCACAATCATCGTTC
>Ga0182792_1002673_pt1 | contig 12299 bp, 10 predicted proteins | sample Passage237B_FD_130497 | JGI IMG/M metagenome (GOLD analysis project Ga0182792, IMG submission 130497) | Cellulose adapted compost microbial communities from Newby Island Compost Facility, Milpitas, CA, USA - Passage2 37B (version 2) (version 2) ...
GTCAGGCGTGCCTCTATTGCGCTCCCTTTATTTTTGGCCGGGCGCACATCACTGATTTTCTGCTAGTTGCAGGTGAAAAAATTGGGAAAATGAAAGCTGAGACAGAGGGAGCGGCGAAATCCTAACCAATATATACCAGACCGGAGCGGAACCTGCGGGACTTTCTCCGTCTTTTGAGCATGCCAACGAGAAGAATATCTGCAGCATCGGTGTAGTGAGGGGCTTCGCGCTGGTCTACATTATCTTTTCGCTCCATGGACTTATCTTTTTCGAAGCCAGTTTTCCCCTTCGGGTCGATGCGGGTGTTCTCCATCGCGGTCCGCAGTATCTTGGTGTTCTCCCGGTTGAAAGCGATTGTATAGGGCTCGTCGTCGAGATTAGACTTAGCTCCGGTAAGGAATGCCCCCCATAGCTGGTACCGGTTCCGATAGCTGGGGGTCACACCCAGATATTCGCGAGAAACTTTCCATCCCAGCCGGTCTAACTCATCTGAAAACTCGTCGAGTGGGTTTTTGTCGGAGACCGCGTTGGAAGCCTTGTGGGTGTGGTCGTAGTATATTATCACTTCCCGAAGCGGGTAAGCTGGATTGTAGTAGCTGTGGAATTCCTGCGCCAAGTCCTTGATGCGTTTTGGGTGGATTACGTCCATGGCGTTAAGGATGCGGAACTCATGTGTGGAACCCTGACCTACTACCAGGGTATTGATCCTACCTCCTACGTCAATTCCGACTTCCAGCGGCTCAGACTTATCTATATCCGAATCCTTGCGGGCTGTGTGGAGTTTCCCTTTCCCGTACTCCTTTTCGCTCAGCCCGTCAACGAAGGAATAATCAATCGCATTATAGAAGTGCCGATCAGACAGGTCCGGATAGAAGGTGTTTTCTACTTTCCCGGGTCTTTCGTTGAGGACACTGGTGCGGTAGACGAAATCTGGCAGGGAGCGCTTCAGTTTCTTGATGAAATCAACCCCCAGTACCTCGATATTGTCGAGGGTACTGGCCTCCGAGTAGTAGATGTGATGACGTCGGAGTTCGAAAAGTTCTTTCTGGTAATAGCGTACGGCTGCCTGCTCTCTGGTGGTGTAGCGCGGGCCATCTGGTCCTCCACGTTTCGCGGCTGCTTCGTATATCCGCTGAAGTTCGAGCTCGGTGGCGATGATCACCTCATCCACCTCCGGATCGTTGAATTCTTCATACTGATGAATCCACTTCGCCGACGCGGCGGTAGGCATGTCGGTGGTGAATATTATGCCATGGTGAAGGTGGCAGTGCGCGAAGTATCGTTCATTTCCGCGGTTGGTCGGTGCCAGCTCGGAATTGAGTTTCTCGATGTCCAGAAACTTCGCTTCGTCCCCTCCGTAGCCGTCGATGGACATACCGTTGGAAGTACCCGGACGGTCTTGCGATACCAGGCGCATTACTGAATAGTCGGTCTTGTTGACTCGAAGGAAAACAGAGTGCTCCGCTGTTTCTGGGGTCATATAGGGCATTTTCATGCCTGGCACCTTGGGAGGGAATCGGCGCACGAAAAAATCGACGTTCCTCCGGAGCCCCATCTCCTCCCAGCGCTTCATCATTGGCGGTAGGGTGCGGTCGAGAAGTTGCATGTAGCTTTCGGCCACATTCACCACAGAGCAACGCGGCATAAGTGTAAGCATCCGGTGAAACCTGGGCGCAAGAATACCCTCGGATTTCCCGGTTCCCCTGCCCATTACGTGGTAGCTTTCATTCGCGTCGATCAGGTTGGCCAGAAGCTGCGGCCTATTATAATACAGTGGCTGTTCCATATTCTGCGATTATCCTGTACCCCTCTCCGTACTGCAAATAATACTGATCGAACAGCACAATCTGCCGTTCGTGGTATTGCCCTCCCAGGAACAAGTCTCGCCCTTCATAGTACTTCACCTGGGAGAAGACGACGTTCCGGTGCTGCGTGAGTAGGAAGGAACCCGCAGCCAGTTTTTCTTCGGTATAGCGTGTTGGTATAGTCTCGGCCAGTTTCTTCCTAAGCACACCGACGTTCGCGGTAACACTTAGCGAGTTGAAAGGGATAGTTCGACCTCCATCCTCCCAGACATAGATTACTACGTCGGCGGTGTAGTTCACCTGGTCGACTGATGAAATGTTTTCCAGACGAATCTCCAGCCACTTCGCACCGTATATATCCGGGTCTGCCCAGTTGGGTGAGTGGTGCGATGGGATAAGTTGTGTGGCTTCGAGCTTCGCGTTCATGTAGGCACCTTCCGCAGGAAGCTCGTAGGATATCCGATTGATAAGGTATTTCGCGGATGCGAGATGTTCCATCCGTAGGTATACCGGTATTTCAGGCCGGAGCTGATTAGCCTGCGGAATGCTTAGCTTCAGGGGAAGCTCTACTTTCCGCGAAAAAGACAGACACTCGTACCAGTACCGCTGGTATTTCCGGAAAACGTCATCTGGCTGCCCTGGTAGCAGCGACAGTGTTCCAATGGTCTGGTACTTCGCTCCGTAGCTTACACTGCCCATCTGTGGGTATAGATTCCCTGCGGTGTCTTGCTGCATTCCGTAGTACATCAGCAGGCGGAGTCCCCAGCGGTTGCTTACCGGCTCGGAGGCGGCCAGTTCTTCTATGTGCTGCATGTCCGGAGCAAGTTCTGGCACATACGGCACGTAGTTGTCTGCCGCGTCATAGTTTGGTCCGCCCTCGTGCTTATCGAAAAAACTATTGGAAAGGTTGCCGGATGCCTCGGTGGTAGGCAGGTACCAGCGAACGGCTTCTGGTGGCCAGTTGCCTGATGGCGTCGTATCTCCATAAGACTGCGCTACCGGTATCCTTTCCATGGCCAGCGTCGAGATCGACATCTGTACTTCCGCATCTGGCCGGTCGCCGATCTTGAAGCTCTTAACGTAGTCGAACATTCCTTCCAGACTCTCCTCTCCTTCTCCGGTATCGTTCTGGATGCGATATCCTTTCCATTCCCCGCGTGAGACTTTCGGCTTCGTCGGGATGTAGGCGGACGAAAGATCTACCATCTGTGTCGACCGGCGAAGATGCTTGTAACAGGCGAAGTACACTGTCCGGTCGCTCGTATTGAAGAAGATCCCCATCCCCAGATAATCGCGTAGAGATGAGAACAGGCTACTGATCGTCTCGAACGGAAGGTGTCTGTCGATGTGGACTGTGTATTTCTTGTTCACGCTGCCGGGAATGGCCTGCGTATTCCAGATTACCAGCCGCTTAAGCTCCGGATCTTCCAGCGCTGGACCGGTAGGGCGAAACCCGAGCGATTCCGCGATGCGACGAAGAAGCCACACCAGATACACCATTGGCACATGTACGACTACCTGACGATTGTACACCGCCGCTGTCTTATCCCCATACTCTCCATTGGCTACGTCGTAGAAACCACCGTGCGAGTAGTGGAACGGATTGACAACCATCGGCCTGGCGTAGTCGATATTGGGCGAAGTGGAAACTCTTCCTGGCTCGAAGTTTTCGGCGACGAAGTTGGGCGCCAGGAATGGCGCGAATACGATAGGATAGGTACAGGGCTCTGCTTCCGCCAGCTGCTGCATGGTGACAGTGGGATTACTGGCGTCGTCGCGGGCTGACACCAGAAACTGTTCCTTCACGAATTCCCTGATAGGCTTATCGCGGATAATGTCGGCGATTTCGCCGAAGTCCACCAGCAGGTACGCATCAGCATAGTCGCCATCGGCTTCGTACCCCATCATGGCGCGAAAAACGAACGTGCCCTCGGTTACGATTACGGGAATCTCCGCAGGTGCGTCGGACTCTGGAAGATGGCCATTATCGATGAAGCGACAGTTGTTTTCATTGAGTGGGAACTGAAACGGATAGGAGTAGCTACCCTGCAGCACGTCTCCTGAACCCAGGAGCATACTGACAATCTCCAGAGTGATCTTCTGTCCCTCTGGCAGGTCGAGTGTCTGATTGGTACCTATTCGCGATATTTTCAGCATTACGCAGAGTATTCATCAGCCGAAATGAAAATGTCATCTATCTGGATATCGGTAAAGCCAAGCTCGGAGGCAAACGCTGCGATGGGCGCCCAATTTCTGCTAATGTAGACGCCAAATTGGAATACCTCGTTAGCGATTGTCTTATGCGGCTCGTCTAGGTCGTTTATTACCGACTCGAAAGTTGCTTTCAAGCCGTGAAGAATAAGGTAGGTGCGAAATTTCCACACATAAATTTTCGATGGCGGACGCCGAAGGATGGCGTCATATTCGAACATTGTTTTGCCTGTTTCTTCATCCACATATTCTACGATATTTTCATTGATGAAGTAACTTCCATCGCCTAAGTCGGTGATTGGTCCTGGGTTATGGTCGCTATAAGTTTTCATTTTTTCTTTCTTAAGTTGAATTATTATGCGCCTAGATAGCAGAGGCGAGAGCCGATGCTAGCACTCGCAGTCGACGGGGGATTAGACAAATGAAAGCAACCAAAACCCCCATCCATACTAGCTATGGACGAGCCACTAACTACAATTCCGCGAAGACTCACGCCCGAAGAAGGTATACTTATCGCCGCATAATCACCCCAGAAAGTAGCTGAACTTCCTCCAACTACTGAAGGAAGAAGATCACCACCCTCTCCAAAAATGACGTCTGTCATATATCCACTAGTCCTAATCATCTCACCAATAAGCTGGTAATCGTCATTACTCAAATCGCTCCAATTGGCTGGATTATCAGCTCGATATGCGTAACTTTTCCCACCGACAAGATCGGATTGAACTAGGATATTAATCCCGTTTAACCACTTCCAGAGATGTCCGAAGGGGATTTCTATACCTCTCCACCGAGGTACATTAGTTGTGAATGTACTACCATATCCAGCGGGAAGTTCGAAAGGTTTCACGCCGGTATAGACACCGAATTCATCAGTGTAACCACAATGCACAAATCCATACCGAGATTTCCAAGCATTCCATGCGGCGTTATTGATATTGGTAACTCCCGCGCCAAGGCCCCCTTGGCGGAAGCCTTCATCCGTTAAACTAGAGGTGAAAGGCAATTGGCAATTCCTGTTAGCATATTCGACGAGATAGAGTTGCCATTCAAGAAGGTAGATGTGCCACGGCTCCATCTCCCAGCCAGTGCCACGATTTCGGGCGTAGGTTTGGAAGTTAGTTCGACTAATATTCGATGCGGGCACACCAAGAAGGGAGCGGTCATCAGAATCCCATGCAGCGTTATTATTCCCACCACGGTAGTCGGGGGTGTCGTTTGCGACGCTGGATAGTTTGTTTTCAGGCCTGTAGACGGTAGCTTCGTAGGCGCCTCGGTAGTATTTTTTCTGGTACCGAAAGCCGGGGAGAGGGAATTCGGAGATTTTGATTCGCCGATAATTGCCTTCGGTTTCGTAACGGTAATAGAAGCCTTCTTGCTCTATCATCACCATGCCGTCGGTGCCGTCACGGTTGGCATCTTCACCGTTCGTTTTTTTTAGGAAGTTGTTCGGGTCGAGATAATAATTCACTTTTCCATTGTCGAGCAAGGTGCAGCCACGGCGCTTATTGTGCACGGGTAGCTGTGCGTGCAGCTCAGGATTGCCAATGCGGGTAAGGGCAGAGGATGCGACGGTGACGTCCCATTCTACGCCATACCAAGCTGCACTAGGGTCAATTGGTGTTCGTCGGCCTTGCCGCCCCCAACCTACTCTTATCAGTATTGCCATGTTAGCAGCCCCAATAAATGTCGTAATCTTCCGTTAAACCACTATTTGCCTTCAGCGTGGTGATGAGTGGCTCGTTCCATTGGCCAACCACGAAGGGGCAGTCGCTTGCCTCGGTGTCGTTTTTCAGAATCACCTCTGTAACGACGATGTCGTCTTGCCCACCTTTTGGGACGAAGAAAAGGGAAAAACCACAGGGGCGGACGAAGTCTTCGGAAAGGTCAGTGATCTTGCCGTGTTTCTGAATTCGCCCATATGTTGCTATCGGATGTGACATGTCAATGTATATTAGTTTCGAGTTATTTCACACCATATTATTTCATTGTTCTTAATCGCTTCGCTAATCTCATCCTCTAGCTCCTTCATCATTTCTCGGCTACGAAGCACCTGGTAGTCGCCGTTAACGACTTGGTACGTTTTTCCCGGTAGCAAGCACCCCTCGGTATGGGTGTGGTCGTTACCCGAGTGAATTCGAATTCCGGAAAACCCTGGCACATCGTGCAGGAGCGGCAATTGTCGACGAAAGCGATTGCTGTAAGTTACCGTTACCCGGTACCTGCCGGAAGGAATGGCCGTTTTTCCATACACTTTCTTAGCAGCTATGTCGGCGGCACTCATGGCCGAAGTCAGACCACGATCCTTGTCTTCCAGAATATAGCCGCGCGCTTCTCCGTCCACTTTCAGGATCGACAGGCACGTACAAGGCCCAAAAAACTTGCGTTCTACCCTAATATCCATCTTCATCTGTAGCTAAGTTGGAAACTCGTTTTGCACGGCGGGCGGACCGTGAATTAGCCGGGACGGCAGACTCCAGCTGCATTATGCGCTCATTCGCCCGGTGAAGCTCCTTTCTCGTAAGCTCCAGCTGTGCGGTTAGAACATCCTGATTAGCGCGAAGCTCGGCTATCGTCTTGTTCTGGTGCTCAATGGTTTCCTTCCAGTACTGTACGTCGAGGGACCGGTTGTCCCGCCAGCTCTTGATTAACCCTATCCCGGAGAGGGTTTGGGTGATGGTGAGGACGATTTCAAGGGTAGACATTTTCTGAGGGGGTTTGTTAGAATGCCTTTCTAATCAGCCCCGCGACTATCTCACGAAATGCCACCCCTACCACGAACCCGACGAAGATCAACCATCGCCAGGTGCGTTTCGTGGCAGGGGAGGGAGTGGATATAGTGTGTGTATGCGCGGCCTGTGTATCAATATGTTGTTTCGTTGTGTCTGAGTAATTCTCTGTAAGTATCTGGCGTACAATAATTGGCCGCGAGTTTCGCCCCACAGGATTTTCAGTCCTCTTCTCTGGCTTTCCTGACATGCGCGAAACCTCACCTTCCCCGCTCTCTGGAGAGGGAGAGTGGGGACTGGTGAAGTCGGGGATAGCAGGAACAGTGGGTAAGAAAAACTCGGTAATTAGCTGCTTGCTCCATTTTCGGCCATAGGCATAGTCGTCCTGCGCCGAAATACTGGTATCTGCCGATACGGTCTGCTTCACACCTCTGCATGCAGCCAGACCGATCAACAGGCCAAGTCCTAATATGTAGGCATAGATTTTCACTCTTCTCCTACTATTTTCACTTCTTCCCGTGTATACAGGTTGCGAAGTACGGTGTATGGATCTACGTAAGAACCAGCCGCGCCTCCGAACGAGACCTGCACAGGTTCGGCATCGTCCCGGATGTCTTCCGCCGATACTTCCGGCACGGTATACTCCACTTCGATCTTCTGATTCCAGAGCTCTTGAATCTGCGCAAGAACTTCCTTAGCCTCAGAATGCTCCGCCAATCGGGTAGAAAGTTCTTTCTCCAACGCCTCGCCCGCCAGGTCTTCCTTTTCCAGGTAGCTACGGATTTCGTCCCTGATCGGCTCCAGTTTCTTCCTTAGAACTTCTTCTTCTGCACCAATGGCTGCTTCAGCCCCTTTCCGGAGACGTACGGCTGCACGGGTGAATTTGAGCGAGTCCGAGAACTTAAGGACTTTGGCGCTGGCTACAATGTCGTAGCTGTTTGCGAGGTTTCTGGCTTCGGCTGCGGTATGCTCTCTTTTTTCCATAGTTGTGTTGTTTGGTTGTGATATTGTGCGTTGTGAAATGATGATGAAATTTCGACAGAAAAAGGAATAGCCCGTGGGACAGGCTACTCCATGAAAACGTGTGTTCCGGAACCCTTACACGTGTAGGTTTTCGTGCCGTTGGCGTATGCCTCGATGGTGATCGTTTCGGTGAGTGGCGCCTTGGGGATGTAGAAGATGTAGCATCCTCCGGCCTGGCCAGTTCCATACATCAGCAGGGGTTTTCCTGCTACGTAAGAGTTCACTACGTTGTGCTGGCCGTAGTTTTTCGTGCCGTGGTGGCTTACGCGAGCATTACCCAGACTGCCGTTCATGGGGTTGTTGCCGTCGTGATAGCCTGACTGCCAGCTACCAGAGCCGATCTTGTACCGGAAAGGTGCGTACCGAAGACCGAATGAAACCCGGTCGCTCACCCCGCTAATCTGGCTGTACATCCATGCACCGGCGAAGGCTGCGGTCTCTGCATGTTCTGGAGAATAGGGAAAGGTACCTGTCTCTGGTCCTCTCGTGTTCACCGGATGGCTAGGGTTCGAAGGGTTGTAGGTCTGGATCGATCCACCATCTGGCCACCAGCGGATGTTCCCATAAGAGCCAGAATCGTGCGATGGACCCTCCTCTGGAATCGCGAACTTATGCGGATCTGCATTGGCGCGTCCGGCAACGTTCCAGAATACTATATCGTCGGCCAGAGCCAGATGCCAGAACGTGTGCTGGAAGATAGTCTTCCATGGGTGTGCCGGCAACGCCCTGCGAAGGAGTCTACCACCCGGGAATCGAATGTGCGCAGAAGCTCCACCCTGCCGTACTGGTCTGGACTGGATACCTTCTACGCCTACCCACCCAAAGCCCAGCATCCTCCTGTACTCATCGAACGCCAGGTTGTGCTTCTCTACATTGTATATAGCATTATAGATAGGTATTCCTTCCTTCCAGTTCCAGTGGTTGGACATGTATTTTTCGATCAGGATGTTCCTATAATTCACCGGTCCGGAAAAGTAGGAAGAGGTACTTCCCCAATTACTCCCATCGGCTTTTCTGCGGGCGTTAGCCTGGCTGGCAAGTCCCTCCCGCAGCTTATCTGCATCGGTCATGAACGTCCAATTGACTGTAAGTTCATCACCGATCATGAACAACCAGTAATCCTGGTAGAGCCGGGTCTGGTTGGGCGATGTGACTCCATACTGGTTTTTCATGCGATTGAAGAATCCCTGGTACACTTCTTCCATGCGGTTTGGCATGCCGTGGTTATACCAGTTTTCTATCATCTCTGAGGCGATTATGGCATCTGGATGAACGTACGCATTATTGATCAGCCACTCTGCCGATGCCACTGCACCGTTCCCGTCTAATGCCTGGAGGTTAAACCACATCCTTTCCCATGGGACGCCGAGGACACTTGCAATCGGCAGCTGTATGTGCGTCCACCGATGTGGCACGAGCACGGACCCACTGTCCGTATCCATCACTACCGATGTGCCCACTCCGCGGCGTGGCGGCAGATTGATGGTGTATGGGAGCTGGCCCACTGGGATCACCCAGCTGGGCCGCTGCAATTCGATAGGCACTTGTATTTCCATATTAAGAAGGTACTGCAGGTGCAGATGTGTTTTCGTGGATGTATATATCTATGGTATGAATGTAGGAGCAGTATCCCACAGAAACCGGGTTCGTATCGTCGCAGAAGGTCCATGGATCGGCATACACTTCATCCATGCTGGACGCGGCGTAATAATGTACCAGGAAGGTGTGCAGACCTGGCGGAAGCAGAAGCCCGTCTCCGAACAATGCAGCAGCATCGGCGTCGTCGATTTTCTCGGAGTTGTTTCCTCCGTGTAGGAACCGGTTACAGGTCCGGCTGCCGTCGAAGCTCGGCTTGGTAGCTGGTGCGATGATCTTCACTTTTCCGTCGGGCTGGATCTGGAAGTATACGTCTCCGTCACCCAACATCTCATACAGTGTTCCGTTGACCGTTACCTGCTCTACGCCAGGGTTGGGCAAGAGTCCTGTTGGAACGGAAACCTGCATAAGGTTCATCACAACGGTGGCTTCGCCTATCACCGCACCGCTGGCCAGCCCTTGCACTGTAATCCGGTAAGATCCTGGCTGGTTCGGGTTGTGGACCTGCCCGGTAGCGTTGTTTATCAGGTTTGTGAGTGGCTTGAATATAAGGTCGATGGCCGTGAGACCTAAGCTGCCAGTCTCTGCGTATGGATCGTAGTTGGGCGCATTGGAGCGACGGAGTGGCTGCCACTGCCCACCCTGCAGAACCTCCAGATAGATCTTATAGGTGTCCATAGTGTCGCCCACGGTGTGATACACCTTGATGCCGAACACGTCGGGAGCAGCGGGCATCTGGTAGGTACCGTTCGGCACCATTGGAATTTCATTGGAAAGAGTTTCCTCATCCACGTAAGTGCCGAAGGTGAACGGAGTCGAAGTAGCTACTTCCTCCTGCAGCGTGAAGTTTACAGAGACATCTGCCACCACAGACCCTTGCAGATAGGCACGGGTGCGGATGGTTGCGGGACCAGGCGGACGACCTTCGGAATTTCCGGACGGACCGAAAATCCACGGAGATGAGTTGGTAGTAGTGGCTCCACCCGGCTGGATGTTCTCTGGTCCCCAGCTCATCTGGCTGGTACCGGCCATCACCAGCGACATGGCGATCTGGTTATGGAGACCTGTCACCACAGCCTGGATGTTGAATTTCGCTCTCCATGGTACGATAGCACCTGGAGTAATATCCATCACATACACAGGCGAGCCTGAGGTGAGGTCATAATACTTCGGCACCACGGTGTAATTGGTGGCAGGCACCGTAATGGTGAATGCCTGGGATGCAGCTGCCGATGTGCAGGATTCGCCTTCTACTTCGAAGGTATACGCTCCGGCTGGCAATGGCGCAGGGAAGGTAATCCATGGCTGGTTTACAGGCGACGGAATGTCTGCCGTCACCAGAGTACCCTGTGCCACGATATTACCCGACTGCTTCACACGCCAGCGCAATCGCTCGATCGTGCTGTAGTTGAGATGTACACGCATGCCTGTTGTGGACGATTCCACAATGTTCACGATGGTTGGGTAGCCAACCGGGCAAGCTGGTAGTCCGCCAGAGGCGCCAACTACAGACAGGTCTATGGGAACGTAAGATTGGTTACCGTCCTGATCCTCCACGACCGCAGCAATTTCGTCTGTGTCGAAAGCGAATTCAGGTATGCCGGATATCTGGATTACCAGCCCGGAGTTTCCAACCTCAATCCCCTGAGACTTTACGTTTTTCGCGATGAATTTCACGGTGAGTTCAGATGGTTGATGGTGTGATGCAATACGAGTAGCAAGGTCGAACGTAATCGGCGGAGAGATTTCCTCGCCTTTATCGACGTACACCCGGCTGAAGCGGTAGAAACGAGGTGGACGCGAGTCGTGCTTCACCCAGTCGGGAAGTGCAGCCTGAACGTCTCCGTATTCCAGTTGGCTGCCTTCTACCACTCGCCCTTTCTGGTCGACAGTCACAACAGTATACCGACCATACTCAACGCCAGTTGGCGCCAGGAGACTCGGATTGAGCTGGCCCGTAATAAGGTTAGACGCGTTCTGGAAATCAGACGCCTGATACCCGCCCAGATATTGCACGTTAAGGTTGGGCACCATGGTTTTCGATATTACGGAAATAGGCTCGGTCCCATCTGGGATGGTAGAAGCCAGCATCCCCTTGGTGATAATGTTGCCTTCCACGTACAGCATCCACGACCCAGATTCGGTTCCAGCTCCGATCTGCACCTTGGTTTCATAGGCGGTGATGATGCTGTCTTGGAAAAGCCCATCCGCATTGGCGACAGGCACCTTATAGGCTTCGCCAGACGTGAAGGCGTTTAGCTGCGACTGTATATTCCCGATGGCCTGAAGGATGGAATTAGCCGAAGTGACTACGGTGGGGCTTTCTGGGACGGTCAGCCCAGCAAGGCTCGTGTTTCTCACAGTGGCGGCGAAGTTGGAGATCTTCGCACTGGTAATACTCGGTATATCAGCCGCGGTAAGCGTTCCCCCAGAAGTGACGAGCCCTTTCGCGTTCACTTCCACTTTCGTGAAAATGCCAGGAGTAGCAACTTCTTTCAGGCTGACAGTAATGGTGTCAGACCCAGTGCCAGACACATCACCCTCCAGAGTAATGGTCTCCAGATTGGAGAAATTCTTCTCCATTGTCACAGATATTAACCCTTCAGAACCATCGAACTCTACGTTCCCAGTCACAGCACCCCCAAACTGCAGCTTAAGCTTGGCTGCCAGCTTAGAGGCTTTCCCTACTGTAATATTTTCCGGCGTGTGTCCCCTCCAAAAATCGGCATTCAGATTCGTCACCAGGGTGGTAGATGCGATCTGGAACGGCGCGGTGCCAGTGGCCGCATCAACTATTACCCTGCCGGCAACACGAAGATTGCTATCGACGTGCAACCGAGCCGTTGGGCTAGTAATATTTCCGATTGCTACGTTTCCATCGCTGGAGAAAAACATACGCTGGAGGTAGCTAGACCCGGAATACGCATATATTCCA
>Ga0182792_1002674_pt1 | contig 12290 bp, 10 predicted proteins | sample Passage237B_FD_130497 | JGI IMG/M metagenome (GOLD analysis project Ga0182792, IMG submission 130497) | Cellulose adapted compost microbial communities from Newby Island Compost Facility, Milpitas, CA, USA - Passage2 37B (version 2) (version 2) ...
CGACGATCCGAACATTCGGCTCATCGCCTTCCAGCCCGACCGCGCCGAACTCTGGGACAGCCCGAACATGCTGGTTTCGGCGGCCCTGATGCTGACGGCGGCAGTCGGAGCCGGCAAGCCGAAGATGGGCGACCACGCCAAGCTGGACATGTGACGACGTCACCCCGCGTGAGCGGCAAGCGCGTTTCCCGGCCGCCTCGTCCCTAGTCCGCCATTGTCTCCAGGCTTGCCAGGCCTTGCGGCGCGTCTCCCTCGTCGAACGGCGTGGCAACTTCCACGAAGGTGTCTGGATAGAAGCCGTTGAAGCGCGTCCTCAGCGCCATCGAATAGGCGCCGATGTGACCGATCTCGATCCAGTCCCCGGTGTCGACCGTCTCGGGCAGCCAGAACGGCCGCGACAGGATGTCGACGGAATCGCAGGTCGCGCCCATCACTTTGAAGGGCACGATGCTGCGCTCGCTGCCGTTGCGCGAGCGAATCGCCGGGTCGGGGATGAAGCGGGCCGGCAGTGTGATCTTTCCCGTCCATGAATCCGACAGCGACGCCCAGATGCCGTCGTTGATGTAGAGGCGCCTTCCCTTTCGCAGCAGCACCCGGACGATCAGCGAGAAGGCGCGGGCCACGATGACGCGGCCCGGCTCCGCCACCAGCGGCGTGTCGGCAAAGCCCCATTCCGCGATGTCGGCGCGGAGCCGCGCCATGAGCTCGTCAAGCGAAGGCATCTCCACGTTGCGCCGATTGGGGTCGTTGCCGTACTCGGCCGGAAAGCCACCGCCGACGTCGAGTGCCGCCAGCGGCACGCCGGCCCGATTGCGTACCCAGTCCGCCGAGGCCAGCGCCCGCTCGTAGGTATTCGGGTCCTCGATCTGGCTGCCGACGTGGAAGCAGATGCCAACCTTGAACCCGGTGCGGTGCAGCCGCTGCAGCAGCTCGACCGCGGCCGCCGCGCCGGCGCCGAACTTCTTCGACAATTCGTAGGCCGCGTGGCCCTTGGTCTGGAGGCGCACGAACACCGTGATCGTGCCCGGGTCTATGTCGAGCGCGCGAACCACGCGTGTCAGCTTGGTGATCTCGTCCTCATGGTCGAGGGCTATGGTCCTGATCCCGAACTGTTCGAGCGCCAGCCTGATGTCCGACTGTGCCTTGACCGGATGCATGTAGAGCATCTCGGCATCCTGGCTGGCGCGGCGCACGGCAGTGAATTCCGCCGGCGAGGCGACGTCGAATGCACGCACGCCTGCTTCGACCAACGTCTTCAGCACGACGTGCTCGCCGTTGGTCTTCACGGCGTAGGCGGTCTTGCCCGGAAACATTTGCATGAAGCGCCGCGCATCGGCCTTCAGCACCTGCGGCCTGAAGCAATAGACCGGCACGTCGGGCCTCAGCCCCAGCGCCGCTTCCCGGGCATCCTGGAATTGCTGCATGGCCTCCTCGATCTGGGCTCCCGCACGGTAGCAGCGCCACCCGAGCGGCAAAAGCCCGTGCCAGCGCTGACGAGCCGGTGGTCCACCGCAACTTCCGGGTGGCGCGAGCCTGGCCAGTGCTTAATGTCGGCCCCGCGCGAAGGAGAAAGCAGTGGCGGTTGAGGCGGTTCAGATGCGGATGATGACGGCGCGGGACTGGATGCTCCTGCTGCTGCTTGGCGCGATCTGGGGCGGCTCCTTCTTCTTTGCAGCCATCGCGGTCAGGGACATCACGCCGCTGATGCTGGTCCTCCTGCGCGTCGCCCTGGCTGCCGGTGCGCTATGGGTCTACGTGCTCGCGCGCGGCGTGGCGCTGGCGCCAATGCGGCCGTTCATTCTCCCGTTCGTCGGCCTGGCGCTGCTCAACAACATCATTCCGCACACGCTGATGTTTACGGGCCAGACGGCCATCGGCGCTGGCCTGGCGTCGGTGTTGAACGCCACCACGCCGTTCTGGACGATGCTGCTCGCCAACAGGCTGCTGCCCGACGAAAAACTGACTGCGGCGCGGCTGACGGGGGTCATGCTCGGAATCGCGGGCACAGCCGTCCTGGTCGGCCCGGGCCTGCTTGCCAATCTCGGTGGCCCCGCCTGGGCGAAATTCGCCCTGCTCGGAACCGCCCTTTCCTATGCCTTCGCCGGCATCTTCGCGCGTCGCTTCCGCGGCCTGGCACCGGAGCTCGTCGCCACCGGGCAACTCACCACTTCCACCGTTGTCATGGTGCCCATCATCCTTCTCTTCGATGACCCGGCGGGACTTCTTTCCGCCGGCGCCACTGCCTGGTCGGCCGCGCTCGCGCTGGCCCTGCTGGCCACGGCCTTCGCCTACGTGATCTACTTCAAGCTCCTGGCTTCGGCCGGCGCTTCCAACACCTCGCTGGTGACCCTGATCGTTCCTGTCAGCGCCATCCTGCTTGGCATCGCCTTCCTTGGCGAACGAATCGAACCGTTCGAGATGGCCGGCATGGCACTCGTCGCGTTCGGGCTTGTGGTGATCGATGGGCGGTTGCTGAGACGGTAATCCGATACCGCGAGCGTGGTGTTTTGGGCACTGGAGGGAAATTATTTTCAACGGGGCTTGACAGATTTGCCATCCCTTGGCGAGCGCGAGTTTGCACGGGGGCGGAACGGCAATTTTTCACAATCCCGCCGCAATGCAGCAAAACTTCCTCTTGGCGCCTCCCCCGCCCGCCACTAGATTCCGACCCCATAGTCTGCAGAGGAGGCTATGCCATGGGACTTTCGCGACCGATCAACGCACTGATCTTCTGCGCAGTGTTTGCATTCCTCGGTGCCGCCGTCATTGGAGTTCTGCCCTAGACGGCGGTGGTGCAAGTCACGGTGAACCTCGCCTCCAAGGCGACAAGGTTGAGAAGGCCGGGTTCAGCCCGGCCTTCTTCCTTTTCGAGGATGGGACGTCAGGCTGCCACGCTGGTCGGCTGCCGCGCCGCTGCCCTGATGCCGATCATGTGGCAGATGGCGAGCGGCAAATCGGCCCGGTTCATGGTGTAGAAGTGGAAATCCCCGACGCCGCGCTCGACGAGATCGAGCACCTGCTCGGCCGCGACCGCCGCGGCCACGAGCATGTGCGTCTGCGGGTCTCCCGCCAACCCTTCGAATCGCTCGGCCAGCCAGGCCGGCACATGCGCCCCGCAGCGCGAGGCGAAATTCGCCACCTGCGCGAAATTGTGGATCGGCAGGATGCCCGGCACGATCGGCACGAAGATGCCGGCGCGCCGCACCCGCTCGACGTAGCGCTCGTAGAGATCGTTGTCGAAGAAGAACTGGGTGATCGCCCGCGTGGCTCCGTTGTCCACCTTGCGCTTGAGCATGTCGATGTCGGTGGCGAAATCCGGGCTCTCGGGGTGCTTTTCGGGATAGGCCGAGACCGAAATGTCGAAATCGCCGGCGCGCGATAGCGCCGCGACGAGCTCCGCGCCGTTGGCGTAGCCGTCCGGATGCGGCCTGTAGCACGCGCCCACGCCTTCCGCGGGATCGCCGCGAAGCGCCACGAAATTGCGGATGCCCCGCCCCACCAGCTCGGCGATGACGGCTTCGACTTCGTCCCGGCTCGCGTCGACGCAGGTGAGGTGCGCCGCCGGCGTCAGGCTCGTCTCGTTGTGGATTCGCGTCACCGTTCGCGCGGTGCGTTCGCGTGTCGAGCCCCCTGCCCCGTAGGTCACCGAAACGAACTTCGGCGCGAGCGGCTCGAGCCGCTTGATCGTCTCCCACAACCGCGTTTCCGCGTCGTCGGTCTTGGGCGGGAAGAACTCGAACGACACCCGGATGCGGCTGCCGATGTCGGGGCGGCGCGAAAGGCGGAACTGGTTCACTACGCGATCTCCGCATTTGCTTTTGTCTCGCCCGGCCCGGCGATCAGCAGGCGCCGGTCCTGCGCCAGCCACAGCTTGACGGTGAGGCCGGGGGCGGCCGCCGCGCGTCGGTCGAAATCGCGCTTGGCCGTGAGTTCCAGGCCCGTTTCCGTCAGCCAGTCCTCGATCTGGCGATCGGAAAAGCCGAGACGCACATGCGCGTGCTCTTCGCGCAGGAACTCGAGCCCGTGTTGCGCGAAATCGACGATCAGCAGTCGCCCGCCGGGCCGCAGCAGCAGCGCCGCCTCCGCGATCGCGCGTGCCGGATCGTCCAGATAGTGCAGCACCTGGTGCATGGTGACGAGGTCGAACGCGTTCCGCTCGAGCGGTGGCGCATAGAGGTCGCCCTGCCGCACCTGCGCGTGGGAAATCCCGGCGCGATCGAGATTGGCACGCGCCACCGCCAGCATCTCGCGGGAGAGATCGATGCCGACGCCGCGGCGGTAGAGCGGTGCAAACAGCTCGAGCAGCCGCCCCGTGCCGGTACCCAGATCGGCCATTGCCTGGAATGGCCGCTCGCCGACCAGCTTCAGCATTGCGGTTTCGACCGCGCCGTCCGGCACGTGCAGCGAGCGGATGCGGTCCCAGCGCTCGGCGTTGGCCGCGAAGTACTCGGCAGCCCGCTGCTGGTAGCGCTTCTTGACTGCCTCCAGCCGCTCCTGGTCGCGCGTCACGACGGGATCCGTGCGCTCGACCCGAGGCACCACGCCGCTGATGAACTCGCGCGCGGCCTCCGAATCCGACAGGCGGAAATAGGCCCAGGAGCCCTCCTGATACCGCTCGATGAGCTCGGCTTCGAGCAGCAGCTTGAGATGCCGCGACACGCGAGGCTGCGACTGGCCGAGGATTTCGGTGAGGTCGGAGACGGTCAGGTCGCCGCGCGACAGAAGCAGCAGGATGCGCAGCCGGCTGGATTCGGCCGCCGCCTTCAATGTATTGACCATCCTGTCGAGACTGATCGAGGATCGGCTCAGCATCTCGCGCTCCGAAAAGACATAAAGATATCTTTATATGAATTCCGGAGCGAACGCAACGCTCGCAGGAAGCTCCATGCCGCAATCGCCCGCACCCGCGAAGTTCGGCCGCGCCCGCGAGGGCGAGATTCCGCTTCGGGAGGACCCCGCGAGCCTGCCGGGCGACGCGCATGTCGTCTTCATCGGCCGCGTGCGCTCACCCTGGACAGCGCGCGAGGAGTGCCCGAAGAACATGGTCCAGGCGCGCGAGGCGAACCGGCCGGCCTCGGTCGAGATCGATCCGGCCTACCGGGCGGGCCTCGACGGGCTTGCGCTCTTCAGTCATGCGGCATTGCTGACCTGGCTCGACCGCTCGCCCCGCAACCTGATCGTCCAGAAACCGCGCCATGCGGAGGTCGCCCGCGGCGTCTTCGCCCTGCGCTCGCCCGCGCGGCCCAACCCCATCGGCCTTCATGTCGTGCGCTTGCTCGGCGTGGACGCTGCCGCGGGAGTCGTCTCGATCGATGCCGTCGATGTGCTCGACGGCACGCCTGTCATCGATCTCAAGCCCTATTTCGCCTCGATCGACGCCTTTCCCGACGCCATCGACGGCCACGCGGCCGACCGCCGATGAAGGCGGCGACCAGCCGCCAGCGCGCCATCGCCAAGGCGCTGACGGCGCTGCTTCCGATGGCCCCCTACGCCGACATCGAGGCGATCCGCGAAGCCGCACTCGCCCGCAAGATGCGCGAACTCCCGCCCTCGATCGCCGTCTGGATCGCGACGATCGCGCATGTCCGCCACGTGCATACGCCCTATGACGGCCTGCTTGCGGAAGGGTACGACCGCGACTCGGCCCGCCACTTCGTCGTCGACGACATCAACCGCGTGCTGACCCGCTGGCGTGCCACGCGCCTGCTGGAAGCTGAAGATGAAAATGGTGAATGGTGAATGGTGAATGGTGAATGGTTAGCTGGTGTGGGAGCGGATTGACCGTTAGTCTTTCTTTCGGCTCCTCATCACCATTCACCATTCACCTCTACATCATCCTGAGCAGCGCGCCGCCGATCGAGTAGCCCGCGCCGAACGCGCACAGCAGGCCGCGATCGCCGGGTTGCAGGTCTTGGTGGTTCTCGGAGAGCGCGATGATCGCCCCCGCCGCGGCCGTGTTGCCCAGCCGGTCGAGCACCAGGGGCGCCAGATCGTGGTCGGCGTCGAAGCCGAGCGACAGCCTGAGCATCATCGCGTTCATGCGCGCATTCGCCTGGTGCAGCCAGAACCGGCGCATGTCGTGCGGCGTGTAGCCGTGGTCGCCGAGGAACTCGGTGATGAAGCGGTGGCCGGCGACCGTGACGTCCTTGAAGACCCTGTTGCCGACCTGCTTGATCATGTTGCCTTCCATGGCAAGCATGGTCGTGTCTTCCTGCGCCAGCCGGCTGAGGAAGCCGAAATTCGAGCGGATGTTGTTGGAGAACTGCGTCCAGGTGCGCGTGTCGACGATCTCCAACCGGCCGCTGCGCTCCTCGCCATCGTCGAGCGCCTCGACGATGACGGCAGTCGCCGCGTCGCCGAAGATGAAATGCGTCTGGCGGTCGCGGAAGTTGAGGTGGCCGGTGATGATCTCGGGCGTCACCACCAGCACGCGCTTCTGCGCGCCGGTCCGCACCAGATTGTGCGCGACGTGGATGGCGGCGGCCGCCGAGCTGCAGCCGAGGTTCATGTCGAATGCCGCACCCGACGTGCCCAGCACGTTCTGGATCTCGATGCCCATCGCCGGATAGGGCCTCTGCTGGTGCGAGGCCGAGCAGATCACCAGGTCGATATCGGCCGGCTCGATGCCTGCATCGGCGATCGCCCGCCTGGCGGCAGCCACCCCGAACTCTGCCATCACCGAGATCTCGTCGTCCGCGCGCGCCGGGATGCGCGGCGCCATCCTGTCGGGGTCGAGAACCCCGTCGGCAACGAGGACGTGGCGTTCCTTCACGCCTGAGGCGTGCACGATGAAGTCGCAGTCGGATTTCGGCAGCGGCTCGCCCCCCTCGCGAACCCGTCGCTCGTTTTCCTTGTCGACCCAGGCGTTGAAGCTGGCGACCAGTTGCTCATTGCTTATGGCCGAGGACGGAATTTCGACGCCAATGCCGCTGAGGCAGGTTCGCAGCATGACCCGCGATGAGGTGGTGGCATGCGCCAGGCTCGAATCGTCGATACGCCGCAACATTTTGTCGTCGCCCGTCCCTGCCCCCTTGCCGCGCAGAAAGCCTGTTCGGCGGCAAGCCTGATGCACCGGCTCGCGCTGGCACACTAGTGCCAAAAGCCGGTGAAATTCCAGCCAATTCTTTCACGACTGTGTATTGAATTCGTTACCGGGCAACATGTTGGCGCGGGATTGCTTCGGCGGCTCAGGCGCCCGCTTGCCCCGCCTGCGCAAGTGCAGCGCCCAGCGCGTTGCGCACGTCTTGGTCGGTATAGGGTTTCTGCAGCACCGGGCTTGCCTGCCATTCGGCCGGAATGCCACTGCGTCCATAGCCGGTGGCGAACACGATCGGAATGTCGCGCGCGGCGATCTTGTCGGCGAGCTCGAAAATCTTGCGGCCACCGATGTTCACGTCGACGATCGCCACGTCGGCGGAAATGCCTTCCTCCAGCATCTGCTCGGCCCGCTCGAACCGCATCGCGGGGCCGACCACCTTGCAGCCGAGATCGTCCAGCATCGATTCGAGATTGAGCGCCACGAGCGCTTCGTCCTCGATGACGAACACGGAAAGTCCCTGCGGGATTGGGTTCTGGGTCATCTGTCTCAGTCCTGAACGAGCGCGTCTTCCGGAACCTTGATCCGGCACGAAAATCCCTCACGATCGTAGGCGGCGTCGAACGCGCCGCCAAGCTCGCCGGTCACGACGCCGCCGATCATCCGCGATCCGAACCCGCGCCGCTCGGGCTGTCGCGTCGGCGGACCGCCGCGTTCGGTCCACTCGATCATGAGCGGCCCGCTTCCGCCGTCCTCGATCCACCATCGGATCCGCACCGTGCCCCTTTCGCAGGACAGCGCCCCGTATTTGGAGGCGTTGGTGCAAAGCTCGTGCATGACGAGCGCCAGCGAGATCGACGCCTTGGGAGCCAGCGTCACACGCGGCCCGTCGATGTCGAGCCGCGCGGGGTCGAAGGCCGAGAACGTGCCGGAGATCACCTCGGCGAGCTCGGCGCTCGCCCACTCCTGCGCGCTGAGAAGATTGTGGGCGTTCGAAAGCGCGAGGATGCGCGCCTCGAAGTCGGCCCGCCCGGAGGCGAGATCGCGCGCCGACCGCAGCGTCTGCGATGCGATCGACTGCACGGTGGCCAGCGTGTTCTTCACCCGGTGGTTCAGCTCGTCGAGCAGTAGCCGCTGGCGACGTTGCGTGCGCACCGCCTCCGTGCGGTCCATACCCTGCACGAACACGCCCGTGATCCTGCCGTCGTCGCGATCGCGGATCGCATCGTAGGAGAAGTCGACGAAAATCTCCCGCGGCGGCTCGTCCGGCGCGTTTCGCATGACGAGCCGCACGGCCTCTCCGCCGGTCGACTGGCCGGTCTGGTAGACGCCGTCGAGCAGCTCGTAGAAGCCCTGGCCGGCGAGATCGGGCAATGCCTCGCGGATCGGCTTGCCGATCACCTGCCGGCGGCCTATCAGCCGCATGTAGGCGTCGTTCGTGAAGGTGAACACGTGGTCTGGGCCACACAGCACGGCGAAAAAGCCTGGTGCCTGCTGGAATAGCCGCCGGAAGTCGGCGCTTTCGTCGAGCAGGGCGCGCCGCTGTTCCTCCGCCTCGCGCGCCCGCTCCAGCAGCCGGGTTTCCGCAAGCCGGAACGGCAACGACGCCGCCTCGCGCAGCCGCACCAGGTCGGTCACGTCGACCGTGTTCTGGAGGAGATGTCCAACCGTGCCGTGCTCGTCCGCCAACGGCATGTGGACGGCGGTCCAGAATCGCTCCTCCAGTCCACCGCCCGGCCGCGCAAGGTCGTAGCGGATATAGGCCAGCGTGTCGGGCTTGCCGGTGTCGAATACGCGCCGGAATGAAGCACGCAGCAGCTGCCCGCCCTCCCCATCGTTTGGAAACACGTCGAACAGGTTGCGCCCGAGGAGTTCGCCGCGGCTGCGCTGCGTGGCCGTCTCGTAGGCAGGGTTGACGGCGACGAAGTTGAAGTCCGGGTCCAGCACCATGTGGGGACTCGGCAAAGCGTCGAAGAGACGCTCGAAATCCAGTTGCATGAGCCCCGTCTGCGCCCCGTACAGTTTGCTGTGATGCCTGAACGCCCGACACCGGGCACCGGTTCCCCGAAAAACTGCGCAGCCGGCCCGGTTGGTTAACGCTGCAATCATCACGCTTGCCAAGTGCTTCGAACTCAGCTTCAGTCCGCACGGGTGGAGTTGGCTGGCATGCGGAGCGACTTCGAGGGAAGCGCGTATTTCCGGTGGTGCTTCGCATTGGCGTTCGTGTTTGCGGGCGCGCTCGTTCAAATGCGGCCCGGTTTCGCATTGCCGCTTCCCCGGACCGAATTGGCTCCGCCTTCCATGCTGCTGCTCGTGCGCGACATCTGCGACGTGCGGCGGGAAGGCAACCGGGAAATCACCCGCTACTGCGACGACGGCTACGTGTGCGACCGGCAGCAACCCGGCATGTGCAAGCCGGGACCGGAACTCCAGCGTCAGCTGGAGGCGGAGCGCCGCCGGCTGGAGGAGGAGCTGGCGCAGGCACAGCGCGAGCTCGACGCGGAACTGCGCCGGCTGCGCGCCGATCGGCGCGCGATGGGACCGGTTTTCCGGACCCACGGCCGGCCGGTTGACACCAGCCGGGCCGGAAACTGCAGCACGATCAGTTCCCGCAACTGGTCGGGCGGCGGGGCGCCGTGCCAGCAGCCGCGGCGGTTGAGCCAGAACGTGTACGATCTGAGCCGCGGTGCGGCGCCCGCATACAGGCCGGTAGTCAGGCGACCGCCGCCCCAGCGGCTTCGGCCGATGCTCGACGCGCAGGTCAGCGCGCACAATTTCGGGGTCATGGCAAGCTATCTGCTTTCGACCATGGCGAGGCTCGAACCGAGGGATCCCGCTCGCCTCGATCTCCAACGCGAGCTGGAGCAGCGGACGCGGCAGTATGCCGAAAGGGGCGTCGACACGAAAGCCGAGCTCGACAAGGTCCTGCTCCGATTGCCGAACGCACCGCAAGCCGACGCCGCGGCAGATGCCGCCGCGACCGACAGCGGGGTGTCCGCCGCCGGCGAAATCGCCGCGCCTGAAACGGTCGCCCCATCGCCTGCGCCGGAGCCGGCCAAGCCGGAAGTCTCCGCCAGGGACGAGGTCCTGTGCTCCTACCTGATGACCCTGGAGGAAGGCGATGCTAGCCGGCTCGGCATGCCGGTGCCCGACTACTGCGAACCGTACCTCCGTTCGATCGGCCGCGAGCCGAAGGACCCCAACGCGCCCGATCCACGTCGGATCGCCTTCGAGCTGGAGGACCAGTACCAGATCATGATGATGAAGCGCGAGTATAACGAGCACTTCGCACCGGACCTCGGCCAATGAAGGCATGGCTGGTCGCGGTCTCCCTTGCTGCGGCGACGATCGGCATCCCGCTGCCGGCCGCGGCCGATGACGCGGAAGTCTGCGCCGACGAAACCGGTGAGGTCGCGCTGGAGGCGTGCACCCGCATCATCGACGGCCGCCAGTTGCGCGGCGCCGAACTGGCGCCGATCTACTTCTATCGGGGAGTGGAATGGGCGCAGGCGGGCGAAGCCGACAAGGCGATTGCCGATTTCGAGCGCTCGGCCGATATCGATCCGACGTCGCCGCATGTCTTCCACGCACTTGCCGAGGGTTATCGCGCACGCGGCGACCACGCGGCCGCAATCCGCGCCTACACCGAGGCGATCGAACTCGACGAGGAGGAACCGAACAGCTTCTTCTACCGCGCGAGCGCGCACATGGAGGCCGGCGACTTCGGCGCGGCGATCGCCGATTTCAGCACGGCCATCCGCCTCGATCCGGAAGAGGCCGAGTTCTACAACGCTCGGGCGATCGCCTCTGCGGCGGCCGGCGATCACGACCTCGCGATCGACGACTACGGCTTCGCCATCGAGCGCAGTTCCGAATTCGCCCTGGCATACGCCAACCGCGCCGATTCCCGTCTCGCCCTCGGCGATGTGGCCGGCGCGATCGACGACTACGGCAGCGCTCTCGATCTCGCGCCCGACGATGCCGTGACCCTCTACAAGCGCGCCGCCGCGCTTCGCGACAGCGGCGATCATGCCGCCGCGCTTGCCGATTTCTCGCGGCTCGTCGAACTGGTGCCGGAAGAGCCGGACGCCTGGTACGAGCGCGGTCTCACTCGTGCGCTGCAACACGATCTCGATGGCGCCATCGCCGACTTCTCGCAGGCGATGGAACGCGAACCTTCGCTGGCGCGCCTCTTCCAGGCGCGCGGCATGGCCCGTCAGGCCGGTTCCGACCTCGAAGGCGCCATCGCGGATTATTCCGAGGCCATCCGGCTCGATGCCGACAACGCCGAGCGCTATGTGATGCGCGCCTGGGCATCGCACCGCGCCGGCCGCCACCGCCTCGCGCTGATCGATGCCGACAGGGCAGCCGTCCTCGACCCGGATCTCGTTTCCGCCCACAGCACGCGCGCGGCAATCCTCGAGGCGCTCGGCGAAACGGACGCGGCCGGCGACGCCGAAGCCGCCGCCGCCGAGGCGCGCACCCGTCTTTCCGCCGCCCGCGAGCAGGAGCAGGCGCAGCGCGCCGCCCAGGCCGAGCGGCGGCTTGCCGCACGTGCCGAGGTCGAGAAGGCGTTGCTTGCCGCCTATGACGAAAGCCACCCCTACATGTATCCGGTGCGCCGCGCCGCCGTCGGCATGGGTTTTTCGTTCGAGGACGAGGAAATCGTCCCCTACTCCGACGGATTCACCGACGTCGGCCGGCAGGAACTGGCCGAAGCCCAGCGCGAGATGGGGTTGCGCGGCACCGGCTATCTCGACGAGGCAACGCTGCTCGAGCTGCTTGAGGAGCCCGTGGACGCGGACCAGTTCAAGATCGAGCCGCCCTGGGGCACCGAGGGCGAGCCGATCGGCGACTGGTTCTTCAGCACCTATGAGAAATGGTGCACGATCTGGACGAGACCGACCGCCATTGAAGGCCGTTTCGCGCCGGATTTCGGCGAGCTTCCACTTCTGCAGATAAGCCGCGACAGGGAGCAGAAGGACAATGCATTGTCACAGACCTATGCCGAAGGCGGACTTTATGAGGCCGACGCCGAAGTCGTGGTCAAGGCGAATGGCAGCGACATTGCAACCGAGGAGTTCGGCGGCGACTATGGCCCTGCCCGCAAATGCGGCGACCGCGGCTGCTTCGCCTCCGACGCGGTCCTGAAAGCCCTCCGCGCCGCCGACACGGTGGACGTGGTCGGCCCGTCGAAGTTCGGAGGCGATCTCACGATCACCTACTCGGCCTCCGGCTTCACCAAGGCCTTCCG
>Ga0182792_1002678_pt1 | contig 12270 bp, 8 predicted proteins | sample Passage237B_FD_130497 | JGI IMG/M metagenome (GOLD analysis project Ga0182792, IMG submission 130497) | Cellulose adapted compost microbial communities from Newby Island Compost Facility, Milpitas, CA, USA - Passage2 37B (version 2) (version 2) ...
CGGCGGCGATCTACGCCGCGCGCAAGGGCATCCGCACCGGCGTGGCGGCCGAGCGCTTCGGCGGCCAGGTGCTGGACACCATGGCGATCGAGAACTTCGTCTCGGTGCAGTACACCGAGGGCCCGAAGCTGGCCGCCGCGCTGGAGCAGCACGTGCGCGAGTACGACGTGGACGTGATGAACCTGCAACGCGCGCAGGCCCTGGTCCCGGCCGGCGCCGACGGCCTGGTCGAGGTGAAGCTGGCCAACGGCGCCTCGCTGAAGTCGAAGACCGTGATCCTGGCCACCGGCGCACGCTGGCGGCAGATGAACGTCCCCGGCGAGGACCAGTACCGCACCCGCGGCGTGGCCTACTGCCCGCACTGCGACGGCCCGCTGTTCAAGGGCAAGCGCGTGGCGGTGATCGGCGGCGGCAACTCCGGCGTGGAGGCGGCGATCGACCTGGCCGGCATCGTCGGCCACGTCACCCTGCTGGAGTTCGACGGCAAGCTGCGCGCCGACGAGGTGCTGCAGCGCAAGCTGCGCAGCCTGCCGAACGTGACCATCATCACCAGCGCCCAGACCACCGAGGTGCTCGGCGACGGGCAGAAGGTGACCGGCCTGGTGTACAAGGACCGTGTCGGCGGCGACAGCCACCGCCTCGAACTGGAGGGCATCTTCGTGCAGATCGGCCTGCTGCCCAACACCGAGTGGCTCAAGGGCACGCTGGAGCTGAGCCCACGCGGCGAGATCGTGGTCGACGAGCGCGGCCAGACCAGCCTGCCGGGCGTGTTCGCCGCCGGCGACTGCACCACGGTGCCGTACAAGCAGATCGTGATCGCGGTCGGCGAGGGCGCCAAGGCCTCGCTGGCGGCGTTCGACCACCTGATCCGCACCTCGGCCCCGGCCGCCTCCATCCCGGCGGAGGAAGTCGGCGCCTGACGCGGCGGGCGGGCCCCGCCCGCCCGTCCCCCGGCGGGAACGAAGCGATGAACCTGCGCGACCTCAAATACCTGGTGGCCCTGGCCGATCACAAGCACTTCGGCCGCGCGGCCGCGGCCTGCTACGTCAGCCAGCCGACCCTGTCCACCCAGATCCGCAAGCTGGAGGACGAGCTGGGCGTGCCGCTGGTGGAACGCGCGCCGCGCAAGGTGATGCTCACCCCCGCCGGGCGCGAGGCCGCCGAACGCGCCCGCCGCATCGTCGCCGAGGTCGAGCAGATGAAGGAAGCGGCACGCCGCAGCCAAGACCCGGAAGCGGGCACGGTGCGGCTGGGCATCTTCCCCACCCTGGCGCCGTACCTGCTGCCGCACGTGGTGCCGCGCGTGCTCGAGCGCTTCCCGCACCTGGAACTGCTGCTGGTGGAGGAGAAGAGCGACGAGCTGCTGGCGCGCCTGCGCGAGGGCAAGCTGGACGCGGCGATCCTGGCCCTGCCGGTGCACGACGACCAGCTGCACGCAGAGTTCCTGTTCGAGGAGCCGTTCGTGCTGGCGGTGCCCGGGCAGCACCCGCTGGCGCGGCGCGCGAACGTGACCCTGGACGAGCTGGCCGAGCAGCGCCTGCTGCTGCTGGAGGACGGCCATTGCCTGCGCGAACAGGCGCTGGACGTATGCCGGGTATCCGGCGCGCACGAGAAGACCGGGTTCCGCGCCACCAGCCTGGAAACCCTGCGGCAGATGGTGGCCGCCAACGTCGGCGCGACCCTGTTGCCGGTGCTGGCGGTCAAGCCGCCGGTGGCGCAGTCGGACAACATCCACCTGCTGGGCTTCTCCGACTCCCACCCCAGCCGCAGCCTGGCCATGGTCTGGCGCCGCAGCTCGGCGATGGGCAGCTTCCTGGTGCGGCTGGCGGCGGTGGTCGGCGACCTGCCGCCGGACCTGCTGGCGCCCCAGTGCGGCCTGCCGGCGGCCCCTGCCGCCACGGCCGGGACCACGGCCCGCGCCTGAACACCCCCGGCGCCGCGCCTGCGGGCGCTTGAAACCATTCCTGTTACCGGCTACGGTGCAGGCACAAACCCGATGACCCGAGGCGGATGCGGAAACGCGCCCGCCTTTTCTTCATGCGCGCCCGGCGCGCCCCAACCGTGAGGTATACCGATGTCGACAACCCAGCCCGTCAGCGGCCTGCCCCCTTCGCTGATCGTTTCCGCCCGCGACATGGCCCGCCTGGAGGCCATGCTCGACTCCCCGGTCCTGAGCCGCCATCCCGCCGCGATCGCGCTGATGGACGAGCTCAACCGGGCCGAAGTGGTACCGCCGGAACAGGTGCCGGCGGACGTGGTGACCATGCACTCGCAGGTCGAGTGCGAGGACGAGGCCAGCGGCGAGAAGCACGTGCTCACCCTGGTCTATCCCAACGAGGCGGACGTGGAGAAGGGCCGCGTCTCCGTGCTGGCCCCGGTCGGCACCGCCCTGCTTGGCCTGTCCGTGGGCCAGAGCATCGACTGGCAGGCACCGGGCGGGCGCCCGTTGCGGCTGCGGGTCACCGCGGTGCGTTACCAGCCCGAAGCCGCCGGCGACCTGCATCGCTGAGCTGACTGGCGCGGGTCGCGCGGGCCGGGCAACCCGGCAGGCGGCGCGACCCGGCGCAACCGGCGCCGGACCGTTACCGGCGCCCCATCGGACGGATCAAAGCCACTGCTGCCACGGCAGGTCGGTGTCGCCCAGGGCGATGAAGTCGCCGTTGAGCAGGGTCTCGCGCCGGTTGTAGCGGAACGGCTTGCCGGTGTCGGCCGCCAGCAGCGCACCGCCGGCGGCGTGCAGCACGCACTGGCCGGCCGCGGTGTCCCACTCCGAGGTGGGGCCGAAGCGCGGGTACACGTCCAGCCGGCCCTCGGCGATGCGGCAGAACTTCAGCGACGAACCCAGCGCCACTTCCTCGATCTCGCCCATGCGGTCCAGCACCGCCTGGGTGCGGGCGTCGCGGTGCGAGCGGCTGGCCGCCACCCGCAGCGGCGCGCTGGCCGGGGAGCGCACGCGCAGCGGTTCGTCGCGCTGGCCGTCGCGGCGGTACGCCGCCTCGCCGCGCACCGCGTGCCACACCTGGCCGCCGACCGGCGCCTGGACCACGCCCAGCACCGGCGCGCCCTGCACCACCAGGGCGATGTTCACGCTGAACTCGTCGTTGCGCTTGACGAACTCGCGGGTGCCATCCAGCGGGTCGACCAGCCAGTAGCTTTGCCACAGGCGGCGGACCTCCCACGGCACTTCCGCCGATTCCTCCGACAGCACCGGCAGTTCCGGGGTCAGGCGCTGCAACCCCTCGACGATGATCCGGTGCGCGGCCATGTCCGCCGCGGTCAGCGGGCTGGCGTCCTGCTTGTGGGTGACTTCGAACCCCTCCCGGTAGATCTCCATGATCGCCTCGCCTGCCTGGCGGGCGATGGCGATGACGGTCTCGCGCAGGTCGACGGTGATCCGGGTCATCGCCGTGCCAGCCACTCGCGTGCCACGAACAGCGCCGCCAGCGAGCGCCCCTCGGAGAAATCCTCTCGCAACATCAGTCGGTCCAGTTCCTGCAGCTTCCAGGGAATGACTTCCAGCTCCTCCGGCTCGTCGCCGGGCAGCCGCTCGGGATACAGGTCGCGCGCCAGCACCAGCCAGGAGACGTGGCCCATGTAGGTCGGCACCAGGGTCAGCTGGCGCAGCACGTCCAGGCGCCGTGCGCCGTAGCCGGCCTCTTCCTTCAGCTCGCGGTTGGCGGCCTGTTCCGGGGTCTCGCCCGGATCCATGCGCCCCTTCACCAGGCCCAGCTCGTAGCGGTTGACGCCGGCGGCGTACTCGCGCACCAGCAGCACGGTGTCCTCGTCCAGCAGCGGCACCACCACCACCGCGCCGGGGCCACGCGGCACCATGCGCTCGAAGCGCCGGCGCTCGCCGTTGGAGAATTCCAGGTCCAGCCGCTCCAGGCGGTACGGGCCGGCATCCTCCGTGGTGATGCCGTGGATGACAGGCAGCCGCCGGCTCACGGCAACGCTCCGCGATCCGGCCCGGGAGCGACCGTTATCATGGACGGATGCAGGAACGTATTCATCAGCAGGCCATGCTAGCAGAGACACCGGTGCCAGCGGACGCGCCCTGGCGCGCACGCGACCTGGCCGTGCTCTGGCACCCGTGCACGCAGATGCGCGAGCATCCGGACGTGCTGCCGCTGGTCCCGATCGAGCGCGGCGAGGGGGCGTGGCTGCACGGCTACGACGGACGCCGCTACCTGGACGCGGTCAGCAGCTGGTGGACCAACCTGCACGGGCATGCCGAACCGCGCATTGCCGAGGCCATCGCCCGCCAGGCCCGCAGCCTGGAACAGGTGATCCTGGCCGGTTTCTCGCACGCCCCTGCCATCGAGCTGGCCGAGCGCCTGCTGGCCATCGCCCCGCGCCAGCCCGGCCGCGCCCCGCTGTCGCGCGTGTTCTATGCCGACAACGGCTCGGCCGGAGTGGAGGTGGCGCTGAAGATGGCCTTCCACTGGTTCCGCAACCGCGGCGAGGAGCCGCGCACCCGCTTCATCGCCCTGGAGAACGGCTACCACGGCGAGACCCTGGGCGCGCTGGCGGTGGGCGACATCCCGCTGTACCGGCGGGTGTACGCGCCGCTGCTGGCCGAGGCCCTGTTCGCGCCCTCGCCCGACGCCTGGCAGGCCCGGCCCGGCGAGAGCGACGAGCAGTGTGCGCTGCGCGCGGCCGACGCCCTGGCCGACCTGTTCGACCGGCATCCCGGCCAGGTCTGCGCGCTGATCCTGGAGCCGCGCCTGCAATGCGCCGGCGGCATGCGCATGCACCATCCGGCCTACCTGCGCCGGGCGCGCGAACTGTGCGATGCCAACGGTGCGTTCCTGATCGCCGACGAGATCGCCACCGGCTTCGGCCGCACCGGAACGATGTTCGCGTGCGAGCAGGCCGGGATCGCCCCGGACCTGCTGTGCCTGTCCAAGGGCCTGACCGGCGGCTTCCTGCCGCTGGCCGCGGTGCTGGCCAGCGATGTGCTGTACGAAGGCTTCCTCGACGATTCGCGCGAGCGCGCCTTCCTGCATTCGCACAGCTACACCGGCAATCCGCTGGCCTGCGCCGCGGCCCTGGCCTCGCTGGACATCTTCGAGGCCGACCAGGTGCTGGAGCGCAATCGCGGCACCAGCGCGCGCATGGCCACGCTGGCCACCCAGGTCGGCGCCAGCAGCGCCCATGTGGCCGAGGTGCGCCAGGCCGGGATGGTGGTGGCCTTCGAGCTGTGCCGCGACGGCAGGCGCGAGCAGCCCTTCGATCCGGCCCTGCGGATCGGCCTGCGCGCCTACCGCGCCGCCCTGGAGCGCGGCGTGCTGCTGCGCCCGCTGGGCGATGTCCTGTACTGGATGCCCCCCTACTGCGTGGACCCGGCCCAGCTGGAACTGCTGGCCCAGGCCACCGCCGATGCCATCAAGGAAGCCACTGCATGCGCCTGACCCGCTGCCACGTGGACCAGCCACTGGCCGCTGGCCAGGAACTGGTCCTGCCCGAACACGCCGCCGCCCACCTCACCCGGGTCCTGCGCCTGCGCCAAGGCGATCCCTGCGTGCTGTTCAATGGCGACGGCCACGACTATCCGGCCACCCTGGTGGCCGTGGGCAAGCGCGAAGTGCGCGCCAGCGTCGGCCCGGCGCGCGCGGTTGACAGCGAATCGCCGCTGCGGGTGGTGCTGGTCCAGGGCATCGCCCGCGGCGAGAAGATGGACCTGATCCTGCAGAAGGCCACCGAGCTGGGCGTGGCCGCGGTGATACCGGTCAATGGCGAACGTACCGAAGTGCGGCTGGATGCCGAACGCGCGGCCAAGCGCATGGCGCACTGGCGCAGCGTGGTCGCCTCGGCCTGCGAGCAGTCCGGGCGCGCACGGGTGCCGGCGCTGGCCGCGCCGGTGGCCCTGGCCGGGTTGCAGGCGCAGCTGCCGCCAGCGGGCCTGCGCCTGCTGCTGGACCCGCAGGGCGAGCACCGGCTGGCGTCCATGGCCGCGCCGCAGGCCGATACGGTGGTGGTGGCGATTGGCCCGGAAGGCGGCTGGTCGCCGCGCGACCGCGAACAGCTGCAGGCCGCCGGCTTTGCCGGGCTGCGCCTGGGGCCGCGGATCCTGCGCACCGAAACCGCCGGACTGGCGGCGATCGCCGCGCTGCAGGCGCGCTTCGGCGATCTGTGAAAGCGGCGCCGGGGCGGCGGACCGCCCCCTGCGCTCAGGCGGCGTTGGCCAGGGCCTCGCCGACCAGGCGCTCGACGCCTTCCAGGTCGGGCAGCAGCGCGCCCTGGTCGCCCAGCAGCACGCGCATCTGCACTCCGCGCGGCAGGTCTTCCTCGGAGGCGTCGGCCAGCAGGCTGTCGCGCGGCACCGAGATCAGCTGGGGGAAGGAGGCGGTCTGCAGGCCCAGGTAGGGCACCGCCTCGTCGCCACCCATGCCCTTGAGCACGACCACGCGGTTGTTGCGCGCGGCCGGCTCCTCGCCCAGCCCGGCCAGGCGGGCGAAGGCGACCAGCGGCACGGTCCAGCCGTGCCAGTCGATCTGCCCGGCCAGCCACTCCGGTGCGCCGGGGATGGGCTCGACGGGAACGCGCGCCAGCACCTCGGCCACGGTCGCATTGGGCAGGAGCAGGCGCTCCTGGCCGACCTGGATCATGACACCGCGGATTTCGTCTTTGTTGTAGGCCATTGCCGGTTCCCGTGACTGTGCTTACCAGACCCTGGCCAGCTGCTCGGCCAGCTCCGCCGGAGGCGCCAGGCCGATCCCGCCGGCCGCCAGCTGGCGTACCGCGGTGGCGTCGTAGCAGCCCTCCAGGGCCTGGCCGGCCACATGCGCGCCGCGCGCGGCCAGGGCCAGGGCGGCATCGACCCGGGCCGGGTCGGCGCCGCTGAGCAGGATCGCCGCGCTTTCCGGCGGCGGCAGCATCTCCAGCAGTTCCTCGCCAGGGTTGGCGCTGCGGAATTTGAGGCCATCGCCCTGCTCCAGGCCGATGTCGTCGGGCAGGACGTAGACCCGCGCCGGCTCCAGTTCCTGGCCGGCCTCGGCCATCAGCACCGGCAGCGGCGAGACCCGCGACATCTGCTTGACCAGGTTGTCGTAGCGGCCGCCGTCCAGGCGCAACTGGATCAGTACCGGGCGCTTGAAGCCGCGCGGCAGGGCCACCAGCAGCTTGCGCACCGCGTCCGGACCACCAATGCCTGCGATCACCAGCACCGCGCCCTGGACCTTGGGCACCACCAGCGGTTCGCGCGCCGGCGCCGGCGTGTCGCTTTCCAGCGCCACCAGTTCCAGGCTGGAGAAGTCCGGCAGCGGCGGCGGTGCCGCCGGGGCCCGCACCGGCGCCTCATCCAGCACCGAGTCGGCCAGCTCCCACTGCGGCGGCACCGGCGGCGGCACGGTGGCCGCGGGCGCGGCCGAGGTGGCCGGCAGCGGCGGCAGGTCATCGGCCGGCAGGGCCGCGGCCAGCGACTCGGCCTCGGCCAGGTAGGGTTCCAGGCGGTCCTGGGCGTGCAGGTCCTGCGGCCGCGGCGGCAGGCCCGGCTCCAGGGCCAGGCCCAGCTCGTCGTCCTGTTCGCGGCCGGGCGGCAGCACGTCGCCGTGGCCGTGCAGCTTGGCCGCCAGGTGGCGGATCCAGCGCTGCATCTCCCAGCCCTCGCGGCGCGCGGCCAGGTCGGCCTCGTCGAAGATCACCAGCAGCGTGGGCGATTCCAGCACCTCGCCCAGCCGCTCCAGCGCATCCTCCACCGCTGGTTCCAGGGCCACCAGCACCGCCTGCGGGGCGGCGGCGGCCAGGGTCGCGGCATCCACCGCGCCCGGGTCGTCTTCCAGCACGATGCTGGCGCCGGCCGCGTCCAGCGCCTGGTGCAGGCGCTCGCGCGCCTGGCCCGGGCGGGCCAGCAGCGCCACCGGCTTGCGGGCGTCATTCGCGGACACGGGCAATCCCCAGCAGGTCGTAAACGTTACGCATCAGGTCCAGTTCCTGGTACGGCTTGCCCAGGTAGCGCTGCACGCCGATCTCGAAGGCGCGCTGGCGGTGCTTGTCGCCGGTACGCGAGGTGATCATCACGATCGGCACGTCGCGGAAGCGGGCGTCGGCGCGCATGGCGGTGGCCAGCTCGTAGCCGTCCATGCGCGGCATCTCGATGTCCAGCAGCATCAGGTCGGGCACGCGCTCTTCCAGCCGCTCCAGCGCCTCGACGCCGTCGCGCGCGGTCACCACCTCGAAGTTGTGGCGCTCCAGCACGCGGCCGGTGACCTTGCGCATGGTCAGCGAGTCGTCCACCACCATCACCAGCGGCACCTGGCGCTGCTCCACCGGGGCCTGCTCGGCCTGGCTGCGTTCGGGCTGGGCCAGGTGACGGCGCACCAGCGGGGCCACGTCCAGGATCACCACCACGCGGCCGTCGCCGGTGATGGTGGCGCCGTAGATGCCCGGCACCGAAGCGATCTGCAGGCCCACCGGCTTGACCACGATTTCGCGGTTGCCGACCACCTGGTCGATCGCCACGGCCGCGCGCAGGTCGCCGGCGCGCACCAGCAGCAGCGGCACCTGGGCCTGGCCCTCGGCCTTGGCCGGGCCCTGCCCGACCAGCCGGCCCAGGTCATGCAGCGCGTATTCCTCGCCGGCGTAGCGGTACACGCCGCCACCGGCCTCGAAGCGCTCGCGCGAGATGCGGCCGATGCCCGAGACCGAGGCCACCGGCACCGCATAGGTGGTGTCGCCAATCTGGACGAACACCGCCTGGGTCACCGCCAGGGTCTGCGGCAGGCGCAGGGTGAAGGTCACGCCCTTGCCGGTTGCCGACTCGATTTCCACGGTGCCGCCCAGCTGGCGGATCTCGTTGCGGACCACGTCCATGCCCACGCCGCGGCCGGCCAGCTGGCTGACCTGCTCGGAGGTGGAGAAGCCCGGCTCGAAGATCACCGAGTCCAGTTCGGCGTCGCTGATGCTGGAACCGGGCTGGACCAGGCCACGCTGCTCGGCGCGGCGGCGGATCGCCTCACGATCCAGGCCGCGGCCGTCGTCGGACACGCGCAGCACGATCTCCGAACCCTCGTTGCGCAGGGTGATGGTGATCGAGCCTTCCTCGTCCTTGCCGCTGGCGCGGCGCGCCTCCGGCAGTTCCAGGCCGTGGGCCACCGAGTTGCGCAGCATGTGCTCCAGCGGCGCGACCATGCGGTCCAGGACGTTGCGGTCCATTTCGCCGTGGGTGCCATCCAGGCGCAGCTGGACCTGCTTGCCGGTCTCGTGCGCAGCCTGGCGGACCACGCGGCGCAGGCGCGGCACGACGCTGTCGAACGGCACCATGCGCGCGCTCATCAGGCCGTCCTGCAGCTCCGAGCTCACGCGCGACTGCTGTTGCAGCAGCACGTCGTACTGGCGGGCCAGGTCGTCGAGCACGCCCTGCAGGCCGGAAAGGTCGGCCGCCGACTCGTTCAGCGCACGGCTGAGCTGCTGCAGGGTGGAGAAGCGGTCCAGCTCCAGCGGGTCGAAGGTGGTGTCGGCGTTGTCCTGCTCGCGCTGGTAGCGGGCCACGATCTGGGCCTCGGTTTCCAGGTCCAGGCGGCGCAGCTGGTCGCGCAGGCGGGCGTTGGTGCGGTCCAGCTCGGCCATGGCCGCGCGGAACGCGCCCAGCTGCTGCTCCAGGCGGGCGCGGTAGATCGCCACTTCGCCGGCGTGGTTGACCAGGTTGTCCAGCAGGTCGGCGCGCACGCGCACCTGTTCCTGCGGGGCGCGCGGGGCGATGGCTTCCTCGGCCGGCGCTTCGGCTTCCTCGTCCACCGGGGCCGACAGCGGCGGCAGCGCCGCGGCGGTGGCGGCCAGCTGGACCTCGGCGGCGACATGCACCGGCTGCGGCTGCGGTTGTGCCTGCGGCGCGGCAGCCGGAGTGGCCTCGGCGTGCGGCTGCGCGGCCTCGGTGGGCGGCGCGGCAGCCGGAGCGGCCTCGGCGTGCGGCTGCGCGGCCTCGGTGGGCGCCGCGGCGGCCGGCGCAGCGGCCGGGACGTCGTCCGCGACCGCGGGCACGGCCTCGCCGCGGATGCGCGCCTCGAACGCGGCGATCAGCGCGTGCGGCATGGCGGTGGCGCGGTGGGCACGGGTCTGCACCAACAGCTGGTGCAGGGTGTCGAAGCCGCGTTCCAGCAGCTGCACGTCACCGCGGCCCAGCTCGGTGCGATGCTCGGCGGCCGCTTCCAGCAGCGACTCGATCACGTGGCCGAGGTCGCCGATGGTGGCGATGCCGGCCATGCGCGCGCCGCCCTTGAGCGTGTGCAGGTCGCGCTGCAGGCCGATGATCGCCTCGCGCGCGGTGCTGTCGGCGCGCAGTTCCACCAGCAGCGCGTCGATGTGGTCGAGCAGGTCGCCGCCTTCCTCGACGAAGATGTCGACCAGGTCGCGGTCCAGCTCGCTGAAGTCCAGCATCGGCGCGTCGGCCGGCGCCCCCTCGGTTTCCGCCGGCAGTACCGGGGCGGCGGCGGGTGCCTCGGCGGCAACCGCGGGCGCCTCGGCCACCTCCGGCTGCACCGGCGCTTCCGCGGCCGGCTCGTCCGGGGCCGCAGTGGTTGCGGTCGCGGGGACTTCCGGCGCGGCCGCTTCCAGCGCGGCCTCGATGGCCTCGTGCAGCGGCGCCAGCACCGGGTCCGGGCTCGCGGCCACCGGCCCGGCCGCGGCCATGGAGGCGTCGTCGACGGCCGGCGCGGGACTTTCTTCCGCCACCGGCGCAATGCCGGCCGGCTCCACGGCGCCGCTGTCGGCCACCGGCTCCAGGTTCCAGTCCGCGGCCGCCGGCTCGATGGCCGGCTCCACGGCGACCGGCGGGTCGATGGTGGCCTGCGCGATGGCCGGCGGTTCGGCCGCCGGGGCGGCGGGCTCCGCGGCGACCTCGGGCGGGGTCCAGTCGAAGCTGAAATCGCCCGCATCGGTCGCAGCCTCTTCGCTGCCCGCGGGCGCGGCCGGCATGGCCTCGCCGGCGAAATCGGACGCGGCGCTGGCGTCCGCGCCGGCGAGCGGCTGCTCCACCTCCCACTGCCGGACGGCCGGGGCGCTGGTTTCCGGGGCCGCCGTCCCGGCGGCGTCCAGGTTCCAGTCCGGCACCTGGGGTGCCGCGGGCGCGGCACTGCCGGCATCGACCGCGGCCGGCTGGGCCTCGTCGCCACCCAGCGCGTCGACCAGGAAGCCGCTGAGGTCGACGCCGGTGAGTTCCATCGACGGATCCGGCGCCGCCGGCACGGCCGCGGCTTCGTCCTCGAGGATTTCCGGCTGCGACCAGCGCGCCTCCGGCAGGGTGTCGGCCATCGCCCGCAGGCGCGCGGCCAGCGCGGCATAGCTGGGGATACGCGGCGACTCGGCCTGCAGCGCCTGGATGCAGGCGCGGATCGTGGCCGCGGTGTCGGCCAGGGTCTGCACTTCCTCCGCGGAAGGCACGTGGCCGGCGGCGATGCCGCGCTTGATGTAGGTCTCGGCCGCGTCGGTGACCGCGGTGATCTCCGGCACGTCGGTCATCGCGAACGCGCCGTTCATGGTGTGCATGGCGCGCAGCAGCGGATCGTTGACCGCCTGCGGCGCCTGGCGCGCGGCGGCAATCCACGCGTCCACCGTCTCCAGGTGGGTGGCGACCTCGGTCTCGAGGATCTCGCGCAGCACGCTGTCGACCGAGGCCGGGGTGCCTTCGTCCACCACGGCGGCCACGGCCGCCGGCGGCGCCGGCATCGAGTAGAACGCTTCCTCGCCGGCGGCGATGCGCTCGGCCACCGACTCGATCGCGTGCAGGTCCAGGGCAAGCGCGCCGGTGCCGCGCAGCGCGGCATCGAACTGCGGCAGCACCTCGGTGGCCTGCTGCACCATCGCGACCACCGCCGGGCTGGCCGGACGGGTGCCGTCGAGCACGCGGTTGAGCATGCTCTCGATCTTCCAGGCGAACTCGCCCAGGGCACTGGCGCCGACCAGGCGGCCACTGCCCTTGAGGGTGTGGAACACGCGGCGGATCGGACGCAGGCGTTCCAGGTCGTCCGGCGCGCGCAGCCACAGCGGCAGCAGGCGCGCGAGGTTGCCGCGCTCTTCCTCGAACTCCTCCAGGAAGACTTCGCGGATGTCGGCGTCGATGTCCTGGTTGTCGTCGAAGCCGCCGTTGCGGGTGGCGGCAGGTGCCGGTGCGGCCGGCACGACCACCGGCGGCGCCGGTGGCACGGCCGGGGCGGCACCGACCGAGGCCGGCGGGATCGCCGCGGCGGCGGCGGCCATCTCGGCCAGCAGCGGATCGACGGACCCGGCGGCCGGAGCGGCCTCGCCACTGGCGGGAGCCGGAGCAGCCGGGGCGGC
>Ga0182792_1002681_pt1 | contig 12256 bp, 9 predicted proteins | sample Passage237B_FD_130497 | JGI IMG/M metagenome (GOLD analysis project Ga0182792, IMG submission 130497) | Cellulose adapted compost microbial communities from Newby Island Compost Facility, Milpitas, CA, USA - Passage2 37B (version 2) (version 2) ...
CGGTTCGTCAAAATTTCCTGTCAATAATCGGTGGGGATATTTCCCATCTGCTGCTTTTGCATGGAGAATGGGAAATGAAAAGTTTATGAAGGATATAGACTTTATTTCGGATGCCAAACTCCGCATAAGCTATGGCTTGACGGGAAATAACAGGGTCACTGATTTTCCGTATGACCCGTTGATGAGTGCTTCTGCTATCGCGCAGTCTTATTCGTTTGGAAATGCTGATCCGACAAAAGGGGTTTATCCCAGCTCATTGGGAAATGCACGGTTAAAATGGGAAACCACAGAACAGATCGATCTCGGCTATGATTTGTCAATGTTTAAAAAGCGTGTGGAGATAACGGCCGATATTTATAGAAAAAGAACTAAAAATCTATTGCTGAACGCTAATATTCCTTCCATATTTGGTTTTACCAAAAACTATAAAAATATTGGATCCTTGCAGAATGAAGGACTGGAATTGACCTTGAATACAGAAAATATCAAAACGAAGAACTTTAGATGGAGTACGAACCTGAACATAGGGTTCAATAGGAACAAAATTCTGTCACTGACGTCTGATGAGAGCAGGATGTTTTCCGCTGTGACTTGGGATGCTTTGCATAATGGATCCTATTTGTATGTAGCTCAGGTTGACCAACCGGCAGCCTTGTTTATGGGTTATATATTTGATGGAATCTATCAATATGAAGATTTTGATCTGGTGGGCGGTCAGTATAGGTTGAAGGCCCATATAGCAGGTAATGGAGATGTCAGAGAAGATATCCGGCCAGGTGATATAAAGTATAAGGATCTGAATGGAGATCTGACTGTCAATGAACATGATGAAACGATCATAGGGGATCCTACTCCTAAACATATCGGAGGTTTTTCCAATAATTTCAGCTATAAAGGATTCAATCTGAACGTGTTCTTCCAATGGTCATACGGAAATGAGGTGTTTAATGCCAACAGAATATATTTTGAAGGAGGAAGGCCACAATTGTCCCGTAATCAGTTTGCAACCTATGTAGATCGATGGACACCGGAAAATCCTTCAAATACGATGTTTAGGGCAGGGGGACAAGGACCTCTTGGAAGATATTCTTCCCTATACCTTGAGGATGCTTCGTATATCAGGTTGAAAACAGTGTCTTTGTCTTACAGTTTGCCTGCAAAATATCTCAGCAGGATCTATGTGAAAAATTTAACGATGACGGCTACGGCTCAAAACCTGTTTACAATGACTAATTATTCTGGGATGGATCCGGAAGTTTCTGTCCGGCACACTGTCTTGACACCGGGATTTGATTGGTCAGCCTATCCGAGAGCTAAAATCCTGGTTTTTGGTCTGAAGGTGACATTATAATTTTAGGAGGACAAGTTATGAAAAATAATATAAAGAAATATTTGGGCGTACTTATCATTATCGTATTTGCCACATCTTGCAATAAGTTTTTGGATACTAGGCCACAGGATTTATTGACTGTTTCCAATTATTATGAAACGGAAGAACAATTGAATTTTGCACTTGCGGCTGTGTATTCAAAACTTGGAGATGGAACTATATATGGCGGAAGAATTACGCGGATGGGGATGGATGCAGACGAGGGGTTTTATGATAGGTCAACAGATCAGATCGGTGTATCTGTTTATAATGTGTATCCAACGGATCCACATGTTACGGCTTTCTGGAGAACTTGTTACGAAGGGATTTACCGGGCAAACCTCTTGTTGGCAAATATCAATAAGCCTGAAAAGATATCTGATGAAAACCGGGCTGCCATTGAAGGGGAAGCCCTGTTTTTAAGAGGGTATTACTATTTTCTCTTAGTGAGCAATTTTGGTGGTGTACCACTGATGCTGGAACCTCAATCTAATACCGACAACACATCTTATCCAAGGAATACGGCAGAGGAGGTGTATACGCAAATCGTGACCGATATGGAGGCAGCAGAGGGAAAAGTAAAGACTATCAAGCAGATTGGGCATGGTGGTAGGATAAGTAAATCTGCTGTAAGAGGAATTTTAGCAAGGGTAAATCTCCACTGGGCTGGTTATCCCCTGTTGAATGCATCGCGTTATGCAGAGGCCGCAAAATGGGCAAAGATGGTCATGGACGATACGGATGCCAACCATAAGTTGAATCCTGATTACAGGCAGGTGTTTATCAACTATTCTGCTGATAAATACGATATAGGTGAAAGTATATGGGAGGTAGAATTTTGGGGAAATACACAGGGCGTGTATAGAGAAGCGGGACAGATCGGACATTATAACGGTATCCAATATAATGGTGGAACCAATGCAGATCCTAACCATGGGTTTTCTTATGGATTTTTAAATGCCACAGGTGTGCTGTGGGAAAGGTATCCGGAGGAAACCCGACCGAATTCTACCGATATCCGAAGAAATTGGGCAATAGCCTCATTTTCGTTGGCCGGTAATCCGGCAAGAGAAACAGCACGGGCACTCACACCTACTGGTATATATCAACGTGATTGCGGTAAATACAGACGTCTCTACGAAGAGGTCATGCCCAAAGAAAATGTATATACACCTATAAATTATCCTATTCTGCGTTTTTCGGATGTACTTTTGATGTTTGCTGAGGCAGAGACCCAAGCTACAGGAGCCATTAGTCAGGAAGCAATAGATGCCGTAAACATGGTCAGGAGTAGGGCCTATGGTAAAATGTTGTCGAGTAGATACGTGCAAGCTATTGAAGTCACCGTGCCGAGAGTGTCGGGAACATATACGGCTGCGACTACAAATATCACCATTTCCGGAGGTGGCGGACAAGATGCTACCGCTGCTGCGCTAATAGCCAGCAATGGAGTAGCAAATATCACGGTTACTTTTGAGGGAAGTGGCTATACCAGTGTGCCGACCGTTACCATAACCGGTGCGGGTACGGGAGCACAGGCGGTAGCTGTCTTGAACGATCCCAATATAGACTCTGATATACCGGCCTCTGACATTGCTTCTCCGGAAAAATTCTTGACCTTTATTCAGGACGAGCGTTCCCGTGAGCTTTGTTTGGAGTCCCTACGAAAAGGAGATCTGGTGAGATGGGGTAAATTGGTTGAAAACATGAAAATCGTAAGAGATCATATAGAAACGTCTTCATTGTCCAGTGCGCTAGACTATGCTGATTGGTCTTACAAGAATGTAAGTGCCCGAGATGTTGTATGGCCTATACCTTCTTACGAAATGGGGTTGAATTCGGGATTGGTACAAAATAAAGGGTGGTAAACTAATCAAAAGAATATTATGAAAACTATTAAAAACACTGTCATACTGTTGTGCGCCTGTTTTGGCGCGATAGGATGCAATAAGGTCGAGGTGGCTGTGCCGACTTTTGATGTCGAGGTGGAAACACTGACTTATAAAGTTGGTGATGCAGTGAACTTTACGTTCACAGGCGATGCCGATCAGATCACATTTTATTCGGGTGAGACGATGAGTGATTATGCCTATAAAGATGGGCGGGTCGATAAGGTTTTGGCATTAAATACATCTTTTTCTACGGCGATTCGATATGGGTTGGCCAGTGGGCAGAAAGATCTGGTTTCCGTATGGATCTCATCGGATTTTAATGGTGAGTATACCATCGAAGGTGTACATAATGCAACATGGAAAGATAATGTGACCAAGAATTTTACGCTGGCTCCTCCGACGATGGATGACAATACTGCGGCGAACTTTGTCCCTTCGGGTGTTTTGGATATTATGAGCGAAGCAGAGGAAGGTAAACCATTGTATTTTGCTTTCAGGTATAAGAAAGATGCCGGGAAGGCACAAAGGAACTGGTTTATGAGAAATATTGCTGTAAACGCTGTCACGGATCTGGGTAGTTTTTCGCTGTTTGACGCCTCTGGATTTACTTTGGTTTATGACAATAATTTTGAGACAGACACCGATAAGAACAGTGCGGTGACCTCTACCCAGATTACTTTGCGATCACCTAATCCTTTTGATCCGTTAGCAGTCGAAGTTTGGGCCATTTCGCCTCCGATCAGTACAGCAGAAACAGACTTAGGTCCAGATAAAGGTACTCCCATAAAGGGGTTTAGGGATCTTAAAATAGAGAATTATACCTATACTTACGAGGAAGCAGGTGAGTATACTGTAACATTTGTCGCCAGTAACTCGAATCTATATGGCGAGTCTAAAGTCGTCAAGCAACTAAAGATAACAGTAACTGAATAATATAAAACAATTAATACATAAAGATCATGAAAAACTATTTAAGCAAGATTTCACAACTGACGATGATTATCACATTTTTAATTTGTAATCACGTATACGGCCAACAAGACAAGACGACGCTATCGTTTGATACAAGTGTTCAATACGGTAAACAGTCCAATAATCTCTCGGTGTTAGTCTCGTCAGATTTTAACGGAGATTACTCTCTGGAGTCCGTCAATGCAGCTACCTGGGAAGATGTCACGAAAAAGGTTAAGTTGGCGACCGATAAAGTACCGGTTGGATCAGGAAACATCGATTTATCTCAAAAAATGAAAGCCGGCAAACCACTGTATATTGCTTTTAAATATATTGGACAGGCATCGGCAAAGCCTTCACAAAGAGGTTGGGGGGTATCCAATGTGACGCTGATCCATAAGGGGGAAACCAAAACTGTGGCTATCGGAGATTTTACGATTGTCGACAACAAAGAAAACCACGAGGGAGCGACATGGATAAAAGGAAAAGATCTGATGCGGTTTCGTTCGAATCAATCTGTTAAAGCATCCGAAAGCTGGGCTATCGCCAAGATCGTAGAGTAATGACCACGAAGAAAAATGCTTTACTCTGTCTGATGCTCCTGTACAGTCTGTGCAGTGTCCATTCGAAAGAAAAGTACATTGGTGAAGAATACATTTTGTCGCCTGCCGTATCTCAAGACTCCGTTACGGAAGTGACTAGGGAGGAAATGAAAAGGGCAATGGAAAGGGTTTATTTGGACAAGGGGCCTAAGCCAGATGCTACTCCTAAGCCCGTGATGGAGATTATCGAAAAAGTAAAACAGCCTGATCATGAGCGCTGGCATATCAAATATCTCGTGGATACTGATGAATATGCCTATGCCTATATCCTTCTCCCTTTGCATAGGAAGAAAGGTGAAAAACTGCCCCTGGTACTGTGTCCCCATCCTACTGCAGATACTGGAAAGGATAGGGTCGTGGGGATACATAAAGAGCCGGCAAAGGATGCTAAAGAGCAAGCAAAAAGAGAAAACAGGCAATATGCTTTACATTTGGTGAGAAGAGGTTTTGTAACTTTTGCACCCGACAGAGCTGCCTATGGCGAAAGAAGAAGAGAAGGAGGGTATGCCAATTATAAAAAAGAGATGGCCATTTGTCAACAGGAGTTATCAAAAAAATATCCGGGTTGGGGCCTCAGTGGTAAAAGTGTTTACGACTTAAAGAAAGCCCTGGATTTTCTGACGGATATTGAGTTTGTGGATGCATCCAACATCGCTATTATAGGACATTCTCTGGGAGCATGGGACGCTATATTACTGACTGCATTTGATGAAAGAGTGAAAGCAGCAGTTGTAAATTCGGGAGGAATGGTGAATTATAAGCCTGCCTTGTGGAAAGATCAAAACGCGCTACGGAACTATCTATCCAATGAAAATTATAAAGTAGGTCTGAATGTAGATGCAAACTTCTTTTTAAGGCTGGCAGCACCACGGGCAGTATTATATCAATATTCCTTGTTTGATAGTCTGAATAGAGGCAACCCACAATTATTGGAATGTTTCAGGGATCTGACAGAATATTATAAAAAGGTCAATAAAGCTAAAAAAGCAGATATAAACTACTATCTACATGGCTATGGCCATGATTTTACGGAAGAGTCCCGTGAGTTAGCTTACAAGTGGTTGGAAAAAAGACTTTTTGGCCAAAGTACACAAAAATAGAATGGTATTTTAATTCTGAAAGCATCATCGGTCTTTGGTGCTTTCGGAATTTTTTTACTTCATCTTTGGGATTTGATAAAATAGTTTGTATCTTACGGGTACGTTTACGGTAGGGTTTTATAAGCTTATTTTATGATCAAACCCACCTATAGAATTTTTTATTTATAAATATATTAGATTATGAAAAGATCATTTTTTTTAGCAGGATTGCTGTTTATGCTTTCGATTACTATGGTAAGTGCCCAGCAGAAAAAAGCTGTTTTCTTACACAAGCAAGAAACTATGGACGCAATTGGTTTGGATCCAGAACAACAAACAAAAATTACAGCTTTAACCAAGAAATCATTTGCAGATATCAATAAGATACGCAAAGACACGGAGCTTTCTGATTCCGAAAAAAAGTCAAAAATCTCCAAGGTTTACAAAAAGAGACAACAAGACTATGAAGCTACATTGACGGCAGATCAACTCAAAAAATATAACGAGCTGAAGGAAGCTGCTAAAAATCAATAACACAAAAAAAAATTGATGATGGCTGAATTGAAAAACTTACAATATAAAATATGTTTTTCAATTCAGCCTTTTTTTAATACCTCTGTATAAATTAATGCGTTCGTCATTGTTTCAAAATTAAAGATAATAACATGAAGAAAAACGGTGTCTCCTCGTTAAAAACAAGTTTGGTAGCTCTTGTGCTGTACATCTCTCTTTCGACTGTACTCTATGGCCAAAGTAAGCAAGAAAGTGTAGATGATTCTTCGTTGGTCACTGTAGAACAGGATATTCGGTATGCTTCAAAACCCGATTCTATAAACAATGATGTGTCATCAGACAGGTTGTTGGATATTTATCTACCCAAAGATAGCAAGCAAGCTAAACTGCCGGTATATGTGTATGTACATGGAGGAGGTTTTTCGGGAGGCGATAAAGCACAACACAAAGTTTTTTGTACGAAACTGGCGTCTCATGGAATTGCCGTAATCACGATCAACTACAGGTTGTATCTCAAGCATAATAAAATAAGTGGTGCGAGCTGTAGAGCAAATATGTCCAAAGGGCTACCCGCATCGGGGAAGTTTAATGCAGGATTGCATCGGGCCATAGCGATAGCCGGAGAAGACGCTGTTTTGGCTTTAAAGTGGATAAAAGATAACGCAAAGAAATATAAGTTTGATACGAAAGATGTCACCATTTCGGGTGGTTCGGCAGGTGCCATGACGGCCTTGTACACGGGTTTGTGCACCAAGTATTCAAAGATAAACGTGAAAAATATAGTCAACCTGTGGGGAGGTGTAGAGAATAACGAACAGATTGTTAATCCAAAAGTTCCCGTGCTTACGTTTCACGGTGATAAAGATGATCTGATATCTGTCGAATACGCACATTCACTGCACCGTTTTCTGGAACAAAAGGGCAATAGATATTCGAAACTGATCATTTTGGAAGGAATCGGACATGGAGGTCCGGCCTATAAGGAAGTTATAAATAATCGGATGGAAACAATCGTTGACTTTTTAAAAGGCAAATAGTGATATGAAGTCTAAAAATGTTATTCGGATTTTTCTTGTCATGCTGACGATAGGAAGCATCTGTTCATTTTTTATGTCGTTTACAGATGTTTCGGCAAGCCTCAACATGACAAAAAAGCAGTTTGACTAAAATTTAAACAGGATATAAAAACTGATCAAGCAATAAATATAGTATAGATGAAGTTATCCACGATTATATTTTCCACATTGTTCCTGTTTATATTACAGGTAAACAGGGTGGGCGCTAAAGATTATGCCGTAAGTTCGGCAAAGGAAATAGATGAATTGAACCTTGTAGCAGGAGATAGGGTACTACTAAAAAAAGGAGTATGGAAAGATCAATCGCTCGTTTTTAAAGGTATTGGCACAGCAGATAAGCCTATCATTTTTAAAGCCGAAAAAGCTGGTGAAACCATTATAAGTGGTCATTCTACATTGGTCATTGATGGAGAATTTTTGGTTGTAGACGGTTTGGTCTTCAGAGATGGTGAAGCCTTTAAGAAAAACGTGATTGCATTTTCCGAACAATCAAAAAATTGTCGATTGACAAATACGTCTATAACAGCGTATGACAATGCTGAAAAAAAGATGAGAAATAGCTGGATCGTGCTATATGGTGAGCGGAACAGGGTCGATCATTGCTATGTAAAGGGCAAAACAAATATAGGAACTACGGTGGGGGTCTACGTTGCCGATAAGCCTAACTACCATCGGATAGACCACAATTACTTTGATGGCAGGCCGCCCTATGGTGGCAATGGAGGAGAGATCATACGGGCAGGGGTAGACCGTACGTCTTTAATGGATTCATATACGACCATAGAAAATAATATTTTTGATAATTGTGACGGAGAGATAGAGATCGTATCCAATAAATCCACGCATAACACGATTCGGAATAATTTATTTTTCGAATGTTCGGGCATGTTGACTTTAAGACACGGTAACCATGCGACAGTTTATGGAAATATATTTATAGGCAATCAAAAGAAAAAATCAGGGGGAGTCAGGTTAATAGGTGAAAACCATAAGGTGTATAACAATTACTTTCATGGTTTGACAGGTAAAGGGCTGAATGCAACAATTACCTTTATGAATGCATGGGAAAATCCTCCTTTATGGGGATACTGGCAAGTGAAGAATGCAGAAGTCTATAATAATACCTTAATAGATTGTGAAGAACCGTTTGTCATAGGTTCCGGAAAAAACGAAAAAACATTTTTACCGTTATTAAACACTCGTGTTTTTAGGAATTACATCAGCAGTACCACACCCGTAGTTGTTTGGGAAGAAGCGTCTGCAAAAACAGCCGAAAATGTGAGATTTGAAGATAATCTATTGCGGGGAAAGACGGGAGAACAAGGCTTTACCGTCATATCCAAAAAATATCAAAAGGACAAATATAGCTTTATTTATCCTGACAAAGCCCATGCACAGATAGGTTTTCCTCCTTTGGCTGAAGAGCAGGTACAATTGCTTGAAGGTGAAGGCATTGGCCCAGAGTGGCAGCGCATAGATAAGAAATTTGTCATCAAAGAATAAGTCAACAGATAAATGTATTTGATTTAAGGAAAAGACTGAATGGGATGTATATAATCAACTGAACTTGAACTATGTTTACAAGAAGAAACGTACTGAAAACACTTGGAGCCACGGTATTGACAGCAGGGGGCTTTGCTCATTCCTCCTATGCTGCAGAAAAAGAGAATGTCGTTGCGGGCACAATGAGAATTTTTGCCAATGTAAATACACTGGTCTCCGAAAAGAAACTTAAAAAAGGTGATATTGTTAAGGTATTAGGGTACCATCAAGCCGATGATGGAGGTCATGCAGAATATCTGATCAATGATCAACAGGATCAATCTCAGACAGGTATAGCTCTTCAGAATGGTTTGTTTGCCACATTGATCAATGTATCTGTGGTCAATTATAAAATGTTTGGGACAGTATCTGATGGTGTACATGATGATGGGATTGAGATAAAAAAAGCACATCAATATGCCAATGCTCACGATCTTCCTGTATTTAATTATACAGGGGAATTTTGGTTAAAAGAAACCAATGGGATACAGATTTTTTATAATGTGGAATGGGGCAATTCTATTTTTCATATAGATGAACAATTCAATACCCCAAAAGCTTACAAATTTGTTGTAGCAAGTAAAAAGCAAAAAGTAAAACACACGTTCTCCGCGCAGGAGAAGGCTAATATTTTGAATAAATTTAAGCCTGGTGTAAGTGTGATAGAAGAATTTTCGCCTTTTTCGGGACATTTGATGTATATAGAGGATACGAATGACAAAATCGGATTCAGAGCTGGGGCCAGATTTGTCGGTCAGTCTTGGTCCAGACAAGAATTTGTATATATAGAAGAGCATGGAAAGGTATTGGGAGAAGTGGCCTATACATTCAAAGATTTCTCCACTATAGAGATCATTCCTGTGGATGATACCTATTTGACCATTAATGGTGGTTGTTTTTGTCTTTCGGGCGATAGCCACGGAAAAGGCTACACCAAAAATGGCTTTGGGATTCTACGGTCAAGGACGTACATCAGTAATCAGGTCGTTAGGCTGGAAGCAGGCAAGAAGGATATTGCACCCAATGCAAGAACCGGTTTTTATAATTTCAGTAAAGTATACGAAGTTAAATTAGAAAATATTCGTCTCATCCCATATGAACAGGATAGGGAAGGAACCGCAAACGATGTTCCGGCAGGTACGTATGGTATATCGGGTGGAAGGATTCTGAATGCGACTTTTAAGAATGTCACTGCGGAGGGGAGTGCCGTACATTGGGGAGTTTTTGGTACCAATATGAACAAAAACTTTAAAATAGACGGTTGCCACCTCAATAGGGTAGACGTTCATTTTCATTGCTGGAATTTGTCGATATTGAATTCAAAAATCGGTTATAGAGGTATTTCTATTACGGGAGGAGGGGATCTCATTATTCAGAACACAACTTGCGAACACCGCTCTTTTATAAATTTTAGAAGAGATTTTGGGTCTAAGTGGGATGGAGATATCAAGATTTCCAATTGTAAATTCATTCCGGCAGAAAGTGCCGCTAACCATATTTTGGATTTTAGTCCAGCAAATTTTGATTATAAGTATCCGATAGTATTTGGTAGGTCTATTGCTATCGAAAATATGGTCATAGACTGCACCAATAGTAAATCTAAGGGATCTCTTTATTTGATGAACCTCAGTCCGTTTTCAGAAATGAAACATGGGGAGAGGATTATATTTCCGAAAGATGTCCAATTCAGAAATATCATTGTACACGGTGAAAATAGGGGTGTCCGTATCGTGACACTCTACGATCCGAAAGGATATTACGTTGATGCAAAGGGAAGCTATGATGCGATAGAATTGAGGGCTAATAGTAAAATATTGGTTGATAATGTAGCCTTGGAAGATCTTTCGCAAGTGGGATCCGACGAAAAAAATAATCATTTCCTCGTGAAAAATGGCAGCGAAGATGTAAAAGATGCAAATTCCCTATTCTTACAATTGGAGATCGTAAACTGTCCTCCCGTGAAAATAGATATTTCGGGAGTTCCTGCAAGGGTAATCATCCGCAATTCCAATCTGTCGGCGTTGAAGAGTAAAAAATTTGGAACGATGAAGGGAGAAATTTACTTGTTGGAAAGTAAAATTCTACCAGAGGTGAACGCTGAACAAGAAATAGCGTTGGAGCTAGATACCACATTGGCGACTGTTTTTTCCAACTGTACGATCTATTCCCCTAAAGTCGCGGGTGAATTTGCTCCTTCTTTATTAAACCGTTATGATTTCATGAAGATCAATGAAAAGCTAAAATTCAACCATTCCAACACTATGCTTGGAAAAGATATACTAAACGCGCTGAAATCAAAAGGTGAAAAGTTGAATCCGAAATTTATTGGTATGTTAAAATCACGCTCTGATCTGGAAGATTAGTTTGTGGTATTGCGTATCGAAAAGAGTCCTTATATTTCAGGTAGATAGGGGTTGCCTAAAAACAAAAACAGGGATTGAAAAATCCCTGTTTTAGTACCCAGCGCCGGAGTCGAACCGGCACATCCGAAGATATTGGTGTTTGAGACCAACGCGTCTACCAATTCCGCCAGCTGGGCAAGCTGCTTTGTTGTTTGACGATGCAAATATAAGTCTTCTCGCAGTGAATGCAAAAATAATTTTATATGTTTTGGTAAAGTAGCTGATTATTAAATCAAAAAAGTTTAAAAATGACAAAAGCCAATCGAAAAGATTGGCTTTTGTGTATGTATTATGATGAGTACGAGGCTAGTGGGAGCTAAGTTGTTTTTTCTTTTCTTCATCGAAAGAAGCTTCCAATTCGGCCAATTTTTTCTTACCATAGCTCAGGCGTGTAATGATCACGAACAGAACAGGTACAATAAATATTGCCAGGAATGTGGCTGCGGTCATTCCTCCGAATACAGTCCATCCGATCGTCTGCCTCGATACGGCACCGGCCCCTGTAGAAATCATCAGTGGGATGATCCCAAGGATAAAGGCCAGGGAAGTCATGATGATCGGACGCAGACGGAGCTTGACAGCTTCCAAGGTGGCTTCCAGTAAATTCATACCAATATCGACACGCTCCTTCGCAAACTCCACGATTAGAATCGCATTTTTTGCAGCAAGCCCAATGATCGTGACCAATCCGATCTGTGCATAGATGTTGTTGTCAAGCTTGGGAAGCAACATCAAGGCCAGAATGGCCCCAAATACACCTAGTGGTACCGATAGTAGTATCGAGAATGGAACCGACCAACTTTCGTATAAGGCTGCTAAGAGCAGAAATA
>Ga0182792_1002682_pt1 | contig 12256 bp, 13 predicted proteins | sample Passage237B_FD_130497 | JGI IMG/M metagenome (GOLD analysis project Ga0182792, IMG submission 130497) | Cellulose adapted compost microbial communities from Newby Island Compost Facility, Milpitas, CA, USA - Passage2 37B (version 2) (version 2) ...
CCGGCTCCTCAGTTCGTCTCCCCCCACCCCTCCCCCCCACGGGGCGGGCAGTCGGCTCCCCCCCGCGCCGCGCCCCGCCAGGGCAAGGGAAGCCGCCAGGAACGTCGCGGGATAGACCAGGCTGGGGCAAAGGTCGGTGGCCTGCACGAAATACGGAATCGCGAGCTCGTCGCGCTCCCGCCAGAAATCGTACTGCCCGCGGAAATGATGCCAGAGGCCGACGCCGCGGTCGCGGGGGCTGAGAGCGATGGCCTGCTCGACGGGCAGCGGCATGTCCGCGGGGCGGCCCATCAGGAAATGGACATGACCGGCATAGGCAAGGGCTTCCGCGTCGCACGGATCGAGCGACAGCGCGCGGCGATAGGCCGTCAGCGCCGCGTCGAAGCGGCGCTGGCACTGCCGCACGTAGCCGCGGCAGAACCAGGCGCGCGGCCAGCCCGGCGCCCGCGCGACCGCGCGCGTGGCCAGCTCGTCGGCCTGCCGCAGCTCCTCGCGCACCGCCAGATCGCGACCCTGCACGGTGGAGCGAATGTTCTCGGCCACGATCGCATAGGCAGCCCCGGCCAAAGCAGACGCGTTCGACGGCTCGACGAGAAGCGCGCGCTCGAACCATTGCCGCGCCTCGGCGAGATCCTGGGGAACCCACAGCTCGCGATTGAGACAGCTCCAGCCGCGGAGGGCGCTGTGCTGCGCGCCGGCCGTGTCCGACGCATCTGCCGACGGCTCGCGGGCCGCTTCGCGATCCAGGAGTTCGGTGAGCACCGCACGTGTCAGGCGGCTCGAGATCTCTCCCTCGAGCGGCGCGAGGTCGACAGGCCGGTGGTCGAAGCGATCCGCCCAGACGGTCACGCCGCTGGCGGCATCGTCCACCATGACCACGACCTCGGCGCCGTCCTTCGCCGGCCGGACGGACGTGCGCAGGACGTAGCTGGCCTCGCCCTCGCCAATCACCTGCGCATCGGGCTCGCGGGAAAGCTGCACCATGAGATGGCGACGGATCTCCTCGGCAAATGCGCGCGAGTTCCGGTCGCTCAGCCCGGCCTGGACCGGCGCGACCAGCAGGGAAATGCCGCGCGGGGTCGGCCGGGCAGCGGGAGGAGGCGCCGCCGCGCCGGACCGACGGTCCTCCCCGATCTCGGCGCCGACGGGCGTGACGAAGCGATAGCCCCGGCCATGCTCCGTCCGGATGTGATCCGCCGCGTCGCCGCCGTCGCGCAGCACGCGGCGGAGCGCGGCCATGTGGACGGTGAGGTTGTTTTCCGCGACGACCCGATTGCCCCAGCCCGCGTGCAGCAGCTCGTCCTTCGTCACGAGTTCGCCCGCGCGCGTCAGCAGCAGCAGCAGCAGCTCCGTCGCCCGAGAGTTCAGCAGCACCAGCTCGCCCTGCCTTTCGAGGCGGCGGCTGATGGTATGGAACACGAAAGGGCCGAAGGCGAAACGCGCCGGTTCCCCCATGAACTCCCGATCCGCTTAGGAATTATTAGCAATCTATAGCAGCCTCGCCGCGGTGCATCATGGAAATTGGCGCCGGCCCCGGCCGGGATGCGCCCGGCCTGCAAGTTGAGAGAGCTGCGAGGATGAGAATGGTCGAGGATGATGACGTACGGATAAGGCCCATGACGCAAGGGGATGTCCCGGAGCTGCTGCGGCTCATGGAGGGCATCGTCACCTTCGAGCGCGGCAGCGGCTTCCGACTGACCGAGCCCGAGCTGCTGCGACGCGGCTTCGGCGAGCGTCCCGAGTTCGGCGCTTTCGTGGCCGACCGCGGCGACGGACGGCTCGGCGGGATGGCCGTGCACTACGAGATCCCCCTGATGCACACGCTGCAGCCGCTGCTCATGATGAAGTGGCTGTTCGTCGATGCCGACATGCGCGGCCGGGGACTCGGCCGGCGGCTGATGCACCGCATGGCACGCCACGCCGTCGAGACCGGGCACGACAAGTTCTGCTGGTTCGTCCTGAAGGACAACGCGCCGGCACAGGCTTTCTACCGCGACCTCGGCGCCACGCCCGATCCGGACTGGGACCGCTGGCAGATGGGCAGCGCGGCGGTCACGTCGCTGGCGGCCGGAACCGATACCGAAGCATAGCCCGACCTGGCGATCGTCGGGCACGACCTGTCCCTCGGGCGACTGCCGCCGGCCGGCAGGGCCGCCCATCTCCGGAGTCGCTTCCGAGGGATCTGCTGCCAAGAGGTCTGCTGCATGACATCGCTGAAGGACAAGGTCGTCGTCGTCACGGGCGGCAGCTCGGGCATCGGCCGGGCGGCTGCGCTGGGCTTCGCCGCACGGGGCGCGAAGGTGCTCGTCACCGCCCGCCGACCCGGCCCGCTCGAGGCCGTGGCCGCCGGGCATCCCGACATCGCCGGCCTTGTCGCGGACGCGGCCTCCGCCGACGATGCCGGGCGAACGATCGCGGGGGCGATGGAGCGCTGGGGCCGCGTGGACGTGCTGGTGAACAATGCCGGCGCGGGCGCCCTCCTCCCGCTGGCCGACGCGACGGCCGAGCGCATCGCGGGCATCCTCGCGGTGAACGTCGTGGGGCCGAGCCTGATCGCCCGGGCCGCACTGCCGCATCTCGCGGCGACGAAGGGGGCGATCGTCAACGTCTCCAGCACGTTCGGGCACAAGGCGGCGGCCGGCCTCTCCCACTATGCGGCGAGCAAGGCCGCGCTGGAGCACCTGACGCGCTGCTGGGCGCTCGAGCTGGCGCCGCACGCAATCCGCGTGAATGCCGTGGCCGCCGGACCGACCGAGTCGGGCGCGCTCACGGGCATGATGGGCCTCTCGCCCGAGCAGGCCGAGGCGGTGAAGGCCGAGGAACGCGAGCGGATCCCGCTCAGGCGGCGCGGCGAGCCGCACGACGTGGCGCGCTGGATCGTGCAACTGGCCGACCCGGCGTCCCGATGGGTGACGGGCCAGGTGATCGCGGTCGATGGCGGCCTGTCGATCGCCTGAGACCACGGCGTTGCCGTTCAGGCCGCCGAAGACCTGCGTTCAGCCGGCGCACGCGTCATCGTCGACGATGACCAGCCCGCCGTCCCGTGCATCGACCCGCTTCCGATTGTCCGGCGCGAACAGCTCGTCCGGCCCATACTGATAGACCTCGACCGGGCGCCCATCGCATTCCATGACCCGCGATCGGTCGACGACATCGCGCTTCTCGAACCCGACGGTGAGTTGCGGGATGAAATCGGGATTCGAGCTGTCGGTCACCTGCCACATGATCACGGGCACGTGGCCGGGTCCCCGCCGGGTCTCGAACCATCGCGCCCAGCCCTCGACGAGAGTGAGCGCGCGCCGCGTGAGCCTCACCCTCCTCCCATGGTTTCCGGACTGCCTCACGGGCGCGGTGTCGACGGGCGCGGCGTCGACGGGCGCGGCGTCGACGGGCGCGGCGTCGACGGGCGTGGCGTCGAAGAGCTCGGCGCGAGGAGCTCGTCCCGCCACGGCCCGGGCTTCATGAAGGGTTCCAGCTCGCGATAGGACAGGATGACAGGATTGACCGTGATGTCGTCGTACAACGCGCAGTACTTGGCCGAGTTGGGAATCCAGTACCCGTTGAACACCGCCACGCCTGCCGGCGTAAGATAGAGGGCCAGCCCTCGGCCCTCGAGTCCCAGCGATCCCATGCTCTCGCCGCACTGTGCCGACAACTCGTCGCCGCGTGCCCGTGCCGCCGCGATGGCCTGGCGGACCTTGCTTGCCCAGAGCGTCATGAATGCCTGGTAGGCGTCGTCCCTGCAGACATCCAGCAGTTCGCCGAAACGGAAATTCTCGCCGCCGTAGCTGTAGCGCGGAGGCTCGCATCCCTCGATCTCCCGGATGCGGCCCCGCGCGAGATCGAGCACCCGGCCGTAAAGCTCGATGCCCATCGAATTTTCGCGGACCTCGCGGCGCACCTCGATATAGCTCACGAGCCGCGGCGTCGCGTAGGTCAACTCGACCCGCTCGGCATAGAAGTAGGGCGGCTTGATCACCCACGGCGGCTGGCCGAATTCCCAGTCGTACAGTTCTGCATGCCGCCGCCGAACGTCGATCTTCTCGAAATCAACAAGCGCGGCGCCGTGGGCGACGTCGAACAGGGCATTGGCCTTGAGCATGGCAGCGCGATCCGCCATCCAGGTCAGGCGTGGCGTCCGGACGCCGGTCCGGACGTCCGACAACACGCGCCAGGCGACGCCGTTCTTCAGGCGCCGCTCAGACTCCAGCCGCACATTCGCATGCAGGCGGTAGTAGGTCGCGAGATCGGCCATCACGCGCGAATCGGCGATGGAGAGGCTCTGGGTCCCGTCGAGATAGTCTCCGAGCCCGGTCGCCTGCGCCGTGCTTCCAGCCGTGACGGCCAAAAGCATGGCAAGCGCCACCTTGTGGAAGCATCTGCCCATGAAGCGCGATGCTAAAGCGTGTATACGCCTCCGTTAAGCAACCATCGGTTTCAATTTCCGCTGCGATGCTCCCGCGCGTTAGGCAGCCTCCTCCAGCGACGAGCACGCGCCGCTGACGCGGGTCTGGCGCATGTAGCGGCGGAAGCGGTCGGCGTCGTAGCCGCTGCCGGCATGGAGCAGGCAGCGATTGTCCCAGAAGACGACCTCGCCTGGCTGCCAGGCATGATCGTAGACATGCTCGGGCCGGATCGCCTCCTCGGTCAGCGCGTCGATCAGGGCGCGACCGTCGGCCGGGCTCATGCCCTCGATCTCGCGGACGTGGGAGCCGAGGAACAGGTTCCGCGCGCCCGTCGCCGGATTGGTCCGCACGAGTCGCTGGCGCACGGGCGGCAGCGAGGCCGCCAGCTCGGGCGAGACGGCGTCGGGGGCGACCTTCGAGCGCGAATGGACGTAGTCGTGGATCGCGATCAGGGGCTGGAGCTCGGCCTGGCGCTCGGGGGACAGGCGATCCCAGGCGGCGCGCAGGGAGACGAACATCGTGGTGCCGCCTTCGGCCGGCGTTTCGTAGGCGCACATGATCGAGAGGAACGCCGGCACCGGTTTGAACGAGGCATCGGAGTGCCACATGTTGTTGCCGGTGAGGAAGATCGTCTTCTTGTGCGAGCTCCCGAGCACCGTGCCGTCCTGCTGGACGTTGCCGATGGTGCCGAAATACTCGATTTTGCCGACGCTGGTGTGGCTCGGCTCGGGATTGCCGAACTGGCGCGTCAGCGCGAGCTGGCGGTCGTCATCCATCGACTGGCCGGGGAAGCAGAGGAACGAATACCGGTCAATCGCGGTCTTGATCTCCCGGACCTGCTCCGGGGCGAGCGGCGTGGCGAGGTCGATGCCGTGGACGCGGGCGCCGAACTCGGGATGCAGCGGCTCGTATCGTAGCGGGCTCATGTCGTCTCCACAGGCTTCTTCGGTCAGGCCCTGGCCATCAGGCTACTGCGCCGCGCCACCCTTCGGAAGGTGCGACTTGAGGAACCGGCGGACGCGGTCGATGGTGCGGGCCTTCAGCTCCGGCGGGTCGCGCCACGGGAACACGGTGATCTCGGCCTTGGGCGCCAGCGACGCCACGTCGACCGAAGTCGGCAGCGGATGCGATGCCGTGTCGTCCGGCAGGACCAGGATGGGCGTCTGGCACTTGGCGATGACGTCGCGCGATACGCTGTAGAGGAAATCGGGCTGCGCGCGGAACAGGCTATGGAAGTACCGGTCGATCGTCTCCTGCGGCACGTCGGGCCGCCGTTCCCGGAAGCCCGCCAGCCAGTTCTGCTGGCTGTGCCGGACCATGACGTCCGGGTCCTCGGGTCGATGGCCCACCGTCTGGCAGAACACGGCCGCCACGACGCGGTCGGGTGCCCGCTGCAGCAGCTTGCCGGCGAAGTAGCCGCCGATGCAGTAGCCCATGAAGAAGAACTGGCGGATGCCGAGATGGTCCATCAGCCCGAGCTGGTCGTCGGCGAAGGCGTCCCAGGCGTTCTCGACCGGCACCGGCCCCGTGGACTCGCCGCCATTGGCGTTGCGCTGGTCCATGGTGATGCAGCGGAAGTCGTCCTTGAACTCTTCCATCGCATTGAAGACGGCGGTCTGCCAGTTGCTGACGCGCGAGTTCAACCCGCCGCCCGGCGTGACCAGCAGCGGGAAACCCGAGCCAGTCTCCTCGTAGCGGATGCGGACGTCGCCTGACTGATAGAACGGCATGCAAGACTCCCAAATGATCAGCTTGGCTTTGGCGTCGCGGGCCGCTCAGCCCTGTCGGGACGCGCGACCAACCAGAAGCCCGCCGTCGTCGCCATGCCCAAGACGCCCCAATAGGCGATACCGAAAAGCAGCCTGAAGATGCCGATGTCGAGACGTGAATGCACCCAGGCGCCCAGCACGAGGGCGGCGCCGGCACAAACGCCAACACCGAATCCGAAGAGAGCATAAGGCCGAAGCGCATGCCGTCCGGTGCGGTGAAGACGGACATATCCCGGAATGCCAACGACCAGCTGCAGGATGTAGATGATGACCATCGCGACGACGAACACCGCGAGGGGATGATACTGGCTTTCGCCCATCGTGGCCTGGACCACGGCCGGTACCAATGGCGCTCCGAGGAAGGCGAGCAACAGCCGTGTCCGAGACATCGCGCGCTTCCCGAAAGATTAGGGCTGCCTGCACAGGGAGGACAAGGCGTCCGTCTCCCGCTTCAGCTCCGCCAGCAACCGATCCACGAACGTCGGCGAATACCCCAGCAGCGCCATCTCGTCCGACAGTTCATTCTCCAGCCGCCCCAGCGCCGCGGCGAACGAGCCGCCTTTCGCCAGCGCCTCCTCGACCAGCTTGCCGGCCTTCTGCTTGCCCATCGTCGCGGCCAGCAGGAAGGTCGCGCGCTCGGCCCGCACGGCGGCGTCGGATGCATCCATGTTGGCCTGCATCGCGTCGGCATCGATGACGAGGCCGGGTGCCACTTCGGCCATGGCCTGTACTGCCGAGGCCAGCGCCTCGATCAGCGCCGCCATCGTCGGCCATTCGGCCTGCCAGCCGCCCAGCGCGCGCTCGTGCTCCTGCGGCAGCGCGGCGACGATCGTGGCGGCCAGCATCGGTGCGCGCGCGGCGGCCGAGAGCACCAGCGCGGCGCCTACCGGGTTGCGCTTGTGCGGCATGGTCGAGGAGCCGCCGCGGCCGGGGCCTGACGGCTCGGCGGCCTCGCCGACCTCGGCCTGCATCATCAGGGAAATGTCGCGTGCAGCCTTGGCCAGCGCGCCCACGACCAGGGCGGCATCCTGCGCCAAGGCCGCGACGCGCACGCGCTGGGTGAACCAGGGCGCGGGCGGCAGGTCGAGCCCGAGGCGCTTCGCCAGCGAGACCATCACCGGCTCGGCCTTCTCCCCCAGCGCGGAGAGGCTGCCCGAGGCGCCGCCGAACTGCACGATCTGGCTCTCCGCGAAGCTCGCCGCCAGCCGGCGCCTCGCGCGGTCGATGTCGGCGGCCCAGCCGGCAATCTTCTGGCCGAGCGCGATCGGCGTCGCGGGCTGCAGCAGCGTGCGGCCCAGCATCGGCGTCCGGCGATGCTTGCGCGCCAGGTTCGCGAACGCCGCGACAATGGCGTCGAGCTCCCGCAGGAGCGGCGGCAGCGCCTCGCCGAGCTGCAGCACCATGGCGGTGTCGATCACGTCCTGACTGGTGGCGCCCCAGTGCACGTAGCCCGCGGCCTCGGCGTCGCGCTGCGCCACCGCCGCGGTCAGCGCCTTGACCACCGGCACGGCGAGCGTGGCGGTGCGCCGCGCCGCCTCGGCCAGCGCCACCGGATCGTAGAGCGCGGGATCGCAGGCCGCGACGATCGCCGGCACCGCGTGCGCCGGGATCAGGCCCGCCTCGGCGGCGGCCTCGGCCAGCGCCGCCTCGAAGCGCAGCATGTGGCGCAGGGTGGCGCGATCCGAGAAGGCCTCGGCCGCCGGCGACGCCGAGCCCAGCGCATCGACCAGCCGTCCGGCCATCGCCGCCTCCCCTCGTCAGACGTCGAAGAAGACGGTTTCCCGCGCGCCGCCGAGATGGATCGGCAGGTGCCAGGCGCCGTCGGCCGCACGGCGGGCGATCAGCGTGTCGCGGCGCGCCGCCTCGACCAGCTTCAGCACGGGATCGTCGGCCAGCGCCGGATCGCCCTCGAAATAGAGCCGCGTCGCCAGTCGGTTGAGGAGGCCGCGCGCGAACACCGACACGTTGACGTGCGGCGCCTGCAGGCCGCCGACCTCGCCGTCGCCGTGCGGCCACGGCACGCGGCCGGGCCGGATCGTGCCGAAGCGCGCCACGCCCTGGGGATCGGTCGAAGCGCGGCCGAAGCCTTCGAATCCGGCATCGAGCGGCAGGTTGCGCCGGTCGTCGGGGTGATTGTAGCGGCCGTGGCTGTTGGCCTGCCAGATCTCGATCACGCCGTCGGGCACGACGGCGCCCTCGGCATCGTGCAGCGCGAGGGCGAGTTCGACCCGCTCGCCGGCCACGCCCGGCGGCGCCAGCTCGGCACGGCAGGTGGCGACCAGCGTGCCCCAGTAGAACGGCCCCACCGTCTGGGAGGGCGTCAGTCCCTTCGACATCGTCCTACTCCATCGGCGTGGCGCCGCGGCCACGCAGCACGATGTCGAAGCGGTAGGCCAGCGCCCATTCCGGCCGCGTGGCCTCCAGGTCGAAGGCCGCCTGCAGGCGCTCGCGCGCTTCCGCCGGCACCGCGTTGTAGATCGGATCGAAGGCCAGCAGCGGGTCGTTGGGGAAATACATCTGCGTGATCAGGCGCGTCGCGAAGGCCGGCCCGAACAGCGAGAAGTGGATATGCGCCGGTCGCCAGGCGTTGAAGTGGTTCTTCCACGGATAGGCGCCGGGCTTGATGGTGACGAAGCTGTAGCGGCCTTCGGTATCGGCGCGCGCCCGGCCGCCGCCGCCGAAGTTGGGATCGAGCGGCGCGTCGTGCTGGTCGCCGGGATGGTGGTAGCGGCCGGCGGCGTTGCACTGCCAGATCTCGACCAGCGCCTCGGGCACGGGCCGGCCGTCCTCGTCGAGCACGCGCCCATGGACGACAATGCGCTCGCCGAGCGGCTCGCCCATGCGCTGGCGCGTGAGGTCGCTCTCCGTCGCGTCGAGACGCTCGCTGCGCAGCAGCGGACCGGTGATCTCCGACAGCGACTGCGGCAGGACGATCGTCGGCCTCGCGGGCGCGCGCAGGGTCGTCGACTTGTAGTCGGGTGACAGGTTGGGCGGATGCTGGCCGGCGGCGGCCCGGCGGTACGTTTCCTCTTTCATGGGCAGAAGCTTAGCCCACCTGCCCGCCCGGCGGCCAAGCCTAACGGCAGGATCCGATGAGACAGGACGCCGCCGCCCTACCTGGGCTTCGGCGCTCTCCGGGTCTCCGCGATCAGGGCCGCATAGTCGGCCAGGGAGAGCCGCGACAGCTCGTCGACAGCCGCGCGGACAGACTGCGGGTTGCCCGTTCCCCGGGCGTCGATCGTGTAGCCCTTCTGCGACGGATACATGGCGATGAATGCCGGATGGGCCTCGCTTTCCACGTGTGCCAGGAGGGTGACCGTCCGATCGTCCGTGCAACTGGTGATCGACCAGACCGATCCTCCGAACGTCCGGTCGATCGGCCGAACGTGCAGTCGAGCGTACCCTGTTGCGCGAAAGCCACCGGTGCCGGCCCGGTCAGCACGGTGGCCAGGACAAGGGAGATACTCGCCTTCAGACGCATGAGCGAACCACCGATGCTATCTTGCTCGCTCGATGATCTTATCCTGGTAGGGGCGCCACGTCTTGTCGCTGAGTTCTTCACGCACCCACTGAGGGCTATCCGGCGCCTGCCACTTGGCCAACCCTTCCCCTTCGGTGCGAATTGCGGGACCGTCCGGAGTCTGCACGATCGAATGGATCACGTAGCCCGGTTCCGGCCGGCAATCGTGTCGCTCCCAGATAGAGACCGTATGGGAGCCAAGGCGTCGCCTCGTTTGGCGTCCCCGCGAAAGTTGCCGGATGATTCATGAATTCGGGGCCGGGCGTCGGGTTGTTGATGAGACCCTGCAGTAGTCGCTCCGCCGGAACGTCCGTGGGCGGGGATTGGACACCGTAGCCATGATAGAGGCGGTTCTCTGGACCGATCCGCTCGGGAAATCCTCGTGGAGCCGGAATCGGTGGGTGGAACGAGGTCCCTTGCGGGGACAGACACGAAAGATCGCCATCGGAGACGGTGCAGTCGACTGGTGCAATGCCAGATGGGAAGCGATCTGAACCTGAAGGCCGCGCTCCGTCGGATTGCGGAAAGTCGCCCGGACTCGTGCCATCCGCGTTCATCCGAAAGCCCGGTACATCGTCGTCCGGGACGACGTGGAATCCGAAGGTCCGCCGATCGGGGCGCATCGTAAACATCTGGAAATTCCGTGCTGGCTGGCGTCGGGGCGCCCGGTTGAAGGAACGAGTCCCGTTCAACCTACCAGCACGACGGTCATCGGTCAATAACTATGATCATTTATCATACTTGTGTTATTAATCCTGAACTGAAGCCACCAGGCCAGCGTCGCTTGGCATCGCGACAGGCCACACTACTTCTGCTGCCGCTTCACTTCAGCGATCAATGCCGCGACGTCGGCCTCCGACACCCGGCGAATATCCGCCAATGCCGCCGCCGTCGCCCCCTTGTCGCCCATCCCTTCGCCCTCGATCATGAAGCGGCCCTTTTCTTTCTCCGAGGGATACACCAGGAAATAGAATGGAAAGGCCGGGCTGCCGGGCTCCGCAAGCAATAGGAGCCCTATGTCGCTACAGCTACGGACGAGCCAGTTCGAGCCGCCGAAGGTCTTGACGATCGGCTCCGTGCTACAATCGAGCGTCTTCTTCGGCTGAGCCGAAAGTTGCTGAGGAATCAGGAAGACAGCTGCCACCAGCAGTAGAATACGATCCACCGGTACTCCCGCACAATCTGACGCAAGACGTCGCCCATCTGCAATGCGACGTCAATCGAGATTAATCGCGTCAGAAATCAGCCAGCACCATCAGGCTCTGTGGCGCCACGCGCGTACCGGGATGAGATGAACCGGAGACCGGTCCATCCCATCTGCCCTGGATTTCATTCCGTTCGGCTGGAATCGGCCGAACGGAAACGTGCTTCGTGAGGCTTCGATCGCCCGTGCGCTCTAGTTGCTGTGCAGGATGCGGGTCACCGTATAGGTGCGGCCTTCCCGCTCGACGTCGAAGCGCACCTTGTCGCCCGGGCCAAGGCCGGTGAGCGATGCCGGGTCGGTGACGCCGAAGACCCGCGTGCCACCATAGAGGAAGAGATGCGGGATCGGCCGGTACTCGAGCGTGATGCGGCCGGCATCGGGGTCGACCGCCACCACGCGGCCGGCCGCCAGCGGCGCGTCCGACAGGACGGCTTCCTCCTGGGCGGAGATGCGGGTGTCGAGGCTGGGTTCGTCCAGACCCTCCATGGCGAGGGCGGACATCGCAAAGGCGGGATGCATTCCGGTCATTGTCGCAGCCATGATGAGCGACGCTACTACGCTTTTTACTGTCATTGTCTTCTCCGACGCCCCACTTGGTGACAGTCGGATTAATTTTCCAGTGACCGGACGGTAATCGCGTCTTTCACGTTCCTGTGTCGCTCACGCGCATCAGCGGTGACGCCGCGGTGAGCGAGGCACCACGGCATCATGAACGAATGTTCATCGAGGAGGACGTGCGATCGAGATCGCACGCCACCGGCAGGAATCGTCAAAGCATGATGAGTCCGGCTCGAATCAGCCGGACTCATCATGCCCTGTCGAACCGCGATCACCTTTGCGCGCGAATGAGATGAGGTGCGAGCGCACCTCATCTCATTCCGCTCTACGCGGCGCGCACTTCGAGGCCGCCCGGCGTGGCGCGATAGCCGGTCAGCGTGCGGTCGGCGAAGCCCAGGCGCCAGTCGAGCATCTTCGACGCATACTCCGCGAGCCTGCCGGCATAGGCCGGATCGGCCGCGCGGTTGATGAACTGGCCCGGATCCTTCTCGAGATCGAACAGCAGCGGCGGCAGCGCGGGGAAGTGCACGTACTTGAACTTCTCGTCCTGCACGACGGCCAGCGTGCACTTGTCCATCGGCACGCCGAGCGCCGATTCCGGCTTGCTGTAGTAGAGGTCGCGGAAGTCGAACTCGTAGTGCACCTCGGTGCGCCAGTCGGCCGGCGTGCGGCCCTCGCAGAAGGGCAGCAGCGAACGGCCGTCGCACTGGCGCGGCACCGGCAGGGCGGGCCCATTCAGGGGGGGCGGGCTTGGGGGGGTGGGCTCCGTGGAGGGGGCCCCCGCCGGGCCGCGCCCCCC
>Ga0182792_1002685_pt1 | contig 12240 bp, 6 predicted proteins | sample Passage237B_FD_130497 | JGI IMG/M metagenome (GOLD analysis project Ga0182792, IMG submission 130497) | Cellulose adapted compost microbial communities from Newby Island Compost Facility, Milpitas, CA, USA - Passage2 37B (version 2) (version 2) ...
CCGATCCGGCGCTGGCCGGCCGCCCCGAGCTGGCGCTGGCCGAGCGCCTGTCCGGCGAGCTGCTGGCCGACATCCGCCAGGTGGTGCAGTCGCTGCGCGACGACCGCGGGCTGGACCTGGCCACCGCGCTGCGCGCGCTGGCCGCGCCGTTCCCGCGGCCGGTGCTGGCGCTGTCGATCGCCCCGGAGGTGCGGGTGACCGACCCGGCCGTGGCCGAGGCGCTGCTGCGCCTGGCCCAGGAGGCGCTGACCAACGCCGCGCGCCACGCCGGCGCGCAGACCGTGTGGCTGGACATCGGCAGGGAGGCCGAGGGGCTGCGCGTGGACATCCGCGACGACGGCAGCTGCCCGGAACGCATCCGCGAGGGCAACGGCATCGCCGGCATGCGCGAGCGCGTGGCCGAGCTGGGCGGCGCGCTGGCGCTGGAGCGCACGCGCGCCGGCGGGCTGCACCTGGTGGCGAGGCTGCCGGCGTGAGCGCCGCGCGGCTGCGGGTGGCGCTGGCCGACGACCAGGCGCTGGTCCGCGCCGGGCTGCGCGCGCTGCTGGAGCGGCGCGGCGTGGAGGTGGCGTTCGAGGCCGAGGATGGGCAGGGCCTGCTCGACGCGCTGCAGCTGCAGGCGGTGGACGTGGTGCTCAGCGACGTGCGCATGCCGGGCCTGGACGGCATCGCCGCGGTGCGGCGGATGCGCGACACCGGCGACCCCACGCCGGTGCTGCTGCTGACCACCTTCGACGATGCCGACCAGCTGTTGCAGGCGCGCGAGGCGGGCGCGCAGGGCTACCTGCTCAAGGACGCGGCGCCGGAGGAACTGCACGCGGCCATCGAACGGGTGGCCGCCGGCGCCACCCTGCTGCAGCCGGTGAGCACCGACCCGGTGCGCGCGCGCTTCCGCTTCCACGACGAGGCGCCGCCGCAGGACGGCTTCGGCGAGCGCGAGGTCGCGATCCTGCGGCTGCTGGCCGGCGGCTATTCCAACAAGGAGATCGCGCGCAGCCTGTTCCTGGCCGAGGGCACGGTGAAGAACTACGTGTCCACCATCCTCGACAAGCTGGGCACCCGCGACCGCACCCGGGCGGTGCTCAAGGCGATCACGCTGCGGATCATCTGAGCGCGCTCCCGCAACGGCGGCCCGCCCGGCCTCCAGCGGGCGCCTCAGCGCCTGACGTCGTAGCGGCCCTCGCCGACCAGCGCCTCGACCTCGGCCTCGGACACCAGGTTGAAGTCGCCCGGGATCGAGTGCTTGAGACAGCCGGCGGCCAGGCCGAAACGGATGGTGCGGCCGGCGTCCCAGCCGCGGACCAGCCCGTGCAGCACGCCCGCGGCGAAGGCGTCGCCGCCGCCGATGCGGTCCACGATCGGGCCCACTTCCTCCTGCGGCGCCAGCGCCGTGCCGCCCTCGCGCGCCACCAGCACGCCCGAGAGGGCGTGGTGATCCACGTTGCGCGGCTCGCGGATGGTGCAGGCCATCCACTTCAGGTGGGGGAAGGCGGCGAAGGCGTCGGCCGCGGCGGCCTCCACGCGCGCCAGCGCCTCGGCCTGCGGGTACTGGCCGCCCAGCACCACGCCCATGTCGCGGTAGTCGGCGAACAGCAGGTCGGCCTCGGCCATCAGCTCGGAGAGGATCGCGCGGGCGTCGCCCTTCCACACCTCCCACAGCTTGGGCCGGAAGTTGCCGTCGAAGGAGACCCGCGCGCCGGCGGCGCGCGCGGCGCGCGCGGCCGCCAGGGCCGCGGCGGCAGTATTGGCCCCCAATGCCGGGGTCACGCCGGACAGGTGCAGCCAGTCGGCCCCCTGCAGCAGTGCCGGCCAGTCGTAGGCATCGGCGGGCGCCAGGGCGAAGGCCGAGCCGGCGCGGTCGTAGAGGACCTCGGCCGGACGGTGGATCGCGCCGGGGGCGAGGAAGTACAGGCCCATGCGCCCGGGCACCCGGCGCACGGCGCCGGTGTCCAGGCCGTGGCGCCGCAGCTCGCCGGCGGCGGCCTCGCCCAGTGCGTTGTCGGCCACGGTGCTGACCATCGCCACGCGGTGCCCGAACGCGGCCAGCGACACGCCCACGTTGGCTTCGGCGCCGCCGATGCGCACTTCCAGCTGCGGGCTCTGCAGCAGCCGCTCGCGGCCCGGCGCGCTCAGGCGCAGCAGCAATTCACCGAAACAGACCACGTGAGCCGACATCGCTTCCTCCTCGATACGCGCCAGGGCGCTGGATGGTGTCACGGCGGGCCGCGCCCGGGCCGGCCCGTGCCTGGCGTCGCCATTGGCTAGCGGTGTCATTCTAGCCGTGGCGCGGGTTTCCGGGTGCGGGCGGATGTGACCGCTACCACCGGTTTTCGTGCTGCATTGCAAGATGCCCGCCCCCGAAACCGGTGTTAGCGTGCCGTTTGACCAGCGGTGTCATCCGCTGGCTTTGACTCTTTCCGACAGACCGAAGACGCTTTCGCTAAAGCCCTTGGGAGGGGATATGCAGACCGTGAGCAACCGCCGGAAGACACCGGTTACCCTGCTGGCCGCATCGATCGGCCTGGCGCTGTACATGCCGTCGTCGTTCGCCCAGGACGCCGCGCAGGCCCCTGCCGGCGAGACGCCGACCAACCTCGACACCGTGGTGGTCACCGGCTACCGCGCCAGCCTGGAACGCGCGATCGACATCAAGCGCGGCGAGGCGGGCGTGGTCGACGCCATCGTCTCCGAGGACGTGGGCAAGTTCCCCGACCTGAACCTGGCCGAATCGCTGCAGCGCATCCCCGGCGTGGTCATCACCCGCGACGGCGGCGAAGGCCGCAACATCTCCGTCCGCGGCCTGGGCCCGGATTTCACCCGCGTGCGCATCAACGGCATGGAGTCGTTGACCACGGTCGGCAGCACCGACCAGAACGGCGGCACCAACCGCAGCCGCGGCTTCGACTTCAACGTCTTCGCCTCCGACCTGTTCTCGCAGATGATCGTGCGCAAGACCGCCTCGGCCGACGTCGAGGAAGGCTCGCTGGGCGCCACCGTGGACCTGCGCACCGCCCGCCCGTTCGACTACGACGGCTTCACCTTCGCCGCCAGCGGCCAGGTCGGCTACGGCGAGATGTCCGAGAGCGCCGACCCGCGCGTGGCCGCCCTGGTGGCCAACACCTGGGCCGACGGCAGGTTCGGTGCGCTGCTCTCGGTGGCCTATTCCGAGAAGCAGACCCTGGAGGAAGGCAGCGGCAGTGGCCGCTGGGCCAACGGCACCAGCAACGGCGGCTTCTCCGCCACCTCGCCGTTCGCCGAGGCCCGCTCGGCCAACGTGTTCCACCCCCGCTTCCCGCGCTACACCTGGATGGAGCACGACCAGAAGCGCACCGGCATCACCGGCGCCCTGCAGTTCAAGCCCAGCGACAGCACCGAGTTCGCACTCGAGGGCCTGTACTCCAAGATCGACGCCACCCGCAGCGAGCACTACATCGAGGCGATCTCCTTCAGCCGTGGCGCCTCTCAGGGCGGCAAGCCGGAAACCATCGTCAACGACGGCTACATCGACCCGGCCACCGGCGCGCTGCTGTACGGCGAGTTCGACAACGTGGACGTGCGCGCGGAGAACCGCTACGACGAGTGGGACACCGTGTTCAAGCAGATCAGCCTGAGCGGCACCCACGAGTTCAGCGACAGCTTCAAGATCAACGGCAAGATCGGCACGTCCTCGTCCGAGCACCAGAACCCGGTCCAGGCCACGATCATGATGGACAAGCTCAACGTCGACGGCTACAGCTACGACTACCGCGGCGACAAGTGGGCCCCAGTGATCGACTACGGCATCGACCCCACCGATCCGAACGGCTGGACGCTGTCCACCATCCGCATGCGCCAGAACCGCGTCGAGAACGACTTCGACGTGGGCGAGGTGGACTTCAACTGGGCCGTGAGCCCCGGCTTCCGCCTGAAGGGCGGCGTGCTGGCCAAGGACTACGGCTTCCATTCGCAGGAGTGGCGGCGCACCGCCAACGAGGCCTCGACCCCGAACTTCGCCGACGGCACCCGCATCGTGCCGGTGGACATGATCGAGCTGGCGCGGCTGGAAGGCGTGAATGGCTCGCCGGGCACCTGGGTGGTGCCGGACTTCGACGCCATCGCCGACCTTTTCGACATCTTCAGCGGCGAAGGCACCTTCGCCTTCAGCCCGTATGCGGCCAGCAACCGCAGCGTCGAGGAGAAGGATCGCGGCGTCTGGCTGCAGGGCGAGTTCTCCACCGACCTGGGCCCCATCCCGCTCTCGGGCAACTTCGGCGTGCGCTACGTCAAGACCGAGCAGAGCTCCACCGGCGTGGCGACCATCGCGGGCACCCCGACCGACATCACGGTGGAGCGCGAGTACAGCGACACCCTGCCGTCGATGAACCTGGTGGCCGAGATCACCCCGGACTTCCTGCTGCGCCTGGGCGCCGCGAAGGTGATGACCCGCCCGGGCCTGGGCAGCCTGACCCCTGGCGTGACCGTGAGCGTCAGCGGCGGCTCGCGCAACGTCACCGGCGGCAACCCGAACCTGGACCCGATCCGCGCCAAGACCTACGACCTGAGCGCCGAGTGGTACTTCCAGGACAGCGCCATGCTGAGCCTCGGCCTGTTCTTCAAGGACATCGAGAGCTTCGTCCAGACCACCCGCGAGGTGCGGCCGTTCAACACCAGCGGCCTGCCCGACAGCATCGCCGAGTCCTTCGGCGTGAGCCCCACCGACGACTTCGTGTTCTCGGTGCCGGTCAACACGCCCGGCGGCGACCTCAAGGGCGTGGAAGCCAACTACATCCAGCCCTTCACCTTCCTGCCGGGCCTGTGGAGCAACTTCGGCATCCAGCTGAACTACACGTTCGTGGATTCCCAGATCCAGTACCTCACCTCCTCGGGTGCCGCGTCCTACAAGACGGACCTGACCGGCCTGTCCCGCCATTCCTGGAACGCCACCCTGTTCTACGAAGGCGAAAGGTTCTCCGGCCGCGTCTCGGCCACCAACCGCGACGACTACCTGATCCAGGTGCCGGCGACGGAAGCGGGCTTCGACGTCCACGGCCAGACCGGCACGACCTACGTGGACGCCTCGCTGCGGTACAAGATGAGCGAGCAGCTGGAGCTGAGCCTGGAAGGCATCAACCTGACCAACGAGCCGCAGCAGTCGTGGGTGGGTTCGACCTGGCAGCTCCCCCTGGACTACAGCGAGACCGGGCGCCAGTACCTGCTGGGCCTGCGCTACAAGTTCTGATCCATCGCGGGTGTTCCACCGGACCGGGGCGGCGTTGCCGCCCCGGTTTTTTTGGGCCGTCGCCAGGGTGCTGCGCTGCAAGATGCCAAGGCCGGTCGGTGTTGCTACCTTGCGTTTGACCATCGGTGTCATAGAACGCCGGGCACCGCGGCGGCCACCGTCGCGCCACCAGATCCACCGTCCAGGCCCTTGGGAGGGGCGTTGCATGAAGGCACCTGCCGCACTCGGAAAGACACCGGTTACCTTGCTCGCCGCCGCGGTCGCGGCCGCCCTTTCGGCGCCGGCCGCCGCCCAGGAGGCCGCGGCGTCGCAGGACGCCACCGAACTGGACGCAGTGGTGGTCACCGGCTACCGCCAGAGCCTGCAGAAGTCGCTGGACGAGAAGCGGTACTCGACCGAGCAGGTGGACGCGATCTTCGCCGAGGACATCGGCAAGTTCCCGGACCAGAACCTGGCCGAGTCGCTGCAGCGCATCGCCGGCGTGTCCATCGACCGCGAAGGCGGCGAGGGCCAGCGCATCTCCATCCGCGGCCTGGGCTCGGACTTCACCCGCGTGCGCCTGAACGGCCTGGAGGCGCTGGCCACCGCCGGCACCGGCAGCGCGGGCGTGAACCGCAGCCGCGGCTTCGACTTCAACACCTTCGCCTCCGAGCTCTTCAGCCAGGTCAAGGTCAACAAGACCCAGTCGGCGCAGATGGACGAGGGCTCGCTGGGCTCGACCGTGGACCTGCGCGGCTCGCGGCCGTTCGACTTCGACGGCTTCCGCGCCTCGGCCAGCGCCCAGGTGGGCTACGGCGAGATGGCCGAGAAGTACGACCCGCGCGTGTCCGGCCTGCTGTCCAACACCTGGGCCGACGGCCGCTTCGGCGCCCTGCTTTCGGCCTCCTACAGCAGGCGCAACGTCTACGAGGAAGGCTACAACCCGGTCCGCTGGGAGCACGGCAACCACCGCAACTCCAACCAGAGCAACGCCAACAACAACGGCATCTACGGCTTCTGCTCGCCGGTCGGCTACGATCCGCAGACGCCGCGCAACCCGCTGTCCAACGAGACCCCGGCCGGGACCGGCAGCCAGGCCAACCAGGACCGCAACAACGGCTGGGGCAGCTACGGCATCAGCGACACCCATTGCGGCACGGGGCTGCCGCGTCCGGAGGCCACCCCGGAGAACATCGCGGCCTACGAGACGGCGACCAACGCCTGGATCCCGCGCTACCCGCGCTACATCCGCACCGCGCACGAGATCGAGCGCCTGGGCGTGACCGGCGCGCTGCAGTGGCGTGCCTCGGACGACACCGTGGTCAGCTTCGACGCGATGTATTCGCGCCTGTCCAAGGACCAGCGCGAGGACTCGCTGGGCGCCAACCTGCACCGCGCGGCCAACCTCGGCGGCAAGACCCAGATCGTCGTGCGCGAGGCCGAGGTCGACGCGATGAACCGGCTGGTCTACGGCGTGTTCGACAACGTCGACTTCCGCACCGAGTCCACCGCGATCGAGGAAACCACCGAGTTCCAGCAGTACAGCCTGTCGCTGGAGCACCACGTCAACGACGCGGTGCGCGTGGACGCGCAGCTGGGCCATTCCAGCTCGACCTACGAGCGGCCGGTGTTCTCGATGGTGAGCTTCGACAACGCCAACCTCGACGGCTTCGTGCTCGACATGCGCGGCGGCCCGGACATGCCGCGCATGACCTTCCCGTTCGACCTGAACGACCCGGCGTCGTGGTCGTGGCTGGGCTACGGCGCGGTGCCGGTCAACAGCAACGGCACCGCGCGCGGCGCCAACATCAGCGAAGTGCGGCTGAACCCGCAGTACGTGGACAACGCCTTCGACACGGCCAAGGTCGACCTGCAGTTCATCATCAACCCCACCTTCACCCTCCGCGCCGGCCTTGCCTACAAGGACTACGACATGAGCACGGAGGAGTACCGGCACATCAGCTACGGCCGCCTGGCCCAGGCGCTGCCGGACGGGCTGACCGTGGCCGACCTGAGCACGACCCTGGGCGGCTTCGGCAAGAACCTGTCCGGCGCGCCGTCCAGCTGGCTGGTGCCGGACTTCGGCAAGATCGCCGAGCTGCTGGACATCTACTGCAACTGCGACAGCGGCGCACAGGGCGGCGACTACCGCCTCTCCGGCGTCGGCCACTACGGCGCCTCCAACAACAACTTCCAGGTCAACGAGCGCAGCCTGGGCACCTACCTGCAGCTGGACTTCAACACCGACCTGCTGGACCGCGCCCTGCGTGGCAACATCGGCGTTCGCGTGGTCGACACCCAGATCACCGCCTCCGGCTGGGCGCCGTGCAACGCCAGCAACGCCGCCAACAACTCGGACGCCTGCCAGGCGTTCTTCGGCGTGGCCAACGCCACCTCCGCGCCCGGCGACCGCTACCTGGTGCGCAGCGTGGTCAACCACAGCTACCAGGACGTGCTGCCGTCGCTGAACCTGGCCTGGGACCTGAGCGACGAGCTGGTGCTGCGCTTCGGCGCGGCCAAGACCATGGCCCGGCCGACCCTGGGCTACCTGTCCCCGAGCGTGAGCGGCGGCCCGACCCAGTACTTCGACGACGGCCGCGTGTTCTCGATCAACCTGGGCAACCCGAAGCTGGACCCGTTCCGCTCCACCAACTACGACCTGAGCCTGGAGTGGTATTTCCAGGAGGGCGCGCTGCTGTCGGCGGCGGTGTTCTACAAGGACATCGACAGCTACATCCAGCGCACGCGCCTGCTGACCACCTGGGCCGACATGGGCTATTCGCTGGACCTGCTGCCGGCCGGCTTCGCCGCCGACACGCTGTTCAACGTGCAGAGCTACTACAACACCCCGGGCGGCCCGCTGAAGGGCTACGAGCTGACCTACCAGCAGCCGTTCACCTTCCTGCCGGGCTTCTGGAGCAAGTTCGGCGTGCAGCTCAACTACACCCACGTGGAGTCGAGCATCAAGTACATGTTCAGCACCGCGGCCAACGGCAACCAGACCGTGGTGACCACCTACACCGAGAACGACCTGGTGAACCTGTCGCCGAACTCGTACAACGCCACCCTGTACTACGACGACGGCAAGTTCAGCGCGCGCGTGTCCACCAGCTACCGCGACGGCTACATCGGCGAGGTGCTCAGCCGCGAGAACGTGTGGGACCTGGACGGCAACGAGCTGGTCACCGCCGACGTGACCGGCAAGCACGACGTGCGCAACGTGGACTTCAACATGTCCTACCGGCTCAACGACCGGCTGACCATGACCTTCGAGGCGATCAACCTGCTGGACACCCCGGACAGCCGCTACGTCGACTCGGCGCTGCAGATGCCGGACCGCTACACCGTCAACGGCCGCCAGTACTACCTGGGCGTGCGCTATCGCTTCTGACGTGTCTTCCCGGCCACGCCCCTTCTCCCTCCCCTCGAGCGGGCGGGGCCGGGTGGCCCGGTCCGGTTCCCCCCCGGCGCGCCCGCGCCGGGGGGGCCCGGCCGGGCCTTTTCTTTTCCTGCTGGCGCTGGCCTGGGCACTGCCGGCCGCCGCACAGGCCACGTTCGAGGTCGCGGGCGACGGCAGCGCGCGCTTCGCCACTGTGCAGGCCGCGGTGGACGCGGCGGTCGCCGGCGGCGCGCCGGCGCGGATCCGCATCCGCGCCGGCACCTACCGCGGGACCGTGGCGATCCCGGCCGGCGCGCCGCCGATCGAGCTGGTCGGCGACGGCGCCGCGACGACGGTCATCGTCCACGACCACCATGCCTCCCGCCACGACCCGGCCACCGGGCGGCCGTTCGGCACCTACGGCTCGGCCACGGTGGCGGTGCACGCGGACGACTTCCGCGCGCGCGGGCTGACCTTCGCCAACGACGCCGGCCCGGTCGGCCAGGCGGTGGCGCTGATGCTGGCGGGCACCCGTGCCGCGTTCCGCCAGGTGCACTTCCGCGGCCACCAGGACGCGCTCTACCTCCAGGGACGCGACAGCCTGGCCTGGTTCGCCGACTGCGAGGTGGAAGGCACCGTGGACTTCATCTTCGGCGCGGGCACGGCGCTGTTCGAGCGCTGCCGCATCCACTCGCTGGGCGACGGCTACGTGACCGCCGCCGCCACGCCCGAAGGCCGGCGCTTCGGCCTGGTGTTCCGCGACTGCCGGCTGACCGCCGCGCCCGGCGTGCGCGCGGTGTACCTGGGCCGCCCCTGGCGCGACCATGCGCGGGTGGCGTTCCTGGCCAGCGAACTGGGCGCGCACGTGCTGCCGGCCGGCTGGCACGACTGGGGCCGGCCGCAGCGGCAGGCGACGGCGTACTTCGTCGAAGCGGACAATGCCGGGCCGGGCGCGGCCACGGCCGGACGCGTGCCCTGGTCGCACCGGCTGGACCCGGCGCAGGCCGCCGGCTACACCCGGGATGCCATCCTCGGCCCATGGAGACCGTACGAATGAGCGCACCGATCCTGCGCCTGCTGCTGGGCGCGCTGCTGGCGATGCCGGCCACGGCGGCCGCGGCCGCGCCGCCGCCCACCGACCCGGTGGCCGAGAACATGCTGCTGCTGCAGACGCCGTCCGGCGGCTGGTCCAAGCACTACCGCGGCACCAAGGTGGACTACGGGCGCGCCTTCGACGCGGCCGAGCGCGCGGCCCTGCGCGCGCCGGACCGTGCGGACGACGCGACCATCGACAACAGCGCCACCACCCGCGAGATCGCCTACCTGGCCGAGGCGTGGCAGCGCACAGGCAACCCCGCCTATCTGGACGCAGCGCGGCGCGGCGTGGCCTGGGTGTTGCGCGCGCAATACCCCAACGGCGGCTGGCCGCAGTACTACCCCGACCGCTCGTACTACCGGCACCAGGTGACCTTCAACGACCACGCCATGGTGCGCGTGCTGCACCTGCTGCAGGACATCGCCGAAGGCCGCGGGGCGATGGCGTCGCTGCAACCCGAGTTCGGCCGCCAGGCCCGCGACGCACTGGCGCGCGGCATCGAGTGCATCCTCGCCACCCAGGTCCGGATCGGCGGCCGGCCGACGGTCTGGGCGGCGCAGTACGATGAAACCACCCTGCAGCCGGCCAAGGCGCGCGCCTACGAGCTGCCCTCGCTGGCGGTGGCCGAGTCGGTGGGCGTGGTGCGCTTCCTGCTGCGCCAGCCGGCGCCGGACGCGCGCATCGTCGCGGCCGTCGAGTCGGCCGTGGACTGGCTGCAGGCGCACCGCCTGCCCGACCTGGCGCTGCGCCAGGTGCAGGCCCCGGACGAGGAGACCGGGCGCGACGTCGTGGTCGTGCCGCAGCCGGGCGCCTCGCTCTGGGCGCGCTTCTACGACCTGGAGCGCCAGCAGCCGCTGTTCGTCAACCGCCGCGGCGAGCGCGTGACCGCGTTCGGCGACATGCCCAACGAGCGCCGCGTCGGCTACGCCTGGTACGGCACCTGGCCGAAGAAGCTGCTCGAGGTGGAGCTGCCGCGCTGGCGCCGCACCCATGCCAAGGCGGTGGCCGCCTACCGCGCCACCGTCCGTCCCGCCGATACGCCGTAAGTGGAACCGCCGATGAAGATCCGCCACGCCCTGTTCGCCTCCGTCCTGGCCGCCGGCGCCGTCCTGCCGACGGCCGCGCGCGCCGCCGCCCCGGAACTGCTGTTCCGCGTCTCGGCCGACGCCGGCTTCGTCGCCGACCATGCCGGTGGCGATCCGGTGCCCAACTTCCAGGACAAGGTGAAGATCGTCCCCACCGGCGTGCAGGGCGGGGCCATCGAATGGGCCGACGATGGCGTGCTGGCGTGGAACGCGCCGGGCAACATCTACGCCCAGCGCGGCACGCTGTCCTTCTTCTGGCGCCCGCGCTACGCGGTGGGCGAGGCGCCGTTCGTGATCTTCCGGGTCGGCTACGGCGACCACAGCAGCTGGGACATGGCCTGGCTGCGCATCGACTGGAACGGCCACGGCTTCGACGCCTTCGTCACCGACGCCAACCTGGCGCGCACCCGGGTCTCGTTCCGCATGGAGCGCGCGCCCGGTCCGCAGGACTGGGTCCACCTGGCCTTCGCCTGGGACGAGACCGCCGGGGTGCGCCTGTACGTGGACGGCCGCGAGGCCGCGCGCGTGGAGGCCGGGCCGGTACCCTTCGACTACGACGCGGCGCTGGACCAGCTGGGCCTGGCCGGACGGGTGATGGCGCCGTACCAGGTGCAGAGCCGCTACAACTTCCTGCGCGGCAGCGACTTCGACGAGATCCGCGTGTACGACCGCATGCTCGATGCCGCCGGCGTGGCCGCGCTGGCGCGGCGCGGCGACCTGGCACGCGCCGCGGTGGCCGGCGCGGCGGACGCGGGTGCGCAGGCGCGCCGCGCGGCCTGGCTGCACCGCCACGGCTGGGACGGCGGCCAGGCGCCGCCGCCGCTGGAGTCGGCCACCACCTCGATCCGCAGGCTCGGCTTCGCCGACGTCAAGGACAAGAAGCAGTGGATGTGGAAGGGGACCGACGGCATTCCCGAGACCACCTGGCCGGGCGTGTACAACCGCTCGCGGCTGCCCGGCCGCAACGACTACTTCCAGCTGCCCGACTGGAACACCTACGTCGAGGGCGGCCAGGCGCTGGACCTGGCCATGCCGGACGAGCCGTTCAACCGCGTCGAGATCCGCGGCGCGGCCTTCGGCCAGGCCAGCCACGGCGCCGGCGCCGACCGGCTGCAGCCGCTGTTCGAGCGCCCGCGCGGGGTGGTGCGCAGCGTGGACCAGTTCGCCGAACGCCGCGGCGGCCACCTGCGCTTCGCCAACGCCGAGCAGGAGACGCCGATCCAGGAGATCTGGGCCTACCACGTCAGCGACGCGCCCGAGCCGGAGGGCACGGTCAAGCAGGCCTACGTCGTCGACAGCCAGGTGCTGCCGGACTACGGCAACGTGCAGGCGCTGCGCCGGTACATCGACGGGCGCTACCCGGCGTCGGAGCGCAGCACGGTGATGGCCCTGCCCCGGGGCGCCGGCTCCCCCCCGCGCGGGCGCGCCGCAATTCGCGCCCCGCCCGCCCCCCCCTCCGACCTCCCTCCGCCCGCGCGGCGCC
>Ga0182792_1002686_pt1 | contig 12233 bp, 15 predicted proteins | sample Passage237B_FD_130497 | JGI IMG/M metagenome (GOLD analysis project Ga0182792, IMG submission 130497) | Cellulose adapted compost microbial communities from Newby Island Compost Facility, Milpitas, CA, USA - Passage2 37B (version 2) (version 2) ...
GCCGCGCTGTGGGTCACGGCCAAGATCGCCGCGCACTGGATCGTGACCGGCCTGCCGCTGGTCGTCGCGGCGCCGCTTCTTGCGCTGTTGTTTGATGTGGAACAGGAAGCACTCGGCGTGCTGACGCTATCGTTGGCGCTGGGCACACCCATCCTCGCGCTGCTCGGCGCCGTCGGCGCGGCGCTGACGCTGGGGCTGCGCGGCGGCGGCGTGCTGCTGGCGCTGCTGGTGCTGCCGCTGTACGTGCCGGTGCTGATCTTCGGCGCCGGCGCGGTGGACGCCTTCCTGGGCGGTGTGGGCGCGACGGCGCACCTGCTGCTGCTCGGCGGCGGCCTGCTCGGCGCGCTGGCGCTGGCGCCGTTCGCCTGCGCGGCGGCGCTGCGGATTGCTGTGGAATGAGAAACCCTGCATGAGAGACCTGAACGAAAAGGACCTGCGCGGCAAGAGCCTGATGCGCTTCGCCTCGCCGCAGGTGTTCTACCCGGTGGCGGGACGCTTCGCGCCATGGTTCGCCGCCGTCGCCGCGGTGCTGGCGGTGGCGGGCCTGTACGTGGGCTTCTTCGTCGCGCCGACCGACTTCCAGCAGGGCGAGGTGTACCGCGTGATCTTCATCCACGTGCCGGCGGCATGGATGTCGATGTTCGTGTATCTGGTCATGGCCTTCTGGTCGGCCGTCGGGCTGGTGCTCAACACGCGGCTGTCGTTCATGATGGCGCGCGCGCTCGCGCCGACCGGGGCGATGTTCTGCTTCGTCGCGCTGTGGACCGGCGCGCTGTGGGGCAAGCCGACCTGGGGCACGTACTGGGTGTGGGACGCGCGGCTGACCTCCCAGCTGCTGCTGCTGTTCCTGTACCTCGGCTACATCGCGCTGACCGAGGCCATCGAGGACTCGCGCCGTGCCGACCGCGCCGGCGCCATCCTCGCGCTGGTCGGCGCGGTCAACGTGCCGATCATCTATTTCTCGGTGCAGTGGTGGAACACGCTGCACCAGGGCGCCTCGGTGAGCCTGACCAAGGCCCCGTCGATGGCCACGACGATGCTCGCCGGCATGCTGCTGATGGCGCTGGCCGCCTGGGCCTACACCTTCGCGACGGCGTTCTGGCGGGTGCGCTCGCTGATCCTCGAGCGCGAGCGCCACACCGACTGGGTCGGCGCCGAACTCGAACGTCTGGGGAGCCGGTGATGCAGTGGGAATCGTGGAGCGCGTTCTGGGACATGGGCGGATCCGCCCTGTACGTGTGGGGCAGCTACGCCGTCACGGCCGCCTGCGTGGCCGTGGAACTGTTGCTGCTGTTCCGCCGTCGTAGCGAGACCGCGCGCCGGCTGCTGCGCCTGCGCCGCGCGGCGCCGCCGGGCCGTCCGGCCGCCGGCGGGAACGAGGAGAAGACTTGATGAAACCCCGTAGCAAGCGCCTGCTGCTGCTCGCAGGCGCCGTCTCCCTTCTGGTCGGGGCGGTGGCGCTCGTGCTGACCGCCTTCCAGGAGAACCTGGTGTTCTTCCACACGCCCAGCGAAGTCGCCGAAGGCAAGGCCCCTCAGGGCCGTCCGTTCCGCGTCGGCGGCATGGTCGAGGCCGGCTCGATCCGGCGCGAGGCCGACGGCCTGACCGTGAGCTTCGTCATCACCGACATGGTCAAGACCGTGCCCGTGACCTACCGCGGCACGCTGCCCGACCTGTTCCAGGAGGGCAAGGGCGCCGTGGTGCAGGGCTCGCTCGGTCCGGACGGCCGCTTCACGGCCACCGAGGTGCTGGCCAAGCATGACGAGAACTACATGCCGGTCGAGGCGCAGTACGCGCTCGACTCGGCGCAGATGAAGAAGGCCGCGGAGAGCCTGCAGCAATGATTGCCGAACTCGGGCATTTCGCCCTCATCCTCGCGCTGGTGCTGTCGCTGGTGCAGGCCGTGGTGCCGATGGTCGGCGCCCACCGCAACCGGCTGGCGCTGATGGGCGTGGGCCGCCCGGCCGCGCGGGGGCAGTTCGTGATGCTGCTGCTGGCCTACGCCTGCCTGACCTGGGCCTTCATCCAGAGCGATTTCTCGGTGCGGCTGGTCGCCGTCAACTCGCACACCGACACGCCGCTGATCTACAAGATCACCGGCGTCTGGGGCAACCACGAGGGCTCGCTGCTGCTGTGGGCGCTGGCGCTGTCGGGCTGGACGCTGGCCGTGACGCTGTTCAGCCGCCACCTGCCGGAGGCCTTCATGGCGCGCGTGGTCGGCGTGCTGGGCTGGGTCAGCGCGGGCTTCATCTCCTTCACGCTGTTCACGTCCAACCCGTTCGAGCGCCTGCTGCCGGCCGCCGCGCAGGGCCGCGACCTGAACCCTCTGCTGCAGGATCCGGGCATGATCATCCACCCGCCGCTGCTCTACATGGGCTACGTCGGCTTCTCGGTGGCCTTCGCGTTCGCGATCGCGGCGCTGCTGACCGGCCGGCTCGACGCGGCCTGGGCACGCTGGTCGCGGCCGTGGACGACGGTGGCCTGGGTGTTCCTGACCGCCGGCATCACGGTCGGCTCGGGCTGGGCCTACTACGAGCTGGGCTGGGGCGGCTGGTGGTTCTGGGACCCGGTCGAGAACGCCTCGTTCATGCCGTGGCTGCTCGGCACGGCGCTGATCCACTCGCTCGCGGTGACCGAGAAGCGCGGCGCCTTCCGCAGCTGGACCGTGCTGCTGGCCATCGGCGCGTTCTCGCTGTCGCTGCTTGGCACCTTCCTCGTGCGCTCGGGCGTCATCACGTCGGTGCACGCCTTCGCCACCGACCCGGCGCGCGGCCTGTTCATCCTGGCGCTGCTGGTGCTGGTGATCGGCGTGTCGCTGGTGCTGTTCGCGTGGCGCGCGCCCAGGCTCTCCGGCGGCGGCAGCTTCGGCCTGGTGTCGCGCGAATCGACGCTGCTCGGCAACAACGTGCTGCTCGCCGTGGCCTGCGCGGCGGTGCTGCTCGGCACGCTGTACCCGCTGTTCATGGACGCGCTGAACATGGGCAAGATCTCGGTCGGCCCGCCGTACTTCGAGTCCACCTTCGTGCCGCTGATGACGCCGGTGCTGGTACTGATGATGATCGGTCCCTTCGTGCGCTGGAAGGGCGACGACGGCGGCCGCGTGGGCCGCGTGCTGTGGGCCTCGGGGCTCGCCAGCGTGCTCGTCGGCGGCGGCGTGGCGCTGGCCATCGACCACGTGACCTGGCGCACGGTGCTGGGCCTGTCGCTGGCCGCGTGGATCGTGCTCGCCAGCCTGCAGCTGCTCGCGCGCCGTCTGGGCGAGCGCCCCGGCACGCCGGCGGGCCACCGCCTGCGCGGCATCCCGGCCGCGTGGTGGGGCATGTGGCTGGCGCACCTGGGCGTGGGCGTGTTCACGATCGGCGTCACGCTGGTCGGCAGCCTGGAACAGGATCTGGACGTGAAGATGCGCGAGGGCCAGAGCGCGCAGCTGGCCGGCTACACCTTCACCTTCGGCGGCGCGGCGCGCCTGCCGGGCCCCAACTACGACGCCGACCGCGCGCTGGTCACGGTCACGCGCGGCGACCGTCTGGTCGCCTCGCTGACGCCGGAGAAGCGCGTCTATCGCGCCCAGGGCATGCCGATGACCGAGGCCGCCATCGACATCGGGCCGCTGCGCGACGTCTACGTCTCGCTCGGCGACCAGATCGAACCCGGCGCGTGGATCGTCAGCCTGCACTACCGCCCGTTCATCAGCTGGATCTGGGCGGGCTGCCTGCTGATGGGGCTGGGCGGCGTGCTCGCCGCCCTGGACCGCCGTTACCGCAAGCTCGCCGCGCGCGACGCGGCCAGCCCGGCCAGCGCCGCCGCGCAGGCCGGCTGAGGACACCGGAACCGACATGAAAGCGAAATTCCTCGTACCGCTGGCGATCTTCGTCATTCTCGCCGGCTTTCTCGCCTACGGGCTGACACTGAATCCGCGCGAGGTGCCCTCGCCACTGGTCGGCAAGCCCGCACCCGAGTTCACGGCCCCGCGCCTGGACGCGCCGGAGCAGAGCTTCCGTCTGGCCGACATGCGCGGACAGGTGTTCCTGCTCAACGTCTGGGCCTCGTGGTGCGTGTCGTGCCGGCAGGAGCATCCGCTGCTGGTGCAGATGGCACGCCAGGGCGTGGTGCCCGTGGTCGGCCTGAACTACAAGGACGAGCGCCCGGCCGCGCTGGCCTGGCTTCGTGACGGCGGCAACCCGTACACGACCACCGCCGTCGACGCCGACGGCCGCATCGGCATCGAGTACGGCGTGTACGGCACGCCGGAAACCTTCCTGATCGACCGCGAGGGCGTGATCCGCTACAAGCACATCGGGCCGATGACGCCGGAGGTGCTGCGCAAGGTCGTGATGCCGAAGATCGAGGAGCTGTCCCGTGGCTGAGCGGATGCGCGCGCTCCTCGCCGTGCTGGCGCTCGCGGTCTCGGCCGCGGCCTTCGCCGCCGGCGAGGCCGAGCCGCTGACGGACGACCCGGAGCTCGAGGCCCGCGTGATGGATCTCGCGCAGACGCTGCGCTGCCTCGTGTGCCAGAACGAGACCATCGCCGCCTCGCGCGCGCCGCTGGCCGTGGACCTGCGCAACCAGGTGCGCGAGCAGCTCGCCGCCGGCAAGAGCGAGGACGAGGTCATCGACTTCCTCGTCGGCCGCTACGGCGACTTCGTGCTCTACAAGCCGCCCTTCCGCGCCGCCACGGCGCTGCTGTGGCTCGGCCCCGGCGCGCTGGCCGTGCTGGGTCTGGGCTGGCTGGCGCTGCGCCTGCGCCGCCGCGCCGCCGAGGCCACCGTCCCCGAACTGTCCGACGCCGAACGCGCGCAGGCCCGCCGCCTGCTCGGCGAGCCCGACGACGCCCCTCCGGAGTCCCGCACGTGATCGAATTCGCCCTCCTGTCCGCCCTGCTCGTCGCGGGCGCGCTGCTGCTCGTGGTGCCGCCGCTGTTCGGACGCGGCGCGCGGCGGCGCGCGCAGGCCGGCAAGCGCGCCCAGGCCGAAGTCGCGATCGGCGTGCTGCGCGAGCAGCTGGCCGACCTGAAGGCCGACCATGCCGCGGGCCGCATCGACGACGAACAGTTCGAGCGCACCCGCGCCGAGATCGAGGCCCGCGCGCTCGAGGAAGGCCGCGTGGTCGAGGCCGAAGCCGATCCGGGCCCGTCGCGCGGCTGGGCCGTCGCGCTGATCCTGCTCGTGCCGCTGACGGCGGTGCTGGTATATGGCGCGATCGGCGAGCCCGACGCGCTGGACCCGGCCAACCACGTCGCCCAGCCCGCGGCGGGCGACGTCACGCCCGAGCAGTTCGCCGGGCTGGTGAAGCAGCTGGCCGACCGCATCGAGCGCGGCGAGACGACCGACCCGACCGGCTGGATCATGCTCGCGCGCTCGTACATGATGCTGGGCCAGTTCGACACCGCCGCCGAGACCTGGAGCCGGCTGCGCGAGCGCGCGCCCGACTCGGCCGACGTACTGACGGAATGGGCCGACCTGCTGATCGCCGCGCGCAAGGGCGACTTCGAGGGCGAGCCGCGCCGCCTGATCGAGCGCGCGCTGGAACTGGAACCCGGCCACTTCAAGGCGCTGGCGCTGGCCGGCGCGGCGGCCTTCGAGCGCGCCGACTACGCGCAGGCCTCGGCCTACTGGGAACGCATCCTCAAGGCGGTACCGGAGGACGACCCGGCCTACGCCTCGGTCGTCTCCAGCATCAACGAGGCGCGCGCGCGCGGCGGCATGGAGCTGCTCGCGGTGCCGGCCTCGGCCCGCCGGCTCACGCTCAGCGGCCGCATCACGCTGTCCGAGCGGCTCGCGGGCAGCAGCATGCCGACCGACGCGGTCGTGTACATCTTCGCCCGCCCGCCCGGGGGCGGCATGCCTTTCGCGGCCATCCGCTTCCCGGCCAATGCGCTGCCGACCACGTTCGACTTCTCGGCCGCGCAGCGCATCAACCAGGACGCGCTGCCCGAGGAAGTGGCGGTGGCCGCGCGCATCTCGATGAACGGCGACGCCGCGCCGCGCGCCGGCGACATGGAGAGCGCGGTGCTGCATGCCGCGCCCGGCGCCGACGGCATCGAACTGGTCATCGACCGCGTGCTGGAGTGAATGCCATGACCCCGATCCGTGCCCTCCTGCTGGCCGGACTCGTCGCCGCGACGCCGGCGATGGCGCAGACGCCCGCCATCGTGCTGGTCTGTGGCGGCATCGGCCTCGAGGAATCCCTGCAGATGCGCCACACCCAGGCGGCGCATGCGCTGACCGTGCTGTTCGCCACCGAGCAGGGCGGCTACGTCGCCGGCGTGAACACGCGCGTAGAAGCCGCGTCGTCCGGCGCCGTGGCCGTCAACGAACAGTGCGGGCCGGTGGCCCAGATCGACGTGGAAAGCGCCGGCACCTACCGCATCCGGGCGGAACTGGACGGCGTGCCGCGCGAGGCGGAGATCGACCTCGTTCCCGAAGGCGGACGGAGCCTCGTGCTGCGCTGGCCCGAGTGAGCCGCGCCCTCAGCCGCCGACGTACTCGAAGCGCACCCGCTTGACGTTGCACAGCAGCTCGTAGGCGATCGTGCCCGCGAGTTCGGCGACGCGATTGACCGGCACCCGCGGCCCCCACAGCTCCACCGTGCTGCCCGGCCCGGCCTCGGGCAGGTCGGTCAGGTCCACCGTCAGCATGTCCATCGACACCCGGCCGACCAGCCGCGTCTTGAACCCGTCCACGGCCACCGGCGTGCCGTCCGGCGCGCTGCGCGGATAGCCGTCGGCGTAGCCCATCGCGACCAGGCCCACGCGCATCGGTGCCTCGGCGCGGAAGCGTCCGCCATAGCCCAGCGGTGCGCCGGCGGGCAGTTCGCGCACCGAGAGCACCTCGCTCTGCAGCGTCATGACCGGACGCAGGCCGTTCGACTCGTCCGGCAGCGGATCGGCACCGTAGAGCAGGATGCCGGCCCGGCCCCAGTCGGCGTGCGACTGTGGCCACGCGAGGATGCCGGCGGAGTTGCTGAGGCTGCGCTCGCCCGGCAGGCCCGCGATGGCGGCCTCGAAGTCCTGGACCTGACGCGGTGTGGTGATGACCTGCGGCTCGTCGGCACGTGCCAGGTGCGTGATGAAGGTGATGCCCGAGACCTTGCCGCTGTCGTGCAGACGCTGCCAGACCGCGCGCACCTCGTCCGGGTTGAAGCCGGCGCGGTTCATGCCGCTGTTGATCTTGAGCCAGACGTGCACCGGATGCGGCAGGTCGGCCGCTTCCAGCATCTCGATCTGGCCGGCGTGATGCACGACCGGCCACAGGTCGAAGGCCGCCACGCGCAGCAGCTCGTCGGCGGTGAACACGCCCTCGAGCAGCAGGATGGGCTGGGTGATGCCGGCGTCGCGCAGCACCAGCGCCTCGTCGAGGAACGCCACGGCGAAGCCGTCGGCCTCGGCCAGCGCGCGCGCGCACTGCACGGCGCCGTGCCCGTAGGCGTTGGCCTTCACGACGGCCAGCGAGCGGGCGCCGTGGCGCCCGCGGGCGAGGCGGTAGTTGTGACGCAGGGCGTCGAGGTCGATGAGGGCGCGGGCGGGTCGCATCGCAGGCTCCGGAGGCGAACCGTTACTGTGCCACAAGCCGTCGCGGCATGCGGAGACCGCCGGGCGGATCAGTCCTCGCCGGCGAGAAAGGCGAGCATCGCCTCATAGGCGTGCGGGCTGCCACCCAGCAGCGTGTGATGCGCGCCCGGCACCACCACCATCCGCGCGCCGGCGATGCCGTCGGCCAGATTGCGCGCCAGCCCGACCGGCGCCTGCCCGTCGTGCTCGCCGGCGATCACCAGCGTCGGCGCCTGGATCCGGTCCAGGCGATCGAAGCAGTCGTGCCGCGCGCGGGCCATCAGCTGGCGCCGCTTGCCGATCTCCAGCGCGGCATCGTCGGCACGGCGCGCGGCAAGGATCATGCGCTCGCGGATCATGCGCGCGGCTTCCCGAGGGTTCTCGGCCTGCCACTGCGGCGTGAAGCGCGTGTCCATCACTTCCAGGCTGCGCCGCGCGCGCGTCTCGGGGTCGAGGTCGAGGAACTCGTGGATCGGGTAGGACGAACCGCCCGCGCCGCCCGAAGTCGTGCCGGCCAGCACCAGCCGGCGCACCCTGTCCGGATGCCGGATCGCCAGCTCCTGGGCCACCATGCCGCCGAACGAGAAGCCGACGACATGGGCCGACGCGATGCCCAGCACGTCGAGGATGCCGGCCGCGTCCTCGGCGTAGTCGGCCATCGTGTATTCGACGTCGGGCTTGTCGCTCTGGCCCATGCCGCGCTGGTCGAACAGGATGACCTCGAAGCGCTTCGCGAGCGGGCCGTCGAGCGGGTTCGGGCGGTCGCGCAGGTCCCAGCCCGTCCCGCCGAGGAACAGCACGGGCTCGCCGCTGCCGCGACGGTCGAGGGCGAAGGTCAGGCCATTGGACTGCACGAACTGCATCGGGGAACTCCGGAAGGTGAATGCGGGGGTGTGGTCATGGTATCAAGCCGCCCGCCCGGGGCGGAATCCGGGCACTGCGTCGCGGATGCGTCAAACGGGCCGCAAACCCGCGCTGTTACGAAAAAAGGGCTTGTGTGATCGATTCGCCTTGGGCAGACTGTTCCTGCCTGAATTTCAGACGCGAGAGAGCATCCGCGCTGGGTTCGCAGGGAGGCGCGCACGGTGTGGCCGGATGTCGTCCGTTCCGGAGCGCATTGCCGGAATCCCGGCGGGATAACGGTTTTCCAACACAACAATTTGATCGAGGAAAAGCATGAACAAAGGTGAATTTGTCGAAGCCCTGGCTGACCGCATGGATGTTTCCCGCGCTCAGGCCGATCGTGCCCTGTCCGCCGTGCTGGATCTGATCGCCGAGAGCATGGCCAAAGGTGAGAAGGTTGCCTTCACGGGCTTCGGTTCCTTCGAAGTGTCCTCTCGCGCTGCCCGCACCGGCCGCAACCCGCAGACCGGTGCCACCATCAAGATCGCCGCCACCAAGGTGCCCAAGTTCTCCGCCGGCGCCTCGCTCAAGGCTGCCGTCAACGGCAAGTAAGCAGCACCGACCGTTCAGCGAAAAGGCCCTGCCATCCGGCAGGGCCTTTTCGTTCGTGGCGTGCGGAACGGGATCGCTCAGTCGCCGCGGGCCTTGCGCGCGGCCTCGACCTCGATGCTGCGCAGCCCCGCCGCCAGCCGGTCGAGCACGCCGTTGACGAAGCGATGGCCGTCCGTGCCGCCGTATTCTTTGGCCAGTTCGATGGCCTCGTTGATGACGACGCGGTACGGCGTCTCGATGTCGTTCTTCAGCTCGTAGCTGGCCAGCAGCAGGATCGCGTGCTCGACCGGCGACAGCTCCTCGACGCCGCGGTGGATGAACGGCGCGAAGGCCTCGCGCAGCGCGTCGGCCTGGTCCACGGTGCCGCGCAGCACGCGGCGGAAGAAGGCCAGGTCGGCCTTCTCGAAGCCGCCGGCCTCGGAGACGTGGTCCTCGATCATGGCCACCGAGTTGCCCGACAGCAGCCACTGGTAGACCCCCTGGAGCGCGAATTCGCGCGCGCGCCGGCGCGCCGCCTTGCCCGTCATCGCAGTGCCTTCAGCAGATTGACCATCTCGACCGCCGCGCGGGCGCAGTCGGCGCCCTTCTCGCGCATGCGGACCAGTGCCTGGTCGTCGTCCTCGGTCGTGAGCACGCCGTTGGCGATCGGCACGCCGGTGTCGAGCCCGACACGGGTGATGCCCGCCGCCATCTCGTTGGAGACGATCTCGAAATGGTAGGTCTCGCCACGGATCACGGCGCCCAGCGCCACGAGCGCGTCGAAGCGGCCGGTGCGCGCCATGTGCTGCAGCACCAGCGGGATTTCCAGCGCGCCGGGCACGGTCACGATGTGGATCGCGTCGGGCGCCACGCCCAGCCGCTGCAGTTCCTCGCAGCAGGCCGACAGCAGGCCTTCGCACACGTCCTGGTTGAAGCGGCTCATGACGACGCCGATGCGCTGGCCGCGGCCGTCCAGGTTGATCTCGGTTTCGGGGATGTTGTCGAAGCGGGACATGGGTTTTCCGGGTTGGGGGCTTCAGTCGGTCTCGACGAAGCCGGTGATTTCGAGGCCGAAACCGGCCATGCTGGGGATCTTCTGCGGGCTGGCCATCAGCCGCATGCGGCCCACGCCCAAGTCACGCAGGATCTGGGCGCCGACGCCGAACAGGCGCGGATCCCAGCGACCCGAGCGCGGACGGCCCTGCAGGCTCGCGAGCAGGTCGCGGCCGCTCTGCGGGCGGTACAGCATCACCACCACACCGGCCGGCGCGGCGGCGATGCGCGCGAGCGCGTCGTTGATCGGGAAGCTGTGGCGGCTGCTCTCGGCGTCGAGGAAGTCGACGACCGAGATCGGCTCGTGCACGCGCACCAGCGTCTCGCTGTCGGCGCGGATGTCGCCGTGCGTCAGCGCGAAATGCACGTCGCCCGAGGTGCGGTCCTCGAAGGCGGCGAGGCGGAAGCGGCCTTGCGGCGTGATGACCTCCTTCTCGGCCACGCGCGTGACCAGCGACTCGTTGGCGGCGCGGTACTCGATCAGGTCGCGGATCGCGCCGATCTTCAGGCCGTGCTCCTTCGCGAATTCGACGAGGTCCGGCAGGCGCGCCATCGTGCCGTCGTCCTTCAGGATCTCGCAGATCACGGCGGCCGGCTCCAGCCCGGCGAGCTGGGCCAGGTCGCAGCCCGCCTCGGTGTGGCCGGCGCGGATCAGCACGCCGCCCGGCTGCGCGCGCAGCGGGAAGATGTGGCCCGGCTGCACGATGTCCTCGGGCCGCGCGGCGCGCGCCACGGCGGCCTGCACCGTGCGGGCGCGGTCGTGCGCCGAGATGCCGGTGGTCACGCCTTCGGCGGCCTCGATCGAGGTCGTGAAGGCGGTCGAGTACGGCGAACGGTTGTCGCGCACCATCAGTTCCAGGCCAAGCTGCCGGCAGCGCTGCTCGGTCAGCGTCAGGCAGATCAGGCCGCGGCCGAAACGGGCCATGAAGTTGATGGCCTCGGGCGTCACGTGTTCGGCGGCGAGCACGAGGTCACCCTCGTTCTCGCGGTCTTCCTCGTCGACGAGGATGACCATGCGCCCGGCACGGATGTCCTCGATGATCTCGGTGATCGGCGACAGCGCGCTCATTGGGCGGCCCTCCGGTCGCTGTCGCGACCATCCCACGGGAGGGACGCGCGGCCTTCGGGCGGCCGGGCGGCGGCGCTCGCCGGCGCCTCGTCACGCCAGGCCAGCATGCGCTCGACGTAGCGCGCGATCAGGTCGATCTCCAGATTCACCTTGCTGCCTGCCTTCAGATGCTTGAGGTTGGTCACCGCCACGGTGTGCGGGATCAGGTTGATCGAGAAGTCCGTGCCTTCGACCCGGTTGACCGTCAGGCTCACGCCGTTGACGGTGATCGAACCCTTGCGCGCGATGTAGCCCGCGAGCGCTTCCGGTGCGCGGATCACCAGCTCGTGGCTCTCGCCCACCGGCTCGAAGCGCCGCACCTCGCCCACGCCATCCACATGGCCGCTCACCAGATGCCCACCCAGCCGGTCGGCCAGACGCAGCGCCTTCTCCAGATTGACCTCGTTGCCCACGGCGTCGAGCCCGACGGTGCAGTTGAGCGTCTCGCGCGAGACGTCGAAGCTCATGCGGCTGCCGTCGATGGCGACCACGGTCAGGCACACGCCGCTGTTGGCGATGCTGTCGCCCAGACGCACGTCGGACAGGTCGAGTTCGGGGGCATCGACCACCAGACGCACGCCGTCGGCGAGCGGAGTGAGTTCGACGATACGGCCCTGGGCGGCCACGATTCCGGAAAACATGGGAAGGATTCGGTCAGGAGGAAGGCGCGATTGTAAGCGAAAACAGGGCGTTGGCCGAGTGCCGCCGCCCTGGCCTCCCGACCGGACCGCCGCCTCAGGCGGTGAGGAAGAAGGCGCCGGCCGCCGCGATCAGCCCGCCGAGCAGGCGCGTGCCGCGCGCCGCGGCGGGGGTGGCGGGCAACGCGCGCGCCAGCACGTAGCCCGCCGCGTGCAGCACCGACGTGGCGAGCACGAAGCCAGCGGCATAGGCCGCGACCGTGCCGTCACCCATTTCGGTGAAGTGCGCATGGCCGTGGAACAGCGCGAAGACCCCCACCAGCGGGGCCGCCGCCGCGAGCGGCAGGCGCGCCCCCAACGCGACCCGCAGGCCCCGCACCAGCACCGACACGGCGATGCCCCTCTCCACCCCCCCCCCGCCCCCCCCCCCCCCCCCCCCCCCCCCCCCCGC
>Ga0182792_1002687_pt1 | contig 12232 bp, 10 predicted proteins | sample Passage237B_FD_130497 | JGI IMG/M metagenome (GOLD analysis project Ga0182792, IMG submission 130497) | Cellulose adapted compost microbial communities from Newby Island Compost Facility, Milpitas, CA, USA - Passage2 37B (version 2) (version 2) ...
ATAGCCGGGGTGTCTCAGGTAAATGAGGGTTGCAGGTGCGCCCAGCCTGCTCGCCCTTCCGCCCTAAATCGGGAGAACGCAGGCGAGCAGAATCGCCATCGTGCCATGTTGCATTGTTGTTGCATGCAGCAGCCGGAACTGGACTGAACGGCAGGGAAAGTGTCGCAAATCCGGGGTAATTCTGATGTGCGGCCCAGTGCGATCCGGTCGAGCCCGTCACAACCAAGCCACTGATATATTGACGAAAATCTGGATGCCCCGCGAGGATTCGAACCTCGATAGACGGAATCAGAATCCGTAGTCTTACCATTAGACGACGGGGCAATGAGGCGGGCGCAATATGATTGCGCGGCGCGCCTGTCAAGGCCGTGTCCGGGTTCAGTACATATGAGACTGCTGGAGATTTCCGCAGCTGATGGACTGGAGGTACTCGGCGGGGGTTTTCATGTCGAGAGCCTCGTGTGGCCTGACGTGGTTGAAGCGGTGTGCGAAGGCATCGACGAATGGCTGTAATTGATCGATGCGATGGGGCAGGTCGTAGGATTCGTAGAACTCGTATCGCCAGCATCCCTGGTTTCGTTCGACGGCGCCGTTGAGTTGGGGGCTTTTGGGAGGGAGGACGAAGAGCGGGAGGCCGCGGATTTGGCAGGCGGTCTCGAACTCAGCCCTGAACTCGGAGCCGCCGTCGACCTGGATACCGGTGATCGGGAAGGGTGCTTCGGCGATGAGCTTGTCGAGGAGGGCGGTGGCATTGGTGGCGGTGGCGCTGGCGGCGACCTTGCCGAGGGTCCACTTTGCGACGGGATCATAGGCTGTGAAGTGCTTGATCGCCTTGCCGGGTCGGATGTTGATGAAGAGCGTGTCGATCTGGACCAGCTGGCCTGGGAGCGATGGCCTGAGGCCTTTGGGCAGGCGACGGGCGTGTCGTTCCTTGTTGTTGTAGCGGAAGCGGCGTCCTCCGGGTTTTCTGCGCAGCAGGGGCACGGGGACGACTGCTCCTCTGGCGACGAGTCTTCGAAGGATGCGCCCGACCGTCGAGACGGAGGTCATGAAGCCTTCGCGGGCGAGCAGCACGGCGATCTTGCGCTTGCCCCACATGGGGTTGTCGAGCCGCAGTTCCTCGACCGCTTCGGCGAGTGCCGGCGACCAGCGCGGCTGGCGCACCCGCAGTGGCCTTCGGCTCAGCGGCTCCGGCCGCTTCTCCCAGCGGTAGAGGGTTGCGCGCGGGACACCCACGGCCCTCGCCGCGGCAGCGGCGCAGAGCCCTTCGCGGATGGCCTGCCGCCAGCGATGAACAATGTCTCGCCTGATCGCCGCTTCGCTATCGGGGGCTTTCGCGCCGATCAGGCGAGACATCAACTGGGCGGTTCTGCTAACGCGGCCTGGCAGGTGAAATACTTGCATCGGGGGTCTCCTTCAGCTGGTGTGTTGCAACCTCAGCTTCGAAGACCCCCGAGTCTTTCTCAAGCCTCGCGTCTCAAATGTGTCTGGACCCGGTCAGGAAGAAGGCCCTTATGAGCGAGGATGAGCCGGTTTTGGAGGTGTTCACCGCCGGGGCGGGGCGGGGGCTCTGCACCGGATCGCGCCGCTTCCGGAGGGAGAAATCGAGGCAGCAATCGCTTTCGGCGCCCCGCCTGGGCGCGCTCACCCCGTTCGCTGGAATATTGCGACGCCCGCGCGCGGCTGCGCCGCCACCTCCTGGAGGTGGCAGCGCAGTTGCAAAAGGGTCTATGCTCCGTTGGCGGCGCTCAGGATGGCGCGCACGCTGGCGGTCGCGACATCGGTATCGAGCCCGCAGCCAAAGAGGCTCTTTCCGTCGGCCGTGCGGCACTCGACATAGGCGGCTGCCTGCACGTTGCTGCCTTGGCCGATTGCGTGCTCGGAGTAATCGACGATGTCCATCACCGGGCCGCCCGACTCCGCGAGCGCGGCAACGACACTCGACATGAGGCCGTTACCGCGGCCGCTGACGCTGCGTTCGGTGCCGTCGATGGTAAGCTTGCCGGCGAAGATGCGGTCGGTGCCGCTATGCGTTTCGGCCCAGTCGACGAGCTGGAAACGTTTGCCTTCGCTCGCAAGATAGTGGCCCTCGAATGCGTGCCAGATATCTTCGGCGCCGAGTTCGCGGCTCGTCGCGTCGGCGACGGCCTGGACAACATGGCTGAAGCTCGCCTGCATACGCTTGGGCAGCTTCAGCCCCTTGTCCTGCTCGAGAACCCAGGCGACGCCGCCCTTGCCCGACTGGCTGTTGACGCGAATGACCGCTTCATAACTGCGCCCGAGGTCGGCGGGGTCGATCGGGAGATAGGGAACCTCCCACCGCTCGTCGTTCTGGCGTTCGCGCGCGGCAAAGCCCTTCTTGATGGCGTCCTGATGGCTGCCCGAAAATGCCGTGTAGACGAGCTCGCCTCCATAGGGGTGGCGGGGATGGACGGGCAGTTGATTGCAATATTCAACCGTCGCGATGACTTCGTCGATGTCGGAAAAGTCGAGCGCAGGGTCGACGCCCTGCGTGTACATGTTGAGCGCGATGGTCACGAGACAGGTATTGCCCGTGCGCTCGCCGTTGCCGAACAGGCAGCCTTCGACGCGGTCGCCACCGGCAAGCAGGCCCAGCTCTGCCGCTGCAACGCCGGTGCCGCGGTCGTTGTGCGTGTGGAGCGATATGATCGCGCTCTCGCGGTTCGGTAGATTCTTGCAGAAATATTCGATCTGGTCGGCGTAGATGTTGGGGGTCGCCGCCTCGACTGTCGCTGGGAGGTTGAGAATGATCGGCTTCGCGGGCGTGGGCTGGAGAACATCCATCACCGCCGCGCAGCATTCGATGCTGAAATCGAGTTCGGCGGTGGAGAAGGTTTCGGGGCTATATTCGAACCGCCAGTCGGTACCGGGCAGACGCGCAGCATTGTCGCGCAGCTGTTTCGCGCCGTCGATCGCGATCTGCTTGATCTCGGGCATTTCCATGCCGAAAACGATGCGGCGCCACGCAGGGCTTACAGCGTTGTAGAGATGGACGATTGCGGTTTTCGCGCCTTCGAGACTGTCGAAGCTCGTGCGGATGAGGTCTGCACGGGCCTGCGTCAGCACCTGCGGCGTCACGTCGTCGGGGATACGGCCCGAGCGGACCAGATTCTGAATATAGTCAAAATCGGTGGCACCGGAGGCAGGAAAGCCGACCTCGATTTCCTTCAGCCCGCATTTCACGAGCAGGTCGAAGAAGCGCGTCTTCTTCTCGGCATCCATGGGGTCGATGAGCGCCTGGTTGCCATCGCGCAGGTCGGTCGAGAGCCAGATCGGCGCCTTGGTAATCGTGCGCGAGGGCCACTGGCGGTTCTCCAGCGGAACCTGCGGGAAGGGGCGGTATTTGGTCGATGGGTCGCGGAGCATGGTCATGAGTCGGTTGTCTTCTGCGTTTCGAGTGGGATGCGGTGTCGATCAGGCCCTTGGGCGTTCGGCCCGCCGCTAGTCGCGCAGGCCAGAGGTCACGCCCAAGGGCGTGTAAGTCGCAGAAGAAGAAGGCCGCGCATTTGCATGGCCGTCCTAGTGATGCAAAATATCGCGATTGGCAAGGGGAAAGGTGGGAAAATTGCGCCGGCGCTTCAGAGCGCTCTGGATCTCCGCGTCGCAAAGATCCAGGGCCCGAATGGAACGGCGGTTATTTCTTCTCGAACGCAGCGGTGATCTCGAGTTTCACCTCATCGCCGACGAGCGGAACGCCAAAGCCGAGACCGAAATCGCTGCGCTTTATCACAGCGTCAGCTTCAAAACCGATCGTTTCGACATTGCCCATCGGCGAAGGACCCGCGCCGGTGAAGTCAACGTCGAGCGTCACGGGTTTCGTCACACCATTGAGGGTGAGATTGCCGGTGACCTTTGCCTCGTCGCCTTCCTCGTCAACCACCACCGAGGTCGAAACAAAACGCGCCGGTTGGGGGTTGGCGCCGAAGAAGTCTGGCTTTGCACCGCTCTCGGCCGGCGCGCGCAGGAGGTGATCCTTGAGTCCCGCACTCGCGACGGTGACACTGGCAATGGGGATGCTAATGTCGAGCTTCGCTTCGGCGGGGGCCTTGGGATCAATCGTCAGCGTGCCGGTCACATCGCCGAAGATGCCGAAATAATCATTGAAGCCCAGATGATTGACGCGCCAACCGACGAGCGTGTGATGCGGATCGGCCTGATAGGTTCCGCCGGTGACGCGCGCGGCGTCCTTCGCGCCGGGGGCAGTGGTGGGCATCTGTGCGAGCAGCGGGACTGCAAGCAGCAAGGGCAGAGCAAGAAGGGGGGCGGCAATACGCATGGCGAAAGGCTCCTCATTTTTTCAAGGGCGCAAAGGCTATGCGAAGGGGTGGCGGGGCGTCAATCGTCCGCGGCGTCGGCGGCGCGCTTCCTTGCGCGGCGCTCGGCCTGCCATTCGCGCAGCGCCGCCGCCGAGCAGCCTGAAAAGCCGTAACTGCCAACGGGCGAGCAACTGTCGGGACGGGTCGCGCGCGCGATATTCTCATATCCCTCGACCGCCGAGGTCCAGCTGCCGCCGCCGACCGGCGCGTCGTCCTTCAGTTCCTCACGCAATTCCCTGGGCACGCGGTAGCGATCCGATTCGGGCCGCTGCGCGCAAACAACAATCTCGTCACCTTCGGCCTCGGGACAGGGTTCATCGCCATAGGTGTAGAGGATCGAGGTCTTCTGCGGCGGCTGTCCCGTTTGCGCGAGACTTTCATCTTCCTGGGCGAGCGCCGGCGACGCGAGCGCTGCGGCGGCGATGAACGAGAAGAGAAGATGGGCATGGGCCGTCAAGTCGCATTCCTTCGCACCCCCCGGGCGTCCGGTCTATGCGCCGCAGATGAACCTCAGCCGAACCGCGTCTGCCCGCCATCAGATTTCGAGCGATGCGGCAATCGCCGCCCAGATCTCTGCGAGATCGTCGGGCGTGATGCCATAAGGCGGCATCACGTAAATGGTGTTGCCGAGCGGACGGAGCAAGATCCCGCGGTCACGGTAGAACGCGATGAGGCGGGGAGCGAGGCTTGAGAGATAGCCCGCGTCCGTCCGGACGACGTCGAGGGCAGCGATGGTGCCGAGGCGGCGAGGGCATGCGACGCGCGGATCGTGCGCCAGCATCGAAAGATGCGCGCCTTGCGCCTGGGCGAGCGCGTCGATCCGCTCCGCAACCGGCTCGTCGCGCCATATCTCGAGATTGGCGTTGGCCGCCGCGCATGCGATCGGGTTCGCGGTGTAGCTTGATGAATGATAGAAGCTTCGCGCACGGTCAGTCGACTTGTGCGAAGCAAAGATCGGCTCGATGCACAAGGTCACCGCGAGCGGGATCGCGCCGCCCGTGAGCCCTTTCGAGAGACAGAGAATGTCCGGGATAACCCCCGCCTGCTCGCAGGCAAAGCGGGTGCCCGTGCGGCCCCAGCCCGTCATCACCTCGTCGGCGATGAAGAGCACGTCATGCGCTGCACATATGCTGCGCATTTCGGCGAGGACCCAGGCGGGATAGATCAGCATGCCGCCGGCGCCGAGGATCAAGGGCTCCACGATGAAGGCCGCGGGCTTTTGCGCGCAGGCAGCCTCGAGCGCATCGAGGGTCGCCTGCTCCATCCCCTCGCGCGGGAAGGGGATGGTGCCCACGTCGAAAAGCAGTGGCTCATAGGGCTTGTTGAACACCCCGCGCTCGCCGACCGACATCGCGCCGATCGTGTCGCCGTGGTAGCTGTGTTCGAGGACGAGAATGCGATGGCGCGGATCACCGCGGTTGGCGAAATGGCCAAGCGCCATCTTGAGTGCGACCTCGACACTGGTGGAGCCTGAGTCCGAAAAGAACACGCGGGTGAGCGGGCCGGGCGTGATGCGGATGAGCTCGGCGGCAAGCGTTTCGGCGGGTTCGTGCGTCCAGCCGGCGAAAATGAGTTGATCGAGCTTTTCGGTCTGGGCGCGGATTGCGGCCATGATGCGCGGATGCGCGTGACCATGCGTCGTGACCCACCAGGAAGATATTGCGTCGATCCAGCTGTTGCCGTGCGCATCGTAGAGACGCGCGCCTTGGGCGCGGGCGATCAGCGGGATCGGTTCGCCAAGGCCGTGCTGGGTAAAGGGATGCCAGACGGGGGAGGGGGGCGCATGGGTCATCCTTTGGCCCTACACCGGAGCGCCGCGAGCGCAAATGGTCCAAGGCCCGTCAGGGGTAATCCGCAAGGACAAAATGCTCGCGGAATGCGGCGTCCAGCGTCTCCCGCGTCAGGAGATCGAGCCGCGGGAGGCGTCCGAGGCGTTTGGCCCCCGAAAATGCGGCGATGACCGTTTCGCTGTCTTCATGAGGCTCGCCGATGAAGGCGACACCGTGGAGCGGGACACCGCGCGATTTCAGCGCCTCGATCGTGAGCAGGGAGTGATTGATCGTGCCGAGCGCAGTGCGCGCGCAGACAATGACCGGAATCTGCCAGCGCGCGAAAAGGTCGGCATAAAGGATATTGCGCGTCACCGGGACCAGTGCGCCCCCTGCGCCCTCCACCAGGAGGTCGCCTGCGGGCGGAGCGAGCCCCTCTGGGTCGATGGCAATGCCATCGCGCTCGGCCGCAAGGTGCGGCGAGGCAGGGGCGCGAAGGCGATAGGCTTCGGGATGCACGCGTACCCCCGCGAGGCGGGCGACCGTCTCGCTGTCGGTTTCCTCATCAAGTCCCGCCTGGATCGGCTTCCAATAGGGCAGGCCGAGCGCGCCCGCGAGCGCCGCGCTGAATATGGTCTTGCCGATGCCGGTATCGGTACCGGTGACAAGGTAGCGGCGGGTCATGCCGCAGTCATCGCGGCCGCGAGCGCATCGACCATCGCGTCGATCTCGGGCTCGTCGACGTTGAGGGTGATCGCGATGCGAAGCCGTGCGGTGCCGTGGGGGACGGTGGGCGGGCGGATGCCGCGAACATCAAAGCCCGCGTCCTGAAGCGCGGCCGCGATCTGCATTGTGCGGCCATTGTCGCCGATGAGGATGGGAATGATCTGGCTGCCGCTCGCCGCGATGCCGAGCGGTGCAAGGCGCGTCTCGGCACGGCGGACGAGCGCATGGAGCCGTGCTGCGCGCTCGGGCTCGTTCGCGACGATCTCAAGTGCGTGGCGCACGAGCCACGCGACAAGCGGTGAGGGCGCGGTGGAGAAGATGAACGGGCGGCCGCGGTTGACTACAAAGTCGCGGACGATCGCGGGGCCGCAGAGCAGCGCCCCTTCGCACCCCAAAGCCTTTCCGCAGGTATGCAGAGTGATGATATTTTCACGGTCCGCGAGCTCGTGCGCGAGCCCCTGCCCGGCGGGGCCGTAAACGCCGGTGGCGTGCGCCTCGTCGATGACAAGGACCGCATCGTGGCGTTCGGCGACCGCGGCGAGGTCGCCGAGCGGTGCCCGGTCACCATCCATTGAATAGAGGCTTTCCACGGCGATCCAGGGTGTGCCGGTGCCACCCCCGCGGCGCCAGCGCCCAATGATGTCGTCGAAAGCCTGAGCATCATTGTGACGTGCGTCGACGCGCCCGGCGCGACCAAGTTTCATGCCATCGTGCGCGCTGGCGTGGATCAGTTCGTCGTGGACAACGAGGTCGCCGCGCTGGGGCAGTGTTGCAAAGAGCGCGGCATTTGCGGCAAAGCCGGTCGAGAAGAAGAGCGCGGCCTCGCTGCCATAATGGCGCGCGGCGTGGGCTTCGAGCGCTTCATGCTCTGCATGATTGCCGCGCAGGAGGCGGGAACCCCCGGAGCCTGCGGGAATGCCGCGCTCGAGGCCCGCGGCGATCGCTTCGCTCAAGGCGTAGGAGCCGGCCAGCGCAAGATAGTCGTTCGAAGCGAAATCGACGCCCTTGCGCGGGCTCAAGCTGCGGCGACGGTCGTCGGCCGCGAGTGCTGCAAGGTTCGCGCGGTGGGCGCGGAAGGGGAAGTTGCTGCTCGACACTCGCACGCTCCCTCGAAGAAAGCAGGCTCCACGAACTGTTCGGCCCGGGCTTGCCGAAGGCCGTTCAAGGAATGAACGGTGCCTCGGCAGGTCCGGCACGAACGGCAAAAAGGCTGGTTTGGCCGCTGAGCGTCAGAACGCAAATGCGCCCGATCCAACCCCTCCCCGGATAAGGGGACTTAAAGCGTCAGTTGACCGCCTTGTCCACCAGCTTGTTCTTCGCGATCCACGGCATCATCGCCCGCAGCTCAGCGCCCGTCTTTTCGATCGGGTGAGCAGCGGCTGCCTTTCGGCTCGCCTTGAGTTCGGGCTGGCCGGCCTGGTTGTCGAGGACGAAATCCTTGACGAAGCGGCCCGAGGTGATGTCCGCGAGAACGCGCTTCATCTCGGCTTTCGTTTCGTCGGTGATGATGCGCGGGCCGGTCTTGATGTCGCCATATTCGGCGGTGTTCGAGATCGAATATCGCATGTTTGCAATACCGCCTTCATAGAGAAGATCGACGATCAGCTTGGTTTCGTGGAGGCACTCGAAATAGGCCATCTCGGGCGCATAGCCCGCCTCGACCAGCGTCTCGAACCCTGCCTGGATGAGGTGCGTGATACCGCCGCACAGGACCGCCTGTTCGCCGAAAAGGTCGGTTTCGCACTCTTCCTTGAAGGTCGTCTCGATAATGCCGCTGCGCCCGCCGCCCACGGCAGATGCGTAGGAGAGGGCGATGGCCTTGGCATTTCCCGTCGTATCCTGATCCACCGCGATCAGGCAGGGGACGCCGCCGCCCTTTTGATATTCACTGCGCACCGTGTGGCCGGGGCCCTTGGGCGCGACCATGAAGACGTCGATGTCGGCGCGCGGTTCAATGAGGCCGAAGTGGACGTTGAGGCCGTGCGCGAAGGCGAGCGCGGCACCTGCCTTCATATTGTCCGCAAGGTCGTCGGCGTAGATCTTTGCCTGATGCTCGTCGGGAGCGGCGATCATGATGACGTCGGCCCAGGCAGCCGCTTCCTTGTTCGACATCACCTGGAAGCCCGCACCCTCGGCCTTCTTCGCGGTCGCCGAACCTGGACGGAGCGCGATCGCAACCTCCTTCACCCCGCTATCGCGAAGATTCTGGGCATGGGCGTGGCCCTGACTGCCGTAACCGAGGATGGCGACCTTCTTGCCCTTGATCAGATCCTGGTCGGCGTCGCGATCATAATAAACCTGCATCTCATTCTTCCCTATTGGCGTCGCCCCAAAGCCCGGGGCCGATAGCGTGGTTGAAATTGCGAGCGATCCCGGCCTCGCCGGGTTGTCGATAACGTCTAGAGCGCCTCCGCGCCGCGAGCGATTGCGACGACGCCGGTGCGTCCGACCTCGACCAGCCCGCATTCGCGCATCAGCGCAATGAAGCGGTCGACCTTTTCGCTGTTGCCCGTGATCTCGAAGATGAAGCTGTTGATCGTCGTGTCGACGACCTTCGCGCGGAACACGTCGGCAAGCCGCAGTGCCTCGATTCGCTTGTCGCCCGTGCCCGCGACCTTCACGAGCGCGATCTCGCGCTCGACATGCGCGCCCTGATCGGTGAGGTCGGTGACCTTGTGGACGGGGACAAGACGGTCGAGCTGCGCGATGATCTGGTCGATGATCGGCGGCGGGCCGGAGGTGACGATCGTAATGCGCGACAACGCATGGTCGGCGGTGATGTCCGCTACCGTCAGGCTTTCGATATTATAGCCGCGCGCGGTGAACAGGCCGGTGATCTTGGCGAGCACGCCCGCCTCGTTGTCGACGGTAACGGCGAGCACGTGGCGCTCGCCCGTTTCGGTTGTGATTTTCATGTCGGTTACACCAGCGCCTTGGCTTCGTCGTCCATCGTGCCGGTCACATCGCTCGGCTGGAGGATCATGTCGGTGTGCGCTGCGCCCGACGGGATCATCGGGAAGCAGTTGGCGAGCTTGGCCACGCGGCAATCGACTATCACCGGACCCGGCGTGTCGAGCATGGTCTGTATTCCCTCTTCGAGCTCCCCGAGCGTGTCGATGCGCAGGCCCGTCCAGCCATAGGCCTCAGCGAGCTTCACGAAATCAGGCAGGCTGTCCGAATAGCTGTTCGAATAGCGGCTTTCATAGGTCAGCTCCTGCCACTGGCGGACCATTCCCATCCATTCATTGTTGAGGATGAAGATCTTGACTGGCAGGCGGTACTGGCTGACCGTTCCCATTTCCTGGATGTTCATCTGGAGCGAGGCTTCGCCCGCGATACAGATGACAAGGCGGTCAGGTTTGGCGATCTGCGCGCCTACCGCGGCGGGGAAGCCGTAGCCCATCGTGCCGAGCCCGCCGCTGGTCAGCCAGCGGTTGGGCGCCGAAAAGCCGAAATGCTGCGCCGCCCACATCTGGTGCTGGCCAACCTCGGTGGTGATGATGGGATCGCGCCCCCGCGTTGCCTCGAAGAGCGCTTTAACCGCGCGCTGCGGCATGATTTCGGCGGCCCCGTCCTTCTTTTCGGGGAAGTCCAGACAGCGCGTCGCACGCCAGCCGTCGATGCGGCGCCACCATTCGCCAAGATCGCGCGCCCTGTGCCCGCGCTCCTGCCATGCCGCAATCAGCGCGTCGAGCGCGCGCCCGGCATCGCCGAGCACGGCGACATCGACGGGGACGATCTTGTTGATCGAGCTGCGATCGATGTCGATGTGGATCTTCTTCGCATGCGGTGCAAAGGCGTCGAGGCGGCCCGTCACGCGGTCATCGAAGCGCGCTCCGACCGCAATGATGAGGTCGGCGCGGTTCATCGCCATATTCGATTCATAGGTTCCGTGCATGCCAAGCATGCCGAGCCACTTGGGATCGTCCGACGGGAAGGCGCCGAGACCCATCAGCGTCGAGGTTATCGGCGCGCCGGTCAGCCCGACGAGCTGGCGCAGCGCCGCACTCGCATCGGGGCCTGCGTTGATCACGCCGCCGCCGGTGTAGAAGATCGGTCGCTCGGCCGCCGCGATGAGCTCGATCGCGTCGGCAATAGCGGCCGCGTCGGGCTCGACCTGCGGACGATAGCTTTGATGCTCGATGCGTGCCGGCACCGAATAGGGGCCGACTGCAACCTGCACATTCTTCGGAATGTCGATAACCACCGGCCCCGGGCGGCCGTGGGTAGCGATGTAAAAGGCCTCGTGCAGGATCGGACCCAGGCGGTCGGGGTCCATCACGAGATAATTATGCTTGGTACAGTGACGCGTGATGCCGACCGTGTCGCATTCCTGGAACGCGTCGGTGCCGATCAGAGTCGTCGGCACCTGGCCGGTGAGGACGATCATCGGAATGGAATCGAGCAGCGCATCGGTGATGCCGGTGACGGCATTGGTCGCGCCCGGTCCCGAGGTCACGAGCACGACGCCGGGCCTGCCCGTGGCGCGGGCGTAACCTTCGGCGGCATGGGTCGCCGCCTGCTCGTGGCGGACGAGGATATGCTTGATCCTGGGGTGATTGAAGAGCGCGTCGTAGATGGGAAGGACCGCGCCGCCCGGATAGCCGAACACTGTGTCGACCCCAAGGTCGACCAGCGCCTGAACCACCATGTCGGCACCGCTCATTTCCGTCACGATCTTGCTCCTTTCCTCATCATTCGCCCGCGCGCCAGGGATGCGCTTGTGCGCTGCAACAGTCGGCGGGCAATAGGTGCATGATTCTATCCTGTCAATAATCTATCACGTAATTTTATTGCAATTTCGATTATAGAATCGATCGATAATGATTCGTCATGGCGTGGCCAATCCTGGGGTGGTTGGTGGCGGAACCAGGTATATTGCCGCTTTGCATATTGGCGCGTTGCTGCCTGCGCGCGCTCCAGGGCCTCCTCGCGGGTGGCTTGGCCTTGCAGCCACTGTGCGACCTGCTGCACCCCGATTGCGCGCATGACGGGAAGTTCAGGGCCGAGTCCGCGCGCGATGAGCGCCGCGACTTCCTCGGCCGCACCGGCCTCGAACATTGCCGCGAGCCGAGCGTCGCAGCGCGCGCGCAGCCATTCGCGGGGCGGCAGGAGAACTAGCGGGAAGAGCGCGACCTCGGATGCGATCCCGCCCTCGCGCGCCTGCTGCCAGTGGGCCAGCGTGCGACCGGTGGCGCGAACCACCTCCAGCGCGCGCGAGACGCGCGCCGTATCGGCGGGGGGGAAGAGTTTGGCGGGCGCGGGGTTGGGACGGGGGAGCGCAGGGGGGGGCTCGGCGGGGGGGGGGGGGGGGGGCCCGGCGCGGGGGGGGGGGGGGGGGGGGGGGGCGGGCGCCGGGGGCGCCCGGCCCCCTCCCCTCGCCGCGCGTCGGCGCGCGCC
>Ga0182792_1002689_pt1 | contig 12231 bp, 8 predicted proteins | sample Passage237B_FD_130497 | JGI IMG/M metagenome (GOLD analysis project Ga0182792, IMG submission 130497) | Cellulose adapted compost microbial communities from Newby Island Compost Facility, Milpitas, CA, USA - Passage2 37B (version 2) (version 2) ...
CAAAAAGACGCGTTCCTGTGCGCTGCCAAGGGTGTAAGTGTGGGGATAGAATTTCAACGCAGGTTAGGTACCGGTCTTTTTGGTGGAGAAGGATTCATTATGCAAAAACTCGAAGGTGATGGTATGGCCTTCGTGCATGCAGGTGGTCACGTGTTTGAAAGAACCCTGCAACCCGGTGAATTGCTGCGCGTGGACACCGGTTGTGTGGTAGCCTATACGCAGACGATTGATTACGATATTCAGTTTGTAGGAGGAATCAAGAATACACTGTTTGGCGGCGAAGGGCTGTTCTTTGCCACCTTACGCGGTCCCGGAAAAGTATGGCTGCAAACATTGCCCATCAGCCGGCTGGCAGGTCGCATTCTGCAATATGGTACTTATAAGCGCAAAGAAGAAGGCAGTGTACTGGGAGGATTGGGCAATGTGCTGGATGGAGACGGATGGTAAAACCAGCGCATCAACATAGTACAATGAAAAAGGCCGGTTCGCAAACCGGCCTTCTCTTTTCAAAATCGTTATTTATCTTCTTTCTGCAAGTTTGGCAAGCAAACGTAAAATTTCCAGGTACAGCCATACAATGGTTACCAGTAAGCCAAACGCGCCATACCATTCCATAAATTTCGGCGCACCGCGATTGGCGCCCTGCTCAATCATGTCGAAATCAAGAATGAGGTTCAAGGCCGCCAATCCAACCACAACCATAGAAAATATAATTCCGATGGTAGTGCCTTCATGGATAAAACCGATATTGATACCGAACATACGGAGCACCAATGCAATCACATAAAAGATGGCTATCCCCATGGTAGCAGTGATGATAATTGATTTGAATCGTTCAGTAGCCCGTATCACACGGAACTTGTACAGCAAAAACATGGCGATCACTACGCCAAACGTTAAGGCAACAGCTTGTGTAATGATATTAGGCGCTAATTCAGCCAGTGCAAAATTGTAAACAGCCGAAATGGCTCCAATGGCAAATCCTTTGAGTAATGCATATACCGGCGCCAGGTAGGCAGCCCACTGCATTTTAAATGCAAGCACAACGGCAATGATCAAAGCGCCGATTACGCACACCCACATAGCAGTGAATACGTTCACACCGCTGGCAAACATCTTCCACGACAGGCCGGCGCTTGCCATGGTAAGCAAAAACAAAATACCAAACTTGTTCAGGGTTCCCTGGATAGTCATCCTATCCGAATAAGGAATTCCGATGGTCTTATCAAAGGTTTTTTCGCCTAAGACTGGATTACCGGATTTAAATAGTGCCATAGTTTTCGAGTTTAGTGACTTTCAAGATAGTAATTCTACAGGAATCTTAAAATAAGAGGATTCCTCTTGTTGTGATGGGAACTGACCATACGGAATAGCCGTAAAATCAATACCATCTGATACGCCTTTGCAGGAAAATTTATTTCTTGGGAGGAAAATGCTTCCTTTCATTTTTGGCCGGTGGCTGATGCCCTTTGTCGCGCTGCTGTTTGTTGCCCCGGTTGTCTTTATGATGCCGCCGTTTCTTTTCGGCTCTTTCCAGGCTTCTCAGGCTGATCTGACCCACCACATCCACAAATTCAGGTTCCACTTCTTTGGGTTTCGTGCTGGTCACTTCCACTGCTTCCAGTTCTTCCGGTATAATGCCCTGGTCATTCAGCTGTTTTATTTTGCGTACCCTTTCAATGGTGAGCGGGTACTGACGGGTGCTGTCCGGCAGCACATACCACATCAGGTTTTTGAAAATATCTTTCTTGATCAGCGTAGCAACGCCCTTTGTTACCTGCAGTATATCGGCATTATCGGGAAAATGCTGCAATGCGTCCAGGTAAATATCCAGTTCGTAATTGAGGCAACACTTCAACCTTCCGCACTGACCACTGAGTTTGCTCTGGTTAATGGATAAATTCTGGTAACGGGCGGCGGTGGTGTTCACCGATTTGAAATCTGTAAGCCAGGTGCTGCAACACAATTCGCGTCCGCAGCTTCCTATGCCCCCCACCTTGGCAGCTTCCTGCCGCGCACCGATCTGCCGCATCTCCACTTTTACTTTAAACTCCCGCGCATACACTTTGATCAGTTCACGGAAGTCAACGCGATCATCGGCTATATAAAAAAATGTGGCTTTACGTCCATCTGCCTGAATTTCCACCTCGGATAATTTCATGTCCAGGCCCATCTGGCGGGCAATGGCGCGGGAACGGATAAGGGCTTCCTTTTCCCGGTCTTTATTCTGCCGCCATATTTCAAGGTCTTTGTCGGTAGCGCGCCGCAACACTTTCTTCAGGTCTGCATCGTACTCTGCAACGCCTCTTTTTTTCATTTGCAGCCGCACAATCTCCCCGGTGAGTGTCACTTCACCCACATCAAAACCGCTGATGCCTTCTACGGCTACCAGATCTCCTTTTTCAAACGTATGAACGGTGGTATTCCGGAAAAAATCTTTGCGGCTGCCGTTATTGAAGCTTACTTCAATGATCTTGCATGAGCCGGAGGGGTCATTAAAAGGCAGGTTGGCTAACCAATCGTGTACATTCATCCGGTTGCAGCTTCCACTGCTGCATCCTCCATTATTTTTACAGCCTAATACTTTGCCTGCTGCTGTACCACATGAACTACATCCCATTCTTTATTCCGCATTAACAAATTAAAAATAGTATTACAGCCATTCAGACTTCAGGATGGAATCCGGGTAATTGTACAATCATCTCTCTGCCCCTGTGCAGGCAGTAATTTATTATTCTCAAAAAAGAGCCCGGTCGTTCAGACGGAGCGTTTACAACGTCACAGCAGAATAATATTGCGAGAAAAAACGATGACTCAATTCGGTTCAACTACACATTCCAATCACTTCAGGTCCGGAAACGTATCCTTTCCATTTTTCGCTGGCCTCACGCAAATATAAGTTATTCACATCAAAAGGAGGGGTGCGGGGAAGAGGGCTGTTTTGTGCTTAAGATGGTAGGTGGTGGGGCCGTCAACTGGAATGTCTCACCATTCGCGGTTAGTATTTTCGGGGTGGGTGCGTTCCGGGCGGCGAGGGGTAAACAATTGCCACCCCGGGGTGACGACATCGTTCAAAAAGGCAATAGTCACTGAATCAGCACAACTTCTTAAACAGCAATAACATGTTGCAACTTAATAATCAGCGCAGCAGGCTGCCTTCTGAACCAAAGCTCACTGATAATCATAATTCGCCGGCCATTTTGGGTGGCGGCATCAACAGCCCCTGAGGGCAATTGGTCACTGAATCACCACTATTTCCTTACGGGCAATAATATGGTACAATTTGATCGTCAGCGCATGGAACAACATTTTCGCATTGGCATTTCTTTCAATATAATAGGCTGCCTTGTCCAGTTCTTCAATGATGGCGCGCTGTTGTTCAATGTTCGCTATCTTATTGAGACGCATAGCGATATCTTCTTCTTCAGCCGGTAATTTCAGACGTTTTTCCTGCAGAATACGCAGGCGGATGGCCTGCTCCAGCAGGTGATTGAAATAGCGGAGAAACTGCTTTTGCCTTTCCCGGCCCAACTTGCTGATTTCCTCCACCCATTTTACCTGCGCAATGGGACCTGTTTTCAGGATGGAGTTCAGCCAGTCTCTCAACAGAGTTTGCCAGTCTTCTTCTCCCTGGCGCACCATATGAAGGGCCTCGCGGTAATTACCTTCTGCCAGCGGCGCAATCTGGGCGGCCTGTTCGGCACTCAATCCTTCTTTTTGCGATAGGGCCGCGGCCAGGTCTTCGGTGGCAATGGGCGGAATCTTTACCAGTTGCGTTCTGGAAAGGATGGTGGGGAGGATGAGGGAATCGTTTTCAGCCACTAAGATGAACAGGGTATCGGCGGGTGGCTCTTCAATCAGTTTCAACAGCTTATTGCCTTCATTGCCAAGGTATTCGGGCATCCACTGGATAAGTACTTTAAAGCCGCTTTCAAAGCTTTTAAGCGACAGTTTGCGTACAATATCATTGCATTCGTGCGCCGTAATATTCCCCTGTTTGTTTTCAGCGCCAATGAATTGCAGCCAGTCATACACATTACCATAGGGCTGTTTGGCAAAGAATTCTCTCCATTCCGCAACATAATCGGTGCTGAGCGGCTTGTCGCCGGGCTTCCTGGGGATCACCGGATAGGAAAAATGAATGTCCGGGTGCACCAGTTGCTGCGCTTTTGAACAGGAGGCGCAGTGGCCGCAGGCGTCCCCGGCCGCGAATTTGTCCGGGTTTTCACACAGCACATACCGGGCAAAGGCCACGGCAAGCGGGAGGGCCCCGCTTCCTTCTTTTCCCAGGAACAGCAGGGCATGGCTGATGCGGTTCTGCTGCACCATTTCCAGTAGATGCTGCTTGATACGGGATTGCCCGATGACTTCCACAAACTGCATGGGGGCGAAGTTACTGGGAAAGAAACAATAACTGAAGGCCTGTGGATAATGGGATGGGGAGGAAGGGATGGGGAAGGTACTATGGCGGAAAGGGTATGAGTGGCGGACAAGATTCCAGCACAAACAAAAGTCCCCCGGCATTACCAGGGGACAATTAGTTACTTCAGGACGGGACGACACAGATTCGGTTTTTCAGGACTGGTTTTTCAGGTTCTTTCATGGATCTGGATCAGGGTTGGTTTTTGTTGGATATCGGGGTTTTCCGGGGCTATTGAATCCGTTTTTCTCGGTATTGGATAACGATATAAAAATAACAACTAACATTCGTAAGTCTAAATTTTCGGACAAGTTTTTTTAGGCTTTTCTTAACCATTCTTAATGTATAACCAGTTGATGGTTACACAAAAACAAAAAACCCGGACGTATACATCCGGGTATTCATGTGTAAATGGCTGGAAAATCAGTTCAGGTGTTTGGTAATTTCTTCACTCATGGGTTTTACCTTACTCGGGAAAACGGCAACCAGCTTGCCTTTTTCGTCCACCAGGAACTTGGTAAAATTCCATTTGATGGGGTCTTCCACCCCCATTTTCCTGGCTTCTTCGGTTAAATATTTAAACAGGGGATGGATGTCTTCCCCTTTTACAGATACTTTTTCGGCCATAGGAAAGCTTACCCCATAATTTTTCTTGCAAAACTCACCGATCTCTTCATTGCTGCCGGGCTCCTGCTGCCCGAAATTATTGGCGGGAAAACCAACCACCACCAGTTTGTCTTTATAGGTTTTGTACAATTGCTCCAGTTCAGCATACTGCGGCGTATAACCACATTTGGAGGCCGTATTTACAATCAATACTTTTTTGCCTTTGTATTGGGAAAAGTCTATTGTGCCATCTCCATCAAGCGCGGGCACCTTGAAATCGTAAATACTTACGGTTACGGAAAAGATCATAGTCAACACGAACAGGCGAATCATAACTGATGTATTTAGTGAAAGATCCAACCACAACAATACAAAGATGTGTGCAAAAAAGTTGCCACGAACTAAAAAATTAGCTGCGTTGCACAAGTTCTACCCTTGCAACTGCGGGTCCTGGTTGGTTAAAATCTGAGGCTATCCCTCGGGGTTAACAGCCAACACGGTTACAGTCTTTTTTGCCATGCACTTTGTAACAACCGGAAGCAGGTGGGTTAATATTTCGTGGCTGGACAGTTAAGGGGATACTGATTTTTTTAATCCTGCCTTTCATAACATCCAAGATCAGGTACATTGACATTGCGCGGCTGGCCATCCAGGTCAACCATCAACGAAGTACCCGCCCCTTTGTCTACAGCGGGTGATCCTTCCTTTAACCGGAAGTTGTACACCAACCGCTGGTTGTCGGTGCTGTCAAACACCGGCGACTCATTGTGAATCATATTCGCAGCAGTAACATGTGCAGGATCATCTTTTATTTTCCAGAGGCAATGCTGAAAATCCGCCACAAAAGGCAGCGAGCCTTTGCGAACCGTTACTACTTCGTTATCTACTATTCCGTTTTCGCCCCAGAAAATACAATTGCGGAAATAAGCTGCCAGACTGTTGGTGTGCACGGTATTGTTCTCTTCAATATAATCGGTTGCTACCAGCACCGGCTCTTTGTGCTGAATATAACTGTTCCCATAGGCTACGATGGTGCAATGCGTAAAATCATAATTGCCGCCATAGGCAAGAATAATGCCTTTACCACAATTGCTTACCAGGCAATTGAAAGCTTCTATGTCAGACGCAAAACCAAACAAGCCAGCATCATAACAGTTGTCAATGATGCATTGCTGCAGCGAAAGTTTTGGATTGGCTGTCGGGGAGGGACCTGCTGCAACAATACCCTGGTAGGCGTTCCTGATAACGGCATAACGGAGAACATTATCCCGGCTTTCTTCACGGAAATAGATACCCGGCCAGGAGGCGGGAAAATCGCGGTAGGGTTCATCAAGCCGGTCGCCGCGAAATACTACCCGCGTGCTATCGTAAAAATCGCCTTCCACCAGCAGGGTGCCGTCTACCAGGAAAGGCGCGTCCGCATGCAGGTAGATGCGGCATCCTTCTTTAATAGTAAGCGTAATATTCGTGTCTACCCGGATGCCTCCCAGGATCACATAGGGCTTGTCATTTTCCCATACTTCATCTGATTCTATTACCCTGTTTCGCATAAAATGCGCATTCTGTCCCCATGCATCCAATTGTACCCATCTTTCATTGCCATTGTATACAATGCTGATACTGTCCTGCACAATAAAGGGCAGATTGTCCAGCGTGGGATCTATTTTTACCGATACAAATACATAGATGCTGTCGTTGGCTGCAATTTCAATGTCCCTTACTTCAGGACCGGGAATGCCATCAACATTGATCTTAAACCAGGAGGAAGCGCCCCCGCCCAGTTTTACGCTGCCGAGGCGCAGTTTCTGATTGTTGGTATTGTAAATGCGAAAAAACTGCGTAATGGACCCGGTGGAAGTGAACACGGTATCGTAGTGCAAAGTGTCAGCAGAAATCGCAAGTGTGGCATCGCTGCCGGTAATGAATGAATCCTTTTTACACGATAAAAAGCAGAGGGGTGCGATCAGGACCAGTATTGATACGATGTTTAACTTCATGCCGATGCCAAAAATAAGCGTTATTGCAAGCCGGTTCTCCAACAGGTTGCAAATTTCAAAAACGGCGAAGGCTGCAATTAATTGTTTTCCTTATCGCGAACTGTAAGCCATGGTATAAATGCTCAGGCGGGCGGCGCCAGCATCCAGCAGCGCCTGCCCGCACGATTCCAGCGTAGCTCCTGTGGTAATGACATCGTCTGTTAGCAGCAAATGCTTCCCCCGCACCACATCTGGTTGCAATACCTCAAACCTGCCGGAGATATTCGCCCATCGTTCCGTGCGGCTTTTGCGGGTTTGCGTGTCTGTGGCAGATTTGCGGGTAATGGCGCGTTGCAATACCGGCAGACCGGTTATTGCAGCAATGCCCTGGCACAACAGGGCCGATTGATTGTATCCTCGCTTGCGCTCGCGTGACGGATGCAATGGTAAGGGCACCAGTGCATCTATATTGGCAAAACGCGGTGCATCCATCAGCATTTCTCCCATACGCCGCCCGATGTATTCACCAATTTCCTTTTTGCCGTTGTATTTGAGCTGGTGTACCAGGTGTTGCAGTACAGAATCCTTTGTAAAGTAATACAGGCTTGCCGCGGCTTCAACAGGTAAACGGCCCCGGAATATTTTCTCTACGGGGTTATTGGCATACAGATGAAAAGCAGTGAGCGGCAACCGGTGAATGCATGTAATACAAAGCAACTGCTCCCGGTCCAACACATCGTTGTTGCAACCTGCACAGGTATGCGGAAGAAACAAATGCAGCAGCGAATGCATCACGGTTTTCATACTGGTAGATTTTACTGTTAAAGGTCTAAGTACAGTGTATCCGGAAATCAGCCGGCTACATTCGTTCAGGATTCCCGGTTAAAACAAATACCGGTACACCTCTTCCACCCTGCCCATGGTCACCAGTTCAATGTTGAACTTTTGTTGACTGAGGCCTTTTTGATTATAACGCGAGACAACTATTTTTTCAAAGCCGAGTTTTTCGGCTTCGGCTATGCGCTGCTCAATGCGATGCACGGCGCGTATCTCTCCGCTGAGTCCTACTTCACCGGCAAAACATACGCGGGGTGGCAAAGGCACATCTTCATACGAACTCAGCAAAGCGCACAATACGGCGAGATCTATAGAAGGGTCTTCTACTTTCAGTCCGCCGGCGATATTGAGAAACACATCTTTTACGCCGAAATGAAAACCACCTTTCTTCTCCAGCACAGCCAGCAACAACTGAAGCCTGCGCAGATCAAAACCCGAAACCGTTCGTTGCGGTGTGCCATAAACAGATTGTGTAACCAGCGCCTGCACTTCTATGAGCAATGGTCGCATACCTTCTATAGTGGCGGCAATGGCAATACCACTCAGATGATCTTCCTTTTGCGTCATCAGTATTTCGCCGGGATTGATCACCGCACGCATGCCATCGCTGCTCATCTCATAGATGCCCAGCTCTGCAGTGCTGCCAAACCTGTTTTTGGTGGTGCGAAGAATACGATATGCATAATGACGGTCGCCTTCAAACTGCAGCACGGTATCTACCATATGCTCAAGGATCTTGGGACCTGCAATGCTGCCGTCTTTCGTAATATGACCGATCAGGAACACCGGCGTATTGGTTTCTTTGGCAAAGCGCTGAAACTCCGCCGCCGATTCGCGTATCTGCGATATGCTGCCCGGTGAAGAATCAATGTAGGGTGATTGAATGGTTTGAATGGAATCTACGATAACGAGGTCCGGCTTCAGTTTTTTTATTTCCTGGAAAAGTATTTGTGTAGATGTTTCCGTAAGCAGGTAAAAACCATCATTGCTCAGCTTCAACCGGTCTGCACGCATCTTGATCTGTTGTTCACTTTCTTCACCACTGATATACAAAATCGTTTTTCCTTTCAGCTGCAAACCATTCTGCAAAAACAAAGTGGATTTACCAATGCCCGGCTCGCCTGCCACCAGCACAATACTTCCGGGAACAATACCACCACCCAATACTCTGTTGAGTTCTGAATCGGACGTTACAATGCGTTTCTGTTCGCTGCTGGCGATTTCATGCAGCGGAACAGCCTTTACCGGCTTTCTTTCTTCGTTGTATCCTTTCCAGTCATTGTTCTTTGACGAAGTGTCTTTATGAATTAGTTCTTCAACAAACGTGTTCCAGTTGCCGCATGAGGGACACTTGCCAATCCATTTGGCGCTTTCATATCCGCAGTTGGAACAGAAGAATGCAGTCTTCACTTTGCTCATGCGTTAAAGGTAATGGTATAATCAACATGCGGCACACTGTTGGATTGCTGATCATTAATTGAATGGTTGCACGGTGGTGACCGCTATTCAACTGTTCATAAAAATGTAACTGCTGAGCTTGCTGTTTTTTCAATCCGTCATGGATTAACGTTAAGTATGCATGGAGCTTTGTTCCCAATCTTACATACAGCGCAGGAAGTGCGGTGAAATAGTGAAGCGAATGACAAACAGATGGTTGAAAAATGAAAAAAAGAACCTGTTTTTGACAAAAAGTAAAAGGGCCAACATCACTGTTGACCCCTTACTTACTAACCCATTAAATTCTTGCACTAAATTACAAATAAGCACCACATAACAAAATTATTTTTTGAGGTTGTGAATAAATTATGAGCGATTGCGCGCTGATAGGAGGCCGAAATGAAAATGGCCTCCAAGTATATGTAAATCAATAATTTATAGGTCATTGGCTTTCCCGAAATAACTGATTGTGATAAAATGTCAGCTATTGTATTTCATGCATTTGACGAGTGACAAAAAGACTTCGCAAACTGTCTGAATTTGTCAAAAAATTATTTGGTAACTCTTTTGCAGAATGATTGTTATCATACTAAAAATGTGTAAGTAGCAATGACACCATCCATTCTGTTTGTTTCCGTGATTTTCCTGTTGATCAGTATGCTGGTTTCCGGCGTGTTGAAGGGCAAATTTACCAGGTATGGTCGTATCCCCTTAACCGCAGGTATGACCGGTAAGGAAGTAGCCCTTAAAATGCTCCGGGACAATGGCATTTATGATGTTAAGGTGGTATCTGTAAACGGCTTCCTTAGTGACCATTACAATCCAATGACAAAGACCGTGAACCTAAGCCCGGAAGTGTATAACGGCAATAGCATTGCCGCGGCTGCCGTAGCCGCCCACGAGTGCGGCCACGCCGTACAGCATGCCACTGCATACCAATGGCTTACGCTGCGCAGCCGCCTGGTGCCCGTGGTTCAGTTCAGCTCGTCTATTCTGAACTGGGTATTGTTACTGGGGGTAATTATGGTCAACTCCTTCCCGCAGTTGCTGTTGGCAGGGATCATATTATTTGGCATAACTACCTTATTCTCAGTAATTACGCTGCCGGTAGAGTTTGACGCCAGCCGCAGGGCGCTGGCCTGGCTGGGCAACACCAATGTTACCAATTCCATGGAGTATCCAAAAGCAAAGGATGCCCTGAAATGGGCTGCCCTTACCTATGTAGTGGCTGCTTTTGCCTCCATTGCTATGTTGGTTCAGTATATTCTGATATTCCTTGGTGGCCGCGACCGCGATTAAGGCAATCAACGCAAACTGATTTTTCAAAAGCTGTGCAGTGATGCACGGCTTTTTTATTTACGTGAAGAGAATGTTAAAATCATGGAAACAGGAATTGCTGAAGGATCATCAGCTGCAGCATTGTTCAGCGGAATAGATGATATATGCAGGTTAGCACCTGATTGATGGGTTTTTACTGATCATTGATTGCACAGTTATTATCCAAAATGACACACTTATTGGTTGAAACCGCGCACTTGTGAATTTTAGCTTGCTGACTCCGCATGCAGGGTATAATTTCGTCACGCATCTGAAGCTACCTTTTTTCCCTACGCCTTTCTGGTTTTTATATTTCGCTCGGGCAACTGAAAGTTGCCCGATTTTTTTTGCTGTTGCTGCCAATACTGCTCCGTACTTCACAAAGAAAGTATGCCAACCGATTTATCTCATGCGCACACCCGTGTTCCAAACGCACGTTATGCGCGTCGCTGTTCGCACTACAGTTTGATTTCTTCTTCGTGCTTATCAAAAAAATGAAATTCCGTAAGGTGATAATTCGTGTTCTCCTTAATGTTGATCTTTCTGCCATATTTCCACCGCCACTTCCATTGCTTTGATCGGAATATGCCTCCTTTGGTGAGATAGGCATACATGATGGGATGAACTACCAGAGTGAGGTCTTTATGCTGATGCGTGATGAGATAACTGAGGTTCTTTTCAATTTCATCTTCCAGCAAGAGGGTGGATGAAATTTTGCCTGTACCGGCGCAACTCGGACATACTTCCTGGGTATTGATATTTACTTCCGGCTTCATGCGCTGACGGGTGATCTGCATAAGGCCGAATTTGGAAATGGGAAGCACCGCATGTTTGGCGCGGTCAGGCTTCATGAATTCTTCCATTGCCTCCAGCAGCTTGCGTTTGTTTTCCGGCAGCTTCATATCAATGAAGTCAACCACAATGATACCACCCAGGTCTCTCAGGCGGAGTTGCCGGGCTATTTCTGCTGCTGCTTCGAGGTTGGTCTCCAGGGCATTTTGTTCCTGGTTGTTGCCAACGCTTTTGTAGCCGCTGTTCACGTCAATTACGTGAAGCGCTTCCGTATGTTCAATGATAAGGTAGGCGCCACTGGGAAGATTAACCGTTTTGCCAAAGGCAGCCTTCACCTGCTTGGTAATGCCAAACTGATCAAATATGGGCAGTCCGTTGTGGTAGTAGCTTACGATATCTGCTTTCTCCGGGGCAATGCGCTGAATATAACTGCGTGTGTCGTTGAAAATATTGCGGTCATTCACCACAATCTTGTTGAAGTCTTCATTCAGCAGATCGCGGAGAATACTGGTGGTCTTGGTTTGTTCGCTGAGGATCTTTGCAGGAGCTACGGCGTTCCTCAGGTTTTTCTGGATGGTCTTCCAGGTTTCCGTCAGTTCCTGCAGGTCTTCGTGCAGTTCTGCCGTGTTTTTTCCTTCTGCAGCCGTGCGTACAATAACACCGAAATTCTTGGGCTTGATGGCCTCTACAATTTTTTGCAATCTTTTTCTTTCGTCGGCTGAATGTATTTTACGGCTAACTGCAACAATGTCGTTGAAAGGAGTGATTACCACAAAACGGCCGGGGAGAGAGATTTCGCAACTGAGACGGGGACCTTTGGCTGCAATCGGTTCTTTTAAAATCTGC
>Ga0182792_1002692_pt1 | contig 12216 bp, 8 predicted proteins | sample Passage237B_FD_130497 | JGI IMG/M metagenome (GOLD analysis project Ga0182792, IMG submission 130497) | Cellulose adapted compost microbial communities from Newby Island Compost Facility, Milpitas, CA, USA - Passage2 37B (version 2) (version 2) ...
AGCTAGATGATGCCAATATGTTGTCTGTGGGTTTATGCGGTGGTTATGCACAACGCAGTATTGATATCAGCAAGCTTACCTTCGATGTTCAATGGGACGGATTTAAGTTTAACCGGGATAAAATCAACGGTGAATCCAGTACGATTGCCAAATCCAATTATTTTGATGTGGGTGCAGGACTTAACTATGCTTGGTTTCCCAGCGACGCGCTTTATATTAAATTTGGAGCAGGATTGATGCATATTAACCAACCTCGGGAAAGCCTGCTGAGAAATTCCGACAACAAGATTGGCATGCGTCCCACTGCGATGATAGATGCACTACTAAAAATCAACACGGGTTGGATTGCTAATCCTTCAATTTATTACACCTTTCAGCGCGGAGCCTCAGAGCTGGTGTTGGGTTCACAATTCAGTTGCAATGTTAGCCCAATGGAGCGAAAACCCAATTCTTTATACATGGGTGCTTATTATCGCTTAGGGGATGCTGTGATAGCTTTAGCGGGCTTTGAGTGGCAACAAATACGTGTTGTGGGAACATACGACATTACGGTTTCCAGCCTAAGCAGTGCAAACAGTGGAAATGGTGCCTTTGAGATTTCGGTATCCTATCAGGGTATTTTCGGTGCTGGTTCCTTCGACCGCAACGCCTATAGTTGTCCGCGGTTCTGATTATTTTTATAAAAAATTTTCTTTTTGAATCTTCATTGCTTATTTTTGGGAAACATAATATCTAACTTATGGAAGTAGAAAAATCAAAAATCTTGTTGGTAGAAGATGATACCAACTTAGGCCAAGTACTTAAAAATTATTTAGAACTACATGATTACGTAGTCGAACTGTGCCGCGACGGCATTCTAGGTCTGGCTGCTTTTCGTAGGGAAAAATACGACCTATGCCTGTTGGACGTCATGATGCCAAACATGGACGGATTTACCTTAGCCGAAGAAATCCGGAATGTCGATCCCGATGTTCCATTGTTTTTCCTTTCGGCTCGCAGCATGAAAGAAGACCTGATTCAAGGCTATAAACTTGGGGCCGATGATTATATCACCAAACCTTTTGACAGTGATGTATTGCTGCATAAGATTAGAGCGATATTGAAACGCAATCAGGAGATTCAGGATAAAAACCCCACTCAGATCGAGTTCAAGATTGGGGATTTCAATTTCAACAGTAGGCTTCGTCTTTTAAAATATAAAGACAACGAAGAGATTACATTATCACCAAAAGAAAACGCACTACTACAAATGTTGTGTGAATTTAAAAACGATCTGCTCCCCAGAGAACAAGCACTTAAACGTATTTGGGGTAGCGACACCTACTTTAATGGCAGAAGTATGGATGTTTACATTGCCAAACTTCGTAAGTATTTAAGTGAAGATGATAAAGTGAGTATTGTAAATATTCATGGCAATGGTTTCCGCCTAGTTGTACCTTCTTAAGTACTTTTCTTTTAAGTAAATAATTTTATTGTATTGCCGTACGGATCTTCCATCTGTGCGGCAATTTTTTTTATGCAATATTTTCAATTTGATTTCGATATTTATTTCAAAATGAATGAAATACAAAGGATACCTAAAGCGCTTTTTAATATACCCGCTTTCTGATTTAAGCACATCTTCCAGCATCCTTAACCATTACATTTCTATAAAATAGCTACGGTAAACAAACCTTTATTGGTAACACCAAATATTTACTTATAATGCTCTTTATCAGTTTAATATTATCTTTACCTAAAGTAAAATATTTGGGAAAATAATTCCATTCCGCTCTATCAAAAATCATAAATAATACACAGTTTGGCACTAGCTCTGCCTCAAAGCTAATATGCTATTAATCATGTATTAATTTAAACTTCATGCCAAGGAAGCAGCAACAGGCAGGGAAAAACATGGCCGAATCTCCATTCACCTGAATACATAAAATTACTACAGGTACCAAAACGTAATTAGGGGAAAAGCTTTTGTGGATTAGTTAGGAAAGGTAATGCGATAACAATTGAATTACACAACAGGACATTTGCTCAAACTAAAAGAAGGCAAAAGCTTAAAACAAGCGGCTCAAAATAAACTAATAACCAGAAAATATCCGGACATAGCAGGAAAAGAGATTTCGCTCTCCCCTTTTAATGGAAAGTTATTCGTTAACAATGAGTTTTCCGATATTTTTTTCAGAGCCGTCGCGGTTAATGGCAAAAACGAGATACACACCTGTTTGTACACTTCTTCCGTTATAATCTCTACCATTCCATACGGCCTGTCCACCTAAGGCGGTAGTCCGATACACCAATTGCCCACGAATATCAGTTATACGAACGTCGGCATTCTCGGCTAGCCCGCGGATGGCTATCGTGCCTGCATATCCCGGAGGAACCGGATTGGGGTATATCAACAAGGATTCTTCCTTTTCTTCAGTAGCTTCGGTAGCTCCTCCACGGTAGGCCACTAAACCTTTTGGAGTGGCTACATATACATCGCCGGTAACTGGATCAATTTGTACCCTGTATATTATATTTGATGGCAGTGGACTGTTTCCTGTGGTAAAGTAATCAATAACCGCTCTTGCATCTTCTGAAATTAACCAAAGACCATTAGGGGTACCAATCCATTTTCTATTTGCGCCGTCCACCGCAATGGAATTCACCGTTTGGTTCATAAATAAATAACCTGCATTCGCCTGACCAGGATATTGAACAATCCGCAATTCACTTTCGCAGGTCCTTTGCAATACTTGTTCCGGGCACGAAACAATACCGATGCCATCACTTGTTCCAATCCAAATAGCACCATCTTTATCTTTTGCAAGGCACCGCACCTGATTATTAGGCAGATTACCTACACCTTCGCCGGCTTTTAATACTATAGAACCGTCATCCGACATATTGTCAAGTGTACCATTTGTATTATAAACAGCCACTCCGCCATTTACCCCTGCAACGTACCAAATTTGACCAGCATTATCTATAACCAAATCGCCCGCGGTACGGCTTGCATTCGCCGTAACATGATAGCCATACCAATTACCATCGCTCGTTTTCACTTTTAACTCCTGGCTAGCTTCAGAATTGGTCATCCACAAATTACCATTTTCATCTAAAGCAACATCGCCCACGCGATAAGAGGCCGTATCACCGGGTGCCCGTTCTAGATAGCCCTGTCGATAATTCGTCATGCTTCCATCGGGTTTTAATTCATATAATCCGCCAACAAAAACTGCTGCATATACATTCCCCGTAAATTGATCATCTTTAATGATCCGGATGCAATCTGAGGTATTACCATTGGGAGGGCTTGCTTCATTCACCTTCCCAGCATAATTTTTCCAGCTTCCATTATTATAATGGGAGAAAAAAGAATAATTGGACTGGTAAGTCCAGGTTTGACTTAAAGCCCCATGCGCCAACCAAAGATCCCCATTTTTTATCCACATATCAAATGCGGCGTTTTCTACAGGACCCACAGGTGAATAGCCATCCGAACTTGTTGTTGAAGTCCTTTTCCGCAGCCCACCCCAGCCCGGATTATTATAATTATCAGCAAACCAAACGGAACCATCTGAAAGTTGGCAAATTTGGCGAGGATCCACCGTATTAAGGAAGGAATCGATAACATTGCCTTCCATATTGATGTTTAGTCCGGCATTAAAAGCTCCTGCTCCGGAAGAAACCACACACATCCAAACACTACCTTCCATTCCGGGATCTAAATGGTGGATATGTTCCCTTTCTAATAAAAGATGGAAGGTATTATCCGTTTGGATACTATGAAGCTCCCGGTCGTTGGCCACATACAGATTTTCATCGGAGGCGCAGATGTAATGGAAAGGCTGAGTAGTGATTTGTTGCCAAGTCTCGTAGTTTTGAATAAATGGATTATTCAGCTCCGTTTTAAACACTCCTACAGAAGTAGCCACATAAATTGCATTCCCAAGGATGGTTGCACTGTAATTTTGGCCGGCAGTAGCACCATCATAGAAGGGGATGGTTTCTTTGATTTCTTTCCGATCCAAATTGATGGTGATCAAACCCAAGCTAGTGCTCAGAAAGGCTAAGCCATTATGGGTGGCAATATCATTTATTTTCTTATCCCCGATTACAGAAGCAATCATCAAATCAGGAATATTATAAAAAGTATTGTCTCGGAATAAGTCAATATTAGCATTGTCATAAGCCAAGACCGTGTAACCGCTAAGCAGGTCATGGGCAATGGCAGTAAGTCCGGCATCACTCATTCCAGTGGCCTTGCTGTAGCCTGTGATCATATGGTCCTCCGTATTATAAGTGCATAGTCCGGATTCGGTAGCACAATACAGCGTAATACCATCTGTAGCTAATCCCGTTCCCTGATAATACGAAAAAAAGGAGCGCCATTGACCTACAGCAGGACCTGCATTCATTTGTGCAAAGACAGGCAGTATTCCCATTACAAAACAAAGTACAAGTGCGCTCAGGAATGGCTTTATCTTCATATTTTTCATATTGGAATAAACAAAAAATCAAAACAACATAGGCCTAAACTTTTAAACTTACAATTTTGGCTGAAGCTGTTTTAATTGATTTCATACAACATTAATTAAAAACAACGAATAGAGTCGAAGGTATATTGTTTTTGGGCAGATGAAAAGAAATTAATGAAGATGTTTCAGGTTAATTACCTCTTGGGGCGTTAGAAAACGCCATTTGCCTCGCAACACATTTTTTTTGGTGAGACCGGCATACATCACCCTATCTAATTTTTCCACGGTATATCCCACTGACTCAAATATTCTTCTTACAATCCTGTTTTTTCCACTATGTATTTCCAAACCTAATTGATTGGCTTCTCCAAGGTATTCTAATGCATCCACTTCTGCTTTCCCATCTTCCAAAACTACCCCTTGCTTAATTCGTGCATAATCTCCAGGTTCAAGGTTCCTATCCAATGTTACCTGATAAACTTTACGCATATTATACTTTGGATGAGAGAGTTTTTGGGCCAGGGCACCATCATTGGTGAGCAGCAGCAGACCCGTGGTATTGCGATCTAATCGTCCTACCGGAAACACCCTTTCCTCGATTTGTCCCGACAAAATATCCAATACCGTTCTTCTTCCTTTGGGATCATCCGTAGTGGTAATATAACCTTTAGGCTTATTCAGCAATATATAAACAAGATTCTTTTGGATGTCAATTTTCTTCCCATTCAATGTTACCTGATCCCTATTAGAAATTTTGTAACCTGGCTCTAATTGCACGGCACCATTTACCTGAACCTTTCCTTCTTTAATAAGTGAAACAGCGTCACGTCGGCTGCAAATACCACAATGTGCAATGTATTTGTTTAGCGGCATTTGCTCCTCCAGAGACCTATCGGGCGCTATATTCCGAGCATGGTTGGGATTGAAACTTTTACCTTTACGCCCAGCAAACCCTGTTGCAGAATAGGCTTTCTCATGCGGATTTTCCAAATCGGTATAACGTCTCAGCTTTCGTGGGCCACCGTTATCCTTTTCGTTATGGGTACCTGATCTTGAGGGGAATGGCCTGGAATCGACGCCCGGTTTTGCTTTGAATTTATTTTTATTAAACGGCTTTTCGGTTGATTTTTTAGAATACGTTCTATCCTCAGATGCATTCTTCCGGAAATCTGATTTTTTAGAACCATGCGCTCCTCTATTGGGATATTCCTGATTTTCGTCAATATCTGACTTCCTGTAGTTACGAGTCTGGGGATACCGTTCCGAAGGATTGGAATATGCGTTTTTCCCCCTTCTTTCTTCAGGGTTGTGCGTGTCCTTTGGAGCACTACGCCCAACAGGTTTTCGTCCGGACTTTTTAGGCGTCTTTTTTCCAAAAGTCTCCTGGAAATAATTACCGGTTTTTTCAGAACGGCTTGCCTGAGATTTGGAATGCGGTGTTTTTTTATTCATTGTAAAAATTAAAGAATGCCACAACATTGCGGCAAAAGTCTATTAAAAGTATAATCTAAATTGATATAACAGCAATTAGAATTAGTAAGTACAAGGAGATGACAGGGCACAAATCCTATTGTTTGGCAATGTTATTCGCTAATTGACCACAGGCGGCATCAATATCCTTACCACGGCTTCTTCTCAAACGAGCATTGACCCCTTTTGACTCAATATACCTCATAAATTGCATTGTTACGGCTTCATCAGGTTTAGCAAAATCTGCCTGATCAATGGCATTATATTCAATGATATTTACTAAGTCTGCGGGTACCTTTCGGTAAATTTTCACCAATTCATCCGCATCTTTCTGGCTATCATTAAAATTCTTGAACAGGATATACTCGAAGGTGATCTCGTTTTTGGTTTTTTTATAAAAATAATTGAGTGCTTCCGTTAAAGACTGAAGATTATTGCTCTCATTGATAGGCATAATCTCATTGCGTTTCATATCATTGGCAGCATGTAAAGATAAGGCCAACTTGAACCGAACGGCATCATCACCTAATTGCTTTATCATCTTAGCTACACCGGCAGTAGAGAGTGTGATTCTTCGCGGGCTCATGCCTAGCCCATCTGGAGAAGTGATTTGCTCAATGGAGCGCAACACATTTTTATAATTCAGCAATGGTTCCCCCATACCCATAAACACGATATTGCTCAGGTGTCTGCCGAAGATCTCCTGGGCTTGAGCATTTAATAAGGTAACTTCATCTACAATCTCATCAAACTCTAGATTGCGACTTCTGGGCAAGTAGCCGGTAGCGCAAAACTTACAGCTAAGGCTACAGCCTACCTGTGAAGATACGCAAGCTGTCATTCTTTTTTCGGTGGGAATAATCACACCTTCTATCATACGACCATCATGCAACTTGAAGCCGCTTTTGATCGTGCCGTCTTCGCTGAACTGACTTTGGCTAATACTTACTTTCGGAATAAAATAGGCTTTCCGGAGTTTATCCCTTAAAGGTCGGGAAAGATTGGTCATGGCATCTATGTCTCCGGCATGTTTTTTCCAAATCCATTCATGAATTTGTGATGCCCTAAATCGTGGTTCGCCCCAGTCTGCCATGAGGCCTTGTATTTCTTCTAAAGAAGCATGTCGCAGATTTTTCATCTGTGGAAAATTTTTGCAAAGATATTGAAACTTACTGAATACAATCTTGTGCAGATGGGAAGACGGCAGGGAGTAGTGCTAAGATTTATACAATTCCAAGGTAATTTTGAATCAGACCCAACCTGAATTAGCATTTTAAATCCGTAATACTACACACCCAACATTTCACTAAATAAAAAATTAATTCAAAATGGCCTTTTTTATCCGAATCAATGATTTTTTCCCAATACTGTTATAAGCAATTACATCATAGGTTTTGTTACCGTCTCGCAATAATACATTTACAGTGTTAGGTGGTTCATTTCCTTCATTAAGTGCAGTGATGCCAATAATATTCAACTCGCTGCCTCCCACTGGAAAGGAGAGTATCTTTTTTTCTTTAGTAATACTGTAATCATCTAATACTATGGCACCGTTAAATTCAACTCGTATCCGATCATTATCCACCTTGTTATCATCCCATACTTCCATAATTATCGTATCTGATTCCCATGTAAACGTCTCATCCTTACCTGCTGTTATTTGTCTTGGCAATTTCTGTTCCGGAACATCAGCTTGTGGAACGGCACTTGCCGTATCATACACTATTTTTACCACATTGGGCTTTTCTGGCTGTGGTGTAGAAACTATGTTATTAGCCTGATCTTTTACATTCGATTGCGTATGCGCCAATCCAAACAAACGATCTAATTCCGAATTTTGCATAAAAGTAATACTGCCTTTAGCACATTCCGCTCCTAAAATAGCCGTATGGCTGGTTAAGCGGCCGGTTAATGCAGATGCCCGCTCATTGTATTTCAATTCACTTTCTACCAAACAAATCAAGGTTTTACTTTTAAACCCATGATTTTCCAAAATGTTTTGCTCCTGAATATACAGGGTTTTATCCGCGCGATTAATTCGAGCAGTTACTGTAGTTTTCACAGCATTCCCTTCAGTAAGATAGGTATAGGAATATCCAGTTAGATTATTGCCCGCAGAATCTTTTAGAATCAATTTATAGGTAAATAATTCCCCACCCTCTATGCCCATGTCGCCGGTAAGCGTATAGGTATTTTGCTGGGCAAAGATGACATTAGCAAATAGTACGTGAAGTAGCCAAAGCGAAAAAAAGCGTAAAATCATATCAATGTATCGGTTTGGGCAAAAATACGATCATAGAAGGGATTCAATTGAACCATTTAAAAACTGTTTCAGGTTGTAAGTTTTTCTTTTCTTCAAAAGAAATATCGCGAAGAATACGACCCTCGCTCATTTGGATTAAACGGCTTCCATATTGCAAGGCATCTTTGATATTATGGGTAATATACAAGGCAGTAAGTCGGTGTTGAGCTATAATCTTTTCAGCTACTTGCAAAACGCGTTGAGCACTACGAGGATCCAATGCAGCACTGGGCTCATCCAGCAACAATATTTTGGATTCATCCATTACGCTCATAAGTAGGGTTAAGGCCTGGCGTTGACCACCTGAAAGCATGCCAATGGGTTGATGGAGTTTGTGTTCTAATCCAAGACCCAAAGCACTGACCTGTTCGCTGACTTTTTGTTGAAACGCTGCACCTGTTCCAATGGTTAATTTTTTTGATTGAGTACGAATAGCAGCAAGCCGGAAATTATCCAGGATGCTGAGTTCAGGTGCTGTGCCCGCCAATGGATTCTGAAAAACTCTAGTCATCCAACGACTGCGACGATATTCTGGCACTCTGGTGATATCCTCATCATTCCAGAATATGCTCCCGGATGAAGGGAAGAGGTTTCCGGCAATTAAGTTCAGCAAAGTACTTTTACCGCTGCCATTCGTACCCATAATAGTTACAAATTCCCCTTGTTGTATCTGTAACGACACATTTGACAAAGCGACCACAGCATTGCTGCGTTTGGGGTTAAATATCTTAGAAACCTGCTCAACTTTCAACATTAGTCCGAACGTTTTTTCAATGCTGGTATAGCTACAATTATTAACACCAGCATAGCTGTAATGAGCTTTAATAAATTAGGATTGGCACCTAAAGAAAGGGCAACAGCTAAAATCATCTGAAACAACACACTACCTAAAATGACAAATACCAATTGCACGGCCATCGAACGTATATGCAGCATTTGAATCAATGTATCTGCTATCAATACCGAACCTAAGCCAGCAATTACAATGCCGATACCCATATTGATATCCGTAAAACCCTGGTATTGGCTGATTAGAAAACCACTCAAAGCTGTTAATGCATTGGCTAAGCTCAATCCTGCAATCTTCATAGTATTCGTATTCACACCCATAGCGGTGCTCATAACCGGACTACTGCCCGTTGCCCGCATGGCAATACCAAAATCCGTTTTCAGCATATAGGCAATACATCCCGCAAAAAACACACTAAAAGCCAAGGCTACGGCCAAATCTCCATAGAGCTGATGCTGATCCCAAAACCTAAACACCGTTGAAGTATTGATTAAGGGTATATTGGAACGCTGCATCAGGCTGAGATTGACAGAGTATAATGCAGTCATAACCAGAATACCGGCTAATAAAGCATCCACTTTCAACCGCGTATGGATAATGCCGGTTATTGCTCCGGCAAGACCTCCCGCTAGTAATACTACCGGCAATGCCATCCAGAAAGACATATCCGCAGGGAGCATCAATGCGGTAACAACGGCACCTAAAGTAAAACTACCATCGGTAGTGATATCGGGAATCTTGAAAATCTTCATGGAGATGAAGATCCCCATCGCCATCAGCGAATAGCATAAACCCAGGATAAAAGCCGAAGTATAAAAACTCACACCAAATAATGGTTAAACAGGAAACAATATTTCACCAAAAGTAAAAGGTAAAATTGTAAATCTATAACCCATCACATATCAAATTAATGCTATTAGATATGAATGCCAATTGATTGTTTCCGGCATCAAACCCAATATAACCCCTAGATAGGTGCTATTATTAAGGTCAAAAGCATTTATTGAATATTACTTTATGGGCACAAATCCTTCTGGAATAGAAAGGCCAAATTGTTGCGCAACAGTTGCATTGTACACTTTATTACGTAGTTGCACCATTTCCCAGGCAAGGCCTTTCGTGGATTGGTTTTTCAAATAGTGGGCAGCCTGCACACCTGCCTGATGGCCCCATTGGTAGATATCGGCTCCGAAGGCTGCGACAGCACCTCTGGCAACCAAACCCGCTTCACTGGTAAATATGGGAACATGGGCATCGTTACAGGATTTCAATATGGTTTCAAACGAAGCAAAAACGGTATTATCTGGGTTAGCAAAAAAGGCATCAATTTGTTTGGAAAGCAGACTTTGCGTCACCATTTGTGATTCGGAAGAATTATTTACCGGCAGGGCCACCAGCTCTACAGATAAAGATTGTGCCAGTGCTTTAATACGATTGAGGGCATCCACCGATTGCGGTTCACTCTGGTTATAAATCATACCAACTCTCAACCGATCACCTTTGGGTACCATAAGTTTTGGAATAAGTCGGAAGGAAGTGTCGATATAGTCCAGATTATCTGCCACGCCAAAAAGATTATTCGGTGCATTTCCGGAAGCATCATTCATCTTCATGAGTTCCGGTGTAGGCGAAACCATCATAAAGACCGGTATATCCTTTGTATTTTGCAAGGCTGTGATAGTAGCCAATGTAGGACAAGATGCCATGAGGCTTACCTTTTGCTGGATAAAGTAATGCACAATTTGCGTAAGCGTCGGAATACTACCTTGTGCATTTTTATAAATGATCTTCAGCGTATGTTCTTCTTCACTATACCCGTTTTCTGCCAATGCATCCACAAAACCCTGATGTGCCTGAGCAATTGTCTCATCTTCAAATGCATCTACAAAACCAATAACGGGAATGGATTGCCCCTGTTGCTCTGAACCCATACAGGAACCAAACAAAAAGACCAAGGGCAGCAGCCCAACAGCTAGCAATATTCGTATTTGTTTCAAAGGAAAAATTTTTCGTAAAAATAAAAATTAATGGGAGAAAGGCAAGATAGCTACTTATAGAGCTTATACAACCCTAAAACCTTCGAGGTGTTAGGGTTCAATATTTTCCGTATGAAAGCCCGATCCTGATGGAAAATGGATGTAAATCTTCACCCCATTTACATTCATAAAAAGAATTGCTCCAACCTACCCCGCATTTTGCTCCGATCCATTGGATTTAATACCGATATTAAACAAACGATAGGCTACGTATAATGCGGCTTTTTCGGAATCGGTATATACAAAAGCATCTCGTTTTACAATCTCTCGGCCATCACGGTCGGTTACGGAAAAACTGACTTTTTGCTTTTGCGCTTCACGCTCAAAATCCAATCGAACCGTCAATGTGGAACGATCGTTCCAATTGATATTACAATCCTTTAATCGACTAACCAGCTTTTTATCTGCCTGACCGCTGACATTCAATTTAAAATCCACACGCAGATCGGAAAATGGCACCAATTGCGGATAGCTATTATAAAAGCCATTAACCGCCCGCTGATACGCCCGATCGTCACCCTGATCTTTAGCACAGAGCGCTATAGCTTCATATACCCTGGCGACAAAAAGTTGTTCGTACGCTTCATCTATTGTAGGGTCCGCAATAATTTGCTGTAGCATTTTCCCGGCCTCTTTATAATTGCCCTTCTTCATTTCCAACTTGTCTACAAAAAGTTGAAAATATCGCTTTACATTCCTACGTTGTTCGCTGTTTTCTACTTCGTACTGATATTTTTTTAGAAAAAAACTGCTCGTAAAATCGCGAATCAGGTACCATATTTCATCCCAACTTACGGTACTTTCGGAAGAAAACAATTTATACACCACCATTTCCCGTTCTAAGTTCAAGGCAAACTGATTCACTACAAGGTATTGAATCAGGTATTTCTGGACGGTTTTTTGGGCAATTTCGGATAAAACAACCGGATTATACCACCAGTTTTTATGTTCAAATTTCAGCATCTGAATTTGCTCAATAGCGTTACGCAGGCGAATCAGGTTTATACTGAAATCATAATGACTTTGCCCCAAGGTAGTACCGATATGAATCTCTCGAAAACCTTCCGCCTTTTTCAGATATCGTTCACTTTCCTCAATATTTCCATCGTAAGTAAGGCAACGCGCCAAGGCAATGTTATACCAACCAAAACCGGGAACAGA
>Ga0182792_1002693_pt1 | contig 12204 bp, 11 predicted proteins | sample Passage237B_FD_130497 | JGI IMG/M metagenome (GOLD analysis project Ga0182792, IMG submission 130497) | Cellulose adapted compost microbial communities from Newby Island Compost Facility, Milpitas, CA, USA - Passage2 37B (version 2) (version 2) ...
GGCAGATGGCCGGCCTGGGGCCGATGACCGGCCAGTACGGCCATTTCAACGTCTATGCCCCAGAGAAGATCCCCTACGCGATCGAGCGCTACACCCGCGAGGCCCAGCGCCTGCTGGGCGTGCTCGACCGGCGCCTGGAAGACCGCGAGTTCATCACCGGGGCGGACTACACCATCGCCGACATGGCTGCCTATCCCTGGATCGATCCCTATGCCAGCGCGCCGCTGGACATGGCGCCCTACTCCAACGTGCAGCGCTGGCAGGCGGCCATCGCCGCCCGCCCCGCCACCCAGCGTGCCTACGCCCTGACCCGGCAGGTCAATCCCGAGGCCGGCAAGCCGCTGGGCGAGGAGGAGCGCAAGCAGCTGTTCGGGCGCTGAGGCCGCGGCTCCACGGGTCCGGCGGGCGCGCAGGCCCGGGCGTGATGGCGGGCACGCAGCTGACGTTTGCCCTAGCCGGTCGCCCCGGCTTGCCACCTACAATGTTTCCCATGACACCAACCCGGACCCCCGCATGCGCCTCCTACGCTTTGCCCCGGCCCTCTCGCCGCTGCTGCTCGCCCTCGCCGTGACCCTGCCCACCGCTCCCGCCGCCCAGGCCGCGCCCGGGCAGAAGCTGACCCTGGAAGCCATCACCGGCAGCGCGCCGCTGACCGGTCCTTCGCTGCGCAAGCCGCAGGTGGCGCCGGACGGCAGCCGGGTGACCTTCCTGCGCGGCAAGGACAGCGACCGCAACCGCCTGGACCTGTGGGAGTACCACATCGCCAGCGGCCAGACCCGGATGCTGGTGGACTCGGCCGTGGTCCTGCCCGGCGACGAGGTGCTCAGCGACGAGGAAAAGGCGCGCCGCGAGCGCCAGCGCATCGCCTCGCTGTCGGGCATCGTCGACTACCAGTGGTCGCCGGACGCGCGCAACCTGCTGTTCCCGCTGGGCGGCGAGCTGTACCTGTACGACCTGGGCAAGCAGGGGGCGGACGCGGTGCGCAAGCTGACCGGCGGCGGCGGCTTCGCCACCGATCCCAAGCTCTCGCCCAAGGGCGGCTTCGTCAGCTTCGTACGCGAGCGCAACCTGTGGGTGATCGACCTGGCCAGCGGCAAGGAAGTGCAGCTGACCTTCGACGGCAGCGCCACCATTGGCAACGGCGTGGCCGAGTTCGTGGCCGACGAGGAAATGGGCCGTCACACCGGCTACTGGTGGGCACCGGATGACAGCGCGATCGCCTTTGCCAGGATCGACGAGTCCCCGGTGCCGGTGCGCAAACGCTACGAGGTCTATCCGGACCGCACCGACGTGATCGAACAGCGCTACCCGGCCGCCGGCGACCCCAACGTCAAGGTGCAGCTGGGCGTGCTGGCCCCGCGCGCCGGCGCCAGGCCGCGCTGGATCGACCTGGGCCCGGATCAGGACATCTATCTGGCCCGGGTGACCTGGCGCGACCCGCAGCGCCTGACCTTCCAGCGCCAGTCGCGCGACCAGAAGAAGCTGGAGCTGGTGGAGGCCAACCTGGCCAGCGGCGCCCAGCGCGTGCTGCTCACCGAGACCTCGCCGACCTGGGTGCCGCTGCATGACGACCTGCGCTTCCTGCCCGACGGCCGCTTCCTGTGGTCGTCCGAGCGCAGCGGCTACCAGCACCTGTATCTGGCCAGCGAGGACGGCAGCGAGCTGACCGAGCTGACCTCGGGCGAGTGGGTGGTCGACGGGGTCCACGCCATCGACGCCGAGGCCGGCTACGTCTGGTTCTCCGGCACCCGCGAATCGCCGCTGGAAAAGCACATCTACCGGGTGCCGCTGGCCGGTGGCCCGGTGGAAAAGCTGTCGCAGCAGCCGGGCATGCACGGGGCCAGCTTCGCTCGCAATGCCAGCGTGTACGTGGACAACTGGTCCAGCGACACCGTGCCGCCGCAGATCGAGCTGCGGCGCAATGACGGCAGCGCCATCGCCACCCTGCTGCGCAACGAGATCGGCGACGCCGACCACCCCTTCGCTCCCTACCGCGAGGCGCAGCTGCCGACCGAGTACGGCACCCTGCTGGCGGCCGACGGCAGCACCACCCTGCACTACAGCCTGATCAGGCCCACCGGTTTCGACCCGAAGCGGAAGTACCCGGTTGTGGTCTACGTCTACGGCGGCCCGGCCTCGCAGACCGTCACCCGCAGCTGGCCCGGCCGGGCCGACGGCCTGTTCAACCAGTACCTGGCCCAGCAGGGCTACGTGGTGTTCTCGCTGGACAACCGCGGCACCCCGCGCCGCGGCCGCGATTTCGGCGGCGCGCTGTACGGCAGGCAGGGCACGGTGGAGGTGGAAGACCAGCTGCGCGGCATCGAGTGGCTGAAGTCGCAGCCCTGGGTGGATGCTGCGCGGATCGGCGTGCACGGCTGGTCCAACGGCGGTTACATGACCCTGATGCTGCTGGCCCGCACCGATGCCTATGCCTGCGGCATCGCCGGCGCGCCGGTCAGCGACTGGGGCCTGTACGACACCCACTACACCGAGCGTTACATGGGCCTGCCGGACGCCAATCCGGAGGGCTACCGCGCCGCCCGGGTGCTCGAGCACATCGACGGCCTGGTCGGCGAGGACGCGCCGCAGCTGCTGCTGATCCATGGCATGGCCGACGACAACGTGCTGTTCACCAACGCCACCGCGGTGATGGGCGCGCTGCAGAAGCGGGGCCAGCCGTTCGAGATGATGGCCTACCCGGGCGCCAAGCACGGCCTGTCCGGCAAGGACGCCCTGCACCGCTACCGCGTGGCCGAGCGCTTCTTCGACCGCTGCCTGCGCCGCTGAGGCGCAGGCTCAGGGCGGCGGCGCGAGCCAGCTCGCGCTGCCGTCCGCTCCCAGGCGCAGGCAGCTGCCGGCCTGGGGCGTGCAGGCCGGCACCGGCCGCACCTGTTCCGGGGCCAGGCCCAGGCGCCAGGCCAGCCCCGGCACGCCAATGGCGTAGAAGCGCTGCTCGTCCTCGACCAGCACCTCCAGCGGCGCCCGCGCCTGACCCGGCTCCAGCCCGTCCAGCACCTGCTGGGCCCAGCGCGCGCGCCCGACCAGGGCCGGGTGCTCCAGGCGGCGGCTGCCTTCCACCGCCAGCAGCGAGGACAGACCCAGCAGGACCAGCACCAGCGGTGCCCGGCGGCTGCCGGCCACGGCGCGCGCCAGCAGCAGCACCGGCAGCACCACCGCGGTCGCCGCGTAATAGGCGTAGCTGTTCCAGGCCAGCAGGAAGTAGGGCGCATAGGCCAGCCCCACGAAGCCGGCGGCCAGCAGCCCCTGCCGCGGCGTCGGCCGCCAGCGGCCCCGCCAGGCGGCCAGGCCCAGGGCCAGCAGCAGCGGCAGGACGATGCCGGCGGCCCATAGCGCGGCGCGTCCCGCCTGCCCCTCCAGGGCCAGGCGCAGCGCCTCGCGCGGGATATTGAGCAGCCAGGCGCCCAGGGCCACGGCATTGCGCAGCACGTTGCCGCCCAGGCGCAGCTGGTAGGCCGGGTCCTGGTTGAGGGCGATGCGCCGGTCCAGCCACAGCCAGGCCAGGGCCACCAGCGCGCAGGCCAGCCAGCCCAGGACTTCGCCGCGGCGCGGGCGGGCGCGCCCGGCAAACAGCCACAGTACCAGCATCAGCCCCGGCAACAGCACCGCCGACTCCTTGCTGAGCAGGGCCAGCGCCTGCAGCAGCGGCAGCGCCAGCAGCAGCGCGGCGCGGGCGCCGCCGCGGCGCTGCCCGGCTTCCAGCCAGGCCCCCAGCAGCAGGGCCGAGCACAGCACCGACAGCGAACTGTTGGCCGCCGCGGCCCAGTGCACCGGCAGGAAGTGCAGGGCCAGCAGGGCGTACAGCGCGCCGCCGGCGCAGCCCACCGCCGCCGCCCGCGGCCAGGCGCAGGCGCGGGCCAGGGCCGCACCGAGCAGGCCCACCGCGGCCGCAGCCAGGGCCAGCAGGACCAGGTTCAGGACATGGGCCAGGCGCGGGCCCGCCCCCAGGGACTCGACCAGGCGCCAGTAGGCGTCCTGCGACAGCGGCCGCCAGAACGGCAGCGGGGTGGCCGGGAAGAAGGTCTGCCACCAGGATTGCCCGGCCTGGTTGGCCAGGCGCGCGGCGCCCAGGGCGCCGTAGTCGTCACCCCAGAACGGGGTGGACAGGGCCGGCAGCCAGAGCAGGCCAGACAGCACGGCGGCCAGCGCCAGCAGCAGGCGGCTGGAGGCCAGCGGGGAAGCGGAAGGGGGGGGAGTGAGGGACATGGGCGGCTCGCGTGGATCGCCCATGCTAGTGCCCGGGTGACGGTATTGCAGTCCCGGCGGCCTCAGTCGGCGGCCGGCACCGCGGCCTCGGGCACCCAGATGGCCACGCCCGCGGCCTTCTTCTGGGTGGTGGGGATCCCCACTCCCAGGCCGCCGCCGACATGCCGGCCAAAGCTGCCCACGCCCACCGACATGCCCACCGGCGAGCCGGACGAGCCCACGCCGATCAGGACCACGCCATTGGCCCCCAGGGCCGCGGCCTCGCGCTTGAGCCGGGCCACGGCGGCATCGGCCTGGCCCTGGGTGCCGAAGCCGACCGCGCTGGAGGCCTCCAGCTGGGCGATCTCCTGCGAACCTGGCGGCGGCACCGAATACACCTGCACCTGGGCCGGGTCCAGCGGTGCACGCGCCGGGGCCAGCATCACCCTGGACACACCGGCGCAGCCGGCCAGGCCCAGGGCGGCCAGGCTCGCGGCGAGGACTAGGGGCAGGGTACGCATGGCGGCAGCTTCCGGGGGAGGTGCCCGCATCTTGGTCCGGTCCGGGTTAATCGCCCGCGAACCGCACCGCACCCCCTGGCCCCCGGCATCCGGGGTGGCGCGCGGGCCGGGCGTATCATGGGCGTCTTACAGGAGCCCCGCATGTCCTATCCCTATACCCGCCTGCGGCGCATGCGCCGTGACGAGTTCTCCCGCCGCCTGATGCGCGAGAACGTGCTCACCACCAACGACCTGATCTACCCGGTCTTCGTCCACGAGGAAAAGGGCCGCGCCCCGGTGCCCTCGATGCCGGGCGTGGAGCGGCTGTCGATCGACGAGCTGCTGCGCGTGGCCGAGCAGGCCCTGGAACTGGGCGTGCCGGTGCTGGACCTGTTCGGCGTGCCCGACCCGGCGGCCAAGACCGCCGACGGACGCATCGCCTGGGACGAGGACGGCATCATCCCGCGCGCGATCCGCGCCCTGAAGTCGCGCTTCCCCGAGCTGGGGGTGATGAGCGACCAGGCCCTGGACCCGTACACCACCCACGGCCAGGACGGGCTGATCGACGAGTCCGGCTACATCCTCAACGACGAGACCATCGAAGCCCTGGTCAAGCAGTCGCTGGTGCACGCCGCCGCCGGCGTGGACATCCTCTCCCCCAGCGACATGATGGACGGACGCATCGGCGCCATCCGCGAGGCGCTGGAGCAGGCCGGCCACATCAACACCCGGATCATGTCCTACGCGGCCAAGTACGCCAGCGCGTTCTACGGTCCGTTCCGCAGCGCGGTCGGCAGCGCCGGCAACCTCGGCAAGGGCAACAAGTTCACCTACCAGATGGACCCGGCCAATTCCGACGAGGCCCTGCGCGAGGTCGAGCTGGACATCAACGAAGGCGCGGACATGGTCATGGTCAAGCCGGGCCTGCCCTACCTGGACGTGATCCGCCGGGTGAAGGACGCCTTCGGTGTGCCGACCTTCGCCTACCAGGTCAGCGGCGAGTACGCGATGCTCAAGGCGGCCGCGGCCAATGGCTGGCTGGACGAGAAGTCCTGCGCGCTGGAGGCGCTGCTGGCGTTCAAGCGCGCCGGCGCCGACGGCGTGCTGACCTACTACGCGCTGGACGTGGCGCACTGGCTGCGCGAAGGCTGAGCCGGTCGCGCCATCAGTGCGGCGGCAGGCACCCGTCCTGCCCGCGCAGGGAGGGTGCGGCGACGCGGTAGATGTCGCCCGCCCCGGCGCGCGGCGACGGCGCAGTGCCGCTGACCAGCAGGTCGGCCGGACGCGCGGCATCGACCACCGGCGCCCGGGTCAGGCCGCCCTCGCCGTTGAAGGACAGGCTCCAGGGCGTGGCCGCGGCATAGGCCCGGCCATCGCAGGCCGCCAGCCACAGGCGCAGGCGGCCGTCGGCCTCGCTGCCGCGCGAGAACAGCAGCACCCGCCCGCCATCCAGCCAGGCCGCATCCAGTTCGTCGGCCGGAGTGTTGATCCCCGGCACCGGCCCATGCGCCTGCCAGCCACCCCCGCCGCGCCGCGCCAGCCGCAGGTCGTCCCCGCCCTCGCCACCCGGGCCGTTGCCGGCATACAGCAGCCAGCGCCCGGACGGGTCCTCCAGCGGCGCACGCTCGTTGGCGGCGGTGTTCACGCCCGTGCCCAGCCACTCCGGCGCGCCGGCCACGCCGTCGGCCAGCGCCACCCGGTACAGGTCCAGGCCGCCAGCCCCGCCGGGGCGGTCGGAAGCGAAGTACAGCCAGCGGCCATCGCCGCTCCAGGCCGGCTCGGTCTCGGTGGCGGCGGTGTTGAGGGGCAGCGGGCGGGCATCCACCCAGCGGCTGCCCTCGCGCCGGGCCAGCCACAGGTCCCAGCCGCCGGCCCCGCCCTCGCGCTGGCTGGCCCAGGCGATCCAGCGTCCGTCCGGACTGGTCGCGGCCCGCAGCTCCGGGGCGCGCGTGGACACCGTCCACAGCCCCTCGATGCCATATTCGGCCAGCTGCGCCAGCGCCGGGGCGCAGAGTAGACTGCCGGCAAAGGCCAGGCCCAGGCGCTTCATCGTGCACACTCCGGTCCGGACAACCACTGGGGACTTATAGCAGCATGAGCACTGCCCGCTACGCCGTTTTCGGCCATCCCATCGCCCATTCCCTGTCGCCGCGGATCCATGCCGCCTTCGCCGCGCAGTGCGGCGTGGCCATGGAGTACACCGCCATCGATGCCCCGCCCGCGCAGTTCGCCGCGATCCTGGAGGACTTCGCCGCCCACGGCGGCCGCGGCGGCAACGTCACCCTGCCGCTGAAGCAGGACGCCTACGCCCTGTGCAGCCAGCTCAGCGCGCGCGCCCGCGCCGCCGGCGCGGTCAACACCCTGGTCCGCAACGACGGCCACTGGCATGGCGACAACACCGACGGGGCCGGCCTGGTGCGCGACCTTACCGGCCGCCATGGCCTGGACCTGCGCGGCTGCCGGGTGCTGCTGCTGGGCGCCGGTGGCGCCGCACGCGGGGTGGCCCCGGCGCTGCTGGACGCCGGCATCCTGGAACTGGTGGTGGTCAACCGCACCTCCGAGCGCGCCGACGCCCTGGTCGATGCCCTGGGCCAGCCGGACCGCGCGCATTCGCGCTACTGGAACGACCTGGGCAACCAGGGCGACTTCGAGATCATCGTCAACGCCACCTCGGCCGCGCGCGGCAGCGATGCCGGCTTCAGCGCGCCTTCCACCCTGGTCAACAGCCGCACCGTGGCGGTGGACCTGAACTATGGCGAGGCGGCCATCCCGTTCCTGGCCTGGGCCCGCGCCCATGGCACCCGCCAGGCCATCGACGGCCTGGGCATGCTGGTGGAACAGGCGGCCGAGGCCTTCGAGCTGTGGCATGGCCGGCGCCCGGACACCCAGCCGGTCTACGAGGACCTGCGCGCGCGCCAGGCCAGCCTGGTCACCGCCGAATGAGTTGAACCCGCCACCGCGGGCACCCAGGGAAGGAGTCGCACGCATGCTGCTGTTGTCATTCGGTTACACCCTGCCCGCGCTGCTGGGCAGTTCCGCCGCCCTGGCCTGGCTGCTGCGGAAGGCGCCCGCGCAGGCGCCGGGCCGCAACCAGGCCCTGCTCGGCGCCTCACTGGTGCTGGGCGTGTGCCTGCTGCAGCTGCCGCTGGCGGGGCTGCGCAGCTGGGCCCTGGCCAACTACGAAAGCCAGGGCGGCGGTTCGCTGGCCCTGCTGCAGCTGCTCAGCCCGGCCAGCTTCATCCTCGCCCTGGCCTCGGCCAGCGGCGTGGCCCTGCTGGGCTGGGGCGCGGCCCAGGCCATGGCCGGCTACCGCGCCCCGGCCTGAGGCCGCGGCGCCCGGCTCAGGCCCGCGCCGGGCGGTACAGCGCCGCGCTGATGCACGACAGCACACTGACCACGAACCAGCCGAACGGGAACAGCGACAGGGTCAGTACCCAGGTGATGGCGCCCGCCGCGCAAGCGGCCAGGAACCAGAACAGGGCCGGGAGCACCCGGCCCTGGACCAGCTGGCCCAGGCCGGGCACGAAGAAGCTGCAGATGGCGGCGATGACATTGCCGGCCGAACCGGGACCCTGGCTCATGGAAGCGCATCCTTGATGGACGATGGTCCCATCCTCGCCGATTGCCGGTGTAGGCACAGTGCCCAAGGTCATGCCCGCTACAGCAGGCCGGCACGCTTGACCTCCAGGTAGTGCTGCAGCAGCGCGGCCGGCAGGTCCGGCGCGGCCACGTCCAGGGTGGCCACCCGTTCCCGGCGCAGGGCCTCGTGCGCGGCCTGGCGCTGCTGCAGGTAGCGGGCCAGCGCGCCGGCGCGGATCGCCCCGGCCAGGTCCTCGACCCCGGCGGCCAGGGCCTGGTCCAGTTCCAGTTCGCGCAGGCTGGCCACGCATACCAGGTGGCGCCGGCGCAGCAGGCGCACCGCGGCCAGCAGGTCGTCGCTGTCCTCGTCGCGCACGTTGGTCAGGATCATCAGCAGGGCCCGGCGGCGCTGGCGCGCGGCCAGCTCGGCGGCCATGCCCAGGTAGTCGGTGGCCAGCAGTTGCGGCTGCAGGTCGTAGCTGCCGCGCAACAGGCCCTGCAGGGCGCCAGGACCGCGCCCGGGCGCGACCCAGCGCGGCGGCACGCCGGTGGCCAGCAGGCCCACCGCATCGCCCTGGCGCAGGGCCAGCCAGGACAGCACCAGGGCCGCGTTGAGGGCGTGGTCGAAGTGGGTCAGGCCGCCCTCGCTGGCCAGCATGCGCCGGCCGGTATCCACCACCAGCAGCAGCTGCTGGTTGCGCTCGTCCTGGTACTCGCGGGAGATCAGCCGGCGCGCGCGGGCGGTGGCCTTCCAGTCGACCTGGCGCAGGCTGTCGCCGGTGCGGTATTCGCGCATCTGCTGGAATTCGGTGCCCTCGCCGCGGCGCCGGCGCAGATGCGCGCCGACCAGCATGCTGGCCTGCTCATTGCTCAGCAGCGCCAGCCGCGCCAGCGCGGCGAAATCCGGGTACACCCGTACCGCCTGGTGCGGCGGCGCGGTGGCGATCCGGGTCCACAGCCGCCAGGGCGAGTGCAGGCGCAGGTGGGTGCCGTCGAACCGGAAGCTGCCCCGCGCATGCGGGCGCAGGCGGTAGGACAGCCGTGCCGAACTGGCCGGCGGCAGGCGCAGCCGCCGTGGCATGCCCTGGCAGTCCCAGCCGCCGGGATGCAGGTCGAATACCTCCAGGCGCAGCGGCCGCGCGGCCTCGTGCACCAGTTCCAGGCCGACCTCGCGCCAGGCACCCACCGCCATCACCTCCGGCAACTGCCGCTCCACCCGCGGCAAGGGCAGCCGGTACAGGCGCAGCAGGTCCAGCGCGGCCAGCAGGGCCAGGCCGGCGGCCAGCCCCTGCCAGCCCTGCAGCGGCAGCCAGCCGGCCAGGTGCACGGCGCCGGCCGCGGCCAGCGCCGCCAACAGCACCAGCAGCGGCAGGCCGGGCCTCACTGGCGCGGCGCCTCGACCCGCCCCAGGAGCGCGCGCAGCACATCGTCGGCGGACTGGCCATCGATCTGCAGTTCCGCGGCCAGGCTGACGCGGTGGCGCAATGCCGGCAGAGCCACCGCGCGCACGTCGTCGGGCACCACGAAGTCGCGCCCGGCCAGGACCGCCTGCGCGCGCGCGGCGCGCACCAGGGCGATGCTGCCGCGCGGGCCGGCGCCCAGGGCAATGCCGGGCCACTGCCGGGTGGCGGCGGCGATGCGCACCGCGTAGTCCAGCACCGCCGGGTCCACCGCCACCTGCGCCGTGCCCTGCTGCAGCTGCAGCAGCTGCGCCGCATCGAGCACCTGGCGCACCTGCGACAGCTCGAAATCGCCGCCGCCGCGACCGCCGGTGACCTGGGTCACCAGGCGCACCTCGTCCTCCCTGCGCGGATAGCCGATCAGCACCTTGAACATGAAGCGGTCCAGCTGCGCCTCCGGCAGCGGGTAGGTGCCTTCCTGCTCCACCGGGTTCTGGGTGGCCAGGGTCATGAATGGCGGCTCCAGCGCGAACGCCCGGCCCTCGATGGTGACCTGGCCCTCCTGCATCACCTCCAGCAGCGCCGACTGGGTCTTGGCCGGGGCGCGGTTGATCTCGTCGGCCAGCAGCAGGTTGGTGAACACCGGGCCGCGACGGATCTTGAAGCTCTCGGTCCTGGGGTCATACACCGCGTGGCCGCTGACATCGCTGGGCATCAGGTCCGGGGTGAACTGGATCCGGCCCCAGCCCAGCGCCAGGGCCTGGCCCAGGGCGCGCACCAGCAAGGTCTTGCCCAGCCCCGGCACGCCCTCGATCAGCACATGGCCGCCGGCCAGCAGGGCCACCAGGACCTGCTCCAGCACCTCGTCCTGGCCGACGAAGGCCTTGGCCACCTCGTCGCGGACCTGGGCGATGCGTTCGCCCAGTTCGCTCACGGGGACGTGCAGGGGCGGCGGGGTGGGATCGCTTGCGCTCATAGCCGGTTCCTCATCTGGATCAGGGTCCGCACGCTGGCCACGAAACCGTGGCGGTCGCGGGGTTCGGGGGTACGCAGTGCATCGCGCACGGTCTCGGGAGGCAGGCCCACGCGCGCGGCGATGGCCTGGAGGCGGGCATCGCCGGCCAGACTGGCGGCGGCCGGATCGCGGCGCCGCAGCCGGGCCAGGAAGGACTCGCGCACGGCCTCGTGCAGCAGCGGCACCTGCCCGTAGCGGTACAGCAACTCGCCGCTGGCACGCACGTGCTCCAGCAGCGAGCGCCGCTCCTGGCCGCCGGCCGGCAGCCAGGGACCGAAGCGCTGCGCGCGCCGCCACAGCCAGGCCGCCAGCAGCAGGCACAGGGGCAGGGCGAGCGGCCAGCCACGTGCGGCCAACAGCTGCAGGCGCGAAAGCCCGGAGCCGGAATGCACCAGGTAGACCGGGCCACGCCCGTAGTTGGGCGCCAGCAGCTGCCGCACCAGGGCCTGGTGCGGCACCTCGCGCAGCTCGCGGTTGTTGATGGAATCGAAGTCGGCCACCACGTCCACGCTGCCCTTGCCGTGGCCGAGGCGCACGAAGGCATGCGGCCCCTCCCGCGGCCAGGCCAGGCGTGGTGGCGGGGCATCCGCGGCGAGGGTGAAGCGGTTGCCACGGCAGAACTCGACATGGTTGCTCTGCCCGGGCAGATGCAGGTCCACGCACTCCCTGTTGGCCAGCTCCGGCTCCAGGCCCAGCTGGCGCAGCAGCGGCGGCACCGCGTCCAGCGGGCTGCGCGAGCGCGGTACGCGCACCACCAGATGTCCGCCCCGTTCCACCCACTCCAGCAGGCGCCGTTCGTCCTGGCGCCGCAACCGCCCCAGTGGCGCATGTACCAGCACCGTGGCGGTGGGTTGCCCGGCAAAGCGGTCCAGCTCCAGCGCCTGCAGGTCATGGGCCTGGATCCCGTCCGCGCGCAGCGCCTGGCGCAGGGCGTAGAGCGGATTGAGCCTGGCCTCGCCGCTGATCCGGCCCGGCACGCTGTCCTCCACCTGCTCGTGGGTGGCCAGGAACACCGCCACCAGCAGCACCAGCAGCAAGGTCATGCCCAGCAGCGCGGCCAGGACCAGCAGCCAGCGCGGCAGCGGTCTGCTCATGCGCGCCACCCCCAGGCCCGGGCTGATCCGGCCAGAAGCGCCTCGAACCCCGCCTGGTCGGGCAGGCGCCCGGCATAGGCGGCGTACTGCCAGACCCGCACCATCGCCGCGAAGGCCTGGCGGGGAGCTTCCGGCAGGGCGCGCGCCGCGCGCAGGCACTGCGCCTCGGTGGCGCCGGCCGGCAGTGCCTGGCCGCTGTGCCCGGCCACTTCCTCCACGCTGGCCCGGTAGAGCAGGGCCAGGGCCGCGCGCGGGCGGCCCTGCTGCCACAACCTGCGGGCGGCAGCGGGAATGTCACCAGGCAGGGTTTCCGGCAGCTCCAGGGCATCGACCCGGGCCTCCGTCTCCGCGGCCGCGCGCGCGCGCCGTCCGCCGCCGCGCAGCCAGGGCAGCCAGCGGCGGGCGGTCAGGAC
>Ga0182792_1002696_pt1 | contig 12201 bp, 9 predicted proteins | sample Passage237B_FD_130497 | JGI IMG/M metagenome (GOLD analysis project Ga0182792, IMG submission 130497) | Cellulose adapted compost microbial communities from Newby Island Compost Facility, Milpitas, CA, USA - Passage2 37B (version 2) (version 2) ...
CCGCCGCCGGCCCCCCCCCCCCCGCGGGCGGCGGGGTGGGCGGGGGGGCGCCCCGCCCCCCCCCCCCGCGCCGGCACGGCCCGCAGGCCCCGGGCGGGCCCGCTGGGGGAGCCGGCGGCGCGCGGCCGCTGCTGCGATTTCCGCGTGGTGAACCTGGGCCATGGCGGCGACGGCGCCGGCGCGGGCACCGGTTTCGGCGAATGGCCGATGCACCTGCATTCGCGCAACGCCCTGCCGCTGGCCGGCGGCAGGCCGCGCGCGCTGTCGTCCTTCGCCGGCCAGCGGGTGCACGCGGTGGCCGGCATCGGCAACCCGCAGCGGTTCTTCGACGCCCTGCGCGCGCAGGGCATCGCGGTGGTGCCGCACGCCTTCGCCGACCACCACGCCTACCGGCCGGAGGACCTGCAGTTCGGCAGCGACCTGCCGGTGCTGATGACGGAGAAGGACGCGGTCAAGTGCGCCGCCTTCGCCGACGCGCGCTGCCACGCCGTGCCCGTGGACGCCGAACTGCCGGCCGCGTTCTGGGTGGCGCTGCTGGACCGCCTGGGCCCGCGCGGCTGAGGCTGCAGCGCGGGGCGCGCCCTACAATGGGCCGGCCTGCAGGAGGAGAGGATGGACGCACTGGACTTCGTGGTCGCGGTACCGGCCCGCTACGCCGCCAGCCGGCTGCCGGGCAAGCCGCTGCGCGAGCTGGGCGGCGAGCCGCTGGTGCTGCACGTGGCGCGGCGCGCGCTGGCCGCCGGCGCGCGCGAAGTGTGGCTGGCCACCGACGACGCGCGCGTGGCCGCGGCGGTGCAGGACGTGGCGGGCGTGCGCGTGGCCATGACCTCGCCCGCGCACGCCTCGGGCACCGACCGCCTGGCCGAATGCGCCGCCATCGCCGGCTGGGGCGACGACACCCTGGTGGTGAACCTGCAGGGCGACGAACCCTTCGCCCCGCCGTCGGGCATCCGCGCCGTGGCCGCGACCCTGGCCGCCAGCGGCGCGCCCATGGCCACCCTGGCCGAGCCGGTGGCCGATGCGGCGATGCTGTTCGACCCGAACACCGTCAAGCTGGTCCGCGCCGCTTCGGGCGATGCCCTGTACTTCAGCCGCGCGCCGCTGCCGTGGCCGCGCGATGCCTTCGCCCGCGATCGCGCCACCCTGCCGTCCGGCGGGCACTGGCTGCGGCACATCGGCATCTACGCCTACCGCGCCGGGTTCCTGCGGGCCTTCGCGCGCATGCCGCCGGGCACGCTCGAGCGGATCGAGTCGCTCGAGCAGCTGCGGGTGCTGGAGGCCGGCCACCGCATCGCCGTGGCGCTCGCGCCCGAGCCGTTCCCGCCGGGCGTGGACACGCCCAGGGACCTGGCGCGCGCGGAAGCCCGGCTGCGCACGGGAGGCGCGGCATGAGGCTGCTGGTGGTCTGCCTGGGCAACATCTGCCGTTCCCCGCTCGCCGAGGGTGCGTTGCGCGCGCGCATCGCGGCCTCGCCGCTGGCCGGCAGGGTGGAGGTGGACTCGGCCGGCACCGGCGGCTGGCATGCCGGCGAGCCGCCGGACCGCCGCGCCATCGCCTGCGCCCGCGGCCACGGGGTGGACATCGCCGGGCTGCGCGCCCGCCAGCTGCGGCAGGCCGACTTCGACCGCTTCGACTGGCTGCTGTGCGCCGATGCCGACAACCTGCGCGACGTGCGCCGGCTGGCACCGCCGCCGGCGCGCGACAGGGTCGCGTTGCTGCTGGACTGGGCCGGCGTGGAGCCGGGCGGCGAGATCCCCGACCCGTACTACGGCGGCACCGACCATTTCGAGCAGGTCTGGCGGATGGTCGATGCGGCGGCGCAGGCGGCGGTGCAGCGCCTGCTGCGGGCGGCGCCGTCCGGCATAATCGACCCATGAGCGCGGTCCCCATCCAGGAACTGCCCGGCGGCCTGGCCTGGCTGAACGCCCCGCCGGCGTCGCTGCACGACCTGCGCGGCAGGCCGCTGGTGCTGGCCTTCGTCAACGCCGCCTCGGCCTGGTGCGCCCAGCGCCTGGCGGAGCTGGCGCAGTGGCAGGCGCGCAACCCGGGCCGCCTGCAGGTGCTGGCGGTGCAGGTGCCGCGCTTCGACAGCGAGCGCCAGCCGCAGCGCTCGATCAAGCTGCTGCGCCGCCAGGGGGTGCGCTTCCCGGTGCTGCTGGACGCCGAGTGGGCGGCCTGGCAGCGCTACGGCATCAGCGCCTGGCCGACCCTGCTGCTGGTCGACGCCGAAGGCCGCGAGCGCGAGCGCATCGTCGGGCTCGGCGGCGACCTGGACCGCGCGCTGTCGGCGCTGTGCGAGGGCATGCCGCGGCCGCTGGAGGAGGACCTGCGCCCGGGCCCGGAGGCGATGCCCGAACCCCCGCTGCCGCTGAGCTTCCCGGCCGCCGTGGCCGCCGGGCCCGAACGCCTGTACGTGGCCGACAGCGGCCACCACCGCATCCTCGAATGCAGCCACGGCGGGCGCGTCCTGCGCCAGTTCGGCCTGGGGACGGCCGACCTCATCGACGGCCCGGCCGACCAGGCCGCCTTCAACCGCCCGCAGGGCCTGGCGCTGGAGCGCGAGTGCCTGTACGTGGCCGACACCGGCAACCACGCCGTGCGCCGCATCCAGCTGCTGACCGGCCAGGTGGACACCCTGTGCGGCAACGGCCGGCCGGGCGACCCGGTCGAGGGCCCGGTCGCCGCCAGCGCGCGCAGCCCGCTGAACCATCCGCTGGGGCTGGCGGTGGCCGGCAACCAGCTGTACGTGGCCGGCGCCGGCGACCATCGCATCTGGAACTACGACCTGGGCCGCGGCGAGCTGCACCTGCGCGCCGGCACCGGCGAGCTGGGCCTGCGCGACGGCAACGTGCGCATGGCCGCCTTCGCCCAGCCCACCGCGCTGGCCGCGGTGCAGCAGATGCTCTACGTGTGCGACGCGCTGTCCTCGGCGGTGCGCTCGGTGCAGCTGCGCACCGACGTGGTCCAGACCCTGGTGGGGCAGGGACTGTGGGAGTACGGCGACGCCGACGGGCCGCGCACGGGGGCGCGCCTGCAGCATCCGCTGGCCGTCGCCCTGAGCGCCGACGCCCCGCTGCTGTGGATCGCCGACAGCGGCAACGGCACCCTGCGCACGCTGCGCCTGGGCGGCGGGGAGCTGTCCACCGTGGAACTGCCGCGGCGCCTGCACGGCCCGGCCGGCCTGGCCGTGGCGGCCGGCGCGGTGTGGATCGCCGAGACCGATGCCCACGGCATCCTGCGTTACGACATCGCCAGCGGGGAACTGGGCGACGTGCCGGTCGGCGAATGATGGCCCCGGCGGTACCGGAATTCGACGGCAAGGCCTTCGCCGCGCGGCTGAGCACCGCGCCGGGCGTGTACCGCATGTACGCCGCCGACGGCAGCCTGCTCTACGTGGGCAAGGCCGGCGCGCTCAAGCGGCGGGTGGCCAGCTACTTCAACAACGCGCCCAAGTCGCCGCGCACGCTGGCGATGCTGTCGCAGGTCGCGCGGATGGACGTGACCGTCACCCGCACCGAGGCCGAGGCGCTGCTGCTGGAGAACCAGCTGATCAAGTCGCTGGCGCCGCGCTACAACGTGATGCTGCGCGACGACAAGAGCTACCCGTACGTGCTGCTCACCCAGGAGCGCTGGCCGCGGCTGGGCTTCCACCGCGGGCCGCGCGCGGTGCCGGGGCGCTACTTCGGCCCGTATCCCGGCGCGGGCGCGGTGCGCGAGACGCTGAACCTGATGCACAAGCTGTTCCGCCTGCGCAGCTGCGAGGACAGCGTGTTCCGCAACCGCAGCCGGCCCTGCCTGCAATACCAGATCGGCCGCTGCAGCGCGCCCTGCGTGGAGCTGGTGGCCGCCGACGAGTACGCCGAGGCGGTGCGCCGCGCCGCGATGTTCCTGGACGGCCGCAGCGACGAGCTGGGCGAGGAGCTGGCCGCGGCGATGGAGGCGGCCAGCCAGCGCCTGGAGTTCGAGGAGGCCGCGCGCCTGCGCGACCTGCTGGCGACGCTGCGCGGGCTGCAGGCACGGCAGTACGTGGACGGCCACGCCGCCAACCTGGACGCGATCGCCTGCGCCATGGAAGGCAGCCATGCCTGCGTGCTGCTGCTGGCCTTCCGCGACGGGCGCAACCTGGGCACGCGCGCGTTCTTCCCGCGCACCAACGGCGAGGACAGTGCCGAGGAGGTGCTGGCCGCCTTCGTGTCCCAGTACTACGCCGAGCAGACCGCGCCGCCGGAGATCGTGCTCGACCGGCCGATCCCCGACGCGGAGCTGATCGAGCTGGCGCTGGCCGAGTCGGCCGGGCGCAAGGTCGTGCTCAAGGCCAACGTGCGCGGCGAGCGCGCCGGCTACCTCGACCTGGCGCGGCGCAACGCCCAGGTCGCGCTGGCCACCGAGCTGGCCAGCCGCAACGCCCAGCACGCCCGGTCGGAGGCCCTGCGCGACCTGCTGGGCCTGCCGGAGGTGCCGGCGCGGATCGAGTGCTTCGACATCAGCCACACCCTGGGCGAGGCCACCGTGGCCTCGTGCGTGGTGTTCGACCCGGCCGGGCCGGTGCGCAACCAGTACCGCCGCTACAACATCGCCGGCATCGAGCCCGGCGACGACTACGCGGCCATGCGCCAGGCCATCGACCGTCGCTTCCGCCGCGCGCTGGAGGCCGGGGCCGAGGGCGCCAACGCGGTGCTGCCCGACGTGCTGCTGATCGACGGCGGCGCGGGGCAGCTGGCGCAGGCGCGCGCGGCCCTGGCCGACCTGGGCGTGGAGGACGTGCTGCTGGTGGGCGTGTCCAAGGGCGAGCAGCGCCGTGCGGGCGACGAGACCCTGGTGCTGGCCGACGGCCGCGAGCTGCGCCCGGGCGCGGCCTCGCCGGCCCTGCAGTTCATCCAGCAGGTGCGCGACGAGGCGCACCGCTTCGCCATCACCGGCCACCGCGGCAAGCGGCAGAAGGCGCGCACCACCAGCCGCCTCGAGGACATCCCCGGCATCGGTCCGCGCCGGCGCGCCGCGCTGCTGCGCCACTTCGGCGGGCTGGCCGGGCTCAAGGCCGCTGGCGAGGAGGAGATCGCCCGGGTGGAGGGCATCAACGCGGCCCTGGCCGCGCGCATCTACGCTAACCTGCACGGGCTGGCTTCCCCCGGCGCCGAGCCTCCGCAAGACCGATGACCCTGACCGTTCCCACCTGGCTGACCCTGCTGCGGATCCTGATGATCCCGGTGCTGGTCCTGGTGTTCTACCTCCCTTACCGGTGGACCAATTTCGCCGCCGCGGGCGTGTTCATCCTCGCCGCGGTCACCGACTGGCTGGATGGCTGGGTGGCTCGCCGCTATGGCATGCATTCGGCCTTCGGCGCCTTCCTGGACCCGGTGGCCGACAAACTGATGGTCGCCGTGGCGCTGTTCCTGATCGTGCAGGGCCATCCGAGCCCGTGGATGGCGTTCTGGGCGGCAGTGATCGTCGGGCGCGAGATCGCCGTTTCGGCCCTGCGCGAGTGGATGGCCGAGCTGGGCCAGCGCGCCACGGTCAAGGTCGCCTTCATCGGCAAGGTCAAGACGACCGCGCAGATGGTCGCGCTGTCCTGCCTGTTGTACTCGGTCAACCCGCGCCAGGTGATGCAGGGGGTGTTCCCGCTGCGCCCGGGCGAGGGCATCTGGCTGGGCGAGTTCGTGTTCCACGCCGGCGACTGGCTGCTGGCGATCGCCGCGCTGCTGACCCTGTGGTCCGGCGCCCAGTACCTGCACGCCGCCTGGCCCGCGCTGCGCGCCGACGAGGCCGCCGCCGCGGCGCGCGCGGCCGGCGAACGCGCCGCCGAAAAGAAGTGACGGAGAAGTGTTGACAGGCGCGCGAAGACCCTTAAAATGCGCGTCTCCCAAGCGGGAATAGCTCAGTTGGTAGAGCGCAACCTTGCCAAGGTTGAGGTCGCGAGTTCGAGCCTCGTTTCCCGCTCCAATTCGAACGGTCCCTGACGCGCACTGCGCGGGCAGGGGCCAGAGACAGAACCCCGGCAACGGGGTTTTGTTTTGTCGGGCCCCGCGCGGCGGTACACTGCGGCGGCACCGGTCCACCGGCCTGGTGGCAGAGTGGTCATGCAGCGGACTGCAAATCCGCGTACGCCGGTTCAATTCCGACCCAGGCCTCCATCGCATCACGGAAGGGCCCGCTCCGGCGGGCCCTTCCGTTTTTGCAGCTCAGCGGCGGCGCCCGGGCGCCGGCCCGGTGGAGTGGCGGATCTGCAGCTGGTAGGGCGCGCGCACCATCTGTGCGGTGCCGTGGCCGCCGATGGCGGTCAGCAGCTGCTGCGCGGCGATGCGGCCCATCTCGCGGCTGGGCTGGCGCACGGTGCTCAGGCTCGGCCATACCTGGCGCGACATCGGCGTGTCGTCGAAGCCGAACACCGACAGCTGCTCGGGTACCTGCAGTCCGCGCGCGGCGGCCTCGTACAGCACGCCGCAGGCGGTGTCGTCGTTGGCGCCGAAGATGGCGGTGGGCGGGTCGTCCATGTCCAGCAGGCGGCGCGCGCCGGCGATGCCGGACTCGAACGAGAATTCGCCCTCGATCACCAGTTCCGGGTCCGGTTCGATGCCGGCGCGGCGCAGGCCGTCCAGGTAGCCGGCCAGGCGCCAGGCGCGGCCGCCGTGGCTGCGGTGGCCGGTGATGTGGCCGATGCGGCGGTGCCCCAGCGAGACCACGTGGGCCATCATGTCGGCCACCGCGGCGCGCTCGTCCAGGGTGACGCCGATGCCGCCGTTGTCGCGCTTGGCCGAGATGGTGGCGTAGCGCACGCCCAGTTCGCGCAGGCGGCGCAGCAGCGGGCCGTCGTCGGTCAGCGGCGGGGTCAGCACCAGGCCGTCGGGCCGGTACTGGGTCACCAGCGCCTCGACCGATTCCACGTGGCCGCGCCGGCTGAAGTCCACCGGGCGCAGGGTCAGGCCGTAGTGCGCCTGCTCGCAGGCCGCCAGCACGCCCTCGATGATCTCCATCACGTAGTTGGAGGACGGGTTGTCGTACAGCAGCGAGATCAGGTACGAACGGCGCCCGGCGAGGCTGCGCGCCGAGGAATTGGGCCGGTACCGCAGCTGGCGCGCGGCTTCCTCGACCTTGAGGCGGGTCTCCTCGCGCACGTTGGGTTCGCGGTTGAACACCCGCGAGACGGTCTTCATCGACACGCCCGCGGCGGCGGCGACATCCTCGATTCTGGCGCGCATGGTGCTCCACTCGGATGCCCGTTGGCTGCGCGGGCAGCCGGCATTCTAGCAACCGGCCCGGGCGGGCGGCGCGCCGCGCCGGCCTGGTGCCCGGGGCGGGGTTCGAACCCGCACGGCCGCGAGGCCGGGGGATTTTAAGTCCCCTGTGTCTGCCAGTTTCACCACCCGGGCGGCGCGGCGGCGCCCGGGCATTGTGCCACCGCCCGCGTGCGCCGCGCCGGCGCGCGCGGCCGAGATGGCGCGCGGCCCCGGGCGGGACCGTCCGCTGCGGCGGGCTAGACTGGCCGCATCCGCACCGGGAGGACGAAGGATGAGCCGATACCTGGCCTACGCGTGCAGCTGGCTGCTGCTGCTGGCCGCGTTGCCGCTGGCGCTGCGGTGGCCGCTGTGGTGGTGGGGCGCCGGCATCGGCGCGGCGCTGGTGCTGCTGGGCAGCTGGGACCTGCTGCAGACGCGCAGCACGCTGCGCCGCAACTACCCGATCCTGGCCCATTTCCGCTACGGGCTGGAGTCGGTCGGCCCCGAGATCCGCCAGTACTTCATCGAGAGCGACACCGCCGAGGCGCCGTTCTCGCGGCAGCAGCGCGCGCTGGTGTACCGCCGCGCCAAGGGTGTGATGGACGTGGTTCCGTTCGGCACGCTCCAGGACGCCTATGCGGTGGACTACGAGTGGATCAACCACTCGCTGGCGCCCAGCGCGATCGACGACCACGACTTCCGCGTGACGGTGGGCGCCGCGACGGCACAGCCGTACGCGGCCAGCGTGTTCAACATCTCGGCCATGAGCTTCGGCTCGCTTTCGGCCAATGCCATCCGCGCGCTCAACGAGGGCGCCCGCCGCGGCGGCTTCTACCACGACACCGGCGAGGGCTCGATTTCGCCCTACCACCTCGAGCGCGGCGGCGACCTGGTCTGGGAACTGGGCTCGGGCTACTTCGGTTGCCGCGACGCGGAGGGGCGCTTCGATCCGGTGCGCTTCGCCGAACAGGCGGCGCGGCCGCAGGTGCGGATGATCGAGATCAAGCTCTCGCAGGGCGCCAAGCCCGGGCACGGCGGCGTGCTGCCCGCGGCCAAGGTCAGCGCCGAGATCGCCGCCACCCGTGGCGTGCCCATGGGCGTGGACTGCGTGTCGCCGGCGCGGCACTCGGCCTTCGACACCCCGGTCGGCCTGCTGCGGTTCGTGGCCCGCCTGCGCGAGCTGTCCGGCGGCAAGCCGGTGGGCTTCAAGCTGGCCCTCGGGCATCCCTGGGAGTGGTTCGGCATCGCCAAGGCCATGCAGGCACACGCCGCGGCCGAGCCGGCGCTTCTGCCGGACTTCATCGTCGTCGACGGCGCCGAGGGCGGCACGGGCGCCGCGCCGGCGGAGTTCATCGACCACATCGGCGTGCCGATGCACGAGGCGCTGCTGCTGGTGCACAACACCCTGGTCGGGCTGGACCTGCGCGACCGCGTGCGCATCGCCGCGGCGGGGCGGATCACCAGCGCCTTCGACATCGCCCGTACCCTGGCCCTGGGCGCGGACTGGTGCAATGCCGCGCGCGGCTTCATGTTCGCGCTGGGCTGCATCCAGTCGCTGAGCTGCCACACCGACCGCTGCCCGACCGGGGTGGCCACCCAGGATCCCCGGCGCTGGCGGCACCTGGACCCGGCCGACAAGGCCGCCCGCGTGCACCGCTACCACGACAGCACGCTGCGCGCCCTGCGCGACCTGCTGTGCGCCGCCGGCCTGTCGCACCCCGCGGAACTGGGGCCCGAGCACATCCTGCGCCGGGTCTCGCCGGTGGAGATCCGCTCGCTGGCCGCGCTCTACCGGTTCCTGGAGCCCGGCCAGCTGCTGGGCGGCATTCCCGACCACGCGGTGTTCCGCGACTTCTGGGCCGACGCGCGCCCGGACGCTTTCGCGCCGCCGCCCCGGCTGGGCGCGCTGCGCCGGACCAAGGCGCGCTGAGCCGGGAATTTCGCCCGGGGCGATTGACCGGGCCGCCACGCGCATTTAACATGCGCACCCCTGCACCGACTGGCGCAGGATCAGGGCGGTTAGCTCAGCGGTAGAGCATTGCCTTCACACGGCAAGGGTCGCAGGTTCGATCCCTGCACCGCCCACCAGCTTCCGAAGGCCGGCCTTGCGCCGGCCTTCACGTTTTCATCTCATCGGCGTCGCAATGCTTAACGGCACGGGGCGGGAGCCGGCATCGTCGGCGGCGTACGCGCCAGCCCGGTGTACAGAGGCGTGGAGGAGGCCGGTTCCTTGCGGGAAAGCGCGTTCGAAGGTTTCGTCGCCCGGTGGCGGCTGCCGCTGCTGGTCGCGGCGGTCGTCCTGATCCTGCTGGTCCCGTACCTGCTGATCCGGCAGTGGACGGGCGAGAGCCAGCGCGCCGAGGAGTGGGTGCAGCACACCTACGAGGTCCAGGCCGCGGCCCGCCACGTGGAGGCGCTGATCCGCCACGTGGACTCCCTGGGCATGGCCGTGAGTGTGAGCCCGGGCAACCTGGAGCTGCGCCGGCGCCTGGAGGACACCATCGCCCGGGTGGAGCCGGCGCTGGAGCAGCTGGCCACGCTCACCCGCGACAACCCCGAGCAGATGCGGCTGGCGGGGCGCCTGGAGAGCATCATCCAGCGCCGCGTCGATGGCGCCCGCGCGCTGGCGATGGGCGTGCGCGAAGACCAGCGCGCCGAACTGGTGGACGAGCTGTACGGCCGCTACCAGATCCGCCAGCTGCTGGACGAGTTCCTCGGCAACGAGATGCAGATGCTGTCCGGCCGCGCGCAGTACGCCGAGCAGCAGCGCTGGCGCGTGCGCTGGCTGAGCCTGGGCGCGGTGTTCGTGCAGCTGCTGCTGATGGGCCTGGTCTTCTACCTGCTCTATCGCCAGGAGCGCCACCGCGAACGCTCCGAGCGCCAGCTGCGCCGGGTCAGCGAACGCGCCCTGGCGGTGCTGCAGACGGTGCGCGAGCCCATCGTCCTGCTGGACGCACAACTGCACGTGCTGATGCACAACGCCGCGTTCGCCGAGCTCTACGGCGGCGACGAGACCCGCGCCTGGGACCGCAGCGTCGCCCTGGACGACGTGGGCGAGGCCTGGCGCGACCCGGTGATCCGCCAGCGCCTGTCCGACGTGCTGACCCGCGGGCGGGAACTGTGGGACTACGAGCACATCCAGCGCACGGTCGACGGGCAGGTGCGGACCATGCTGGTCAACGCGCGGCGCATGCAGCTGCCCGACCGCGACGACGAGGTGGTGCTGATGACGGTGAGCGACATCAGCGCGCAGAAGGCCGCCCAGCAGCGCATCGCCGACCTCAACCGCCAGCTGGAGGGCAAGGTGGAGCAGGTCTCGGAGGTCAACCGCGAGCTTGAAGCGTTCAGCTACTCGGTCTCGCACGACCTGCGGGCCCCGCTGCGGCATGTGGCAGGATTCGCCGACAAGCTGTCGCGCCACCTGGGCGAGGGCGTCGACGAGAAGGCCCGGCATTACCTGGAGGTGATCGGCGGCTCCGCGCGGCGGATGTCCTCGCTGATCGACGACCTGCTGGTGTACTCGCGCCTGGGCCGCCATGCGATGAAGCTGCAGGCGGTGGACATGCAATCCCTGGCCGAGGAAACCCGCGCGGTGCTGGACGCCAACCTGCAGGCCGACGCCGACGCGTCGGGACAGCCCGCCCGGCGGATCGAGTGGCGCATCGCGCCGCTGCCGGTGGTGGTGGCCGACGAGAACATGATGCGCCAGCTGTGGCTGAACCTGCTGGGCAACGCGGTGAAGTACTCCGCCAGGCGCGACCCCGCGGTGATCGAGGTCCGGCACGAGCACATGCCCGACGGCAGCCACCACTTCGTGGTCCGCGACAATGGCGTGGGCTTCGACATGGACTACGCCGGCAAGCTGTTCGGCGTGTTCCAGCGCCTGCACAAGCCCAGCGAGTACCCGGGCACCGGCATCGGCCTGGCCAGCGTGCGCCGCGTGCTGGCCCGCCACGGCGGCCGCATCTGGGCCGAGGCCGAGCCCGACCGCGGCGCGACCTTCCATTTCCTCCTGCCCCCCGGGCAGGATCCGGTATCCTCCCGCGAGAATCACAGCCCATGAGCGCGATCCGCACCATCCTGCTGGCCGAAGACAGCCCCGCCGACGCCGAGATGGCGATCGACGCCCTGCGCGAGGCCAACCTGGCCAATCCGATCGTCCATGTCGAGGACGGCGTGGAGGCGATGGACTACCTGTACCGCAAGGGCCGCTTCGCCGACCGCCCCGACGAGGAGCCGGCGGTGCTGCTGCTGGACATCAAGATGCCGCGGATGGACGGGCTGGAGGTGCTGCAGCGCATCCGGGGCGACGACAAGCTGCGGCGGCTGCCGGTGGTGATCCTGTCTTCCTCGCGCGAGGAGAGCGACCTGGCCCGCAGCTGGGACCTGGGCGTGAACGCCTACGTGGTCAAGCCGGTGGACATCGAGCAGTTCTTCGCCGCGGTCAAGACCCTGGGCAAGTTCTGGGCCGTCATCAACGAGGCTCCCGGCTGGGAAGACTGAGCGATGCCGCTGCGCGCCATCAGCCGCGAGGGACGGGTGCGGGTCCTCTTCGTCGAGGACTCGCCCGAGGACGCCGAGCTGCTCCAGTCGCAGCTGGAGGAGGCCGGCCTGGCCGCCGACTTCATGCGGGTCGAGGACGAGCCCGGGCTGCGGCGCGCACTGGCGGAGTTCGGCCCGGACATCGTGCTCTCGGACCTGAGCATGCCCGGCTTTTCCGGCCACGACGCCCTGCGCATCGTGCGCAGCCACTGCCCGCGGCTGCCGTTCATCTACGTCTCCGGCACCATCGGCGAGGACGTGGCCGTGGCCGCGCTGCGCGAGGGCGCCAACGACTACATCCTCAAGCACAGCAGCGCGCGGTTGCCGGCGGCGGTGGAGCGCGCGCTGCGCGAGGCGCGCACCGAGGACGAGCGCCAGCGCGCCGAACGCGAGCTGATGCGCACCCAGCGCCTGGAAAGCCTGGCGCTGCTCGCCGCCGGCCTCA
>Ga0182792_1002698_pt1 | contig 12196 bp, 7 predicted proteins | sample Passage237B_FD_130497 | JGI IMG/M metagenome (GOLD analysis project Ga0182792, IMG submission 130497) | Cellulose adapted compost microbial communities from Newby Island Compost Facility, Milpitas, CA, USA - Passage2 37B (version 2) (version 2) ...
AATTGAAACTAATCAGGTTTTGAACGATCATGATATCTATATTTGTTTCAATGGATAGAAGAAGTTACATTTTGGAAATGTTTTGGAAATAAAGATGGATAATATAAGACTGGACCGGATTGAAGACGCCATTGAAGACATCAAAGCGGGTAAAATGGTGGTAGTCGTAGATGATGAGGATCGTGAAAACGAAGGCGACCTGATCTGCGCTGCGGAGTTAGTCACCCCGGAAATAGTCAATTTCATGACCAAGGAAGGGAGAGGTGTTATCTGCGTACCGCTCACGGAGGAGAGATGCCGTGAACTGCAGCTCGACATGATGGTGGAACACAATACCGCTGCCCACGAAACTGCCTTTACGGTAACCGTAGACCTGTTGGGTAAAGGTTGTACCACCGGCGTTTCGTCCAGTGACAGAGCTAAAACGATTTTGGCGCTGGTAGATCCCGAAACCAAACCCGAAGACCTGGGCCGTCCGGGTCACATCAATCCGCTGAAAGCGAAAGATGGCGGCGTACTTCGCCGGGCTGGTCATACCGAAGCAGCTGTCGATCTGGCAAAACTGGCCGGACTGAAACCTGCCGGCGTGTTGATTGAAGTACTGAACGAAGATGGTACCATGGCCCGCCTGCCCGAACTGAGAAAATTTGCGGACAAATTCGGGCTCAAACTCATTACCATTAAAGACCTGATTGCCTATCGCCTGTCGAGAGAATCCCTGATCCGGAAGGAATCGGAGGTCGATATGCCGACCGAATGGGGACATTTCCGGTTAATTGCCTACACACAGATCAATACCGGTGATGTGCACATTGCCATGGTCAAAGGCACCTGGGAGCCCGACGAACCTGTACTGGTGAGGGTGCACTCTTCCTGTGTCACCGGTGATATTTTCGGATCCTGCCGCTGTGACTGCGGCGGACAGCTGCACATGGCCATGCAAATGGTGGAAGAAGAAGGACGAGGAGTCGTGCTCTACATGAACCAGGAAGGCCGGGGAATTGGACTGCTGAACAAGCTGAAAGCGTATAAATTACAGGAAGAAGGACGGGATACCGTGGAGGCCAACCTCGAACTGGGTTTCCCCTCCGATGCACGTGATTATGGAGTAGGTGCGCAAATTCTGCGGGATCTCGGCATTTCAAAAATGAAGCTGATTTCCAATAACCCAAAGAAAAGGGTCGGTCTTATCGGTTACGGCCTGGAAGTGGTGGAGTGTGTCAGCATCGAGCTGCCCGCCAATCCCTATAACCGTAACTATCTCATCACCAAGAGAGACCGGATGGGCCACAGATTTCACAGCCTGGAGTTATAAAACCCAATCACCGTGAACAGGAACCTGCCGATTGCCATTTTGATAATGCTTAATCTAGGGGCAGGTCCTGTCTCAATAGCCCAAACGGTGAAAACCCGGAGTGGGCAAACGGAGTTTTCCTCGAAGGCGGCTGGTCCTGCCCGGGACATCTATGCGATCGATAAAACCGGGGAAGTAAGCCTGAACCTGGAAACCGGACAGCTGGAGGTGAAAATACACATGAAGAATTTTACCCTTCCTGTCTCGCTCATGCAGAAGCACTATAATCAGCGCTATATGCATACCGATAAGTTTCCCCATGCCTATTTCAAAGGCCGTGTACTCAACTGGAAGCAATCCCTTTCGGACGGATCTTATCAGGTAGAGGCAGAGGGCGATTTCACAGTACATGGCGTTACGCGCCACCGGAAATTCGAAGGAATACTTCTGAAAAACGGCGACGAATATCAGCTGAAAGCGGAATTCGTCACCCGACTGGAAGATCACCAGATCGAAATCCCGGTCCTGTTTTTCACCCGTATCACCGAAGCCGTTAATGTAAAAGTACAGTATAACCTTAGCCCTGACTGATAATACAAGCCCAATTAAACGCGTTACCGTTTTTTCTGTCAAACAATTCAAATTCGTTCCTGGGGACTACATGCTGCGAAAAACCGGTTTAATACTTTTACTTATTCTGGGAGTCTTGATCATTACCAATTGGAAACTGCTCAGTTACGGATGGATGCAGGCCAGTGGCCAGTTGCAGATTATCACCAACGTCAAAGAGATTTCCGAAGTCCTGGCTGATCCGGCCTATCCCGACTCCGTCAAACGGAAAATCGAGCTCATCCAGGAAATCAAGAAATATGGGGTTGATTCATTAGGACTGAAGCCGACAGACAATTACACCACTTTCTATGATCAGAAAGGCCGAACGCTGATCTGGCTGCTGACAGCTTCACCACCCTATGAAATTGAAGCCTATAAGTGGCATTTCCCGATCATAGGTGAATTTCCGTACAAGGGCTATTTCGACTCTACGCGGGCTTATGCCGAAAAAGCTGAGCTCGACCAGCTGGGTTTTGACACCTATATGGGAGAAGCCGCAGCCTGGTCTATGTTAGGTTACCTGAGAGATCCGATCTTGTCGAGCATGCTGGATAAAAGCGAAGGACAACTGGCCAATCTGATTCTCCATGAACTTACACACGGTACGATTTTTGTAAAAGGGGATATGGAGTTCAACGAAAATATCGCCACGCTCGTAGGAGACTGGGGGGCTGTTCGTTTCCTGAACTTTAAATACGGTCCTGATTCCCCGGAGTTAAGGCGATATGAACTGCAAAAGCAGTATCGGGAGGCCTGGGGCGATCATATGCTGAGAGGCGTTCAGCAGCTGGATTCTCTTTACGCCACATTTGATGAAAACACGGAGGAGCAATATAAACAAGCCATGAAAAAGAAAATGCTCGATCAGATCCTGACCAGTGCAGACACCCTGGTAAACCATCGGTTCCCATTGGACAGCCTGTCGAAAGCAAGGGGTATTGCTTCCAACAATGCTTTTTTCATAAGTTATAAAACCTATCGCTCACGTCAGAATCACCTGGTGGAAGAATTCACTACTACCTTCCAGGGCGATTTTCCAAAGTACCTGAACTATTTAAAAGGAAAATATGGGGTTAAATGATAAGACGGGTAAGGCATGGCGAGTGAAGCATGTCTTACTGCTCCTGATGTTCTTCGTGGGGGTCACAGGGGTCGTCTCGTTCACCACGCACAAACAGGACCCGCCCAAGCACTTCGGTCTGGGAGAACGGGTAGAATACCGAATCCACTACGGCTTCATCAACGCCGCTGAAGCGAGGGTAGATGTGGCCAAAAACATAAGTCGGGTCAATGGAAGACCCTGTTACCGGATCAACGTATTCGGCCGGACAACCGGGGCATTTGACGTTTTCACCAAGGTAAGGGATACGTGGAGATCATTTGTCGATACTACTACCCTGGAGCCGCACCAGTTCTACCGGAATATTCGGGAAAACAGCTATCGGAAAGAGGAAACGACCTATTTTGACCGGAGGCTGAACAAGGTGACCACCAAGACAAAAGATACCACCATGGTGTTCGATGTGCCGTATAATATCCATGATATTATCAGTGGTTATTATTTCATCCGAACCCTGAATTTTGACGGCAAGAAGGAAGGCGATACGATGGATATTCCGATATTCCTGAGTGATGAAGTATTTCGGATGAAGGTGAAATACGCGGGCCGGGAAACCATTAAAACCAAATATGGCCGTATCAAGGTGTTCAAATTGCACCCCATTATGCCCAAAAACAAACTGTTCAAGGGGGAAAATGCCATCCGACTCTGGATCTCGGACGACCCCAACAAAATCCCGGTGAAAATCGAAGCGGATCTGCTGATTGGCTCCCTGGCCATGGACCTGAAATATTACAGTGGTTTACAGGTCGAACCGGAGTGGTTCTGACCCCTATTGCTTGAAGTAGCTTTTAAGCTTGTCGATCATTTCCGCTACGGAGCGGTCTTTGTCGATCAGTTCGGTGATGAGCTGTACGGAATGGATGACCGTACTATGATCTCTCCCGCCAAAATGGGTTCCGATTGACTTAAGCGGCAGGTCGGTGTATTCCTTGGCGAAGTAAACTGCCACCTGCCTTGGGAAAACAACCTCCTTTTTGCGGCTTTTGCTTTTCAGATCGGCGATCGAGATCTTAAAATAATCGGCCACGACCTCCATGATGGTGTCGATGGATACCTCGCGGCTTTGTTCGATTACGATATTCCGGAGCGTATTTTTGGCCAATTCAATATCGATCTCCTTCCGCGTCAGGGAGGCCTGCGCCATCAGGGATATGATTACTCCTTCGAGTTCCCGAACGTTGGTACAAACGTTATGCGCTACGTATTCGATTACTTCATCATCGATGAAAACCCCTTCGCACTGCAGTTTCTTCTGAATAATGGCGATCCGGGTTTCCAGATCGGGTGCCTGCAGATCGGCCGTCAATCCCCATTTGAAACGGGACAGCAACCGGTCCTGCAAGCCATCCAGTTCCCGGGGCGGGCGGTCACTGGTCATGATGATCTGCTTGCCCAGCTGATGCAGGTGATTGAAAATATGGAAGAAGGTATCCTGCGTTTTTTCTTTTCCTGAGAGAAACTGCACGTCATCAATCACCAGTACGTCTACCTTCATGTAAAAATCGGTAAACACACTCAACGTATTGTTTTTAAGGGCATTGATGAACTGGTTCGTAAATTTCTCGGAGGAAACATAGAGTACCACCTTATCGGGATAATGGTTGAGAATATAGTTCCCGATCGCCTGTACGATGTGGGTTTTCCCCAGCCCTACATCTCCATAAATCATTAAGGGGTTGAAGGCGGTTACACCCGGCCGCTGTGCTACGGCGAAACCGGCCGAACGGGCCAGACGGTTACAGTCCCCTTCAATGAAATTATCAAAACTGTAGTTGGGATTGAGATACGAATCGAGCTGCAATGAGTCCAGGTCCTTGGACGGGGCTGCAGCGTGACGGCGGGGGTCTCTCTCAAAATTATCCTTTTTCCCCGGAGCTGGCGTTACCGGCTTGGTAACATTCATCGTGAGGGGTTTGTGCCTTTCGTTACCCGTATCAACGATGATCGAATATTCCAGCATCCCATCCTTCCCAATCGCATAATCCAGGGCTTTCCTCAATATGTTCACATAATTGTCTTCCAGCCACTCGAAAAAAAACTGACTCGGAACCTGAATTGTAATCACCTTCCCGACCAGTTTTACCGGCCGGATGGGCAAAAACCAGGTTTCGTAACTTGCATAGGGTATGCTTTCCCTAACAACCCGAAGACATTTCTCCCAAATCACGCCCACATCGTTTTCACTCACATCTGATACTGCGATATTTTGGGGATACTGATGGGACATACTGTTAAACGATAACTCTTCTTTTACTGGTGACTGGATATCGAAAGGGTGACGAAGTTAGCTATTGTACATCACCTAAACAAACCCGAATTCTCATGTACCGGAATAGTACAAATAGACCCCGGCAGATACGCAAGTTCTACTTTTAAGCAGCCGAAAAAATGTAATGAAAAAACTTTCTACCGGATTTCGGCCACCCCTCCTGTTCCCGCAATCATAAGGATTTTGGACTTTATTACTAATTTTGAAATGAACTTGACAGTATAGCGCACCCTATCACCGAATTAATCGGCTGGTTTTCAGTAATATCATGTCCCATTACTCATTACTAATCTTTCCCTACACCCTCATCTGCATCGCTTTGGTCGTGTTCCTGGCCGGGAAGAAATCAATTTTTTCCAATGCAGGTAAAGGGCTTACCTGGACGCTGATTGCGCTGCCGGTCGTCTATTTCTTTTATGTGCTCGGGGCAATGTCCACCAACCTGGCTTTTATCGATGATTTCAATCTCCTGGACAGTTTTTACCGGATGCTCTATGCGGAAGAACCTTTGGATAAAATAAAGGCTTTTTTTGAGCAGGTAAATGAACACCGCTTTGCGTTTGAACGCGTCATGATGTTCGGGATCCACCTCGTCGCGGGTCATCCCGATATCAAGCTGCAGATCATTACAGGGAATTTGTTCCTGGTGGGCATTGCCTGGCTCTTGTACCGGTTTTTCAACTGGAGCGGGCAGCCGATCGTTTACTTCCTACCGGTGGTGTTCCTGTTGTTCAATTTGTCCTTCTACGAGAATGCCAACTGGGGAATTGCCGCCATCCAGAATACCCCGCTTATCTTTTTTGCACTTCTTACCGTGTGGTTTCTGGCTAAAAATACGCCCAAAGGCAACCTGGCCGGGCTGTTTTCAGCCGTCGTTACCACCTTTGTAAGCGGCAGCGGACTGTCGGTCTGGATCATCGGTGTCATCTTGCTGGTCATGGACAAGCGCTACCGCTTCCTGGCCGTCTGGATCGGAACTGCGGTGGTCATCGGCATATTCTATTTCACCTTCGATTATGTAATGTACCCGCGCGACAGATCCAACCTCTGGCACCACCCGCTGGCCAATCTGTCATTTCTGTTCAGTTTTCTGGGAGCACTGTTTCATGGAGACTACCATCATGGACTCGAATACCGGTTTTATGCCGATGCCGCGGCATGCGTAATATTGGGAGCTGTTCTCTTTCTGATCTCCCTCCGTTGGTTCCTGGAGACCTTTCTCAACCGTATTCAAAAATACCGGCAGGCTCAGCTCTTTCTGACGGGCACATTCCTGTTCCTGTTAGCGACGGGTTCCATGCTTGTTGTCAGCCGCCCCGTGGCCAGCTGGGTTTTCTTTGGCGGGGAAAACCTTTCGCAGCGTTACCTGATATTCAGTGCAGTCCTCTGTGCGGCTGCCTATCTGGCGGTGATCTATCTCAGTCGCAAATCCCTAAAACAAAGCCGGCTGATTTTCCTGGTTTCGCTGTTGTTTGCAGTGGGCGTCAACGTGGTCTCCTATTACCGACACCTCCCTTCCCTTTTCAGACAAAAAGCCATGCTTGAGCTGGACCCTTACTACGTTGAAACCCACGGTATGCTGCTGACCTCCGGGGAGGTATACGGCGACAAATTATTCTGGAATCATCCGACCGCATTCACCGATCTGCTTGGCCGGCTGAAAGAAAAAGGGTTATACCAGCCCGGACAAAATTTTGATGCTTCTGTCCTGAAAAAAACACCGGCTACGGGATCCCCCTGGAATATCCGGATTAAGGTGGAAGAGTCAATCGGTTTTGCAGGGCGAAGAAGTCCGGTTGTCTACCTGACGGCCACGGGCTCGGAGCAACCGCGAATCACTTACTTCATACTTCAGTCTGAAAACGGTCAGTTTGTGCTCCCTTCCGTTCCGGAGAAAGTAAAGGTTAGTGAAATCTTCACCCGATGGGAGATTTGGGGAGAAACCTATGTAGCCGATTTCCGCTACCTCAAATTCCCACCGGACACGTATCGGATTCTAATCGTGGAAGAGAACGGCCGGTTGTGGGATTCGGGTCAGACGCTCCAACTAGATAGGCTGGAATAAAAAAATTGGGGCCGTCCCGAAGGACGACCCCTACTACCCCTTTATACAGACAAATTATTAATAACCATCGTTCTGAACCAGATAACCGGGCAGATTGGAAGCCCCGTCGATCGCGGTCTGAGGAATAGGGAAAATCCTTTTACGCACGTCGGAATTTGTTTTTTCGGTCCAGGTATCTTCGTATTTGCCGAAACGGATCATGTCGGTTCTGCGAAGCATTTCCCAGTAAAACTCGAAGCCACGCTCCCGGAACAGCAAATCGAGACTGATATTGTTCAGCGGGGGAGGCGGCTGGGTCGCCGTCCGGGAAGCCCGCACGATGTTGACATCCGTCAGAGCGCCGGCCGTATCATTGTTTTTCCGCAGTTTTGCCTCAGCCCTCATCAGGTATACATCGGCCAGCCGCAATATGGAGATATCAGCTTCCCCCTTATTTCGTCCGCTGTCTGAATATTTACTGAATTCATACTTATGCACCCTGAAACCGGTGCTGTAACCACTTCCGACCGTTGTAAAATCGATTCGCTCGGTAAAATCGACCACCAGATCAGGCCGGTTTCTGGACAGGTTTGTGAGCAGTCCGACTTTCAAACGGCCGTCGGGACATCTTAAAAACACCCCTCCTACCCGTATCGCGCCATATTGCAGACCACGCAGGATACCCCGGTTGATTTTATAGTCGGCATCATTGATACAGGTATCGGCCGGATTGGAATAAACCGAAAGGTTTTCCTGGTAGAAACGGGGATCCGCATCAGCCGGGTCAACATTCCCGTAAGCTTCCACCCAGGTCCGGTAAAAGTCGGAAGTAATACCAGGCCCGTCGGTACCGTTGGCTGCCGGGTATTGTGCCAGGGGGAACTGGTCTCCTGAAAGCGAGAAATAGGAAAGCCGGTTGTGGCCGTTCAGGTCGTATCGCTGATCGATAGCGAAGATGAGTTCACTGTTATTGTGGTTATCCACGCCGAAAATGGAGAAATAATCGGGCGACAACTGATATTCTCCCGAATTGATGATCCTATCGGTATACTCAATCACCTTGTCCATATCGGCGCTGGTGAAATTGAACTGGGTGGCGTAACGATCCCGATACACAGCCGCATTGAGGTAAAGACGAGCGAGTAGTCCCCATACAGCCGCTTTGGTCAGGCGCCCTGACCCTACTGCTGCCCGATTGGCCAGTACCGGCTCTACCGCCAGCAGTTCGCTTTCGATGTAGTCGATGGCATCCTGTCCGCGGAGAATTTCAGATACGGTGGCAGGATCTTCCTTTCTGAAGGAAAGTCCAAACAAGTCGAGCAGCATCATATTGTAGTAGGCACGCATTCCCCTTGCCTCAGCCAGATAGAGAGCCGCATTGGGGTCATTCAGCTGAGGCAGCGTGGTAATCGCGGTAATCGCCCGTGAGATCGACTGGACGAGGTAATTCCAGGTATTCTGGATATTGGGATCGGTAGCGGTATAATTATGCGAGTGCATGGCGATGTATATTCCGTTATCGCCCCAGTCGGTTCCACCGCGGTACGGGAGGATGGCCTCATCCGTGGAAATTTCCTGCAGGGAAAAATAGGTAGTATGCCGGAACAGTTCGGGGAGGTGCGCATACACCGGCACGAGCAGTCCTTTGGCAGTTTCGGCTTCCGTAAGGTTGGAAGTAAAAGTTTCGTCCAGTATGCGTTCCTCCAGGTCGGTACAGGCATTTGTACCCAGCATAAGGAAACACAGCACTATGGATAATATCCTGATTTTCATATCTTATCTGATCTTAAATTGAATCTCAAACACTTACAGGGAAACGGTTAACGGGCAAAACCCACATTGAGCCCGATGATGAATGAACGGGCTTTGGGGTAACTGAGATAGTCTATTCCATAGGAGGAAACCCCATTGATTGCGCGGTCATTGTTTACTTCCGGGTCATAACCGTCGTATTTGGTAATGACAAAGAGATTTTGTCCGGTTACCGAGATCCGCAGGGAGGATATATATTTCGATATACCCAGTTTCACCGGATCAAAGGAGTATCCCAGCACGGCGTTATTCAGGCGGAAAAAGGCTCCATCCTTAAGGAATCGGGTCGATACCGGTGCGGAGTTGTTGATCGACTCCTCGGGATACTGAAGGGCTTCCCGCGTGGTGTTGATACTCTTCGAAAGTCTGAGCTTGTAGAAATGGGCATTCGCCGTGTTGTCATATACCTTGTTACCGGCCACTCCGTTGAAATTCAGCGTCAGATCAAATCCCTTCCAGGCAACGTCCGCATTGAAATTGAACATGCGGGTAGGCAGGGCCGTACCGGCAGGAATACGGTCGAGGTCGTTGGAAATACCGTCGCCATTGATATCGCGGTACTTTCCAATACCGTTTTCGTCGAAGCCAATAAACTCACGGAGGAAAAACGTACCAATGGGCTGCCCATTGATGTAGCCGTTGATCGTCGACGAGGTCAGTCCTGAGCCCGACACCGAACCCGATGGTATGACCGAGTAGGGCGAATTGCGGACCTCATTTTTGATAAAGGTTACGTTTGCCCCCAGGCCGTAGGTCAGACCACTCACCAGACGCTTGCGGAAATGCAGGTCAAATTCCACCCCCTGGTTTTCGATTTCCATATCGGCCACGTTGGTCCAAAGACTACCCGCCGGTTGTACAGGGTCGGCCGGTATCACCTCCAGAAGGATATGTTTCGACATCTTATTGAAATAGTCAACCGTTCCGCTCAGTGCCCCCTGGAGAAGGGCAAAATCCAGACCTATGTCGGTTTGGGTTGATACTTCCCACTGGATGTTGGGATTGGCCAGCCGGGTATAGGTCGTACCGGGCGAATAGGTATTAGAGTTATCCAGTGGATAACTGGTGCTGTTGCTCACCGTTGACGTAAACAGGGCGTGCGTAATTTTGGAGGGAATTTCCTGGTTACCCGTCTGCCCCCACCCTGCCCGAAGTTTCAGATCGGTAAAAGGCGAAGATCTCATAAACTCCTCTTCCGAAAGTCGCCATCCCAGGGAGAAGGAAGGAAACACCCCGTACTTGTTATTGGCTCCGAATTTGGACGACCCGTCTATCCGCAACGTAGCCGTGGCCAGATATTTGTCGGCAAACTGCGCATTGACCCGGGAGAAAAACGACTGCAGTTCGTTCTCCTGCGCAAATCCATAGGGCCGGTTCTGGGCCAGGGTAAGATCCTGTCCTATGCCCGGGTTATAGATAGGTTCGACTTCCGTCAGAGGCAGGCGATTAATGCTGAATGATCGCTCCTGCACAAAAAGTTTCTGATAGGAATGTCCCAGCAACGCCGTCAGGGAAAGGCGATCCTGATTCAGGGTATAGGTGAGATAGTTCTCGATCAGCTGATTGGAGTTTTTGCGGCCTATCGTCTGGAAACGACCTTCCTGAAAAGGTTCTTCGTTGGCCAGCGACTGCAGGTCGCGGGTAGAAGTCGAGTGATCGATACCGAAATTGAGTTTATAAACCAGCCCTTCGAATAGCTTCACCGAAGGCGTGATACTGGCTATCACCCGGTTGGTTTCGGTAATATCTTTTTCAAGGGCTAGCGGTATGAGCGGATTTGTGCCGTCGGGATAATGATAAGGCTTTCCATCGCTGCCATAAGCCGGATACGTCGGGTTGGCTGATAGGGCTCCCCCGAGCATGGAGCCGATAGGCGGACGATTGTTTTTCGTATTGGCTGCATTGAGGTTGACATCGACGCTGATCCGGTCGTTAAAGAGTTTCTGATTCAGGTTAATCCGTCCCGACAGACGATCGATCGAATTGCCTTTGAGGATACCCTCCTGCTTCTGTATACCCAGGGAACCGAAATAGCTGAAACCACCGGCACCGCCGTTCATATTCAGGTTATGATTGTGCGTCACGGCTGTACGGGTAATTTCCTCCTGCCAGTCGGTGTCCCCTCCTTCGTCGATCAGATCACTGCCGCCCAGTGCACGGACTTCCTTCCGAAACTCATCTGCATTCAGAAGGGGGAGCTTGCGTGCAATCCGCGAGAACCCGATACTGCCGGAATAATTGATCCCCGAAAAACCCTCCTTCCCTTTTTTGGTGGTGATCAGGATTACGCCATTGGCCCCTCTGGCACCATAAATGGCCGTGGCCGAGGCGTCCTTGAGGACGTCGATCGACTCTATATCGTCGGGGTTAAGAAACGAAAGCGGGTTCATCGCCCCACCCGTTGCCGTATTGTCGAGGGCCATCCCATCGATGACAAACAGGGGGGTACTGCCGTTCCTGACGGTACCCGGCCCACGGATCGTAATGCTTTGGGCGCCGCCGGGTTCACCCGTCGCAGAGGTCACATTCACCCCGGCTACCTTTCCCTGCAGCAGCTGCTCGGGAGAATTGATGATACCGGAATTAAACTCCCCCGTCTTCAGGGATTTGATAGACCCGGTAATATCTCTTTTCTGCGTATTACCGTAACCTACGACGACCACTTCCTCGAGCCCCGAACTCGTTTCCCTCATTCTGACTTCGATGTACCCCCGGTTTTCGGCGGTGGGTACGAAGGACTCTACCGACTGTTTTTCAAAACCTATGAAACTGAATTCGAGATTATAGGCGGTTCCGTCCTTCAATCCGGAAAAAGAAAATTCACCCCGCTCATCGGTAGTAGTACCCTGCCTTCCCGAACCGCTGGACTCATAAAGCATGACCGTAACGCCCGGTAATGCCTCCCCGTTAACATCCATGACTACCTTCCCCCGGATCGTCTGATCGGCATGGGCGGCTGTTACAGGATGCTGTATCCATCCCAAACCAGTGACCAACATCCAAAGCGCTGTCAACCAGCGTCTCTGCCTGTCAGCACCCCAG